>Ga0118677_10005885_pt1 | contig 21185 bp, 18 predicted proteins | sample AliMusrvi5mmetaG_FD_86154 | JGI IMG/M metagenome (GOLD analysis project Ga0118677, IMG submission 86154)
ATATATTTTTATGACACAGGTCTTCTTTGTTATTTATTAGGGATACACGACGTTAATTTGTTTGAGTCACACCCGCTAAAGGGATCTATATTTGAAAATTTTGTTATAACAGAAATAATAAAGAACAAATTTAACAAGGTAAAAGACAATAACCTGATGTTCATTCAAGATCAAACCGGTAATGAAATTGATGTTGTAATGGAAGAAGCCGGAGTACTTAAAAATATAGAGATAAAATATGGCAAAACATTTAATAACGAGATGATAAAAAATCTTATAAAATATTCGACTATCCTCTCTAATAAAAAAATTAAATCTACCCTCGTCTATAACGGTGAACAAAACATTAATTACAAAGGTATAGAAGTCTTAAATGTAAGCAAGTTTATTTTAGAGGGTCAATAGAGCCATCTGCATGGGAGGGAAAAAATGGATACACAGGAAAGAATATTAATAGGTATTTTAGAATTAAGCGAAGCAAAGGATCTTTCAGATAAACTTGAACCAAAGGGTGTTTATATAGCAATAAAACATAACGAGCAAACCTGTACTAAGGGTTGTGTTGTTAAAGTTGAAGTATGGGCACAGGAAAGCGACATCCCAGTAATAGCAGAAACCATAAAAGAAGAAAAAATGAAAATAATAGACAACGAAGGCCTAGATATAGACAAAAGTTTATTGGAACAGGTTTTTGACGACGAAGCAACGACGGCTGTGTGTCCTGCATGCGGAGCCTCTTTTTCTACGGACAACAAAGAATGCCCCGAATGCGGATTAGTCTTTATTCCCTAACCTAGTATCGCTTTGAGATCAGCCTCTGCTGTGGTAGTAGGTTTTATATTATATTTTTCCACTAACACGTTAAGCACATTCGGTGTAACAAAGGCAGGAAGACTTGGTCCTAAAAGCATATTCTTAACTCCAAGATGCAGCAGCGTCAATAATATACAGACAGCCTTTTGTTCGTACCATGATAACACAAAAGAAAGCGGTAAGCTGTTTATGTCTGTGTTAAAGGCCTCTGCGAGTGCAGACGCAATTTTTATGGCAGAGTAAGCATCGTTACATTGCCCTATATCCAATAATCTTGGAATACCCTCTATATCGCCGAACTCCATTTTATTAAATCTGTACTTACCACAAGCAAGAGTCAATATTACACAATCTTTAGGAACACCTAAAGCAAACTCTGTATAGTAATTACGTCCAGGCTTTGCGCCATCGCAACCACCGATAAGAAAGAAATGTTTTATTTTTCCAGCCTTAACAGCTCCAACAACTTTGTCTGCAACTCCAAGCACGGCGTTGTGTCCAAAACCCACCATTATGCTTTTTTCTGGCTCATCGTTCTGGAAACCTTTTTCTTTTAGAGCAGCATCTATAACGGGAGCAAAGTTATCATCGCTAATGTGTTTAACTCCTGGAAACTGGACAAGACCCGTCGTGAATATCCTGTTAATATAGCTTTCTTTAGGTTTTTGTATGCAGTTGGTGGTCATTACTATTGGGCCAGGGAAGGCATCGAATTCTTTTTGCTGGTCTTGCCAGGCACCGCCGTAGTTACCAACAAGGTGTTTATATTTTTTTAATTCTGGATACCCGTTACAAGGTAACATTTCTCCATGTGTGTAAACATTTATTTCTTTACCTTCTGTTTGCTTCAACACCGCTTCTAGATCTTTTAGATCATGGCCGGAAATAAGAATAGCCTTTCCTTTTATCGGCGTGATCCTTACTTTAGTTGGAACAGGATTACCATATTTTTGTGTATTGGCTTTATCTAACATTCCCATCACTTTTAAGTTGATGGCACCAACCTTATCGACCATCTTTAAATAATCACCAAGTTCATGTTCCTTAGAAATAAAATCTAAGGCTTCATGAAAAAATGCAAATACTTCCTCATCCTCTACACCAAGCACATGTGCATGGTCGGCGTAAGCAGCTGTCCCTTTTAGACCATATCTTATAAGTTCCAATAATCCCGCTTTGTCGTTTGAACGATCTACTTTTTTACTTCCAAGTTCAGTGGATATTTTACTACCTAACACAACGAGTTCCTCAATGGATGTAGGAAAAACCTGAACCGCTGGTCCATAAAGGTCAGAACCTTTATATAAAGCCCTCGCTTCATCCCTTAGCTTTATCCCGTCGTTGATCATTTTAACTAAAGTCTGTGGATCGAAGTTAACATTAGTGATCGTAGTAAATAAAGACTCTATTACAAACACATCATAGTTGTGTTTAACTATTCCCTGCTTTCTTAATCTATTAGCTATCATAGAAAGGCCGATGGTAACTTCACCCAAAACATCCTGGAGGTCTGCCGTCCTTGGATCCTTTCCACACACACCAGATACGTTGCAACCAAGTCCTCTTGCCGTTTGTTCACATTGATAACAATACATAAAATACCTCCTATAAACTTATAATCATTTCTTCAACTTCAATATCTGTTCTGCCAGAAAGTTCTACAGCCTCTTTTACCATTGCACTCAGTCCTTTGCAGCATGGGACTGACATAATAACAACGGTTACTTTTTTTGTATTAGATACAACAAAAATATCCTTAAGTTTTTCGACGTAAGTTTCTGTTCTATCCAGCTTAGGACAAGCCACAACAACACTTTTATCTTTTATGAATTTTGAATGAACTTCTGCAGAAGCAACAGGAGAACAAGTACTTAAAACCACAATTTCTGAATCTTTAAAACAGGAGGCAGACGGATTAACAAGATGCAATTGAACAGGCCATTGCCCTTTTTCCCCAATAATCGTAGCGGAGCTAGGACATGAGCATTTTGTTCCTGGTTTTACTTCCACCTCTTTTTCTATTATTTGCAAAGCGCCAGTAGGACAATACCCTATACACCTACCAAAGCCATCACAGAAATCTTCCTTAACTAGACCGGCCTTGCCGTCTATTATCTGTAAAGCACTTTGCTTACATGAAGTTACGCAATTGCCACAACCTATGCAAAGCTCCCTATTGATCTTAATTACTTTCTTTTTCATGCTTGCCTCCACTTTTCAGTTAGCAGCATAACACCTAACTTGAAGGCTCCCCTTGATGTAGGTCAAGAAACCTTAAAAATTAGTAAAAATGATTGCTTTTTATGATTAAATCTGGTATAATGTAATTGTATTAAGCAACAATTGTGGGGTGTGCTAAATGAAAAAACAAATTTTTGTGATCCTTTCTTTTCTTCTAATTAGTTCATTATCCAGCTGCGGTATGTGAAAGTGTAATATTCTCAGTTGAAATTTGATATTGGTCCCATCCTCCTGTTTAATAGTAAATTGGTTAAAAAGACCAAAAAACAAAAGGAGGAACCACTAATGGAAAAGATAATTGTAAAAGGGAAAAAGGGCAAGCAGAAATTGGGGATAGCGGAGCTGGAAAGAGGAGAAGGACTTCTACAAATGATACAGCAGTTAATACCGATAGGGCTAATGGCAGTGAACGATGTTCTACAGGCAGAAGTAGAAGGGCTTGTCGGCCAAAGGTATAGTCACGCCACTGACAGTGGATGTAACAGATGGGGTAGTAATTCTGGTTCAGTTTACTTGGGAGACAGTAAAGTACGCATAAAAGTTCCCCGTGTTGTAAAAAACGGGACAAAGAGATCAGTTCCGCTTCATAGCTATGAACTATTTCAAGATCCTCAAATAATAGACGAGCAGAACTTCAAAAAGCTAATCAACGGCATATCCTGCCGCAAGTACAAAGAGGCAAGTATGCTGGTGCCAGGAGTATTCGGCATAAGCCATAGCAGCGTGTCAAAAAGATTTATAAGAGTATCTTCTAAAAAACTTGAAGAATTTCACAACAGGAGATTTGACGATTTGAATATAGTCGCACTGTTTATGGACGGTAAGAGCTTTTCAGGCACAGACATGATTATTGCCTTGGGCATAGACATAAAGGGTATAAAACACATATTAGGTTTTATAGAAAGTAGCACAGAAAATGAGTCGGTGTGTTCAGACTTTCTACGATCTCTAAAGGAAAGAGGTTTAAAACTTGACGACGAGATTCTCTATATAATTGATGGTTCAAAAGGACTTAATTCTAGTATAAAAAAGGTCGCTGGACGCAACGCTGTTATACAACGTTGCCAATGGCACAAGAGAGAAAACGTTGTATCGTATTTATCCAAGACAGAACAATCTAAAGTGAGAGAAAAACTTCAGAGAGCGTACTCTATGTCGTCGTATATGGAGGCTAAAAGTGCGTTGGATAAAGTTGGTAAAGAACTTCGGCTAATGAACAAATCTGCATACAACAGTTTACAGGAAGGGCTTGAGGAAACGCTGACACTTCACCGTCTTGGTCTTGCAGATAAACTCGGTATCAGCTTTAAGACTACAAACTGTATTGAAAATGTAAATTCACAAATATCAATTTATGTCTCTCGTGTCAGACGTTGGCATAATAGTGATCACCGTCAAAGATGGCTTGCAACTGCTTTACTTGAAACTGAACCAAGGCTCAGAAAAGTAAAAGGACGTGATCATCTTGTAGAATTAAAAGCTTGCATAAAGGAGCTAAAAGAAAGAAGTAAAACAGGTCAACAATGCATGAGGGAGGCTGCATAGGATGGGAAAATTTCAACTAGAAAAAATATTGACTCCGGTATGTTTGGTACCGCCGAAAGGAACTTTGGAAGCAACACCGACGATCCCAATAGCAGCAGCGGCAAAGTTGCAACCCCTGTTTTGAGTCCTGCTGGTGGAACATTTATAAGCAGTACAGCTGTAACAATTTCTACCTCCACCTCAGACACCATAATATATTATACAAATGACGGATCAGTTCCTACATGCCTGGGTACAAACTCTTTATATACGGATCAAATTAACTTAAGCAGCACACAAACAATAAAAGCCATTGCCTGTAAATCAGGCATGACTAACTCTGGTATAGCGTCAGAAATCTATACCTTCACTACTCCTCCAAATACCGTAGCAACACCTTTAATAACTCCAGGGTCAGGAACATATGCAAGTACACAAACTGTAACTATTTCAACCGCTACAACAGGGGCAACACTTCGCATAGCACATGGGTCAATCCCAGATTGCTCCAGTAGTCCATTTACAAGCCCTATACAACAAGTTGTGACCACAACAGGGACCGTTTTAAATGCGATTGCATGCAAGTCAGGTATGGCTACTTCAAGCATGGCGACGGCCACCTATACTATCAATTCAAGCTCTTTATGTACTAATGGCTTCTGGTCATATAACGGGTATGGAACGGATGCATCACCTTGTGCGTCATGCTACTCCGACTTGAATAGTAATGGAGTTAGTAATTCTATCTCTGGTAGTACAAGTTGCGGTTGTAACAGTGGATATTTTTGGCACGCAACAGCTTACACGGGTTACTGTGCATCATGTACTACAGCCCTATGCCCAAAAAATACCTGGTCAACCAACGGATACCAGAATAACAGCTGTAACTGTACATCATGTGCCTCAGATCAAAATAGTGATGGCTACAGTACGAACGGCATTACATATGAAACTATAGGTAGCACTCAATGCACTTGCAACATCGGATATGCATGGGCTACAACTTCGCATGAGTGTGCAGTATGTGGTACAATTGGTCACATATGTTGTGACGGTTCATATTGCTCTTCTGGTACTTGCCAGAATGGCCACTGTCACATGTGATTTACCACATTAGTTTTTTAAAGTGCTACTATATAAGGATACTGCTAAAGAAGTTCAAATAATTGGTCTGGCACCCCTGGCCTTGTTAATGATAATTCTTTTATTTGATACGATGTTTATACGTCCCTGCTTAGTGAAGAGGTTCAGTGTTCTGGATATAGTTTCCGGACTTGTACCTAGCAAACTGGCAAGATCTTTTTTGCTTATGCTAAGGTCACACACGATTTTACCCTTAGAGACTTCTCTGGAACTCTTCAATAAATAATCAGCGAGCCTTTGTTCTACACTGCTGGATAGAGCTTCTATTTTACTTACAAATTCTTTTAGGCGATATGAATAAGCTGCCATGAACTTTATAGAGAGTTTGGGGGTTCTCATTACAAGATCAACAAAGCCATTTTTTGGAATACTGATGAGCAAGCTTTCCTTAATAGCTACACAACTGGCTGGATATTTTTTTATGCCGAACAGAACTGCTTCTGCAATAAGATCGCCATCGCTTTGGACGTGTAAAATACTTTCTGTACCGTCATCGTTTATTCTAAATACTTTCACTGAACCATGAGCCAAAACATAAAGATCAGTTGCTGTATCACCCTCTTCAAAGATCCTTTTCCCTTTTACAACCCTTTTAGCAGAGGAAACAGAGGCGACTTCCTTTAGTTCCTGCTCTGTTAGTTCCGAGAACAAAAAAATATTTTTTAGCACTGCTTCTATTTTCATTTTCAAGGATCACTCTTTTATAAGTCTATTGATAGCGCTTCTAAGTATCAGGACCAATAGTATCCAGGAACAAGTAAGCTTTAACCAATATGGTAGCATCTGCATCCTCTCCATATTCATCATTTCCATTCCAAGGTGAGGAAACCACATATCAACTATCCCACCAAAAAGCACAGCTCCAGTCGCTATGGACACGAGATATATTAAAAGCGATCTTGAACCAAGTTTCCCTGCAACAAAAGATACTGCTGTAGCATTAGATGCTGGGCCAGCTATAAGAAAGATCAGTCCTGCCCCTGGGCTCATCCCTTTCATTATTAACGATGCTGCTATAGGAATAGAACCAGTAGCACAAACATACATTGGTACACCAAGAAGTAACATGAATGAGTAGGAGATGATGGGATTCCCAAGATAACGTTCAACAATTGAGGCAGGAATAAAATAAGAGATAGAACCTCCAATAACCAACCCAATTACTATCCATTTCCCTACATCGTCTATAAGATCCACATATGCATATTTAAAAATATTTATGAATTTCTTTTTTGGAGGCATACAGCAGGACTTTGTACCATCGTGAATATGCTTCCTTATTTTAGGTTGAGGATCTTCTTTAGTAAAAATATTAGCAGTAACACCAGAGATCAAACCTATAAAAAAACTAGCGGCAGTCCTTAAAAGTGCAAACGGCCAGCCCAATAAAGAAACAGTTGCAAGAATAGAATCAATTCCAGTTGTCGGTGTTGATGTTAAAAAAGAAAGTATTGCTCCACGTCCTGCACCAGCTTTTTTCAAGTGTGCTGCAACTGGTATCACTCCACAAGAACATAACGGTAAAGGCACCCCTATCAAGGCTGCCTTAATAACAGAAGAAATACTTTTGCCAGATAAATGTTTAACAAGGAATTCTTCTGGAATAAGGACCTTAAGTATTCCTGCCATAGTAAAGCCGAGCAACAAATAAGGTGACATAGCAAGTGTTAGGGACCATATCTCGAGTATTAATGCCCTCACTGTAACCTCCAATCAAAAAGTCCATTTATCGTAGCAGACAATTTCATCCAATTCTTTTCTTGTGGTTGTAACTATTTTTGATAAGTCATGCGTAGGATACCCGAGAATTAGCATATTAACTATCCGAACATTCGATGGAATACCCAAGATCTCTTTTACTTTGTCCTCGTAAAAAGCACCTATCCAACAGGAACCAATACCTAGTTCTGCTGCCATTAGGACCATATGCTCCAGCGATATAGCGAGGTCAACAGTGTATGCATATTGACCACAAGTCATTGTATAATCTGTTTTATCTGCACATCCTGCGATCAACACAGCTGACTCGCCTACGAATCCTTGTCCTTTACAAGCTGGTACTAACTTGGACAGGGTATTTTTATCTCTAACAACAATGAACTTCCATTCTTGAAGATTTTTTGCAGAAGGAGCCAGTCTGGCTGCATCAAGTATCTTATTGAGCGTTTTTGTGTCTATTTCCTTCCCTGGGACAAAAGCTCTTACACTTTTTCTGAGTTTAACAAGGTCCATAAAGTTCATATGAAGCACCCCCTATAAAATATTAGCTTTCTTATAAAGTTTTATAATGTATAAATAGAAAAATATATAAGAAAATACAGAGGAGTTGAGAATGAGCACCTTTAAACCTCAATTAAGAGGTTTCTACGAACTTCAGCCTTATCATATACAAGAGATACTTCTGGTATCCAGTTTGTACGATGCGTTCATCTTTGAAGAGGATGGGCAGTTGAATGAGAAAATATTCAGCGAGTATTCTGACCTTCACCTTTACTATGCTCCTAGAATAACGCAGGCTTCCTCTGCAGAAAAAGCAATGGAAATGTTAGAGCGTAGAAATTACGACATGGTGATAATAACGACCCAAATAGAGGACGTGGACGTAATTGCTTTTTCTAATAATATAAAAGATACCTATCCTAGGATATCCACAGTGCTTTTAACACACTCACCTTTGAGATTGTCTGAATTCAATAAAATAGAGCTTCAGCAAGCATTTGACGCTGTTTTCAGCTGGAATGGCGACACAAAGATATTTTTGGCGATAATTAAGTTAATAGAGGACAAACTCAACGCAAAGCATGATACAGAAGTTGCAAATGTAAGAGTTATCTTAGTTGTGGAAGACTCTGTTAAAAATTATTCTTCGTTCCTTCCGCTCTTGTATTACGAGGTCATGGACCAAACACGTGCGCTTATGTCCGTGAGTTTGAACAAGGAAAAAAAGATATTCAGGATGAGGACCAGACCAAAAGTGCTGCTGGCAACTAACTACGAGGATGCAATAAAAGTTTGTAATGAGTATAAGGATTTTTTGATAGGCATGATCTCTGATGTTAGATTCGCCAAGGAAGGCAGAATAGATGCTGAGGCAGGATTTGAATTAATAAACGAAGCAAAAAAAATAATCCCTGATCTGCCAGTAATATTACATTCCAACGAATCCGAGAACAGCGTCAAGGCACAAAAATTGAATGTTTCTTTTATAGATAAGAATTCGCCAGTATTGCTGCAAGAGTTAGGAGAATTCCTAAAAAGAGAATTGGGGTTTGGCGACTTTATATTCAGACTGCCCACCGGAGAAATAGTAGACAAAGCTTTTGACATGATGAGCTTAGAAGAAAAATTAAGAACAGTTCCTGATGAATCCATAAAGTATCACGCTCAAAGGAACCATTTTTCCATATGGCTCATGGCCCGTGGAGAATTCATTCTTGCTAATCAATTAAGACCTCGAAGAATCGACGAGTTTAACAGCGTAGAGCAACTAAGGAATGACCTTATAGATTCCTTACGAAAAATGCGTTACGAATCACAGAAAGGGATAATCGCTGACTTTGCTCCAGAAAGGTCTAATGCAGAATATCGTTTTAGGCGCATAGGAAATGGTTCGCTTGGTGGAAAAGCCAGAGGGCTTGCTTTTATAAGTGCACTTTTGGCGCATAAAAACTCTCGAGACCTAATGGACAAATATAAGGACATAGATATCCGTGTACCAAAAACGGTCGTAATAGGCACGGATGAATTCGATAGGTTCGTAAGCGACAACGACCTTGCAAGGATAGCACTGGCGGAAACGGACGATAGAGTGATATCTGAATTGTTCCTTGGTTCTGACGTAAGGGACGAGCTTTCTGAAAAACTTTCTGCAATGCTTAAATATGTAACATATCCTCTGGCTGTAAGATCCTCGAGCTTGTTAGAAGATTCACACTCTCAGCCTTTTGCCGGAATATATTCAACTTACATGCTCCCTAATGATCATGAATCTTCTTCCGTAAGACTTAAACAACTTTTGGATGCCATTAAATTAATATATGCTTCTACTTTCTTTCAGTCCGCAAAAGCGTATATTGCATCGACGAGCAATCGTATAGAAGAAGAAAAAATGGGAATAGTGATACAACAAATAGTTGGCAGAAAATATAATGACCTGTTTTATCCAAGTTTTTCTGGTGTAGCACGGAACATTAACTTTTTCCCAGTATCAGAAATGAAACACGACGACGGGATTGCATATGTTGCTCTGGGCCTTGGCAAGGCAATAATGGAAGGAGAAAACGTTCTGCAATTCTCTCCTAAACATCCTCAAATATTACCACAATTGATCTCCGCCGATTTTTCTATACAAAACACTCAAAGGGAATTCTACGCCCTAGATATGTCCAACCCATCTCCAAAGTTGGATTGGAATGAAGGAAGCACTCTAAAGAAAAATGACCTAGCCAGAGCAGAACTTGACGGAACACTTGAGCCAATAGGAAGCGTTTTTGATATGGACAACAACAGTGTAAAGGACGGTATTCATCATGATGGTATAAAATTCGTTTCTTTCTCACACATCTTGAAATCTGACCTGTTTCCTTTAGCCAACTTGTTGCAAGATGTATTGGAGCTTGGTAAGACAGGACTTGGCAGCAGTGTAGAAATAGAATTTGCCGTCGACCTTGCAAAAAACAAAGAAGAAAAACATAGGTTCTATTTTTTACAGATACGTCCAATGATAGCAGACAAGGAACTTGCTAACATCGAATTAAAAGATATACAGCGTAGCGAAACTCTATGCAATTCTCACCATACTATGGGTAACGGGATAACAGATAATATAAAAGACATCGTCTATGTAAGACCATTCAATTTTAGTTCTGCTAATACACAAAAAATAGCAGAGGAAATAGGGAAAATAAATAGTACTTTAAAAGGACCGGCACTATTCATAGGTTTAGGACGCTGGGGAACGTCTGATCCCTGGCTGGGCATCCCTGTACGTTGGGGACAAATATCAAATGCCAAGGTTCTAATAGAAGCATCTTTAGAAAATTTTAATATTGATCCTTCACATGGTTCTCACTTCTTCCACAATATGACTTCACTCGGTATTGGGTATATGTCCATTCCTGCAGGTAAAGAAGATGACTTTGTTGATTGGAAATGGTTGGAAAAGCAAAAAGCAGTCTACGAGTCTGAACTTGTAAGACACATTGTCCTCAAAGACCCTATAGAAGTTATCCTCAACGGCAGAAAAGGCATCGGTACAATAATCAAACCATCGTAAACCTATACGCAATAAATAGGGGCTGGGTTATTGTACCCAGCCCCTATTTTTATCGTTATGAAATAGATCTTATATTATGCCTTGAGCTAACATTGAATCAGCAACCTTTACGAAACCAGCGATGTTCGCGCCAGCCACTAGGTTACCCTTCATGCCATACTCAGTTGCTGCAGACGAAGCTTCTTTATGTATAGTCTGCATAATGCCTTTTAAACGTTTGTCTGTTTCTTCAAACGTCCAGCTAGTACGCATGCTGTTCTGGGTCATTTCTAATCCGGAGCAAGCAACACCACCTGCGTTAGCAGCTTTTCCTGGACCAAAACTTACGCCAGCTTTTAGGAATACATCAACACCGTCTGGAGAGGTAGGCATGTTAGCGCCTTCAGCAACAGCGATGACGCCGTTCTTAACAAGAATTTCTGCTTCCTTGCCATTCAACTCATTCTGAGTTGCGCATGGAAGAGCTATTTTGCATGGAACGGACCAAATGCCTCTGCAGCCTTCTGTGTATTTTGCATTCTTATGTTCTTTAACGTAGTCGGAGATCCTTCCACGTTCAACTTCTTTTATCCTCTGCACTGTTTCTAGGCGTATGCCTTCTGGATCGTGGATATAACCATTAGAGTCAGACATAGCTACAACTTTTCCACCTAGCTCATGTATCTTCTTAACAGCATATATAGCGACGTTACCAGAGCCGGAAACAACAGTTGCCTTGCCACTTATTGTTTCTTTTCTTTCTTTCAACATTTCATCTACAAAATAAACGCATCCATATCCGGTAGCTTCTGTACGAACAAGGCTTCCACCCCATTTTAAACCTTTACCGGTAAGCACACCCTCGAATACGTTCTTTAATTTTTTATATTGCCCGAACATATAGCCAATCTCTCTTCCGCCTACGCCTATATCCCCCGCTGGAACGTCGGTATTAGCGCCAATGTGGCGATAAAGTTCATTCATAAAGCTCTGGCAAAAACGCATAATCTCACCGTCTGATTTTCCTTTAGGGTCAAAATCAGAACCTCCCTTTCCACCACCCATTGGCAATGTTGTTAAAGAGTTCTTTAAGATCTGCTCAAAACCCAAGAACTTAATGATGCTCAAATTAACCGACGGATGGAATCTTAATCCACCCTTGTAAGGCCCTATCGCACTGTTAAACTCGATCCTGTAGCCTCTGTTCACATTTACATTACCTGCATCGTCTACCCACGGAACACAGAACATTATCTGTCTTTCTGGTTCTGTAATCCTCTCTAAGATGTTCGCTTTTTTGTACTCTGGATGTTTTTCAAACACAGGAGCTAAAGTTTCTAGAACTTCTGTTACAGCCTGGATGAATTCTGGTTGACCTTGGTTCTTGGTCTTTACCTTTTCCAACACGTTGCTAATGTACGTTGACATAGTTACATGTACCTCCATTGTATGTTTTCGCTTCTTCAAGATTTCCGATAATTAACATCAAAGGATTACAGTGTCAACGAGGCCCTTGTAACCAAATTAAGTATTTTTATGTGCCCGGTATTTTTTAGTTTTAAGAAGGAATCTAGTTCCTTGGGGGTTAGGCTAGTTTCGTCTAACATAACAAGGGTTTTGCTCTTAGTTTCAAACAATTTGTTGATCTTTTCTTGGTCCAAAACCCTGATTACAGGGTAGCTTGCCAGACCATATAAGTTACCGTCTCCCTTAAAATAGAAGTATGTGTTACTTGCCTTTGAGGGATCATTGTCTAGAGCTTTTTTTAAATAAGCACTGGCTGGAGCAAAATATTTGAAGATATCCACGTTATAGTTAAGAACTACTTCTGCTGCAACGATCGCTTTATAAATATCGTCTATGCTATTATCAAAAAGTTTAAGCTCTCTATAATTTTTTGACTCAAAGGCAAAAGAAGTTTTATGATATTTTAAGACGTCATAGCGACCAAGTTTACACAACATTGGTTCGTTAACAGTACCTCTATGCTGTGGCATTATTTTGATCGGGGTCTCACCAAGATAACATACTGTGGTCTCACAACCTATGGAACACTCTGTGCAAACGTGATCAACAGAACTTTTTTTGAACTGTGCCAGCTTACTTACAGCGACTGGTTTATCTAAAATAGCACCAGAAGGGCATGCAACTTCGCATTGACCGCACTCAACACAAGACGTTTTTATTACGTCGTTCTCTTGTGCAGGCATAACATCTGTAGCAAAACCTCTTCTAACAAAGCCAAGGGCTCCAACACCTTTAAGCTCGTCGCAAACTCTGATACATTTTCCGCATTTTATACACTTTGTTGAATCAAAGATCATGTATTCCGATGAATCATCAACACAACGTACTCGCATACCACCTTTGATGAGGTTTAGGTCAGCCTTGTATTCCTCAGCGTACGCTCTTAATTTGCACTCATCAAAGTCAAGACACCCACATCCAAGACATCTGTTCGCTTCGCTCACAGCTTGGTCCTGCGAAAAAGTATATTCTACTTCGTTAAAATTAGTTGTCCTCTCCTTAATAGGGAGTTCCTTGTTCTTTTCTCTTTTAACTTTTTCCGCTTTAGGAATGTAATTGATGTTAACAGAAGCAAGTTTTTTGCCCAAACTGAATATGTAGTCATCCTTTTTATCTTTTTCTAAAGGTTTGCCAGACAAATAAGAATCAATGGCTTTAGATGCTAACTGCCCATGAGCTATTGCTCCTATTGCAATATATGGTCCAGAAACAACGTCGCCTCCAGCAAAAACCCCATCAACATTTGTTTTGTAAGTTCTGTTCTCTTCGTCAACTTTTATTGTTTGCCACTTTGTTAGATCAAGACCACTAAAACAAGTGGTATCAACATACTGCCCTATTGCAGCGATTATTATATCAGCATCTATGTTGTCTTCTTGCCCTTCTATGGGCACGGGTTTCCTTCGTCCACTTGCATCGGGTTCACCAAGTTTCATTACTTGGCATCTTAATGAACCAACTTTATTTCCTTTACGTATAATTTCCACAGGAGCTCTTAAAAATTTATATTCAACACCCTCGTGATCTGCTTCTGTAACTTCAAAAGCTTCCGCTGGCATTTCTTCTCTGGTTCGCCTGTAAACCACTATTACTTTGTCTGCTCCAAGTCTTATGGAGGTTCTTGCAGCGTCTATAGCGGTGTTACCACCACCTACAACAATAACTCGTTTTCCTTTTAGATCGATTCCCTTATTGTTGGCAACATCAGCCAAAAAATCTATTCCACCGTAAACACCGTCGGAGTCTTCATTAACAACTTGCATCTTTGTGCTTTTTTGTGCCCCGATTGCAACAAAAACAGCGTCATATTTATTTTTTAGGTCTGCAAGACTAAAATCTTTTCCAAGTACCTTGTTGTAATTTATGTTAACGCCCAGTGACTGTATTATTTCTACTTCCCTTAAAAGTGTTTTCTTTGGTAGACGATATTCTGGTATTCCCCACATGAGCATACCACCGGGCCTTTGCGTAGCCTCTAAAATATCTACCTTGTAACCAATCATACGTAAATAATATGCGCAGCTTAATCCTGCTGGGCCAGCACCAACTATTGCAACTTTTTTGTTCTTTTCTTTTGCAAGTGCAGGAATGTAAGGATTTTTTCTGTTGGCATCATAATCAGCGACATATCTTTTAACGTTATCTATTGCTACCGCTTCATCTATAAGACCACGACGGCATTCTGTTTCGCAAGGTTTTGGGCACACCCTTCCGCATACAAGAGGTAATGGGTTACGGTCCTTTATTGTCCTTATTGCATTTTCGTAATCCTTATTAGCGACGTAAGCTAAGTATGATTGGATATCTATGCCTGCAGGACAATTCATACTGCAAGGAGCGACACAATCACCTGCGTGATCAGAAAGTAAAAGTTCCAGTCCTAATTTTCTGGTCTGCATTATAGCTGGCGTATTGGTCTTTATTGCCATACCGTCCCTTATCTTTGTTGCACACGATGGAACAAAACCCCTTGCTCCTTCTACTTCTACTACACACAAATAGCACGACGTAAAAGGCTCTGTCCTTGGGTCGTAACAAAGGTTTGGAATATCTATGCCGGCTGTTTTACAGGCTTCCAATATTGTGCACGGCTCTTGGAATTCAAATAATTTTCCATCTATTGTTATTTTCATTGTATCTGTACCGCCTGATAACGTTTACACGCAGTTATACATACGCCACACTTTACACATTTCTTTTGGTCCAATGTGTGTGGTGTACCTTTTTCACCAGAAATCGCTTTTACAGGGCACATTTTTGCACACGCTGTACAGCCGATACACTTTTGAGCATCAATACTATAAGAGAGCAGCGCTTTGCAATATTTAGCAGTACATTTTTTATGTTGTATATGATCTATATATTCATTCTCGAAATATTTTAATGTTGTAAGTATGGGATTAGGTGCTGTTTGACCCAAACCACATAAAGACGCTGTTTTACATTTATCTGCAAGGTCCTTTAATATGGAAAGATCGTTCATGGTAGCGCTTCCACCACATATCTTTTCTAATATTTCCAACATCCTTTTTGTTCCAACGCGACAAAAAGTACACTTCCCGCAGGATTCGTTCTGAGTAAAATTCAAAAAATATCTTGCTATGTCGACCATGCAACTGCGTTCATCCATAACGACCATACCGCCGGAGCCCATTATGGCACCTGTGGCATTTAATTTTTCATAGTCCACAGGAGTGTCTAAAAGAGTTTCTGGTATACATCCGCCAGACGGGCCACCAAGTTGTACTGCTTTGAATTTATATTTAGGATCTATCATTCCACCGCCGATGTCATATATAACTTCACGAAGCGTTATTCCCATTGGAACTTCTACTAAACCGCCGTTCTTTATTTTTCCTGCAAGAGCGAATATTTTTGTCCCTCTGCTTTTTTCGTAGCCTATTTGTCCAAAGCGTTCTCCTCCATTAGAGATTATCCAAGGTAGGTTTGCTAAAGTTTCAACATTATTTATTACAGTCGAGACACCGAACAATCCTTTTTCTGCTGGAAAAGGAGGCCTTAACCTAGGCATACCACGCTTACCTTCTATAGAAGCTATCAAGGCAGTTTCTTCACCACAAACAAAGGCGCCAGCTCCTTCTTTTACTTTTATTTCAAAAGAAAAATCAGAACCTAGAATATTTTTTCCAAGTAGCCCCATTTCTTTAGCTTCTTTAATGGCTTTGTGAGAATGCTTAACAGCGAGAGGATATTCTGCTCTTACATATATATATCCATGATCAGCACCTATTGCATACGCGCCTATCATCATCCCTTCTATAACAGAATGAGGGTTTCCTTCTAGAACGCTTCTATCCATAAAGGCACCTGGGTCACCTTCGTCGGCGTTACATATAAAATACCTTCCATTTGGTGCAGGATTCTTCCTTGTTAGTTCCCACTTAAGTCCAGTTGGGAACCCTGCTCCACCTCTACCTCTTATTCCAGACTTTTTTACTTCATCAACAACTTGTTCTGGCGTCATAGTCTTTATTGCTTTTTTTATGGCGTCGTAACCACCCACGGCTAAATAGTCCTGTATTGAATCAGGAGAAACTTTTCCGCAGTCCCTAAGGACTATCCTTTTTTGTTTTGGGAAAGCAACGTCTGTTCCCTTTTTGCCTTTTCTTAAAAGTTTTTCTGCATATACAACACCTTTTACAACTTCTGCTTCCATAAAAGGAACAACATCCGCAGGCGTCATTTTTTGATAAATTACTTCTTCGTCACCATGAAAGGTTTTTACATTAACTTCAGAAAAACAAAGACCAGTGCAACCAGTTTGTTTAAGTTCGACGTGGGTCCAGCCTCTTTTTTTTATTTCATTTTCCATTGCTGAATATACTTTATCTGAGCCAGCGGATTTACCGCAAGTGCCCATCAAAACTACAATTTGTTTTTTATCAGGCATAACTCTTTAATACTTCCTTTATTTTTTCCTTAGTAAGGTACCCATAGACCTCTTCGTTTATCATCATTACAGGGGCTAAAGAACAGCAACCAAGGCAAGCAACATATTCGACTGTGAATTTGTTATCCTTTGTTGTTTCGTTCACTTTTACGTCCAGCGTATCACAAACAATTTCTGCAACGGTTTCTGCCCCACCAACGTGACAGGCAGTTCCCTTGCACACTTTAATTATGTTATCACCAACGGGGTCAAGTCTGAATTGTGCGTAAAAAGTTATAACGCCATAAATTTCTGCCTCGTAAACTGAAATTTCTTTTGCGATGCAACTAACCGCATATTTTGGGATATATCTGAATTTTACTTGAACTCCTTGCAATATTGGGAGCAAAGCATCCTTTGAACTGCCATATTTACTTTTAAGTTCTTGTACCGTTTTTTTGATATCGCTATCGCTCACCATTCGTCGCTATCCTCTAAGAACATTAGTTTGAGATCTTCTTCATTGATACCATGCCATTTACATCCCTTGCGTGAGCATATGTCGAATGGAAAGATTTTGTTCATTGCCTTAACCTCGATCCTTACAACTGGAGCACTGCATACATTGCACTTAAGTTTTTTATTCATAAGGGACTTATTGCACGACGGACACATCGCATCTTTAACAGCAAGGCCCTCCGACAACTCTACATCAGACTTGTGAATAAAAACATTTAGATACGGACTAAGGTACAACATACCTGCTTCACCATTATCGTTGATAACCTTAAGTATCTTAACTCCATCTTCCACTAATGACGCTTTGCAATGAGGACAAAAACTATTTATGAACACTTTTTTTGATATCTGCGGAACGCTCTTAACAGAAGGCGTAGCTTCCTGCCCACTGTAATAACCCTCCATACTGTAATGATCGCTAGCTATACGGAGAAAATCTTTTACATTATCGATCTCTATGGCGTGCTTTGTGCAACCTCTTTTAGAACATATTGTGACTTTGCCACCCGTATTAAGGTTCAATTCCACTTTTGGAGAACCACAAGTTTCGCATTTATCTTTAAGGGCAAGGGATTTTGAGCAATGTGGGCAGTAGAACTCCACGACATCACCGGATTTTAGCCTTTTTTCTGACTCTAAGTTATAACTGCCCCATACTGAACTAAGGCGAAGCCAGCTTTTTTCTCCTTGTATCTTTATGTCTACTTTTATGCTTGATTCGTTATCGAGTGTAACGTCGGTGTCCATTAGGCTTTTAAAACAGTGAGGGCATTTGGCATTCAAGGCAAATAATGCGTCCATAAGAGCCTCCCCAAAATATCCTTAAATCACAGAAATAGCACAAAATCAAGCTTACCACCTCTAACTTTAAAATTCTTTACATCCGCTACGTTTAGACCTATAAGATACCTGGTTTTTTTATATAATTATTAGGAGGAATACTGTCGTGTCGTACACAAATGAAGTTTTTGAGATCGTAAAAAAGAGGAACCCACATGAAGTGGAATTCCTACAGGCTGTAAGAGAAGTTTTTGATTCACTAGAGCCTGTAATGGAGAAGCACCCAGAGTACAGAACCGCAAACATTCTTGAAAGAATAGTTGAGCCTGAAAGGCAGATTATATTCAGGGTGCCATGGATGGACGATAAGGGGAAATTCCATGTTAACAGAGGGTTCAGAGTACAGTTCAACAGCGCAATAGGGCCATACAAAGGTGGACTAAGGTTTCACCCTTCCGTGAACTTGAGCATAGTTAAGTTCTTAGGTTTTGAACAAATATTCAAGAACGCTCTTACAACATTGCCAATGGGCGGTGGAAAGGGTGGTTCTGATTTTGATCCTAAAGGAAAATCTGATGCAGAAGTTATGCGTTTTTGCCAAAGCTTTATGACAGAACTACAACGTCATATAGGCGCTGACCAAGACGTTCCAGCTGGCGACATCGGTGTTGGTGGAAGAGAAATAGGTTACATGTATGGACAATACAAAAGAATGACAAAGAACTTTGAAGGCGTTCTTACAGGAAAAGGCATTAACTGGGGCGGAAGTTTAATTAGACCAGAAGCAACTGGCTTTGGTGTAGTTTACTTTACCGACGAAATGATGAAGACCAGAAAAGAAAGCATCGAAGGCAAAACTGTTGCAGTATCAGGTTTCGGTAACGTTGCTTGGGGCGCAGCTATAAAAATAACAGAAATGGGCGGAAAAGTTGTAACACTTTCTGGACCTGATGGGTTCATCTACGACGAAAAAGGACTTGATCAGGAAAAGATCAAGTTTATGTTGGATATGAGAGCAAGTTGCAGAGATCAGGTAAAAGATTTCTCCGACAAGTTCAGCAGCGCAAAATTCACACCAGGAAAGAGACCTTGGAGCACAAAGTGTGACATCGCTCTTCCTTGCGCAACACAGAACGAATTAGATGAGAACGACGCAAAAGAACTTATAAAGAATGGTTGCAAGTGCATAACAGAAGGTTCAAACCTTTCAAGTACACTTGAAGCTATGAAAGTTATAAGAGACGCTGGCATACTTTTCGCACCTGGAAAAGCTTCTAACGCAGGTGGAGTTGCTTGCTCTGGTCTAGAAATGACACAGAACAGCATCCGTATGGGCTGGTCAAAAGAAGAAGTAGATCTAAAATTGCACAATATTATGAAGAGCATTCACAGCGAGTGCTTGGCTGCATCAAATGAATATGGCAGAAAGAGCGACTACGTATTCGGCGCTAACGTTGCCGGGTTCAGAAAAGTTGCTGATGCAATGTTAGACCAAGGTCTTGTATAGAAAATGAAAGGTTAATTCAAAAACCCCGGCTCCATTTTTTGGAGTCGGGGTTTTTTTGTAGTAAAATGGAAACGGAGGGCAAGCCCAAAATGAAGAAAAGACATTTAACGATTTCTGTTTTGCTTCATGCAGGAATAATATTTGCCCTTGTATTTATGTCTGGTGCATTTATGTCCGGCAATAAAAGCGATAACAGGGACGCTTTAATGGTAAGTATCAGTGGCAGCCCAAATCTAGCAGTAGGCTCTGGAGAAGGAATAAAACAAGAGTTTTCTTCAGGTAATACAACTCACAAACCAAGATCGATCGGATACGAATCTACTACAGTAGTAGAGAATACAATATCACTTTCCGGTGAAGGTGGTGGTACAGGCAACAAAGAAACATCTTACACAGGCTCTATACTTCAAAAGATACAGGAATATAAATACTACCCTATTTCTGCCAAAAAGAATAAGCTGACTGGTTCTGTAAAACTAAATTTTACAGTCTCAAACAACGGAAAAATATCTGGTGAACCAAAACTTTTAAACTCAAGCGGTCATCAAATTTTAGATGAGGCTGCTATAAAGATAATAAAAAACTCAGCTCCTTTTCCTGCTTTTCCACAAAGCATAAAAGAAAAAGAGCTGAGCTTGAATGTAAGTATAGATTTTACTTTATAAATATCCCAAACGCTTCTGCTTTACCTGTATTATCAGTTAGATCAACTCTGGTACCATTTTTCCAGTATGCTGCTATTGCATACGTAGGAGATGTGGAATCAGCATAAAAGCCAGAGATATAAACATCACCATCGTTAGCAACAGCCCTTATAGCGTAACCTATCTCACTGGCTTTTGCTGTATCTAGGACTGTTCTTACGCTGTTCTTCCAATAAACAGGTTTGATGTCCGTCGTTGTTCCTGTAAGACTAGATGCTCCTGCAACATAAATATCCGCGCCATTTAAAGTGATGCCTGCAGCTTGTGCTTTCTCTGGTGCTGATGAAAGAGCATTAACAGTTGTGTTCTTCCAGTAAACTGCATCATCAGACCCTTTATTTCCTGTCGTATATACGTCTGATCCACTAACAAAAATATCAGCAGCAGCGCCAGCATCAGAAGACAAGGCATACTCTGTAACAGCTTTACTCGCTATGTTGTATGTCCAGTAAACTGGATTACCGTTTTCATCGCCTGCAATGTACAGGACGTTATTACTGTTATATATAGCGATAGCGTGACTACCAACCCCAGCTGTTCCCAAGTTTACTTTGGTTGTAGCGCTGATCCATAAAGCAGCAACAGGATCACCGCCTGTGGGGGATTCATCTCCTGCTACATACACGTTTGTTCCATCGACATAGATTGCAACTGCACTTGATTCATTAACACCATCACCATGACCTGCCCCCCGAAAATGCTGCCACAAGTAATGTGATAGTATTTAACCAAAAGGAGGCAGGAGATGAAGAGAAAGAAGTTTGGCATTGAACAGATTATTTC
>Ga0118677_10005886_pt1 | contig 21183 bp, 17 predicted proteins | sample AliMusrvi5mmetaG_FD_86154 | JGI IMG/M metagenome (GOLD analysis project Ga0118677, IMG submission 86154)
GGTTCTCAAGAAAGCGAATGATTTCAAGGCCGTACAGGCGTCCCCGCCAGAGACAGGCCATCGTTGCCATCTCCAGAGCTCCTTTGCGCAGTTGCGCTTCCCAGCGGTCGGGCTGTTCGCCATCGGCCGGTAGCGCTCTCTTGTTCGCCATAGCTCAATACCTCGTATAGCAATGTATAGTGCTATGAAATATCCCTGTCAAGTATTTTTTGAAAATTTGTCCAAAAAATTAGGAAGCTGTAGCGGAATGGGCAATTTCTGCAGAGGAAACATGTGAAGCTCCCTGTTCCCTGCTTTTAGATGCCTTCGCCCATGGAGACAAACTGCCGCAGGCGCTCCAGTTCCACGCGATAGGCTTCCCGTTCGGCCTCCTCCGCGGCAAACGGCGTCGCCGGACTCGCCTCGCCGCCCAACCGCAGTTCCAGTTCCTCCACCCGAGCCGATAGCGCAATCAGCGCGTCGCTGAGCGGATCTTTCACGTCGTGCGGATCGGTTATCAGCACCCGCTGCCCGTTGCGGTAAACGATGTGCGCCGGAACTCCCACCACGGTAGAATTCGGCGGCACGTCGGAGAGCACCACCGATCCCGCGCCCACGCGCGAGTTTTCGCCGATGGTGATATTGCCCAGCACATTCGCGTTGTTGCCGATGAAGACCCCATCGCAAACCGTGGGGTGGCGCTTGCCGTGGCCTTTGCCCGTCCCGCCCAGCGTCACGCCCTGGTACATGGTCACGTCGCTGCCCACAATTGCGGTTTCACCAATCACCACGCCAGTCGCGTGATCGATAAACAGCCGCCGCCCCAGCAACGCCCCGGGATGAATATCCACCCCGGTAAAAAAGCGGCCGATCTGCGACAGAAATCGCGCCGCCAACCGCAGCTTATGGCGCCAAAGCACATTCGAAACGCGATGAAACCATACCGCCCAAAGTCCCGGGTAGCAGAGCAGCACCTCAAGCCATGAGCGCGCAGCCGGGTCCCGCTCCACCACGGAGTCAACATCTTCGCGAATGCGTTCGAACAAAGCCATAAATCGCCAATCTGCAAGGGTGGGAAACCACAAACCTCAGAGAGCCTTTTCTAACCTGGATGGGAAACTGGGTGCCCCAGGTCTCGATTTTGAGACCTGGGGCACCACAAACCTCCACGCGCGGCTTCAGCTAACCGCTTACACCAGCACCGCCTGCGTCTCCGTAGCCAGCGCCTGCTGGCGCAGCGACTCAAACAGCACGCTCGACAGGTAGCGCTCGCCAAAGTCAGGCAGCACCACCACAATCAGCTTGCCGGCATTCTCCGGCCGTGCCGCCACCTTCAGCGCCGCGGCCACGGCGGCTCCCGAACTGATGCCCACGAACAATCCTTCCTCAATTGGCAGCCTGCGCGCCATGGCAACCGACTCATCGTTGGTCACCTGCACAACTTCGTCAATCTGGCTGGTATCCAGAATGCTCGGCACAAACCCCGCGCCCAGCCCTTGAATCTTGTGCGGTCCCGGCTTGCCGCCAGAAAGCACCGGGCTGTCGGTCGGCTCTACCGCGATGGCCTTGAACGACGGCTTCAACGGCTTGATGTACCTGGCCACGCCGGTGATGGTGCCGCCGGTGCCTACGCCGCTGATCAAAATGTCCACTGCGCCATCGGTGTCATTCCAAATCTCCGGCCCGGTCGTAGCCAGGTGGATCGCCGGGTTGGCCGGGTTGTCGAACTGCTGCAGGATGAAGCCGTTCGGCGTTTCCGCCAGCAGTTCGTTGGCTTTGGCAATGGCGCCCTTCATGCCGTTGGGCCCAGGGGTCAGCACAATCTCCGCGCCAAAGGCCAACAGCAGCACCCGCCGCTCAAGGCTCATGGTCTCCGGCATGGTAAGGATCAGCTTGTAGCCCTTCACCGCGGCCACAAATGCTAGCCCGATGCCGGTGTTGCCGCTGGTCGGCTCAATCAGCACCGTCTTGCCGGGCGTAATCTTGCCGGCCTTTTCCGCGGAGTCGATCATGGCAAAGCCGATGCGGTCCTTCACGCTACCCACGGGGTTTTGGCTTTCCAGCTTGGCCACTACGGTTGCGGGTAGCCCTGCAGAAACACGGTTCAATCGCACCAGGGGGGTGCGGCCAATCAACTCAGTCACATTCGCTGCAATGTGCGCCATTTGGATATTCTCCTCTTTCCGGGATGCTCTCCCAGGGGGTTTCAATGCACGGTTTTATTGTTGGTGGGGAAACGACCGCGCTGTCAGGCGGGGAAGAGAGCGCGCGAACTCAAGCGCACGTCTGCATCGCGGCTGGCACCAGGACGGTGTTAGCGACATCGAGGCATGGATACAGCGTAGACCCAAAGTGCAAGTTGTTGCAAGCGAAACCGCATACAGCTTGCGCTGGCGCAAAAAAGATCTGATCTATCGTTTCTCGCCGCAGAACCAAATATTCGCTGGCTCATCGGCTGACTCGCCGGCTCGCTGGCCTGCTGACCCGCTACTCGCCCAGTTCCGCAAACGCCTCGCGCATCCGCTTCCACGTGGTTGCCAGGTCCTCCGGCAACACCCGCGTCTCGGCCACGGTAGTAATAAAGCTGGTATCGCCCACCCACCGCGGCAGTGCGTGCAGATGCAAATGCCCGGCTACTCCGGCGCCCGCTGCCTGGCCCAGGTTCATCCCGAAGTTGAGCCCGTGCGGGTGGTAAAGCTGCTCCAGCGCGCGCTCCGTGAGTTGCGCCAGATCCATCAACTCATGCGCGGTTTCGGTTGGCAGCGCAGCCAGCCGGTCAAGGTGCGCGTAGGGCATCGCCATCATGTGGCCTGAGGTGTAAGGGAAGGCGTTCAGGCACACAAAGCAACTCCGCCCGCGCAAAATCAGCCCGCCGGCGGCTTCGGCCTCGTCGCGGCTCATTCCGTTGTCAATTGCATAATCGATTGCGCCAATCAGGTTACAGAAAACGCAGCCCAGGTCGCCGGGCCACGCATCCAAACCCGCCGGAACGCCGGCGCGCGGCTTTCCGTCAGCCGTGGTGACGTAGTTGTAGCGCCAGGGAGTCCAGAGTAGATCCATGCAGGGAGTACCGTTCGGTTCAGTATAGAAGGCCGCCGCCGGTGAACACCTTTTGAATTATTTTTTTCGTAGCTCGAAGCCCAAATCACTCGATTCATGCGCATTTGGCCGTAAGTCCATTCAATCCAGCCACCCCGTGTGAATCTCCGATGACTGCGCGGCACACCGCGCTATCGCAGCCAATCTGTTGCATTGACGGGGCAAACCAGCGGTTGCTACACTCATGAGCGTAGCTTCCTGCGCGGATTCCAGCAGTGAGTTGCGGCCGCCCTCCAGCATGCCGTTGCCTGCCGGGTGTTTCCCAAGGAGACCTGATTCTCTTCAAGCCAGCCTTATGGGCTGAGAGAACTGTCCCTCGTGAAAACCCCCGCGGACAATTGTTGGCAGAAGGGATTTGGTCTTATGGCGTTTCTCGCCGCGGCAATCGCGGCCCGATAGCTACCCCCCCAGCGGCAGGCACTAAACGTCGCGGGAGCAAGGAATCCCGGAGCTCGCAGCGATGGCAAACGTCCTCAATCCCGAAACCGAGAGTACAACCCTGAACACCGAAATGGAAGTCCCAACCCTCGAACCTGCGACGGAGCTTGAACAGCCGTCGCCCGAATCCACGTCCAACACCGAGACCGCCGAAGTAGCCGTGACCAACGCGCTGGACGCCGATGCCCCAACCGAGCCTGTAGCTGAGGCCGTAGCCGAGATTGTTCCTCCAGTGGAAGCAACAGTCGAAGCCGCGCCCGCTGAAGCGGTTGCAACGGAAGTTCCCGCGCAACCCGCCGCTGCTATTGAGCCCGCCCCCGCTTCTGAACCTGCCCCCGTTGCCGAAACACCGGCCGCACCAAAGGCCGCCGCTGCTCACCACGAGCACGGACTCGAATCCATGGACGACTTCTCCGCCGCACTTGAGGCTTTTGAACGGGAGCAGGCCGCTGAGGCCGCCGCCGTTGAAGCCTATGGCGACAAGGTCGTCTCCGGAACGGTGATCAAGCAGACTGAGAAGCACCTGGTGATTGATGTGGGCCTGAAGTCCGAGGGCCTCGTGCCGCTCGAACAGGTCCTCGATCACACCGGCGCGGTTAAATTCCAGCCCGGCGAAGTGATTGAAGTGGTCATCGAGCGCGAGGAGCCGGAAGGCGGCTACCTGGTCAGCTACGAGCGGGCACAGCGCCTGCGCGTGTGGGACGTGATCGAGAAGGCTGCCAACGACAAGACTCCCGTCATGGGCACTGTCATCAGCCGCGTCAAGGGCGGCCTCACGGTCGATATCGGCCTCAAGGCATTCCTGCCCGGTTCGCAGTTGGAGATTCGCCCCGTCCGCAACCTGGACGGCTATCTCGGCCAGCAGATTGAAGTCCGCGTCATCAAGCTCAACAAAAAGCGCGGCAATGTCGTCGTCAGCCGCAAGGAAATCCTCGAGGAAGAGCAGAACGCCAAGCGTTCCACCACTCTCGAGCAGTTGGGCGAGGACGCCATCCTTACTGGAACGGTGAAGAACCTCACCGACTACGGTGCGTTTGTTGACCTCGGCGGCATCGACGGCCTGCTGCACATTACCGACATGAGCTGGGGACGCCTCACGCATCCCCGCGACCTGGTCAACGTCGGCGATGAGATTCAGGTTAAGGTTCTCAAGTTCGACAAGGATAAGCAGCGCGTCTCGTTGGGCTTCAAGCAGTTGACGCCCGATCCGTGGCTCGACGCAACCGAGCGCTATCCTGTCGGCGCGCACGTCAAGGGCCGCGTTCTTTCGGTCACTGACTACGGCGCGTTCGTAGAGCTCGAGCAGGGCATTGAAGGCCTGGTTCACCTCTCTGAGATGACCTGGTCCAAGCGCCTCAAGCACCCCTCCAAGCTGGTCAAGCCGGGTGACGAAGTTGAGACAGTTGTTCTGAGCGTCAATCCCTCCGATCGCCGCATTTCTCTTGGCATGAAGCAGTTGCTCGACAATCCCTGGGAGAACCTCACCGAGCGTTATCCCGCTGGAACCGTTGTCGAGGGCCGCGTGCGCAACCTTACCGACTTTGGCGCCTTCATTGAAATCGAAGACGGAATAGACGGTCTGGTGCACGTGTCGAACCTGTCCTGGACCAAGCGCGTCAAGCATCCTTCTGAAGTTGTGAAGAAGGGCGAAAAGGTAAAGGCAGTTGTTCTCGGCGTCGAGCCGCAGAACCGCCGCCTCTCCCTGGGCATCAAGCAGCTTCAGCCCGACGTGTGGGAGAGCTTCTTTGCCACGCATCGCGTGGGCGACATCGTCCACGGCAAGGTGCTTCGCACCGCGCAGTTCGGCGCATTTGTCGAGATCGCGGAGGGCGTGGAAGGTCTTTGCCACATCTCCGAGGCCGGCGACGACGCGGGCGGCGAGTCCAAGCTTGAAACAGGTCTTGAGCACGACTTCAAGATCATCAAGATCAACGTCGAAGAGAAAAAGGTGGGCCTCAGCCTGCGCGCCATCGGCCACGAAGCCAGCCGCGCCCAGGTAGAGAGCTACAAGAAGGACAGCCACAAGGCGCCCGTCTCGAGTTCCACAACGACACTCGGCGACCTCATCAACTGGAAGAAAGAAAACTAAGCAGCTTTCTTCAATCAAAGCCAGCAACGGCCACCCCTCGGGGTGGCCGTTCTGCGTTATGCCGCAATTCGAGCCTTCTCCTCCTGTTCATCGAGCCCGCATCTCTCACAAGTCGCTGAAATCCGCAGCCCGCAACTGCAACGCAGCGCCGCAACCCCCTTGTAGCGCTGGCCTCTCGGCCGGCAGTAGCGCGGACGTCCCCGTCCGCGCTCGACCAAGCTCGATTTCTCAATAACCCTCTCGCAATCCCAATTGTTTACGCAAGTTCCCCGCCCGGGTCTTCAACGACAGGTCCCCGTCGCCGCCATCGAGCGCTTCACTAAACCTTGAATTTCTGGTTGTCGTGAGGGCCACGCCTCGAAGCCTCCGCAAAGACTCTCGCACCGATTCGTGCCTGCAGATTACCGAGGTACTGCAACAGAGCCAAAACCCATGCCGGGGGTGATGCAGATCACGATCACTTAGAAAACTAGTCGGCATACTACCTTCACATTACAGAAAAACGTGGCTGCAACATAGAACGTCAAGTGCCGCCCATCTCTCGGGTTCAGGATTCCTGCGCCCACTTTCAACGCCTTGGATTTGTCGAATCTGGAAGTGTCTTCGTGCCCATAGGACACAAGCGATTCCTGCGTCTTTAATCATCAATTTTTCGATTTCTTTCGAGGTGCATATGAAAGTCACGCGTCGTGAATTCTTCAACTACTGTGTCGGGTCCGCCGCCGCCCTGGGGCTAGCCAGCACGCTCGGTCCCCTGGAAAAGGCATTGGCCGCCTCCAGCGGACCTCCCGTCATCTGGATCAAGGGCGCTTCGTGCACCGGTTGCACGGTTTCGCTTGCCAACCGCATCTCTTCCACCGCTCCGGTGGACCTGGCCGATTTGCTGATTCACACCATCGATCTCGTCTACCACCCCACGCTCATGGGCGCCGCCGGCGATCTTGCCGTGCAGGCACTCCAGACCGCATCCGCAGGCAAGTTCATTCTTGCTGTCGAGGGCGGCATTCCCACCATCTACAACGGCAAAACCTGCACCATCTATACCCAGAACGGCGTCGATGTGACGGCGCTTGCAGCCGTCAAGGCGCTCGCTCCCACGGCCGCCGCGGTCATCTCCATTGGAACCTGCGCGTCCTTCGGCGGAATGGGCGCCGCCGCCCCCAACCCCACCCAGATCCAGAGTCTCAGTGTTGCAACAGGCGTGCCCACCATCAACATCCCAGGTTGCCCGCCGCACCCTGACTGGATCGTCTGGACCATCGCCCAACTTCTCTCCGGCGTAACTCCGGCGCTCGACAGTTCCCGCCGTCCAACTACGCTCTACGGCCAAACCGTTCATAGCCAGTGCTCGCGCAGAAACAGCGATTGGGCCACATCTCTGTCCTCCACTGGCCTGTGCAATGGAAACCTCGGCTGCAAGGGCCGCCAGACGCACGCCGACTGCCCCACACGACTGTGGAACAACGAAGTCAACTGGTGCGTCGGAACCGTCTCAGGCGAAGGAAACGGCGCCGACTCCCTCTGCCAGGGTTGCACTGAAGCCGGCTTCCCAGACAAGTACGCGCCCTTGTTCAGCACCAATGGAGCAACCATGCCCGGGCACAAAAAGATTGGCATCAACCCCACCTGCATGACTTGCCACACCAGCGGAAGGCCTGACTAATCGTTCGAATCCCCCCGGCCCGGGCGAGGCGGTTCGCTCTCCTGAGCCCGCCCCAACTGTTCATTTTGAGAAGTATGGAGATTGAAAATGGCCACAATTACAATTGTTGATCCCGTGACCCGCATTGAAGGACACATGAAGGTGCAGGTCACCATTGATACCGTCGGCGGCAAGCAGCAAGTAACCGCCGCGCAGTGCACCGGAACCCAGTTCCGCGGCTTTGAAAAAATCCTCGTAGGGCGCGATACCAAAGACGCTCCCTACATCACCCAGCGCATCTGCGGCGTCTGCCCGGTTTCGCACGCCACCGCGGCGTCGCTGGCTATCGAGGCTGCCGCGGGCATCACCGTCCCCACCAACGCGCGCATCCTGCGCAACCTGGTTCTCGGCGCAAATTTTATCCAGTCGCACATCCTGCATTTCTACCTGCTGGCGGCACTCGACTACATCACCCCTCCCGCCTCGGCGCCGTGGACGCCGACGTGGAATATCGATCTGATGCGCAGCCCGACCATGCAGCAGATCGTCACCAACTTCACCACCGCTGTCACTATGCGGCGCGAGGCGCATGAAATGGCCGCCATCCTCGCCGGCAGAATGCCGGGCCTCTCCGCCATCCAGGCCGGCGGCTTCACCACCAAGCCCACCGCCAGCATGATCAGCTCCTTCACCGGGTACCTGAACACGCTCATCAACTTCATCAACAACAACTACGTCCCCGACGTGCAGGTGCTCTCCAACGCCTATTCCGATTACCACTCCATCGGCAAGGGCTCGGGCAACCTGATCGCCTACGGCGTCTTCGACCTTGACAGCACCGCCAACCCCAGCCGCCTGCTCAAGCGCGGCGTGGTCTACAGCACCAACAACACCACGGTAAAAACCCTCTCCACCGCCAACATCACTGAGATGGTCACCAACTCCTGGTACGACAACTCCACCAACAACCTCAATCCGGCCAAGGGAACTACGGTCACCGTCGATCCGGCGACCAAGCCCACCGCGTACTCATGGCTCAAGGCGCCCCGCTACAGCAGCAAGGCCTGCGAAGCCGGCCCGCTGGCCCGCATGTGGATCAACGGCGACTATCGTACCGGCGTCTCTGTCATGGACCGCCACATGGCCCGTGCGCTTGAGACGCAGAAGATCGCCGATGCCATGCTCGGTTGGCTCGATCAGCTCACCGTGGGCGGTTCGGAGTACACGCCCGTCACCGCGCCCTTCGGCAAATCGGGCGTGGGATTGACCGAGGCTCCGCGCGGCGCGCTCGGCCACTGGCTCACCACCGCTGCCAACACCACGCTGGCGCCCAACGGCAAGGCCTCCATCGGCAACTACCAGGTGATTACGCCCACCTGCTGGAATGCATCGCCCAAAGACACCAGCGGCGTCAGCGGCCCGCTTGAGCAGGCGCTCGTTGGCACCCCGGTTTCAAACGCCGCCCTGCCCGTCGAGGTGCTGCGCGTCGTCCACTCTTTCGATCCCTGCATGTCCTGCGCGGTGCACGTTATGCGGCCCGATGGAAAACCTGTAACCATCCTCAACGCCCAGGCCGAGTTCTAAGACTGCTCGCAAATGGACGGGCGTGAGTTCCACAAAGACTGGGTGCCCCATCCTTTCGTCGGCTCTCTGACGAAAGGGTGGGGCACCCCGAACCTCAACCTACCCGTTGGTCAGAAGTGAACGGGGTTCCTACAGGACACGAGCCATGAATACCCTGATACTCGGAATGGGCAATCTGCTGCTCTGCGATGAGGGCGTTGGCGTACACGTCGCCCGCGCCCTCGCAGAGCGCGAACTCCCCGCTAATGTCTCGGTCGTTGAGGCAGGCACGGCCTTCCTCGACGTGCTCCCCGACATTGAAAAAGCTGATCGCATTCTGCTCATCGACGCAATGGAGGGCGGCGGCGCGCCCGGCAGCATCTACCGTGTGCCCTTCGACCAATGCAAACACCCTGAGATGTTGGCCTCGCTCCACGGCTTCGATCTCTCCCGCGTTCTCTACATGGCCGGCAGCGGCCGCAACCCCGAGGTCACGGTCTTCGGTATCGAGCCTGCGCTCATCGAATGGGGAACCGAACTCTCCCCCGCGGTAAAGCGCGTGCTGCCCGCATTGCGTGAAGCCATCTTCACTGAATTGTCGCGGTGAGGCCCGGCGTCAATTGCCGGTATTCAGCCTCCGACCTCGAGTTGTATGCTGTTGGTTGACCTCAACGACAATGGAGCGGGCCAGGATGCCAGCAGCAGGCGAGCTTTTTACTTTTGCGGAATTACGGAAACGTGCATGTGAAGTGGGCCCCAAGCGTGTAGGCGTGGTCCTGGCCGACGATGAAGTGGCCCTGGCCGCCATGGCCGATGCTTTTCGCACCGGCATGGCTTTCCCGGTACTCATTGGCGAAGAGAAAAATATCCGCGAAAAGGCCGAGTCGCTCGGCTTCTCCGACCTGGCTGCAAAGGCGGAGTTTGTCTCCGTTCACGAAGGCGCCGCGGCCCACGCAGTCACGATGGCGCGCGAGGGCAGCATCGATATCCTCATGAAGGGTCATCTGCGCACCGACCAGTTGTTCCGCCCCGTGCTCGACAAAGAGCACGGCCTCCGCAACGGCCGCCTGCTCTGCGACGTCGCCTTCTTTGAAACCCGGCACACGGCCTCGCCCAGGCTCGTCGGCCTTTCGGACGGTGGCCTCAACGTTGCGCCCACGCTCGAGCAGAAGAAGCAGATCATCCTGAACGCCATCGACGTAATGCACTGCCTGGGCATGCACCGCCCCAGGATTGCCGTCATGAGCGCCATTGAAGTGGTCACGGATGCCATGCCCTCCACCGTTGACGCCCATGCGCTCACCCAGATGGGCCTGGCCGGCGAGTTCGGCGAGGCGGATGTCTTTGGTCCTCTTGCGCTTGACGGCGCTTTGCTGCACGCGGCGGTCAAGGCCAAAGGAATCAGCAGCCATGTGGCAGGAAACGCCGATTGCCTCATCGTACCCAGCGTCGAAGCGGGCAACCTGCTGGGCAAGGCGATCTTCCTTCTCGCAGGCCTTGAATCCGGTCACGTTGTGGCCGGCGCCAAAGTCCCCATTCTCATCCCCTCGCGTGCTGAAGACGCTCAAACCAAGGTCAACACCATCGCCCTCGGAGTCCTCTACGCCGCTGGGTGCGCCACCAACTAAGCAGATTTTGTGGCATGGTTCATCACAGTGCGCGACTTAAGCCTGAATTCCGACCTAGTCGTCGGACCTGCAGCACCGGCCTCCCGGAAGGTCGTCCCGCAGACCTGGTTGTAGCGCCGGCCTCCCGGCCATCTGTAGCGCGGACGTCCCCGTCCGCGCTCGTCCACCAATTCCCAGCCTTGCAATCACCCAGTCGCCGCTACTTGCCAAAACTCCGTTCTCACCCTCAAGAAATAAGGTATCGTCTCTGATGAGATGTGCCTCCATGAGGCGGATTTCTCAAAGGAAGGGAAGGGAATCCAGTGTCGAAGATTGCTAGACGTTATTTTTTGGGGCTTCCGGCAGTTCTGCTGCCGATCGTCATGGCGCCGGCTGCTGTCGGCCAGGCGCAACATTCAGCTTCTCTCCACGCGCCGGCGAGGCTCGCGAAGGCTGCGGATATTACGTTTGAAAAAGGCTTCCACGCAAAACTGCCGCCGCATCTCTCCACGCTGCTGGGAGTGTCTAAGGAAGAGGAGTTTCCGGTTATGCAAAGTGTAGTGCGCACCGGAACGATCGTGCAGGGATTTGATGTTTCGGCCGCCGACAAGAAGAAGATTGTTCTCTTTGTTGCTGACGAAACCTCCAAAGACCAAAGCCTCTATCTCACTACGCCCGAAGGCACTTTACTGAAAGTGGTTTCGGTCAAAGCAGGCGTGGGTCAAGCCGTGCGGATTACAGACCAGGAGCGGCAAGGGTTCAAAAAAGAAAAGCAGTTCTGGGTTGATCGCCTGGTTCCCCCCAGCCCCGCGAAGTAAATTCCGCCTGCCACCCCCTTCCCACAAGAGCCGGGTGCCCCAGGTCCGGGGTCCCCACGGAGAGGTCTTAGTCCGTGGGGTGGAGATCTGGATTTTCAAACCCGGGATACCACGAACCCGAACTCCCCGGTCTTCCTTGTCGCAATGCGCGCCCTCAGGCGACAGCCCGCGCCCTTCGCGCCGCCAGCGCAATCACGATGCCGAGCGCTGTCACTACGCTCACCAGGGCAAACAGAAACACGCTTGCATAGCCGTAAATTCCAATCACCGCTCCGGCTACCGGTCCAACCAGAAAAAACGACACGTCGGCAAAAGCAGTAAACACGCCGAGCGCGGTGCCGCGGTTCTGTTCGGGTACGCGCTTCACCGCTTCAACGCCCAGCGCGGGAAACACCAGCGAGAAGCCGAACCCCGCCAGCGCCGCGGCCGCCAACGCCATCCACGGCGAGTGCGCGCGCCACAGCAAAATCAGCCCCAGCGACTCCACCAGCATGCAGGCCATCGCAACAGGGAACCCGCCAAACCGGTTGATGGTCTGGATAAACAGCAACCGCGCCGCGATGAATGCAAGGCCGAATGCTGTCAGGCACAACGCCGCGCCCGTCCAGTGGCGGCTCAGGTAGAAGAGCGTCACAAACGTCGCCAGCGTGCTGTAACCCACGCCGCTCAGCGCCAGGCTCATTCCATGCGGAGCCACACGGAACATCACATCGAGGAAGGGAAGATGCTCGCCGGGCTTTACCGCCACCGGGCGCTTGCCGCATGCCATCGCCAGGCTGAGGGCGCCAATCAGCACCGTGACCAGGCCAATCGACCGCAGGCCCCACTGCTGGCTGAGCACCACACCCAACGGAGCGCCCACCGCCGTAGCGCCATATGTGCTGATACCGTTGAACGACATCACTTTGGCGGTATACTCCGGCCCCGCGCTGGAAATGGCCCACAGTGTCGAACCCGTCGAACCGAGGCTCTCGCCGACGCCCAGCGTCAGCCGGCTGGCAACCAGAACAGCAATGCAGGCCCAGGGCCGCGCGTACAGCGCCGCGCCTGCCATCAGCAGCGCACCGCTCGCCGTGCAAGCCGTCAGGCCCCACAGCACGGCCACTTTGGCCCCGGCATGGTCTGAGATGCGCCCCGCCCAAGGCCGGCTGGCCAGTGTGGCAATGTACTGGATGCTGATCACCAGCCCAGCCAGCGCCGCGCTGTAGCCCATCTCCAGATGAACGTAGGCCGGCAGCACCGCCAGCGGCAGCCCGATCGACAGGTAACAGATAAATGTGAAGTAGACGAAGCTGACAATGTGCCAGGTGCCGCCGTTCGAAGACGAAGCTGGAACGCTGGCCGTGGCTGAAGCTTGCATCTTTAAGGTTGGCATCCTGCGAGGAGTTGCTGTCAACCTTAAGTATAACGAGGCACTTCTTTCAGAATTCGCCCGCCTCATTCACCCTCAACCACCGTCCCCTGGTGAAACACGATCTTCCATCCCTCTGCCGTGCGCCGCCAGATGGTCGCACGCCGTGTCTTTCGTGCGCCGTTCTGCAGCAGCGTATAAGTCAGCAGGTAAACATCCGGCGCAAGCTCGCGGCAATTGAGGCCGCTTGTCTCCCACACGTCTTCGCGAGGCGCGGCAAACCGCTTCTCCAGTTCATCCAGCACAAAAGCGCGGCTGTAACGCCTGCCCGATGCGCCCACTTCCCAGAAGTTGTCGCACGTCATGCGTTCAAAGTCGGCGCACGTCGTGCCCCGCTCCGGGCGATGGAAGATCGGCTCAAGGGCGGCCAGTTCTTCCAATATGCCGGTGAGTGCAGGGTCGGTCGTCAGGTCAGGTTCCTGTGAGGAATTCATGCCGCGATGATAAACCCGCCAATTCCTGCAAATGGCAACAGGCTCTAGACTGGAATCATGCCGCCCACTTTCCATGTGGAGCATTTCGGATGCCGCGCCGCCCGCGCCGATGGCGAAGCGATCGGCGACCGTCTGCGTGCCGAAGGGCATTCGATGCAGCTGCCCACTGAAGCGGATGTAGTCGTCGTAAATACCTGCAGCGTAACGGCCGAGGCCGACCGTGCCGCGCGCGCCTTCATCCGCCGCGCCCACCGTCTCAATCCGCTGGCCCGCATCGTGGTCACCGGTTGCTACGCGCAGCGCGCGCCCGACGAACTAGCCGCAATGGCAGGCGTGGCTGCCGTGGTCGGCAATAGCCACAAGGCACTGGCGCCGGGAATCGCATTGAACTTGATGCGGCCTCAGGTGCTGCAGCCAGTCAGCGAACTCATACAGATCAACGCGGTGCAAGCCGCGTCTGCCCCACAGCAGGTGGTTTGGGCTGACGACCTTTTCGCCCATTCCTTTCTTGAAGAGACCCAACTGGTTCCCGGCTTGCAGACCCGCCCCAACCTCAAGATTCAGGAGGGCTGCGGAAACCGCTGCTCGTTCTGCGTCATACCCCAAACCAGGGGCCCGTCCAAAAGCCTGCCCGGCGCAGCCGTCCTGCGCCAGGTCGAGGGCTTCGTCGCCGCCGGAGGCAATGAACTGGTGCTCTCCGGAATCAACCTCGGCCGCTGGGGCTGCGACCTCACCCCTTTGAGCGACGCAGGTGCACGAACCCCGTCTCCAGCCACGCTCGCCGCACTCATTCGCCAAATCTTCCGCCAGACAGCCTTACCCCGTCTCCGCTTAAGCTCCATCGAGCCCATGGACTGGGACTCAGAACTCATCGCCCTGCTGGCCGAGTTCGGCGGTACGCGCCTTGCGCGGCACGCGCACCTGCCGCTCCAGTCCGGCTCTGACGCCGTGTTGCGCCGCATGCACCGCCGCTACCGCCCCTGGCACTATGCGGAGAAGGTCCACGCCCTGCTTCGCGCCGCAGGACCTGACCTGACCGTGGGCGCGGACGTAATGGTCGGCTTTCCCGGCGAAACGGACGCCGAGTTCGAAGAGACATCCGCTCTCATTCGCTCTCTTCCTTTCGGCTATTTGCACTTGTTTCCGTTTTCGCCCCGGCCGGGCACCCGAGCCTGGGCTTTCCACGCAGAACGCCCGGTGGCTTCCGCGGCTGTCGATGAGCGCATGGCCGCTCTTCGCGTCCTGGCCGCGGAAAAGAGCAAAACCAACCGCATGCGCTTTGTTGGCCGCTCGATTGACGCGATAACCCTTCACACCCAGGCCGACCTCGCCGCTCTCGGACGAAGTTCCGCCCTGACAGAGAATTTTCTGCCCGTCGAGATTGAAGGCAAGCTCCCCCCAAACCGGCTTGTAAAGGTGCTGGTTACAGGGTTGAGCCGCGAAGGGAGGCTTGCCGCCCAGACGGACTTGGCCGAGCGGCCGGATCGCCGTCCGTCCGCCTTTTCGGCCTGAAATGGTTCCCCATCTGGCCCGTATTCCCGCATCCGGGTTAAATCCTTCTCCTTCTGCCGTAAACCCTTTGTTCCGCAAACCGAGCCCAATGCTATACTCAGGGTGCGTTCGCGTACCCGCGGCTGCTCTGGAAGAACCCCGGAGAGCGGGGGCCAACGACTTTTGGAGGAGCACCATCGCACTCGACAAACGTTCTGCAAAGTCCTTTATCCGCATCAACGAGAAGATTCGTGCGCGCGAAATCCGCGTAATCGACGAAAACGGCGAGCAACTCGGCATCCTGGCCCCCTTTGAGGCCCTCAAGATAGCCCGTGAGCGCAGCCTCGATCTGGTCGAGGTCTCCCCCAACGCGGTTCCCCCGGTCTGCCGCATCCAGGACTACGGCCGCTTCCTCTACGAGAAAGAAAAGAGCGAACGCGCCGCCAAAAAGAAGCAGAAGATCATTGTGGTCAAAGAGGTCAAGTTCTCCGTTACCGTGGACGAACACGACTATCAGACCAAGAAGAATCAGGCCGTCAAGTTCCTTGCCGGCGGCGACAAGGTGAAGGCCAGCCTCCGCTTCCGCGGCCGCCAAATGGCCCACCGCGACCTGGGCTACAACATCATCAACCGGCTTATCCAGGACATCGGCGATAACGGAATTGTCGAGTTTATGCCGCGCATGGAAGGCACCATCCTGCACGCCATTCTCGCGCCCTCGAAGAAGCAGGAAGCCCCCAAGCCGAAGGCCGCCGCGCCTGAAGCCGCAGCACCGGCTCAGCAGGCTCAATAAGCAGCAAATCGCGACACCCGTGATCCCAGGGCCGCCATCCCACACCAGGATGGCGGCCTTGCCATTTCCAGCAAGCGTATCCTGAGACGTCGGGGAAACGCCCTCACCCGGCTGAACCAAATCCGAGCCGATCCGGAAATTGTGCGGAAGGACGCCAACCCATGAAGACCAAGCTGACCAGAAGGCAAATGAACCTGCTGCTTTCGCAAACCATCGCCGCAGCGCCTGCCCTTGCGTGGGCCACCAAATTTGTCGCTGCAATGCCGGCGCCTGCAGAGCCAGCCGGCAAATCCGGCGCCCCGGTCTACGTAGTTCTCTGGTTTGACACCGAGGACTACATGCTGCCCGCCAGCGACGATGCCGCAAAGCGCCTCGCAGACTTCCTTATCGTCCAGGGAGTACGCGCCACGTTCAAAGTGGTCGGCGAAAAAGCCCGTGATCTTGAGGCGCGCAAGCGCACCGACGTGATTGCTGCTCTCAATCGGCACGAAATCGGCTACCACTCCAACACCCACAGCCAGCAGCCCACTCCGGCGGAATATGAGTCGGTTCTCGATTGGGAGCAGGGCGCCGCGGAGTTCGATCGCCGTGAGCGCGGCGGCTTTAGCGATGTGGCTCGCATTTTCGGCCACGCTCCCACATGCTATGGCCAGCCCGGAGTGAGTTGGGCTCCGCAGGCTTACCAGACGCTCAAAAAGTGGGGCGTGCCTGTCTATCTCGACGACGGCCAACACGTGGGCCTCGACGGCAAACCATTCTGGTACGGCGGCCTGCTCAACATTTTCAACATCGCCGCCGGCCGCGGCCTTGAGCCCAATGAGGACTGGACAAACATCGCCGCCGCGAGAGACTACTTCACCAGCCTGCACCAGCAAATCAGCGCGCAACCGGCCGGCGGCCTGGTCAGTTTCATGTTCCATCCCACGCAGTTCATATCGCAGCGATTCTGGGATGCAGTCAACTTCCTAAACGGCGCCAACCCGCCCCGCTCCCAATGGAAGCTCCAGCCGCAGCTGAGCCCGGCCGAAAGCAAGCAGGCCTTCCAGTATTTCGACGACCTCATTCGCCATATCAAGTCGCTGCCCAATGTCCGCTTCATTACCGCGTCTGAGGCCCACGCCCTCTACCGCGACCGAGGCCGGTCGCGCACCTTTACGCCCGAAGAGTTGATGACCATCGCCGCAAAAGTAACGCCGCAGATCGGCTTCCAGCTTCATGACAGTTTCAACTTGTCCGCGAGCGAAGTACTTGCCTTGCTCAACCAGTTCGTTGCCAATTCAGTCGCCGGGAAAGCAAGCGAGCCAGTCGTCCTCCGCGACACGCCGTACGGACCATCCTCGCCTGCTTACGGCGTCGCATCCGACCAGATCGCCGAGGTCAGCTGGGAGCAGTTCGCGCGAACCGTACGCGATGTTGCCCACCTTCTTGGCCGCAGTCAGCAAATCCCGAATGCAGTCTGGATGGGGAGTGTTGCCGTCTCGCCGGAATCCTACCTGGCAGCGCTTGCCTCGGTTGCAAAGACCCTCCTCAGCAAGCAGCCTCCGCCGGAGTCGGTAAAGATTGTCCCCGCCGAACTGGCCGCCGGTAAATTCGTTGCCAGAGACTCCGCCGCCATCTGGAACTGGCCCATCTTTCCGCAGGGATTCCATTCTCCTCACCTCATGGAGTTGGCCCGGCTGCAAGCATGGACACTCAAGCCCGCACTACTGCCGGCTGCAAAGTAGTGTCCTGTTTCAGAAATTACTCGAAAAAACAACCGCGGATCCTTCGACTCACCACCCCCAAGCTGAAAAGCGCTTGGGGCCCCTTTCGCTCAGGATGACAGCAACTGTATTGCTGCGAACCTCTGAGGCAGGACAGTAGAGCTTATTTCAAGAATGACAGCCGCGTCCGAATTGTTATACCGCAGGGGTTGAAACCCCTTGTTTTTCGGGCTGCTTTCGGCACGACTGAAGTCGTGCCCTGACACAAAGCAAAATAGGAACAGAGCGACGGTGAGTTTTTCCGCGGCCGGTGAAGTCGTGCCCCGACACAAAGCGGATTTTTGAAACAAGCTCCGGTCCCTTTCTGCGGATCGCAGCCTGATCGCGATCATCCCCTGTGTTAGAGTCCCTCACGATATGCGAATCTCATTTTGCGCGTTGCCAATCGTTCTGCTCTTCTCCGGCGTCTCCGCCTCGCTCACTGCGCAACAGCCCGCCGCGCCGCACCTTGAAGCTCGCGGCGCCGCTACCCAACTCATCGTGGACGGCAAGCCTTTCCTCATCCTCGGCGGCGAGTTGCACAACTCTTCCTCGTCGAGCCTGGAATACATGAAGCCCCTCTGGCCCAAACTCGCCGCCATGGGCCTGAACACCGTGGTCACGCCCCTCAGTTGGGAACTCGTCGAACCCAAAGAAGGCGTCTACGATTTCGCGCTCGTTGACGGCCTCCTGGCCCAGGCCCGCGCTTCGCATCAGCGCATCGTCTTCCTCTGGCTGGCCTCGTGGAAGAACGGGATGTCCAGCTACGCCCCAGTCTGGGTCAAGCAGGATACGCGCCGCTTCCCGCGCGTGGTCGAGCGCAACAACGAAGTCGAAATCCTCAGCCCCACGGCCGCCGCAACGCAGGAGGCCGACGCCCGCGCCTTCGGTGCCCTCATGCAGCACATCAAGCAAGTCGACGGCGAACAGCACACCGTGCTCATGATGCAGATCGAAAACGAAGTCGGCGTCCTCGGCGACACCCGGGACCACTCCGGGGCCGCGAACAAGGCCTTTGCCTCTGCCGTGCCGCCGGAGCTAACTGCCTATCTCAAGGCCCACCAGTCCGCGCTCTATCCTGAACTGCGCGCCCTCTGGGACGCCAACGGCAACAAGACCGCGGGCACCTGGGCTGAGGTGTTTGGCGACACCGCCCGCGCCGACGAAATCTTCATGGCCTGGAACTATGCCCGCTTCATGCAAGCCGTCACCGCGCGAGGCAGGGCCGCCTACAACATTCCCATGTACGCCAACACCTGGCTCATGGGTGAAGACGCCATTCCCGGCGACTATCCCAGCGGCTGCCCTGAGCCGCGCGTCATCGACATATGGAAGGCCGCCGGCCAGGCCATCGATTTCTACGCGCCCGATCTCTACGCCGAGAACTTCGAACTCTGGTCGCAGCGCTTCCACCGTGACGGCAATCCGCTCTTCATGCCCGAGACGCGCGGCGGAGCCGCCGGCGCGGGTAACGTCTATTATGCGCTGGGCCAGGAAGCCGGCTTCGGCTTTTCTCCCTTCGGCATTGAAGACGAGGCCGATGGCAAAAGCGATCTCACTGCCAGCTACAACCTCATTGCCTCCATTGCTCCGCTGCTCGCCGAGCGTCAAAGCGCAGGAGCGGTCCACGGATTCGTGCTCGGCAAGTTCCGGTCTTCTGTCGATTTCGTGATGAACGGATACACCGTTCACGTCACTCTGGACGAGATTTTCGGCGATCACGCGTCAACAGGTTTCGGACTCATCATGGCCACCGGCCCTGACGAGTTCACCGGCGTTGGTAAGGGCTTCCGCGTCACATTCGAGCCCCGCTCACCCGCAGCAAAGCAGGTTGCCATTGCCGCGGTAGACGAGGGAACTTTCGTCGACGGCAAATGGATACCCGGCCGCCGCCTCAACGGCGACGAAAACGATCAGGGCAAGAACTGGCGTTTCGATTCAAAGCAGGTAACCGCAGAAAAAGTGACGCTCTACCGCTTTGAATAGCGTCAAACAACGCATATGATTCGGAAACTCTCTGGAGCATTGGCAACTGTCGCGCTGATGTTGTGCGCGTCACTTCTTTACGCGCACCACGGCCTGGCGGAGTTTGACACTACCCATACCGTGAAGATGTACGGCAAGGCGACGCGCGTCGAGTGGATCAACCCTCATGCCTTTATTTATGCAGACATGGTGGACGACACGGGCAAGGTTCAAAACTGGAAGCTGGAACTGGGCAGCCTGGGCATGCTCACAAAGTATGGCCACTGGACCAAAGACACCGTGAAGCGCGGAGACAAAATCACCGTGCAGGGATTCAAGGCCAAAGATGGCACAGCCTATTTTTCCGTGGGGAGAATCTGGCTCCGCAACGGCCAATCGTTGGAGGGCAAGCCATAGAGCCCTCCCAGATTCCTGCGTTCTGCGGTTGGCTTGAGCAGACATGGATCGCCTCCAGCGTTCGCGAATCGTTGTGGCTTTTTCCGATTATTGAAACCCTGCACCTGCTGGGCATGGCCGCGCTGGTCGGGACCATCACCGCTTTTGACTTGCGCCTTCTGGGCTGGGCCATGCGGCAGCAGCGGGTTTCAGCGATGGCTGCGCGCGTGTTTCCCTGGGCCTGGATTGCATTCGCGGTGCAGGTCGTCACCGGCGCTTTGCTCTTTGCATCGGAAGCGGCTCACGTCTACCCGAATCCGGCGTTCCGCCTGAAGATGCTCCTCCTGTTCCTGGCCGGACTTCACGCTCTGATCTTCCGCTTCACCGTCTCTCGCAATATGGCCGCATGGGATGAAATCCCTGTCCCACCCGTTCGGGCAAAACTTGCCGGAGCCGTTTCAATCTTGTTGTGGGTCGGCATTGTCGCCGCCGGCCGCTTCATCGGCTTTGTCTAGCATCCTCTCCCTGACCGATCGATGAATTACAAATCTGTAATCTTGAGCGCAGTTTCGCGGGCTTTTAGCCAAACCCTCCGCCTTAACCGATGGCCCACAGCAAGGGCTTATTCGACTCGCTGGAGCCAGTCACTACGATTGTGCCGTCAGCCAGTTTCTTCGTCGGAATTCGTGCTCCATTCACCTCAACGTGCAATATCCTTTTTGCCACACGCTCTGGCAGCGCGATCTTCAGCGTCCAGTTTCCCGCCTGCGAAGGCGCGTACCAGCCTTCGAAGTGTCCGGCACTCTTCTTGATTACGCCCAGCAGCGTTGAATCCAGCCGGTACGACTCTACCGGCAGATCCGGGCTCAGGCTGATCCCATCCTCGGTGAATTCCACGCCGAGCAGCTTGGCGATGGAGTACAGCGAGCAGGCATGCGCATGCAGATTCAGCACCGGGAACTCGGTGCCCTTGAAGTTGGGATCGGCGGCGGTTTCTCCCGGCTGCTTGCTGAGCACGGAGTTGTAGCTGTCCGTTCCGCTCCAAACGCCATACCACACGTCCGGATAGGCATGCGCATGCCGCGCAAACGAGTTCTTCTTCCACTCGTCCCACGCCATCGCCGGGTCAACTTCCGCCAGCGCCCAGATGAGTGTCTGGTTCAGCGACGGCCAAACGCCGCCGCGCACGCAGGTGCCGGGCTCAAACATGCCTTTCCTGTCCATGTCCGGTCCCGCGCTCATCTGCGCCGCGCCGATCGGCCCCTGCCGAAGCAGGGTGTTCATGTTCTTGACCAGTTCGCGGCTCTGTGCCGGTGAAGTAACTCCGGCGACAATGGCCCATGGTTGCGGCTCAATCCACAGCGTTGTCTCGCCGATCCAGCCCAGCGTCGGGCCGAGCCAGGCGCGGCGCAGCCACTTGCCGGTCCATTGCGCGCGAGTGGCCTTGCGCGCAGATTCCGCGCTTTCGCTAACCTTGGCCGTCAGCGCCGCGCTTTCGCCCGCGTAACGCAGAGGCTTGGCCGACGGGTGACCTTCGCGATCTTCTTTTCCCTGGCCATGGTCACCACGGCGTTCGCTTTCTGGCGGCTCGAGCGGATGCCCGAGGACCTTTGGATGGTCGCCCTGATGGGCGGCGCCCTCGTGGCGCAACCGGCGATGGCTGCGGCCGCCGCCGCCCCGGACACCGTCGCCGACGTGATCGTCACGGCGCAGAAG
>Ga0118677_10005887_pt1 | contig 21183 bp, 22 predicted proteins | sample AliMusrvi5mmetaG_FD_86154 | JGI IMG/M metagenome (GOLD analysis project Ga0118677, IMG submission 86154)
ATTGACGTAATGCATGAAGCGAATATACCCGCTTCGGTAATAACTTTCTAGATAGATCTGCTTCAATCGGGCTCCCTGTCTTCACCCCCCAGAGAGTCCAATATGTTTCTGAACTTTTTCAGAAGCGCCGGCTTTGTTTGAAGTCCGGTGTACTGGTACACTGATATAAGTTTCCGCGTTGGAACACGCTCTAGGAGTTTTGTTATGCCTTCAAGCGCCCGAAGAATATGGTTGGGGTTCATTTCTGCGATCGTTATCCTGATGGCGCTATTCGTAGGCTATACCTACGGGGCAGCCTCGCAGTCTGCCGACAAGAATCTGGCGAGTATCGAGGACGCCTGGAAGATCCTGCACCAGGAATATGTTGACCCTTCGCTGGTGGATTCCGCGGCATTGTCCCAGGCCGCTATCCAGGCGTTCATGGACAAACTAAATGACCCGCACTCTGCATATTTCGATGCCCAGATGTATCAACAGCTGCAGAACAGCCTGTCCGGGCAATACGGCGGTATAGGTTCGTCAGTCAGCATCGTCGACGGCGCCATCACGACGGTGTCTGTCAATCCAGGGTCGCCTGCCGAGGCCTCGGGCCTTAAACCGGGCGATGTTATCATCGAAGTAAACGGCGTTTCGACTTCGGGCATGACCGTCGAGGACCTCGTGGCCAAAGTGCAGGGCGCCGCCGGCACCCAGCTGACCATGCTGGTCCAACACGAGGGTGAAACCACCAGCGTCCTGCTCACAATCACGCGCGCCGATATCAAAACCCCGAGCGTTTCTTTGCAGATGATCGGCGACATAGCCGATATCCAGATAACCGAGTTCAGCGACACGACCAACGACGAACTGACGACCGTGTTTCAGCAGATGGTGTCCGACGGGGCCAAGGGCATAATCCTCGACTTGCGGGACAATCCGGGAGGCCCTGAAGCGACAGTAGTAGACGTTGCAAGCCGTTTCGTCACCAAGGGGACGATCCTGACCGTGCGTTACAATGACGGATCAGAAGAGACCGTGAAAGCCACGAAACAGGCCCAGACCACGGAACTCCCGGTGGTTGTCCTTGTGAATGAAAACAGCGCCAGCGCGAGCGAAGTGCTGACCGGCTGCCTTCAGGATTACGGCAAGGCTGCGGTAGCCGGTTCGGTGACCTATGGCAAGGGCAGCGTCGACCAATTCTTCGTTCTTCCGGACGGTTCGGCGATCTATCTCACTATCGCCAGGTGGCTGACCCCCAACGGGCACCTCATAGAAGGCACCGGCATCACGCCGGATTTTGCGCTCGAACCTTCAGTCGACCAGGTCCAATGGGCCGTGGACCACCTGCACGGGAAGTAAGTTTGACCACCCAATCTGCATAACCTATAATCCTTATTCAGATCAATATGGACATCAAAACGCAACTTGAAGAGTTAAAAGCGAAGGCCCTGGGCGAACTCGCCGCAGGCGGCGATGGTGCTTCGCTCGAAGCCTGGCGGGTGCGTTATCTCGGCAAGAAAAGCCAGTTGACCGAGATTTTACGCAGCCTAGCGGGACTTTCTATCGAAGAACGCAAAGAAGTCGGCGCTCTCAGCAATACCCTCAAGATTGAACTTGATGCCGCTTTCAAAATAGCCGAAGAAACGCTGCTGGCCCGCGCGGCTTCATCCGCCGATGCAAAAGATACCATAGACATTTCCCTTCCGGGGCGCCCTTTCCCCCGGGGGCACCTGCATCCCGTAAGCCAGGCGCTGGGTGAGATCAGTTCCATCTTCACCGCGATGGGTTTCCAGGTCCTGGAAGGGCCCGAAGTGGAATGGGATTATTACAATTTCGATATGCTCAACATGCCCAAGGAGCACCCGGCGCGTGCGGCGACCGATACATTCTGGCTCGATGCCCCGCCAAATGACTCGGGTTGGAAGATGCTCCTCCGGACGCATACCTCTCCGATGCAGGTCCGGACGATGGAAAAGAACAGGCCGCCCATCCGGATCGTAGTCCCGGGCATAGTGCACCGTTATGAAGCTACGGACGCGACGCACCTCTCCATGTTCAGCCAGATCGAAGGACTCGCTGTGGACGAAGGCATCAGTATGGCTGACCTCAAGGGGACTCTGCATGAATTCGCGCGGCGCTTTTTCGGAACGGACCGCAGGGTCCGCTTCCGCTGCGACTTCTTCCCGTATGTCGAACCCGGCGCCGAAATGGCCGTCGAATGCGGCGTTTGCCGCGGCGACGGCTGCCGGTTGTGCGGCGGAAGCGGCTGGATCGAGGTGCTGGGCGCGGGCATGGTGCATCCGAACGTGCTGGAAGGCGTGGGTATCGATTCTAAAAAATATTCCGGGTTTGCTTTCGGCATGGGCATCGAGCGCATACCTCTCCTGCGCGCCGGAGTCGAAGACATCCGCCTGTTTTATGGGAACGACCTGCGCTTCCTGAGGCAATTTTAAATGAAATGCTCGCTTAAATGGCTGCGGCAATACGTTGACATCAGCCTGCCCCCGTCAGACCTGGCCAAACTTATCACTGCGGCGGGCACCGAAGTCGCCCATGTCGAAGTAATCGGCGGGTGGGACAATGTTTTCGTGGGGCAGATCGCGGGGATCGAACCTCATCCCAACGCCGACCGCCTGCGCCTTGCGACGGTGAATCTCGGCGCAGAAAACGTCACCGTGGTTTGCGGCGCCCCCAACCTGGTTATCGGAGACAAGATCGCATTCGCCCGCGCCGGAGCCAACCTCCTGGACGGGCATACCGGCGAGAAGATCAAGCTTAAACCATCCAAGATACGCGGGGTCCTATCCGAAGGGATGGTTTGTTCGGAAATGGAACTCGGGTTGTCCAGGAGCCACGAGGGCATCCTGGTGCTCCCGCCCGATGCGCCGCTTGGCGCCAGGCTGGCGGATTACATGGGCGACGTTATTTTCGACCTCGAGGTTACGCCGAATCGCCCGGATATGCTCTCCGTTCTGGGTATAGCCCATGAAACGGCGGCCCTTACAGGCGCGGCTGTAAGAGAGCCTAACCTGGATTTTATCCCCGCAGGCCGGTCGATCGACGAAAGCATCTCCGTAGAGATCACCGACGCCCGGTTGTGCCCCCGTTACTGTGCGGGGCTTGTTACCGACGTAAAGATTGGCGAATCTCCCCGCTGGCTGAAAGACGCGCTGACCGCATCCGGCGTCCGCTCCATCAACAACGTGGTGGACATAACTAACTTCGTCATGCTTGAGTTCGGGCAGCCTTTGCATGCTTTCGACTATGACCGCATCAGCCGCTCAAAAATCATCGTGCGCCTCGCCAACGACGGAGAGACGATGACGACCCTGGACGGGGTCGAGCGCAAGCTGACTGCCGAAACCCTGATTATCGCCGACCCGGACCGGCCGATCGCCATCGCCGGGGTAATGGGAGGAGCCACCAGCGAAGTGACGCAGGGCACAACGGCAGTATTGATAGAATCCGCTAACTTCAAGCCCTCCAGTGTTCATAACACCCAGGTGCGCCTCAAAATGCCCAGCGAAGCCAGCGCCAGGTTCGAGAGGTCGATCAGGGCGGAGCTGGCGCTGCCGGCATTGCGCCGGGCAGTGCAGTTGATGATAGAAGTATGCGGCGGCAAAGCTGCCGAAGGGCTCATCGACCGCTATCCGGGCCGGAAAGATGCCGCTGCTGTTTTGCTCACGACTTCCGAGGTCAAGCGGATCCTCGGACTGGATGTTCCGCCGGCTCAAATCGAAAAGACGCTCGTTTCCCTGGGCTGCAAGGTGGCCCGGGTTTCAGAGAATTCTTTCGAAGTTATCCCGCCCTACTGGCGGAGCGACCTTCGGCTCAACGCCGATTTCATCGAAGATATAGCTCGTGTCATGGGTTACCAGAGCATCCCCGACACCCTCCTCTCCGGGGCGATCCCGCACCAGGAGCCGAACCCCATGCTGGGTTTGCGCCTGAACATGCGGCAGGTCCTGGCCGGTTTCGGATTCCAGGAGGTCATCACCTACGCGCTCACCGACCGCCCGACCCTCGAAAAGGGCATGAACAGCCCTCTTTCGCCGGAGCCGCTCCATATCGAACATCCCATGAGCAGCGAGCAGGAATGCCTGCGAACCAGCCTGCGGGGTAACGTGCTTGCCGCCCTGGCGGCCAACATCCGGCGCGAGGAAGGAGCGATATTCCTTTTCGAGACCGGGCATGTTTACCTGCCGAAGCCGGGTGACCTGCCTGTCGAGCCGGAAATGCTGTGCGGAGTGCTGACGAGCACCGGAAGTGAAAAAGTGTGGCGGGGACGCAAAGAACCCGTCGATTTCTTCGACGCCAAGGGCGCAGTCGAGGGCCTGATGGCCGCTCTCGGGGTGGGCGTCAACTTTGTTGAAAGCCAGGACCCCGGTTTAAGGCTTGGACGGCAGGCGGCGGTAATTGCGGAAAACAAGTTCCAGATGGGGGTACTGGGCCAACTTCACCCCAGGGTGACCCAGGCTTTCGATCTGCCCGATAATACCTGCCTTTTCGAGATAAACGCAGATGTCCTGCTTCCCCTCGCCACGGGAACTATGCATTACGAACCCCTGCCCAAGTTCCCGGCGGTCATGAGGGACCTCGCGGTGATAGTCGGAGAGGGAACCAGCCACAGCCAGATAGTCAGGATTATTAACGGGTTTTCACTCGTAAAGAAAGCCGTGCTCTTCGACGTGTACTCCGGCAAACAGGTGGCAGCCGGGAATAAATCCCTGGCATATTCGTTGACTTTTCAGTCCGCCGACCACACCCTTACGGACACCGAGGTGGACAAAGTTTTGAGCGCCATACTGAAGAAATTGGCTGACGAACTGGGCGCTACACTCAGAAGTTAAATCTCGCATCAGGCCGATCCCCGCGTCGAGGCAACAAATGAGAAAAACTATCCTTTTAGATAAGGGCCGTTTGCAGATCAGGCTGCACGGCATCCTCTGTCCAGATGTAATTATCGAAAAGGCCGATTCACCGGGCGGAGCATGGCAACCGTCTAAAATAATATGGGCGAACAACGGGGGCACATCGGTCGAGCACTCTTCCGAGATGCTTCACATGCTGCGCAGCGCGGTGACTGTTGCCCGGGAATGGGACGAGTCTGCGCCGAAACTCTTCCGCCTGGAAATGGCGAAAGGGGGAGAAAGATCGCCCGACAAATTCGTCAACGCTTATCTCAAGGAACACGCTGTAAAATATTTCGAAGACATCCTGAAGCCCGAGGGATTCGTTTTACTCTCGGTCTTTGAGATTTAATCACGATACGGAATAAAAAAGGCCCTGCGCAGCAGGGCCTTTTTTATTATCAACCGGGTTTTATCCCAGCAGGGTTTTTACCCTGCCGATCGCGTCACCCAGGGCTACAAGCTCGGGTTTCTTTTCACTGCGGAGTTTTACCTCGACGCTGCCTTTTTCCAGCGAGCGGGGGCTGACGGTGATGCGGACCGGGATGCCCAAAAGGTCAGCATCGTTGAATTTCACACCCGGGGATTCGGCGCGGTCATCGTAAAGCACTTCGATGCCCATCCCGGTCAACGTTTCATAAAGACCGTCCGCCTGTTTTACAACCTCGGCATTGTCCATATAGAGAGGGCAGAGATAGACCTGGTAGGGAGCGATAGCCGGGGGCCAGATGATGCCTTTATCGTCATGGTTCAGTTCGATAACGGCTGCCATGAGGCGCCCGATGCCGATCCCGTAACAGCCCATGATGATCGGGTGGGAAGCCCCGTTCTCGTCGACGAAACAGGCGCCTAATTTATCACTGATAGAAGTGCCTAACTTGAAGACGTGGCCTATCTCCATACCGCGTACGGTCCGCAACGCGCTCCCGCAGACCGCGCAGGCATCACCTGCTTTGGCTTTGGAAATATCGGCCACAATTTCTGTTTTGAAGTCCCGGGGATAATTGACGTTTTTAAGGTGGCGCCCCTGCTTGTTTGCCCCGGCCACAAAGTTGGTTCCGGATGTTACCGAAATGTCGGCTATGACCCTGACCCCAAGCATGCCGACGGGTGAAGCAGAACCGGGAACGATGCCTTTGGCTTTGACCTCCTGGTCCGTCGCCAGCCTGAGGTCGACGGCATGCAATACCTTTTTCAATTTGATCTCGTTGACCTCGAGGTCGCCCCGGATAACTGTAAAAATTAGATCTCCGTCCGCTGTGTAAAAGACCGCTTTCAGTGTCTGGGCGGTCTTGACCTTAAGAAAGACAGCCAGGTCGTCTATGCTTTCCTTGCCCGGGGTCTCGATCTCCTCGATATCCATCGGGGGCCCGTTTTCAGCCCCGGCTTTTACACTGACGGCCTTCTCGACGTTGGCGCCCAGCCCGCAGGCATCACATATGATGATCTCGTCTTCACCGATATCGGTGACCGCCATGAATTCCTGCGAGTCCTTGCCGCCGATGGCACCGCTGTCCGCCTCGATTATCATCGCGGGCAGGCCGCACCTGCGGTATATATTCTTGTAAGCCTGCACCATCTTCTTGTAGGTCACGTCCAACCCCGCTTCATCGGCGTCGAAGCTGTATGCATCTTTCATGGTGAATTCGCGCACCCGGATGAGCCCGCCCCTCGGGCGCGGTTCATCACGCATCTTGGTCTGGATCTGGTACAGGGTAAAAGGAAGGTCGCGATAGCTCTGCACGTTACGGCCTGCCAGGTCGGTGACGACTTCTTCATGAGTCGGCCCGAGCACCAGGTTGCGGTCTTTGCGGTCGGCAAGGTGAAAAAGGGTTTGCCCCATCGCCAGGTCGCGGCCCGATTTCTGCCACAGTTCGATCGGTTGGAGGGTGGGCATCAGCACTTCCTGTGCGCCCGTTTTGTTCATCTCGTCCCGGACGATGTTTTCTATTTTGCGCAGGGAACGAAGGGCCAGCGGCATGTAGGAATACACGCCCGCTGCCAGCTGGCTGATCATGCCTGCCCTTAGCAGCAGGCGATGGCTGTCCGTATCGGCTTCCGCCGGGATTTCACGCAATCTTTTTCCGAATAACTGAGAAATACGCATATTATTCAAATTCCTTCCCGGTGTGCCCAATTCCGTTAAGAATTAAACCATAACGCGGGGATTTGCGCCACTGACCGGCGGTATCCTGCCAGGGATTTCCGCACAAAAACGGGCCGGTGCTTTTTATATCAACGGATGAATATTATTGTGCGTTCAGCCTCGTAACATTATCGTCAAAATAGTTACAGACCCACACGCTTCCCGCCAGGTAGACACACCCGCTGGGGCCGCTTCCGCTGACCAGTTTCGCAGGCGAATTGACTGCTGAAATCAATCTTGTCACGTCATCGCCCATCAGGTTGGCGGACCATATACTTCCGTTACCCTGGCAGAGGGCGTCGGGGAAATTACCGACGCCGAAAGTGCCCACAAGGCCTCCATCGGAAGCCCTGCGCTCGGTCACGGTGTCAGCTGAACTGTTGGCGACCCAGATATTCGTCCCGTCAAAACAGATTGCGTCCGGGGCGCTCTCGGCTGCGAAGGTGCCCAAAGACGTGCCGTCTGAGGTATTAAGCTCGGTGATGCTGTCGTCGTCCGAGTTCGCTACCCACAGGTTGGCACCGTCGAAGCAAATCGCCAGGGGGCCTGTTCCTACCATGAAAGTTCCTATGAGTTTACCATTCGTTTTATCTAGTTCCATCACATCGTTATCGTCGGCGTTGGCTACCCAGATATGCGTTCTGTCTGAACATATCGCGCTCGGGCCGGTTCCGACGACATACGTTCCGAGGACAGCCCCGCTGTTTCCGCGAAGTTCGGTGACCGTATCATCGTCACCGTTGGCTACCCAGATATTTTCACCGTCGAAACAAATCGCAGTGGGGCCATTTCCTACTGGATACGTTCCGATTGTCGCGCCGTCCGCGCCCCGGAGTTCCGAAACTGATCCGCCGTCGGAGTTGGCAACCCATATATTAGTCCCGTCCGAGCAAATGGCAAGGGGCCCCCTGCCAACAGGAAATACCGGACCGTCCGGTACCAAAGGCGGCGTACGGTGGTTCCTGCAGCCTGCCGGAAAAAACACTAGAAATGCTGCCAGAAAAAACAAAAGAGCGGGATTAGGGATAGCATTTTTCAATTGACGGCTCCCCTCTTTTAACATATGACATTACAATTTTCATCTTGCTGAAATGACCATGTAAATCATACGCTTAGATGCTCGTGGCTTTCAATGCGGCTGCCCCAATGATGTTACAGATTCGAGCGTGATGAATCAGCGCTGCGCAGATTCCCGCGGCGGAAGAAATGTTATTTTACATATAATTTACAAAGAGATAATATGGAGGCAATGATCGGCTGGTATAGTGGTAACCAGGAGGACGGAAAAATGAAAAAGAAAATAATCGTTATCGCGGGCGGACTTATCCTGTCGGCCGTTTTACTTTTCGGTATTATACCCGTCGCCGCAGCCGATGGCCCGCCGGTTACCACTACAGTCACGCAACAGGCAGGAAAAGGCCAATTGCTGAAACGGATATTGAGCATCCAGGACCAGGCCAAGCTTGAAGCCCTGATCGCCAAGGGTGAAGCCGCCGGCAAGCTTACGACTGAACAGGCGGCGAAGATTGAAGCGTTTTGGTCGGCACATCACGTCCAGTTTGCAAAGGCCAAGATACTCCAGCGGGTTCTCGGCGTTAAAGACGAAACCAAACTGAAAGCCTTCCTGGACAAGGCCGTCACTGCCAAGAAGATCACTGCGGACCAGGCGGCAAAGATCATCACGATCTGGGAAACAGCACACAGCAAATAACAAACGCCAGTTTTTTCGGGCAACATATACGGCAGGGACCCAAGTCCCTGCCGTATATTATTTTGGCATAGGGCCCGGGCTTTGAGTCAGCTTTTCTGATATGATTGTCCGAGTTTATCGAAAAACCCGGGAGTATCCGTGTAATTTAAATCCGCTACAAGGAATATAAGATGCACCAGGAAGAATGTTTAGTCTGCCACGGGCAGGGCACTATCGAATGCGATTTTTGCCACGGGAAAAAAGAAATCGAATCGCAGTGGAACATGCGTAAATGCAAACAGTGCAGCGGAACGGGCAAGATCAAATGCCCGGCATTCTGCCGCGGCGGAGTCGTCTGGACCAAAGATACCGATTAAATCGAATCAGTCCGCTCCTAACGGGAAATGCTGAAAGTTTTTATCGCCGCATTACCTGGGTCCCTGAATGTAACCGTGCATGTGTCGCCCTTTATCGTAACATCCAGAAAACCATCGGCCCCGTTCAGGTACCAGAGACTGGCGGGTGAAGTATAGGTGCGGGCGACGTCGGGCAGGCCCCCGAAAGCCCCGCAGATGGCATAGGAAACCCCGTTATGCTGCAGCCACTCCATCTGGTGGTTATGGCCCGACAAAACAAGATTCACCCCGTATTTTTCAAACAGGGGGGACAGGGCAGAGATAGTCTCGTGGTTGTCGTACCATTCCCAGCCGTCAACCACGGAACCTGAAGAATAATAGAATCCGTGGCTCACTACGATTTTCCAATCATCCGAGGGGATGTCTTTCAACTGGGCTTCCAGCCAACTGGCTTGTGCTGAGGTATAGCTTTCGGCGCTCCATTCGATGTCGAGGACCAGGAAATGCACTTTGCCCACATCGATCCTGTACCACAGCCGGGAACCGGTTTGAACAACTATTTCTGCGGGGTAGGCATATCTTTCATACCGGCTGAGCCCGGAAAATAGCGTGTCGTGGTTGCCAGCTGCGAAGCGGGTTGGAATCACGGAAGAAGCCGCTGAGAAAGCCCTGAACGCCTCGCCCCACTGGCCGGCGCTGAACCCGCGGTCAACGAGGTCCCCGGCGCTCAGAAAGAGGTCGAAGCCGTTTGCCTTTTTCGCGATTTCTCCGAGCATCTTTGCCGTGAGGTCCGGGCGGTTGTCACCTGCCCCGAAGTGGGCATCGCTGCCCATCGCGAAATGCAGTTCGTCGCCGGCGGCCGGGGTTGTGAAAGTATAAGGGTTACCGCTGTTGATGCTGTAGCTGTAAGCGGTCGAAGGTTCAAGGTCCCGGAGCATAAAGACATGGCCTGTTTGCGCAGCGTTTTCGGTGTCGGTTATCATTTTATCGGGGGTCCCCCATGTAAGGGTGTCTTTTTCAGGGGAAACACTGTTGAACGTGACGGCCAGGTCCGGGATACCATTTTTACCGCTCCCGTCGGCGATCAGAAGTTGCGGAGGGGTAGCGCCGAGGCTTCCGGAAAAAGCCCCGTCGGCATAAAGGAATGCCATGGGCGGCCCGAGTATGCCGGGCACAGATAAAAACAGGAGAATGGCTGCAAGCCACTTGAGCCCCGGCGTTTTCGGTTTCTTTTTTAGTACAAAATAAAGGATTGCGCCCAGGAGCAGCAGCAAGCCGAAACCCCCCGCGTAAAGGAACAGGGAATGGAACTGGCCGTTCACCCTGAAAAGGCCGAGCGTCCCATGCAGGCTGAAAGCCCACAGGATGAAAAACGCGATTAAAAGAAAGCCGGCAAGCGTAGAAATCGCCGGAATGAACCTTTTCATATCGATAACCTCAATTCAGGCCGACGCAAACCCTAGCGTTTGATGACTACCAGCACCAGGGAGAGCAAGCTTATAATAGATCCGACCCCGACCAGCGCCAACCCCATATATATCATCTGTGAGCCTGACTTGACCCGCGCTTCAGGCTGAAGAAGGTTGCGGCCCTGGGTGACGAAGTTGTAACCCAGCAGAGTGATGATTATCCCCTGCCCGAAAATAATAACGTAATCAAGCGACTGAGCGCTCATACTTCCATCCCCTCTATCTCCCGCATCAACGTATCCAGGATGTCGGCTTCATCTATGACGGCCACCTGCACCCCTTTTTTAAAGAGTACGGCTTTGCCTTTGCCGCAGGCGACCCCGATATCGGCATCCCGGGCTTCCCCCGGGCCGTTGACCACGCACCCCATAACGGCCACCCGGATGGGCTTGTCCATCTTTTGCATCCGGGCTTCTACCTCTGAGGCAAGCTTTATCACATCCACCTCGCAACGCCCGCAGGTCGGACAGCTCACAAGCACGGGCCCTCGTTCCCTGAGATTCATGCTTTTCAATATCTCGAACCCGGCAGTCACCTCATCCCTGGATTGCGTCGTGAGCGAGACCCGGATGGTATCGCCGATCCCCATCCAGAGCAGTGTCCCGATGCCCGCCGCGCTTCTTATGATGCCCGTGCGGGGCGTACCCGCTTCAGTGATGCCCAGATGAAGCGGGTACGGGATTTTTACGGCGATCTTCGAATAGGCTTCAATGGTAGTCGGGACGTCGAACGCTTTGAGTGAAACCTTGATAAGGTCAAAATCCAGGTCCTCAAGGAGACGGATATGGTGCATGGCTGCCTCCACCATGCGTTCCGGCAGGCTGAGGAATTTGTTTTCTGAAACAGGGAGGCTGCCGGCATTCACCCCGATGCGGATGGGGACCTGCCGGATTTTGGCCGCTTTAACCACGGCGGCTACTTTATCGGGTTCGGAGATGTTTCCCGGGTTGAGCCGTAAACCGTCTACGCCGCCTTCAAGCGCAAGAAGCGCCAGACGATAATCGAAGTGGATATCGGCGATGAGCGGGATGGAGATACCTTTTTTTATGGTTGAAAGCGCCTCTGCTGCCTGAGCGTCCGGAACGGCGACGCGGATTATTTCACAACCGAATCCCTCGAGTTCCTTTATCTGACGGATGGTCGAATCGGCGTCGCGGGTGTCGGTTTTCGTCATTGACTGGACGCTGACCGGCGCCCCGCCCCCGACTGCGACCCGCCCGATTTTTATGGGTTTAGAGACCCTTCTCGGGAACATCTTAACCTCCCCCAGCAATGCGGAGGATATCCTGGTATGTCACGATCAGGGAGAGGCCTATAAGCAGGAGAAAACCTACGAGGTGGACCGTTCCCTCGGTTTTTGGCGAAATACGCTTGCCGCGCCTTACCCACTCGATCACGACAAAGGCTATGCGCCCGCCGTCCAGCGCGGGAAGCGGCAAGAGGTTCATGATAGCCAGGCTGAGGCTGAGAAACCCGGCGAACTCCAGCAGAGGGCTGACGCCTGCCTGTGCGGCTTCGCCGGTGAGCTGCGCGATGCCGACCGGGCCCGTGAGCTGCAGGGAATTGGTTCCTACGAACAGGCTTAATATAGAATTCTTAAAAAGCACCATCGTCTGGAATGTTTCGGTGACACCCAGCGAGATACTCCTGAAAAACGGTTCGCCCTTTTTAGACGTAACCGGATTTAACAGTTCCATGGAGATACCGATGGCCCCCTGGCCGGCGGGAGGCCTCCAGCGCGGAACGACTGTCAGGGTTTCCCGTGTACCAGAAGGCGTTTCTATTAAAAGGGCCGTTTCCCTGCCCAGGTAGATCTCGATGTAACGCGAAAGGTCCCCCAGGTTTTGCAGCTGGTGCCCGTTGACCGAGAGGATGATGTCTCCCGGCACGATGCCGGCGGTTTCAGCCGGGGACGATGAGGCTACTTCCTGGACGGTCACCTGGCCTGTCACAACCGCATGGGGGACGATATACGCTACCGAGAACAGGATGAAAGGAAGGAGAGCATTCACGATTGCACCGGCGCTCAGCACGAGCACCCGCACTGCACGGCTTTTTGACGCCAGGCTCCGGGGGGCTTCGGGATCTTCTTCACCGGCCATCTTTGTGAACCCGCCGAAGACCAGCCAGTTAAGGGAATAGATTGTTTCACCGCGCTTCACGCCGAAGATACGCGGGGGATACCCCAATCCGAATTCCTCTACCTTGACGCCGGACAGTTTGGCAGTGACGAAATGGCCCAGTTCGTGCGCCAGGATGATGCCCGAAAACACCAGGATGAAAGAGATGACACTGGTAACTAGCAATGGAGCCTCTCCTGTTTCACGGCGTCACCGACGGCCTCCCTGGCCCACCTGTCCGCATGCAGGATGCTTTCGAGGTCAGGATGCGCAGTATTAGAATGCCTGTCGAGGACGTCCTCGACCAGTAAGGCGATGTCGCTGAACTTGATGCGCCCATCCAGGAACAGGTCGACTGCGGCCTCGTCGGCGGCGCACAGGGCGGCGGGGTACGTTCCACCATTTTTCCCGGCTTTCAACGCGAGCTTGAGGCAGGGGAACTTTTCATAATCCGGTTTATCGAAATCCAGACGGGTCGTGCGGCTGAAATCCACCACGGGAAGGCCCTCGTTGCCCCACCTTTCGGGGTAGCTCAAGGCATACTGGATGGGAAGGCGCATGTCGGTGGCTCCCAACTGCGCTTTCACGGCGCCGTCGGTGAATCTGACCATGGAATGGATGATGCTCTGGGGATGCACAAGCACTTCGATATTTTCGAAAGGCGTGTTGAATAACCAGTGGGCTTCGATGACCTCCAGCCCCTTGTTCATGAGGGTAGCGGAATCGATAGTGATCTTGCGGCCCATCTTCCATGAGGGGTGTCTGAGAGCCTGTTCAGCGGTTACCCCGCCCAATTCCGCCCGCGTATAACCGCGGAATGGCCCCCCCGAGGCTGTGATGATGATACGCGAAATGCCCCCGGTTTCCCCTTTGAGGCACTGCCATATCGCGCTGTGCTCGCTGTCTACCGGCCTCAATTTGGCATGGTGCCTGCGCGCCAGAGGCATCACGATTTCACCGGCAGTCACGAGGGCTTCTTTATTGGCCAGGGCGATTATTTTACCCGCTTTGATGGCCGAAAGAAGCGGCATCAGGCCCGAAGAACCGGAAGATGCCGCTATCACGGTATCGATATCCGAGTGGGCGGCCATCTCCTCGAGTCCCATGAATTCATGGTTGCCGCTGGGCAGACGGGAAACGTCTCCCTGAAAATAGATAAAACGGGGTTTGAATTCCAGTATCTGTTCTGAGAAACGCTTGAAATTATTACCCGCAGCCAGCCCGACCACGCGGAGGCGTTCAGGAAAAGCGCGCACTATTTCGAGGGCCTGGCAACCGATGGAACCAGTGGAACCGAGAACCGCCAGATTTTGTGTCAGGCCAGCCATATAACGTAATAATAGACGACAAGGCCGGCAAAGACAACGCCGTCGATGCGGTCCAGCACGCCGCCGTGCCCCGGGAGTACAGTGCCGGAGTCTTTGGCCCCCATATTGCGCTTGAAGAGGGATTCTACCAGGTCCCCAGTCTGGGCGAAAATGCTGATCGCCGCGGTTAACAGCAAAGTTTGCAGCGTGTCGATGGGCAATTTAAAAATCCCGGCGACGCAAAGCCCGACGATGACGGCCCCTGCCAGCCCACCGGCCGCTCCCTCCCAGGTCTTGGCCGGGCTGATTGCGGGGGCCATTTTATGCCGCCCGAATGCGCGGCCGACGAAATAAGCTGATGTGTCGCAGGCAAACGTAGAGAAGAGCGCCAGTATGACCCAGTCCCGCCCGTGCGGCAGTTGGATCAGGGCGACATAACGGCTGGGTATCCATCCCAGATACAGGATGCCTGCCAGGGTGAACGACCAACTGGAACAGGCACCTTCACGGTTTTTCCTGAGCATCACCCAGAGCAGGGGCAGTATGACGCTTGCCGTGAGAAGGATGCCCCCGTCATTTGCCCAGTTCGTCAGCGGCTGAAAAATGAACATCAGCGCCAGAATGATCCCCAGCCAGATCACCGGTTTGCCTTTTCCGCTGGCGCAGACCATGTTGTAAAACTCATAGAGCCCCAGGACGATGGCCACCGCGCCGCCTATCGCAAACCACGGAACTCTACCGTTTGCCCAGAGGACGGCTATCAAAAATACCAGCAGCAAACCGGCGGTGACGGCCCGCTTCATCAGCATCCTATAACCCTCCGAAACGCCGATTGCGCCTGCTGTAAGCTTCCAGCGCATGGTCCAGATCCTCCCGGTTGAAATCGGGCCATAACACCGGAGTGAAGTAGAATTCCGCGTAAGCCGATTGCCAGAGAAGGAAATTGGAGATGCGCAACTCGTTGGCGGTGCGTATGAGCAGGTCTACGCCGGGCATGTCGGCGGTGTAAAGGTAACTCTGGAATAATCTCTCGTCTATCAATTCCGGAGCGATCTTATCGGCGACCAACCGTTTCGCGGCATCCACTATTTCCTGCTGCCCGCCGTAATTAAGCGCCAGGCACAGGGTCAGGCCGGTATTCCCGCCGGTTAAACTTACGGCCCGGTTCATCTTGGCCAGCAGGGCTGCCGACAGGTGCTCTTCGCGCCCGAGCCAGCGGATGCGTACGTTATTCTTGTGAAGATCGGCAGTTTCCTTGTCTATGAACTGGTTCAGCAAGCGGAAGATGCCGCTGACTTCCTCTTTGGGGCGGTTCCAGTTTTCTGCAGAAAAAGCATACAGAGTCGCATAATCGATTTTTAGTTCCCCTAGGTATTTAACCACACTGTGTACGGTTTTAAATCCGGCGTGATGGCCTTCCAGGCGGGTTAGCCCGCGCTGGGTCGCCCATCGGCCGTTGCCGTCCATTATTATGGCGATATGGCGGGGTAGAGGCGATGTTTCAGGCATATTGACGTACATTGTATCATGACCGGGCGGGAGTGACTATCAAACTCACAAGAACCTTTTGTCTCAGGGATATTAAAAGGCCTCCACGGCCGTCGAGCCGTGGAGGCCTTTTAAGAAAAGCTAAAGGAATTTAGACCTGTCTGAGTTCGGCTTCCTTGGTTGCGCCTACTGTATCAATCATTCCCACAAAACTGTCGGTGAGTTTTTGTAACTTGGTTTCCCCGCGTTTGAGATCGTCCTGTGATATTTCCTTGGCTTTTTCCTGTTTCTTCAGTTCTTCAAGGGCGTCCCGGCGCATGTTGCGTACAACGATTTTCTGTTCTTCCAGCATTTTCTTGACCATCTTGGTCAGTTCTTCGCGGCGCTCCTCTGAAAGAGGAGGAACAACCAGCCGGATGAGGTGCCCGTCGCTGGTGGGAGTAAGACCGAGATTGGATTTTAAAATGGCTTTCTCGATGGCATTGACGATATTGGGGTCCCACGGTTGGATGATAAGCAGATTGTTCCCGGAAGCCGAAATGCTGGCGACGTGGGACAAAGGGGTAGGGACGCCGTTATAATCTACACGCACATGTTCCACAAGGGCAGGGCTGGCCCGTCCGGTGCGCACTCCGGCCACTTCCCGTTTGAGCACGTCTACCGAGGTTTTCATCTTTTCTTCGGCTTTAAGTAAAACAGGGTCTATCATTTTACCTCCTCGCTATCTATCACGGTGCCGATGGGTTCACCGCTGATGGCTCTCTCGACACTGCGGTCGGCTTGAAGATTGAAAACGATAATGGGAAGCTTGTTGTCCATGCAAAGTGAAAGCGCTGTCGTATCCATGACCTGCAGGCGCATATTAAGTGCCTGAAGATACGTGAGGTGTTCGATTTTTTTTGCGTTCGGGTCTTTGCGGGGGTCGGCGCTGTAAACGCCATCGACATAATTCTTGGTCATGAGGAGAACGTCGGCCCCCAGCTCGATGGAGCGCAGGGCAGACGCGGTGTCGGTTGTCATGTACGGGTTCCCGGTACCGCAGGCGAGGATCACGACCCGGCCTTTTTCCATATGCCGGATGGCCCGGCGCCTGATGAAAGGTTCTGCCACTTGCTGGATGGTGAGGGCAGACTGAACCCGCGTCTCCACGCCGATTCTTTCGAGGGTGTCCTGGAGGGCGAGTGCGTTGATGGCGGTGGCCAGCATTCCGGCATAGTCTGCCGTGACGCGGTCGAAACCGGCTTTTTCAGCGGTGGAGCCGCGCCAGATGTTGCCTGCCCCTACGACGATGGCAACCTGAACATCCATGTCGCGGGCTTGTTTGATACGGCGGGCAACGTCGGAAACAGTCGCGGCATCGATATCGATATCTTCGTGGCCGCCCTTGAAGGCTTCGCCGCTGAGTTTCAGCAGGACCCGTTTGTATTTGGCCTGGGCCATATTAGCTCAGTCCTTTGCGTTTACTCCGGGTAAACGCCTACTTCAAAACGTGCAAACCGGCTGACTCGGATGTTCTCTCCAACGCGGGCGATAACTTCTACGATCAGGTCCTTGATGGTCTTGGAAGGGTCTTTGATAAAAGACTGGTCCAGCAGGCAGATTACTTCACCTTCCGGGACGATGGTACCCGGGGGGATCTGCTCGGCCAGCACATAAGTCGGGTTCATGGCGGCTACCTGCATGGCGATTTCATGGGCCAAACGCTTGAATTCGTCCGTGCGGGCCACGAAATCGGTTTCACAATTAAGTTCAACCATCGCAGCCACCCGGCCGCCGGTGTGAACATAGGTTTCCGCAAGCCCATGGGCAGTTACGCGGTCGGCTTTTTTAGCCGCCTTGGCGCAGCCCCGTTCCTTCAGCAATATGGTCGCTTTTTGCAGGTCTCCGTTGGTTTCGATCAGAGCACTGCGGCAGTCCATTATGCCTGCGCCGCAAGTTTCTCTAAGCTCTTTGATATGGGCTGTCGAAATTTCCACTTGAATCTCCTCGGGTTACCTTGTTAAGGGAATTATTATTTTACGGCTGCCGGAGCGGTCTCGGCGGAGGGATTGGGAACATCGCCCTTCTCCACGGCTACGGTCATGCCGCCTTTGGCTTCGAGAATCGCACTCGCAATCTTGCTGGTTACCAGCTTGATGGCACGGATGGCGTCATCGTTCGAGGGGATGGGCGCATCAATCTCGTCCGGATTGCAGTTGGTATCAACCATGGCTATAACCGGGATTCCGACCCTCTGGGCTTCGGCGATGGCGATGCGCTCCTTGGAGGGGTCAACTATGAAGAGTGCGTCGGGAAGGGTAGTCATTTCCTTGATGCCGCCGAGCTGGAGGTTCATCTCCTCGATCTCTTCGGTAAGTTTCAGGGCTTCTTTTTTGGGCAGGCGAGCCATCTCGCCTTTCGCCTGCTGGTCTTCAAGCCTTACCAGGTAATCGATGCGGCTTTGAATCGCGGCAAAGTTGGTCAGCGTCCCGCCGATCCAACGCTGGTTTACATAAAACATGCCAGCGCGTTTGGCCTCTTCCTGAACGATAGCCTGTGCCTGTTTTTTAGTACCGACGAACAGGATTTTGCCGCCCTCGCCGACGATGTTCTTGATGAACTCGCTGGCCTTACCGAGCATGCTGGCGGTCTGTTCCAGGTCGATGATATGGATGCCGTTGCGCTTGGTGAAAATGTATTTTTTCATGCGCGGATGCCACCTGCTGGTCTGGTGACCGAAGTGAGCACCGGCCTCTAATAGTTCTTTGATTGTTGCAGTATCAGCCAAGAAAACCCTCCCTTATCCCTCTAGAGCTCGTTTTTAACACATCAGTATAACATGCCGGCACGCCGTCATCAAGAGCGGGAAGATTGACGGATGGTCGCAACCATTTCCGAGGCAGTTGTTGCAACGAAACCCGGAAAGGAATAACCCGTTTTCATACGGTTTATTTAGAACCGATTACTATTACTATTATATTCCAGAATACTACCAGAGTATACCAGCCTACAAATGAGACCGTGGTAGCCATGACGATTTTCGGCCTGATGTAATGCAGGCGCCACAGGAGGTAAATCGCAAGCACCGTACCCAGCATTTTAATACCGATAAGGGCGTCGCTGGCCGCCAGGTCAGAAAGCCAGAAGTTGCCTTCGCGGCCCAAACCGTTGGAGATGATAAAGCGGGTCAAAATTCCGTCTGCGACAGACAGGCAGAACAGGGTGCCAAGCAACAATCGCTGGGCCCGGCTGCGGGCAGAAAGCCTTTCTAGGGGGACAGCTTCATTCACCGGCTCAGCGCCCTTTTACCGCCCAGTTCTCCTTTGTGGTGCCACATCCTGACGGCTTCAACAACTTCATCGACTGTATCGCAGACCCGCAACAGATGGAGGTCGTCTTCAGATATGGATCCTTGCGCCAGGACGGTATTCTTCAACCAATCCAGCAATCCTTTCCAGTAAGCGCTGCCGACCAGGATGGCCGGAAAGGGTTTTATCTTGTGGGTCTGCATGAGGACCAGCACTTCCATGAGTTCGTCCATGGTGCCCAGTCCGCCCGGCATGAAGACAAACGCGCTGGCGTATTTGACCAGCATAACTTTGCGTACGAAAAAATACCTGAAATTGAGCGAAACCGTGGTGAAATCATTCGGCTTCTGTTCCAGCGGGAGCTTGATATTGAGCCCGATCGAGCGGGCTTCCCCGCGGATAGCGCCCTTGTTTGCAGCTTCCATCGTACCCGGGCCTCCCCCGGTTATGATGGAAAACCCCTGTTTGGCAAGCCTGAAGGCGATTTCCTCGGCCATGATATAAAGGGGGTGTTCGGCTTTCAGTTCCCTCGCCGAACCGTAGATGGTAACAGCCGGTTCTATATCGGCGAGGGCTTCGAAACCCTCAACAAATTCGCCGATGATGCGGAACATGCGCCAGGAATCGTTGTTGGCCAGTGCACTGATCTCGTATTCAAATGATTGTTGTTCCGGCATGGGATTTCCTTGCCTGTCAGTTAAAATGATAGGGGAAGCCTTATCAAGAATTCAAAGGGGAAAGTGGAGCTTGAACTGCCAGGTTAAATTTTTTTTACCCAGTTCACCGCGTTCTGGTAGATGGAAGAACCGAGGCTTTCTTTTGTGGCCTCGCCGCGCGTCCAGCGCGGGTGCTGGCTTTCCCTGATATGGTCCTCGGGATGGGGCATCAAACCAAAGACGCGGCCGGTAGAGTCGGTGATGCCAGCGATGTCCTTCGTCGAGCCATTAGGATTATGAGGATAACCCGGGTTGCGGTTTCCTTCAGCACCGGTGTAATAAAGTGCAACGTCCAGAGAGGCGACCACAGCCGGGTCGGCGACAAGCTTGCCCTCTCCATGCGCGACGGGGACGTAGATTGTCCGGATGCCGGCGGTGAATACGCATTTACTCGATGGGTTGGCAGTGAGGTAGACCCACCTGCATTCGAAACGCCCGGAGTCGTTATTCGTAAGAGTTACCGTTTGACCTTTAGACATGGGGCCCGGCAGTATACCGGCCTTGACCAGTGTCTGGAAACCGTTGCAGATCCCCAGGACCAGCCCTCCGCGATCTATGAAGGGCTGCATGTCGGCCCTGAGTTTCAAATTCAACTCGCTTGCAAGGACCCTGCCGGCGCCCAGGTCGTCGCCGTACGCAAATCCGCCGGGAAAAACCAGCACCTGGGAGTCTGAAAAGCGGAAAGAAGCCGTCGCGACCTCGTTAATAGTGGCAAGGCGTGTCGAAGCCCCGGCCTGTTGGAACGCTGCTGCCGTTTCCTCGTCGCGATTGGTCCCGGGGGCCCTCAGGATAAGGACGTTTACGCTATTCATACCATCACCAGCGCAGGGGCTTCTGCCAGGACTCTTTGAGGGCCCTCAGGGGCAGTGAAATTATGGTTTCGCCATTGAGTCCCTCGACCCTGAGAACATCCGACGTATTTACACTCCCGATGACGGCAAAAATATTTCCGTGCATCGTAATTTCGAATTCTTCGCGATTTCCCTGTTCTATCTCAACCAGGAAACGGCTGTTCGATTCGGAGAACAGCAGTACGTCATCGCGGTCGGCGATTTCGCCCTGGGGAACGGCGCCGAGGGAGACCTCCGCGCCGAGGTTGCCTGCGAAAGCCATCTCTGAAAGAGCGACTCCCAATCCACCTTCGGATAGATCGTGGCAGGAGCGCACGAGCCTGCGTGAAGTCGCGCCGCTCAGGTCTTCCATCAGTTTGCGGGAAGCCGCGAAATTGACGATGGGTGATTTATTCCCGATGTAGCCCATCCTGGCGAGATATTCGGAGCCGCCCATCTCGTCATACGTTGCCCCGAGGATGTAAATGAGATTCCCGGCTTTTTTGAAATCCATCGAAACGGCCTTGCCGGCGTCATCCATGACCGCCATCGCGGAGATCAGCAGTGTATGCGGGATCGATATCCGTTTGCCGTCTTGTTCGAATTCGTTGTTAAGGCTGTCCTTGCCGGAAATGAAAGGTGTTTTGAATGCTATCGACATGTCGTAACAAGCCCGGGAGGCCTTGACCAGGGCCCCGAGGCTCTGCCTGTCTTTCACGTTGCCCCAGCAGAAGTTGTCAAGGAGCGCCGTATGCCGCAGGCTGCCGCCGACTGCGATGACTTGCCGCAGCGCCTCGTCGATGGCTGAAGCGGCCATCCAGTAGGGATCGATGTCGCCGTAACGCGTGTTGATGCCGCAGCCTATTATCAACCCCCGGGCAGAGG
>Ga0118677_10005888_pt1 | contig 21182 bp, 16 predicted proteins | sample AliMusrvi5mmetaG_FD_86154 | JGI IMG/M metagenome (GOLD analysis project Ga0118677, IMG submission 86154)
GTCGTACATGTTATGATTTTGATTATTTTATTGATTGCCTGACTTTTGTCAATAAACGATTACTGCAAAAGTTGACAGTTAAGTTCTATTAAATTATTGGAAGTAAATCAGGATTGATGAAGTTTACGTGCCTTGATGAATTCTTAATCCGATGCAAAAATACAGTTTTGATTTGAATTTGCAAATTATTGATTTATTTTTTGTTTATCTCTTTTCATTGGCTGATATTCCGGTGTATAGATAAAATTAAAATTTTATGGTCAGAAGCAGTAAATTTCATTTTATTCGTGTTTTTTTTAGGTTAAGCGTATACGGATGAACCAATTATACCCTATCTTTGAGCGTCACACAAAATCCTAACCTGATTTCGCATGAGACAATTAAAAATATCTAAACAGATTACGAACAGGGATGCAGCATCTCTGGATCTTTATTTGCATGAAATAAGCAAGTTAACTCTTATTTCAGCCGAAGAGGAAGTAAACCTTGCACGTGCCATTAAGAGCGGAGATCGAAAAGCCTTGGAAACATTGATCCGGTCTAATCTCCGGTTTGTCGTTTCAGTAGCAAAACAATATCAAAACCAGGGGTTAACACTGCCTGATCTAATCAATGAAGGGAACCTTGGTCTGATCAAAGCTGCTGAGCGTTTTGATGAAACCCGTGGATTTAAGTTTATTTCCTATGCCGTTTGGTGGATCAGACAAGCGATTTTACAGGCAATTGCAGAACAATCAAGGATAGTAAGGCTGCCACTTAATAAAATCGGGTCGATTTTAAAAATCAATAGCGCTTTTATTAAACTGGAACAGGATTTTCAGCGCGAACCGATACCCGAAGAGATTGCTGATATGCTGAAACTCGAGCCTTCGATTATTGAAGAGGCATTGCAATCCTCCAATTTTCATATCTCTGCTGATGCCCCATTGCGTGAAAGTGAAAGTGAGGAATATACCTTGTACGATACATTAATAAACAATGATGAACCGAGTCCCGACTTGTCATTAATGACCTCCTCATTAAAGATTGAGATTGAGCGGGCCCTTGCAACACTCGACCAACGGGAGGCTCAAATTCTGCGCTATAATTTTGGACTAATCGGGGAACATGCATTATCAATCGACGAGATTGCAGTGGTTATGAGCCTTACACGTGAAAGGGTGAGGCAACTTAAGATGAAGGCCCTAAAAAAACTAAAAAATATTTATAAGAACAGACTACTTCGCACCTTTCTGGGATAAGGTAGGAAAAGCTCCATATTATGACACGGAATGAGTACGAAATGAGCTCTGCCTCCCTTTTTCGGAAGTTCACGTCTTAATAAAGTTTCACCTCCCAAATTCCAGGTGTTCCTTCTATGATCCTGATTCGTAGAAAACGGACAATTCCAATATTGCCTGCATCGTGTGGCGAACGGATTACCCGACTCTTTTCCTCCAAGGCGGTCTGCCAGCTTTTCCCATCCAACGATTTTTCAACCACACAGGCATGACCCATTGTCGGATGGGCAAAAAAGATTTCGCAACGTTCAACCTTCGTATCCACTCCCAGATCAACCTGCCACCACCGCTGCGAATCTTCCGGAGCAGCCCACCATTCCGTAAAATTGGAATTATCAATTGCATTGCCTGCAACAAATTCATGAATTCGGGAAGGTAATACTTCCGGCAGATGGACAAAGAGTTGAACATCATTAGGCAACCTTCGTGGTTGAACAGTCAGTGGTTCCCGGATTGAAGAAGCACTTGCAATTGCATGGCTTAAATCAATCGGTTCAGGCTGATTGTTTTTCGACAATGGCCCCACTCCATGCCTGTCTAAAAGGATCGGTTTAATAGTTCCGTCCGGATTAAATTCCATTCTCGCCGCATAAACCTGACGGGAGGTTCCGCCGATACCATATTCGAGATATGCAAAAATCCAATCATCTGAATTATTTAGTTTAAAGGCAAAACCATGGCCGGGCCCCCAGATTTTCTCTTTAAGATTCGTGGTCAGAATTACATCTTCGACTGGAGTTACAAATGGCCCTAAGGGTGATTTATCACTTATCTGATAAGCATACTGATAATCTCCATATCCACCCAGTGTATAGAAATAATAATAGATACCGTTTCGCTTAATCATAAACGGCCCTTCGGAATAGCTGGTCCATTTTGTAGGAATAGTGATCGATGGTCCCTTTTGATGCAAAAGGTCAGAGGTAAGCCTGGCTGCTTTTCGCAACCGCCAAAACAAATAGGCCTCCCCATTATCATCAACAAAGGGACATCCATCGATATCCTCTGCAACCATAGAATCTTTTTCCTTACCCGTAAATTTCTCAGGTCCATTGGCAAAGTGAAACGGACCTTCAGGATGGTCTGAAATCGCAACATGTGTAGCACCTTCGGATGTAAAAAACAGGTAATATCTGCCATCTTTCAGGATCACACGTCCCGGCGCCCAATAACGGTTTTTCGACCAGTCAACACCTTGAAAGCAAATTCCTTCAAAACTCCAGTTTACAAAATCCTTCGACTTCCACACTACCGGATTTCCCGAAAAACTGAGGTCGGTTTTCAGATCACCAACATCACTTGTCGCATACAAATAAAAGGTGTCGCCAAATTGCATCACAGTTGGATCGGCCAGGTTGTCGGGAATAATCGGATTATAATCCTGCGAATGTGCAGGGATAGTTATCCAATTAACGAGCAAAAGAATAATCAGAGTTATCTTATTCACGTTTCCGCTCTTTGTTATCCTGACGTTTTATTTCGCTATTGTTTTCCTGAGGTTTTCTCATGTTTTTCAGAACCTTAACTGGTTGTCCAATTTGTCTTCCGTAGTATTTCATTGGTTGTTCGCGATTCAGTGCACCTTCACTTGCCCGTTGCGGATTAGGTCTCGAATCAGGAATTTGTCTCCCTGTATTCCGATTACCTTCATTCGAATTTTGAGGACTACTTGCCCGATTATTCATCTGATTGGAATTGACATCTTTAATCTGCCTGTTATCGTTACGGTTTCCTGTTTCAGTATTATTCCTGCTATTGTAACCGTTATTCATTTGATCGCGGTCAGACCGCTGAACTTGTCGGTTCTCATTGCGAGTACCCGGTTCATTTCTTCGGTTATTGTACCCTGAATGTTTGACATTCTCATTGAACCACCGTGCTTCATGGTTATGATCACCCCTGTTTATAGATTTGTAATAATACCGTGGATAATGAGAAACGTAATACTGAAAATGCATCCAGGGCTCATTAACCGAATTATTGAGCTTCACAACAAAACAATTGTTTAGATTAAACGAAGCGTAAATCGATGGCAACAAGGCACTGAATCTCCAGCTACCATTTTCCATGTATACAAATTCCCGGTTCCGGAGATCATAATAACATTCAATATCAGGGAGATAATAGTAATTTGCCGGATTTTCGTTGTCGAAATTCTGCGCCCAGGATGGGGGATCGGAAAAGTTACCTCCCTGATATTGTCCAACCATATAGGGAGTGGTGCAGCTATAGAAAGATACAATCACCAGGGCCATTGGAATCAGCATGGATTTCCTCCATCCAAAATATATCATTTGAATTCCGCTATCAAACTTGATCTTTAAAGTTTTCATTTAAATTATGTTTTATGGTTCATATTATCATTCAAGATTACAAAAGTTGTGCCGAAAAAACAATCCAAAATTCGGATTTCTGTAATACTCAATCAGGTGACCGACACGCGTCGATCACCTGATTATTTGTGGAGCTGCGGGGAGTCGAACCCCGGTCCAAACGAGGAAGCAATACGCTTTCTACATGCTTATCCAAGATTTAATTTTCGAATAATGACTGGATCAAGGCCACCGATCATCACCTTATCTCCTTTATTTCATCGACTTAACGGAGCATTTAGCCGACTATTTCCGATATTACTGCACCTCCGTACCAGGCCGCTTCGGATCTACAGCACCCGGGAGATGTCCCACTCCAGCATCTAATGCCGGATTAGCGTAATCTACTTGATTCGATTAAGCGGCAAGAGCAAAATTATTTTCGCCAATTATTTGTTTGGATATTGAGATTTACGGGCCAACGATCCAATGCCCGGCATGCTTACATACCTCTCCTGCCCGCTGTCAAAACCGGTCAGCCCCATGTATGTTGGAACTGCAAAGGTACGATATTTAGAGCTTGATTGTAAGGCAAAGGGCCATTTTATTTTTTCGCCCTTTACAGCTGGTTTCTTGCCAGAGGCAGCTGGCAAATTTTGCACAAATGCCAGTCGCCAGTTGCTAAATACCAGCAGCGATATCAAACCATTTTCAATTGATGAATTGTCGCTACAGGATCCTCAGAGTCAAATACAAAGCTTCCGGCAACCAAAACATCAGCCCCAGCCTCAAAAAGGAGCTTGCCAGTCTCTAGATTTACTCCTCCGTCAATCTCAATTAGTGCAGATGACTTTTTTTCTTCAATAAGACGTCGCAATTTAATGACCTTTTGGTAGGTATGATGAATAAATTTCTGCCCCCCAAATCCTGGATTAACAGACATCAATAGGACAACATCAATCTCCTCAATAATGCTTTCAAGTACATCCACGGAAGTGTGAGGATTAAGTGCGACACCGGTCTTCATCCCTTCGCCTCGAATTGCTCCCAGAGTCCGGTGAAGATGGTTGCAAACTTCATAATGAACGGTCAGAATATCGGCACCTGAATCCCTGAACGGCTTAATAAACGGATCGGGATTTATAACCATCAAATGCACATCCAAAGGTTTAGTTGCCAGCTTTTTAACAGCCTGAATAACCGGCAATCCAAAGGAAATATTCGGCACAAATACTCCATCCATAACATCAAAATGGATCCAGTCTGCTTCACTCTGATTGATCATCAGGATTTCCTTACCCAGATTATTAAAATCGGCTGCCAATATGGAAGGTGAAATCTTCCGGTTCACGTTTATCATCGTTCAACTAATATTACGGGGTTACCGATCAAAAGTAATTCAAAACGGTCGATAAATAAAATTGAAATTGCACTACCCAAAATCACAAATTTCAAATTCCGGAAATGAATAATTCAGGATTACTTGATAATTATTGTTATTAAGATCTAATAAAAATAGTAATTTTGCTCAGAAATTGATACTATTGTCATTTTGTTATAAATACTTAGAAGGATGGCATGCAACGGATGCAACACAAATATTGATTTAGATAGACCAGCAATGCTTGGCACATTTGACTGGATGAGTGATTTACCAGATACAACGCATGAAACAAATATAGTTGAGATACGCTTTAAAGGGACCCGTAAAGAGTTTTTCAGAAATGAAAATGGCATACCGCTTAAGCGTGACGAATTAGTTGTAGTTTCTTGTAATCCTGGTCATGACGTAGGAGCAGTTTCGCTTACCGGTCGCCTGGCAGAACTACAGTTTAAGCGTAAGGTAAAGAAGCAGGATCGCTACGAATGGAATAAGATCTATCGGAAGGCAACTCCAGCTGACGTTGTCAAATGGGAAGAGGCTAAGGCTCGTGAAAATAAGATAATGATTCGGTCTCGGGTGATTGCCAAGGAGTTAAATCTGAACATGAAAATCGGCGATGTAGAATTTCGTGGCGACAATACCAAGGCTATTTTCTATTATATCGCTGATGGCAGGGTAGACTTCAGGGAGCTGATCAAACAGTATTCCCGTGAATTTATGATAAAGATTGAGATGATGCAAATCGGTGTTCGTCAGGAAGCTGGTCGGATAGGTGGAATTGGATCCTGTGGCCGATCGCTCTGTTGCTCAACCTGGCGTACTGACTTTACAAGCATTACCTCCGACGCCGCAATCAAACAGGGGTTATCCCCCAATGCCGAGAAGATGACCGGGCGATGCGGCAAGCTTAAATGTTGTCTGACCTTCGAACTCGACCAATACCTTGAGGCACAAGCCGATTTTCCAAACGAGCTATTGTCCATCGAAACAGACAAGGGGCTTGCACGTCACCTGAAGACCGATATACTTCAGAAAAAAATATGGTACAAGTACGAGAAAAATATCGGGCCGATCTTTGAACTTGACCTTGCGGATGTGATTAAATTCCTTAACCTGAATAAACGGGGAGAAAAACCTTCGATTGAAGGTTTTTCTGAAAAAAAGGCACCCGAAGTTAACATGATGAATGTGGGTATCCTGGATCAGAAATTTTTTGATAAACCGGTTCTTGTAAAAAATCACAAAAAGAATCCGGCAAGACATCACTCCAAGCCTATTCTTGAAAAACGGGTACTCAAAAAATAATAAAATCAAGCTGTAACTAAAAACACCAGAAATCAAATTTCACAAATAATGCCCCTTTACAATTCAATTGACCGGAAAGTATTAAAAGAGAACCTGATGGCGGAGCCGTTTATCAGAAAAACAATATCGCTATACCGCTATTTCATACTCGAAAACCCTCCTGAATTCAGGGACCAGCTCTACCGGGAATGGGCTGAACTGAACTGTTTTGGTCGTATTTATATTGCCCGTGAAGGAATTAATGCACAAATGAGTGTTCCGGAGGAGAACCTGGATGGTTTTATCCTCGCCTTACAAAACCATCCAATCTTCGAAAATATCCCAATTAAATATGCGATCGAGGATAATGGAAAATCGTTTTACAAGCTTTCAATTAAGGTAAAGGAAAAACTAGTTGCGGATGGGCTTGATGATGATGCCTTTGATGTCACCAATGTTGGTGTGCACCTCAATGCAAAGGAATTCCACGAACTGGTAGGTACGGGTGAACATATTGTTGTGGATGTGAGAAACCATTATGAATCAGAAATCGGACATTTCAAGGGGGCAATTTGTCCTGAGGCAGATACGTTTCGTGAAGAGCTATGCATGATCACAGAGCTTCTCAAGGATAAAAAGGATTCGAAGCTTCTTCTCTACTGTACAGGGGGAATCCGTTGTGAAAAGGCCAGTGCCTATCTAAAACATCATGGTTTTAAAGATGTTAATCAGCTCCATGGAGGCATTATTGATTATGCCAGAAATATCAAACAATTAAATCTTGAATCAAATTTTATCGGAAAGAATTTTGTATTTGATGAGCGGATGGGAGAAACAATCAATGGTCAGGTTATTTCGCACTGTCACCAATGCGGAGCCTCCTGTGATGTTCATCTGAACTGTGCCAATGAGCTGTGCCACTTACTTTTTATTCAGTGCGATGCCTGTGCTGCACAGTTTGAACACTGCTGTTCCGTTGAGTGCCGGACGATAAAGAATAGTTCTGAATCTGAAAAACAACAACACCGCAACGCGATGACCCCTAAATTTGGAAACCGGAGTGTTTACCGGAAAAGCTTCAGGCTGGCAAAAAATATTAATTTTGCTGACTCAAGTTCAGATTCAGGACAGTAACCTGCCATTTAGTATGCCCAATTTTTGGAGAACATTTTCGAAACCTATTTTTGCCCTGGCCCCAATGGAGGATGTAACCGATACCTCTTTCAGGGAGATCATTGCAGGACTCTCAGATCCCAAGATTTTAAACGTATTATTTACTGAATTTACTTCGGTTGACGGGATGAACCACCCAAAAGGGAAACCCAGGGTAGCGGAACGATTGTTCGTAAGCGAATCGGAAAGGGAGATTCTGAAACGGAAAAACTTCAAATTAGTCGCCCAGATATGGGGAAATAACCCAGAGATCTTTCATAAGGTTGCCCGTGATATTACCGACGAATATGATTTTGACGGCCTGGATATCAATATGGGATGTCCGGTCAAGAATGTTGTTAAAAACGGTTGCTGTTCTGCCCTGATCAGTCAGCCTGCACTGGCAAAGGAGATTATCCTGGCCACTAAGGAGGCAACTCATCTTCCTGTATCGGTAAAAACAAGGACCGGACTTAAAGCTCATGACACGGAAATCTGGATAGGCCATGTGATGGAAACCAAGCCTGCCGCGATTATTCTGCATGGTCGTACCCAGAAACAACAATCGGATGGTTTGGCTGACTGGGAAGAGATTGCAAAAGGAGCACGCGTTCGCGATGAAATCGACCCGGAGATACCCTTTTTAGGAAATGGTGATGTAATGTCCTATGCACAGGGTGAGGAGCTCTCCCTGAAATATGGTCTGGATGGAGTGATGATCGGGCGCGGAATCTTCCATAATCCCTGGTTTTTTAACAATCCCGCCCCAGCCCCTTCCATTACTGATAAATTGGCACAATTAATGGTTCACACCCAAATTTTCGAAAGGAACTGGAGCGGGAAAAAGAACTTCAATATTCTCAAACGGTTCTATAAGATTTACACCAACGATTTTCCTGGCGCGGCTAAATTAAGAGCTGAACTTATGGAGTCGAAATCCTTCGATGAGGTTTACGCGATAATCCTTGGACAAAAGAATTAAAAAAGTGAGACGTGTTTCGTCTGACTGTAGCTCTTAAAACAGGTAAACAAATACCCTTTTCAAACGTTATTTATTTACACCGGTCAGCGAACAGGTACATTTTGTTTGAAATCATAGAAATTTCGCACTCCTTCTTATAAATGAGGGGCTATTTTCAAATATGATGTAAAATTAAAAAGTGTTTATTCGGATTGGTTGTAGTCTAATAACAAAGATTTACTTTTGTGCCAAATAAAAAATATAATATGAATACTGCATCAGCAAAGGAGCCCAAAGACGAGAAAAAATTTCTGCCCCGGATTATTATTAGTACTGTTGTGCTGATTGGTTTAATATTCCTTGTCAAGGAGGTGTGGTTTGCCATCCACCACGAGGAGACAGACAACGCTCAGGTTGAAATGAGATTAGTTCCTATTCTTTCAAGAGTTTCGGGGTATGTCGATAAGATTTATGCCGATGACTATTCTCTGGTCAAAAAGGGACAATTACTAATGGTAGTGGATTCATCTGAACTTGTTTTGCAACTACAGGAGATGCAGGCCGATTATTCACAGTCGTTATCGGATATCGATAATGCCAAAGCTTCTCTTGTCAATGCTGAGGCATCCCTCTCCTCTTCGAAAGGGAATCTCGAGGTGATCAGGGTTAGGCTGGAAAAATCGATTGCGGACCTGAAAAGGGACAAAAGTCTGTTTGAAGGGAATGCAATCACTCAAAAACAATTGGATGACACCCAGTCAACCTTTGATGTCACTACAATGCAGTTAAAAACAAGTCAGATAGATGTAAAAGTGTCCGCAACGCGTCTTACCGTTCTTAGTTCACTTGTAAAAAAGGCCCAGGCGCAGGCTGACATTAAAAATTCGCACATTGATCAGCAACGACTGAAACTCTCCTATTGTCGAATTTATGCTACGGCAGATGGGAAGCTTGGAAAAAGAAATGTTGATGAGGGTCAATTTATACAGGCAGGTGCTCCATTGTTTACGATTGTAAATACACAAAGTCAATGGGTTGTGGCAAATTTCAAGGAGAGCCAGCTTAAAAATTTAGAAGTTGGCAAAATCGTCCATCTCAAAATTGATGGATACCCAAAGCTGGATATTCAAGGTAAGATTTCGTCCCTATCCGATGCAACCGGGGCAAAATTCTCCCTTCTTCCTCCGGACAATGCCACCGGAAACTTTGTAAAAGTCACACAGCGTGTACCTGTACGGATCGAAATTCTGGATGAAGTTAACTATAAGGATGTGCTCCGCGCTGGTATGAGCGTGGTTGTTTCTGTTCCCCTTTAAGCTGAGTGATGGAATCCCTAAGTAAGACGGCAAAGATCTTTATCGCAATCACGACTATCTCGGCAGCCATTATGGAGCTGATCGATACCTCGATCGTGAATGTCGCGTTGAATCAGATGGCCGGAAACCTGGGCGCCTCAATCGAAGATATCGCCTGGGTAATTACCTCTTATGCAATTGCAAATGTGATCATCATTCCGATGACCGGATTTCTTGCTGCCTATTTTGGAAGGCTCCGTTATTATATGGCTTCGATCGCCATATTTACGATAGCTTCTATTCTCTGCGGAACCTCAACCTCTTTGTGGGAAATCGTCCTTTGGAGATTTGTTCAGGGATTGGGTGGAGGCGCCCTTCTCTCCACATCTCAGGCAATCCTTTTTGAGACCTTCACCGGAAAACAACGTGGAATGGCCGCAGCCCTTTTTGGGATGGGTGTAGTACTTGGTCCTACGCTGGGACCAACTGTTGGTGGGATTATCATTGACAGCTACTCCTGGCCACTGATATTCTTTATTAATTTACCTTTTGGAATTGCAGCCAGTATTCTTGCCTACCGTTTTATACCAAAACGGCACGATGAACATGTAAAACCAAGTATCGATTGGTCAGGGATATTTCTGCTAACAATCGGGATTGCCGCTCTGCAATATGTACTTGAACGCGGAGAGGCAGAGGACTGGTACGATTCTAAATTAATAATTGGACTAACCATTATCGCGGTTATCGGATTGGTCACTTTTGTCTGGTGGGAATTGCAGCAAAAAGAGCCGGTCGTAAACCTTCATATCTTAAAGGATTGGAACTTGTCTATAACAACAATGCTCACCTTTATAGTGGGATTTATACTTTTTACCTCTGTATTTGTTTTTCCATTAATGTTACAAAGGGTATTGGGTTACACGGCCTATGAGACCGGAATCACACTTTTACCCGCATCTGTTTTATCCCTGGTTTTCATGCCCTTCATCGGGCGCTTACTCCAGAAAGGAACAAGTCCGCAAATATTTGTTATTGTAGGATTTATAACCCTCATGGGATTTGGAATTCTAATGTCTCGGGCTGACCAAAATGTTACCTCAAGTTTTTTTGCCTTGCCTCTTATGATACGGGGAGCCGGGCTTGCCTGCCTTTTCGTACCGCTTAATGCAATGGCTGTTGCGGGATTACACCCTAAAGACATTCCACAGGGCGTTGCTTTGAATAATATGATGCGACAACTGGGGGGATCTTTTGGCATTGCTATAATAAACAATTATATTGCTCACCGGGTTGCAATTCACAGGGTTGACCTGATCAGTAATATCTATGCCGGAAACCCACAGTTTAATGAACGGTACAGTCAAATTTACCAGGGGCTTCAATCCAAACTTCCGGTAGCTGCAAATTTGCAGCATCAAACCTACCAGGTAATTGAGCTTACGGTGATGAAACAAGCCTTTCTGCTGAGTTACCTGGACGCCTTTTTGTACTCCACCCTCTTTATTTTATTCGCTTTTCCACTTATATTCCTGACCCGCAGAGCCCGGATTAAGAGCAAAAGCATGCTGCTCGCTGCTGAAGAGGTATAATATTTATTAAAATACAGCTAAAATTAAACATAGCAAATCATGAGAATCTATATCTTTATAATCTCAATCCTGTTTTCAATAACCAGAATATCGGCTCAGGATCTTAAGGTTCCGGCAGAGCTTAAACACTTTGTTGAACAATCATTTCAGAAATTCCCAAGGGTGGGTGAGATGAATGAAATGGTAAATCTCAATGAAGCAAAGGTTGGACTTGGCAAGACAGCCTTTTTGCCAACCGCCATGGGGGATCTCTCTTATCGCCTCCAATATCCCACACCAGCCATCGAGTTCCCATCTGCCTCGGGTCAAATACAGCAAATAAAAATCCAGCCTGCTGACAATTATAATGCTTCCATCACCCTGGTCCAGCCGATAATTGATTTAAGGGTTAATTCATTACTCAATAAGGCAAAAAGTGATCTTGACCTATCAAAAGATAACCTCGAAGGTTTTAAAATCAACCTTGCCTATCAGGTTGCACAGATCTATTATTCAATTATTTTTCTCAATAAAAGTCTTGTGGTTCAACAGGAGCAGATCAACCTGCTTCAATCTACCTTACAACAAATTAAAGTGAAAGTTAAAAACGGGGATGCCTTAAACTATGATCTGGTTTCAACTGAAGTTAAATATGCAAACGCAGGAAATTTCTATACCGATTTAAAATCCCAGCTCGACAAACAATATAATATCCTTGGGATGTTGACAGGTATTTCAGGAAAGGACTACCTCAATGAAACAGCTTTTAATTCAACGGTGTTTAATCTGATGACCGACTCCCTTTCAGACGTTGCATTTCGGAATAATCCTGAAATCCGCATTGCCGGCGATAAAATTAAATCAGCTAGCTGGGACATTGTATCAGCCGAACGAATTCGGCTACCTTCACTAAATCTGCTGACAGGACTTGGTTATAAGAACGGGTTTATGCCCAATATTGATGCAGTAAATTTTAATTATTTTGTCGGTTTTGGTGTTACAATACCTATTTTTTCTGCTTCCCGCCCGGGTTTTCAGCGAAAGCTCGCTGTGATCAACCACGACGCGTCAAAGCTTGCACTTGAAACTCAGAAGGTCATCTTAAACAAAGATTTATTAAATGCCTTGGATGATATTCACAAAAATCAGAAGAAGCTTGCAAGCGCCGACACGTTAATTAAACAAGCCCAGCTTGCACAGGTTCTGGCCACTGACCGTTACAAATTTGGAGTAATAACAAATCTTGAGTTGCTCACCGCCGTCTCTAACTTTAAAGAGGCGCAGCTTGGACAACTACAGTTTGAATACAACCTTCTGCTTTCAAGAATGGATCTTTGCAGACTGGCAGGTATCCGGTGGTGGTAAAAACTAGTTAACTGCAATAACTGCCGGCTGAACAAATTTTTTACCCCATTTGTACAATTCGGTCAATACTGGCTCCAGTTTCCTCCCTTTATCAGTAAGGGAGTATTCTACTGTTGGTGGAATTGTGGCAAAGGCCTCCCGGATCAAAATCTTGTTTCTTTCCATCGATTTTAACTCCTTCACGAGCATTCTGGTGTTTATTCCCTCAATACTTCTTTTCAGCTCCTTGAACCGCTTTTTTTCATATAGCAGGGCATAAACAATCGAGAAAGCCCATTTACCACCAAGAATTTCCAAAACTTCCCGAATAGGACAAGAATTTTCATTTATTATCATGCAATTGCCTATTATATTTGGACAAAAGGTTCCTGGATCGCCTATTTCCTGGGTGTCATAATCATAGGTGTTGCTGATCTGGCTTTTTTGTTCTCAATGGTTACACCGGGTATCATTGAGTTGAATGCCGGGAGTATGGGTGGTCCCGTAATCTGGATCCTTGCTTGTCTAATTACTCCGTTCGGGTTGCCTAAATATGAAGGAAACGAGTTATTTTAAATTTCCCTTGTGTATGGATAAGGGGTTAATCAAGTAGAATTTCTATTCTTCAAATAGTACAATTAAAAAACGAAGGCTGACATTGTAAATTTCATGTCAGCCTATTTTTTTAGATTGTTGGCAACTTCCATGGTTCCCTGTAACTCGGAATAAGGTACTTGTTCACCTCTTCATCGTTGGTAAACCGTGTCCCATCCCAAACCAGTTTCTTGCCGGAGCGATAGGCAATATTCCCCAACTGGGAGAACTTGGCAATATGTGCCCCAATTTCGACGCTTGCATTCGTATTCCGGTTCCGGGTATGCCTGCACTCGAGGAAATTCTTCACATGATTCTTTAATCCCTCGCCTGTTCCTTTTACGAGAGGAATTGCTTCCATTCGCTTTTTGCCATCTACAACTTCAGGAATTACTTCCCATCCGCCGCGATCCACAACCAGGGTGCCGTTTTCGCCAACAAATCCTAGTCCATGACTACGACCATATCCGCCGTCATTAATTCCGATTGCATGATCCCACATCACATTAAACCCGTCAAATTCATAGATAGTCTGCAAGCTGTCAGGAGTTTCACAGGCATCAGTCGGGTAGCCATATTTTCCGCCCATCGCCATAATCGATTTAGGGGTAGTGACATCCATTCCGAATAATGCAAAATCGAGCAGGTGGACACCCCAATCGGTCATCAGGCCACCTGCATAATCCCAAAACCAGCGAAACGTAAAATGGAACCGATTTCTATTAAATGGACGACTGTGTGTCGGCCCAAGCCACATATCGTAGTCTACTCCGGCAGGTACCGGTTCATCGGCCAAAACTGGTATAGAGGGGCACCATCCCTGATAGGAAGAGACACGCACCAACCTGATTTTGCCCAATTTCCCTGAGCGTATAAAATCGACAGCACTCAGCCAATGGGGGTCACTGCGCTGCCACTGCCCCACCTGGACTACTGTTTTATATTTCTGAGCAGCTTTTACCATCAGGTTGCACTCTTCGATCGAGTTCCCCAAAGGTTTCTCACAATAAACATCTTTTCCAGCCTCACAGGCAGCAATCATAATCAGACAATGCCAATGGTCAGGAGTACCAATGATTACAACATCAACATCCTTATTTTCAATGAGTTTTCGCCAATCCTTGTAAAGATTGGCCGGTTTCTTCCCACGGATTGCTTCAACATCAGCAGCACGTCTGTTCAGTACGCTTTCATCAATATCACATAATGCGATGCACTCAACCTGAGGATTTTCAAGAAAAGTCTTTAAATCAGAAAATCCCATCCCATTGCAGCCGACAAGACCAACATTAACCTTGTTAAATGCGGAACAGGAAGCCATCGTTGAGGTTAAGGATGAAGCGAGAGTGATTCCTGCAACAGCTGTTCCGCTGCTTTGTAAAAATGTTCTTCGTGATGTCATTGGTTGAGTTTTATAAGACTGATAAAATTAAGGAATTATTCAACCAGAAATGCCTCTGACCATGTTTAAATTTTAGATTTTATAGAGGAGGAATAATGAAAGAGTTAATGTTTATTGGATTAAGGCGCAAAACTTTGTAAATTTGAATAAATTAGACTACTGAAATAATGGAGACTATTTTAACAAAGCAGGATATTTTAAAGTTATTTGCCCTTCAATCAGAGCAGATTGAGAGAAGTCGCGCAGATTTTGACGAAAAATTAGCTAAAAGTCGAATCGAATTTGACAAGCGTCTGGGAGAATTAGCGGGAACGTGGGGGAAATTTGTGGCAGAGATGGTTCAACCAAAAATTGTTGAGCTTTTTCAAGCCAGAAATATTCAGATAAATACATCGTTGCAAAATGCCAAAGGGTACATTGGCGACAAAAGGCATTATGAAATAGATTTACTGCTGATGAACTCTGATATTGCTGTTGCCGTCGAAATTAAGAGTTGTTTAAGTGTTGACGACGTTAAGGAGCATCTGGAACGTTTGTCAAAAATTCAGGAAGTTCAGCCCAAAAGGATAAATTTAAGCGGTGTCACTCTTTACGGAGCAGTTGCCGGGATGATTATTGAAAATGATGCCGACCGGTATGCCTATAAAAAAGGTTTATTCGTTTTGCGCCAGAATGGAAGTATTGTAGAAATTGTAAATGACGATAAATTTAAACCTAAGGAGTGGAAGGTGAAATATTAAATAAACCCAGAAGGTTTTTGAGACCTTCGGGGTTTTCTTATTTAACAACTTCCAAAATCGAATAAATTTCCAATTCCGGAACAATAACTTTCGATACTCCCTTCTTAAAATCAATATCCAGCGACCTTCCCTCAGGTTGCAGAATAATCTTTGATGGCTTCACGGGTGTGTTTAATTCAACTGTCAGATTATGTAACGGAGGAATCTCATCAAATCCAATCGCCTTTGAATTGGCATGTTCGCCGGCAATATTCATAAGAGAAACAAGCTTTTTGTCATTAATTTGGTTTACAGCAACATGCACCAGGTGCGATCCGGTTACCTGCACAATCGGGTGAGGAAATAATTCATTAATCCTGTTGGAAATAAAATCCCGAAGTACATGAGATTTAAAATCAAGATAGATAGAACCTGCATTGAAATAAACTCCTGTGACACTCCCCTTTCCAACCGGATTAACTGATGCGGCGATTGTCGCCCCTTTATTGCTGAAATCACTGCTGTTGTAAAAATTGGAGATTACCTTTGCACCTGGCAATAGTTCGGCCGAAACAACGGATGAGCCAATCCCTCCAAGTTTATCGGCTGCTTCAATAAATAGCTGACTGTTCTCAGCCTTTACCAACGATTTTATCCCAAGTTCATTGTCAAATAATTTGGTAGTCTCATTGCCAATAATTAAAAGTTTACCACCCTCATTGACGTAAGTATCGAGTTCCGCTTTAAAAGCCGGTTCCATAAAATTACATTCAGGAATAATAATCAGCGGATATTGATTCATCCGGCCACGAAGGTGGTGCTCCATGAGAATTTCAACCGGATGCTGACCATCCAAAACCAGGTTCATCGTCCCCTGCACCATAGCAGAAGATCCTGAAAATGGATGAGTTGTATTTCGCTGGTAGTAAGCTGTTGGATATAACAACGCAATCTGAGGAATTGCTTTTGCCTTATGAACAAATTGCTGGCGGGCCCGACAGAATGTTGCGATTTCGGAAAGCATGGTTGCAAGCCATGGCCTCAAAGACAGATCTCGGTTTTGCTGAAAATAGAACTGAACACCGCCCCCCATTGCCATAATCTGGGTCGCCTCCTGCTCAAGCTGAACGGCTGATTTGACATTAAGCGGCATCTTTGCACCATTCCACGAAAAACCCCAGGCCATCAGATCCCATGGCTTTCCCTGTGGCGCCAGGCAGCGAGCCTCAAACGCAGAGCGGTATACTCCATTTTGCGGTGTTACGTCTCCCGAAAGATAATCCACGTTCGTGTTTACAGGTTCCGGCATCATCGAAGAGTATGACCAGTTGCTGGTGATCTGAAATGCAGGATTATACGCATGGATCGCATCAATATATTTTTTTAGCCGGTCACGAAACAATTGCCGGTTATATTCCATCCATTCAGGATAATTCTCATCGCCAAATTTTTGAGGAATTATTGTGATCCCCGTTTCATTTGTAAATCGTTTGATTGAAGCTGCTCCATATTCGGGTTCCACTGCCCAGCAATCACCGTCAATCCATGCACCGTCCACTCCGTAATCGCTGAGCTCCTTCATTTGAGGAATCAGGATCTGATCGAGGTATGGGCTGAAAAAGGAGGTCTTCTCCTTACTTACCTCTCTCTTTGCATTTACAACAGCCCAATCGGGATGGTCCTTGACCGCCTTGGCGTCCCAAACGCCAGAATAATGCATAAAAAGGGCCACATTGTTCTTGGCCGTAACTTCTCTGAACACTTTGAGCGGATCTTTCTCAAAACTCTTAACGTGAGATCCTGCCTTTGTGGGATAACTTGAAATTCCGGGATGACCCTTGCAATCGATCTGAATAAAATCAGGTCTCACCTTTGTAAGGAAGGTATCCACCATTTCAGGAGTTAATGTTTTCCCGGCATCGGTGATATCCTCACTTGCATGCAGGTCGAAATGGATGCCGAAGAAACAATCGGCGCGTCGCAGTTTTTGAGGAGAATTGGCATTCTGGGCGGATGAACCCATGCCCGTTAAGGTAAATAATAGCAGGATAATCAGATTAATTTTGTTCATAATGATTCAGATCAAAAAATTTAAAAAATTCTCTTTGTGAAATATTCTCAAATAATATGAATTTAGACACTTAAGTTTCCATATTAATACAAATTTAGACACTTAACTTTCCAAATTAACGTTAATGTGGAAAGTTACTATTTGTGATTAGTTACAAACCATTCAATATACTGTGGAATTTTAGTTGCCAGATAATAGGGTAAATTCATTAACTTATAAGAAGTACCATCTGGTGTTTTCACATCTTCTACTGAAAAATTATTAGAAAGCATCTTTGTATTAAATACAGGGTTATATTCAATTATTATTGTAATAAATACAGGGTTAATCTTTATGATGTTTATCTTTGAAAAGTAAGAAAGCAAATTAAATTCAATTTCACAATCCATACCGACACTATATATCCTTGGATTAAAACATCTTACAATATTTCACCATTCGCATTTGACCAATTTAAAGACAATCTTTGAATAATCACCCTTTTCATACAAGATGCCAATTTTATTTTTAGTTACTGCCACAATATCTGAATAGGCGGTAAAATCCCGTTTATCGGATCCTGAACTTCCATCGACTGGATAGCTTTTTGACCAGGTTCGACCCTCATCATAGGAGATTCTCAGCGTCAGGTTATTGCGGTCATTTACATCTGCCGCATTGCAAAAAGCTAGGATCTTTTTACCGTTTTGTTCCCCAATATTCAGGATGGTTCCTTCACAGACCGGATCGGGAAGGTTATGGTCAAAATAGACACTATCCCATGTTGCCCCTCCGTTTTTGCTTAATGCCACAATTCTTGCTTTAATATCTCCCTTCTGGTTACGGCTGTTTAAAATCAAGCCGCCATCCGAAAGTTCAGCGGCACTGCTTTCATTGCTTCCGGCAAGTTGGACAGTTTCACTGAGTTTAAATGTTTTTCCGTGATCATCACTAAAAAAACTGTGGGCAAAATAATCCTCGCTACCTGCTTTGGGATCGCCCTGCGAGTGATTGGCGGCAACATAAATCCTTCCCTTAAAGAGCGAAGAGGTAAACTGCATGGCATGTCCGGGTGTATTGGCATACGATCTCCAGTCTTCCCTGAAATTGTATGCCGGATTAACTCCGGGCTGATTTGGTTTATGAACCTGTGTGGTGATATTCACGGGATCGGACCACGAAATCCCGCCATCAACTGAAGTTTTAAAATAAACCTCCCGGATTCCCTTCCCCTTCCTTACTTCACCCTCGTGGTTGTTTCCCGTGTTATAAAAGAGGAATATCCGTCCCTGTGGATAAAGGGGATCCAGAAGATCGATGACCGGAGCTGGATTACCTGCCTGAAGTTTATCGTAATTCGCTACACTGGTCATTTTTCCCCAGCTCTTTCCGTGATCAGTACTTCGCTTCATAACAATATCAATATTCCCGAAATCGTCTGATCCATTAAACCTCCCCTCGGCAAAAGCGAGCAGAACGCCATCCGGAGTATGAATAATTGCAGGAATCCTGTACGATTTATGTCCATCGGCACCTGAAATAAAAACAGGAGCTTCCGATTTCTGGGCCGAAAGTTGAAGGCTAATTAAGAGTGTAAACAGTAATGACCAAACGTATTTTTTCATAATAAACGCACGTATTAAATTTAATTGTTTGTCAGTATTCCCCGATAAGGAACGACCTCATTATTCAGATTAATTATCTTCACCTCACTCAGACGGACAAACCCGTCGAGATCAGGGTTTGAAGATGTCGGCAGATCGGCTCCCTTTACGGAAATCCGCACCCCCTCAACCTCCCTTATTGATTCGAAATGCACACTATTTTTCCTTTCATTTCCAATATTCACAGTTTTAAAAGGATTCCATTTCCCATCTTCAAATAATTCAATCGTGTAATTCTTTGGCAGCGGAATTGAATCACGCTTATCGTTCACTATCATCAGCCCTTTCAATTTTACAGGCTGACGAAATCTGGCGCTCCACCAGATATCGGCTGGCTGACTTTTGGATCCTCCGCCATATTTTGCCGAAATCCATGAAAAATCGGGCTCATCAGATCCGTCAAGCGCCTTAAAAGCGATATTGGATTCAAAAGTCGACTGAGCCTGAACATCGGGGAAATTATCGGGTTCAATGGTAACTGTCACTTCATTGGAAGCCTCGCCTGCCTTACCCATATTGTCTATGGCAACAACTTTGTAATAATAAGTTTTGCCATTTTCAACGCTTTCATCGGTATAAACCTGGGCATCGTACTCGTTTAATTTTCTGTAGAGCGTTTTAAATCCATGTGGTGTGGTATGTTTAAAAACCTGTGAGACATCAAGATCCTCATAAGAATCGGCCTTTTCAGGTTTGAAATCACTCTTTAGACTCTTAAAAATACGATACGTTTTCACATCAGATTCAGGATTTGAGTGGAACCAAAGTGCAGCAAACCGGTTATGACCAACGTTTGATACCAGGTATCCCCTGATTCCCAATACCCTGGAGGGCGTCGAATTCGCAACAGATGATGCCGGGGTAGTTACTTTCACAACGTTTGAAGCAGGTCCCTCATTATTCAGGTTATCAACAGCGCAAACTTTATAATAGTAGGTTGTATTTGGCTCCAGTCTGGTTCCCCAGCCGAAAGATTTTGTTTGAGGAACATCAGAAAAACAACTCGTTTCAGCTTTCCCAACCCGGTTACGCAGGTTTGGTTTAAACCCGGGCAATTCATCACGATAGATGTTATAATAGATTACATTACCAGGATTTTTCTTCCACTTCATATCAACCTGCATATCGGCAACTGCATTTGCACTGAAACCCTGAACTGCATTCGCCTGATTTTTTCCAAGTATCCTTATTGTCTTGAGCCCAAACCCGTTTATCGTGAAGGTTAACGAATTCCCATCAACCTTAACCGGAATTCCCCTGTTAACTTCAATAAGATTGGTCTCTTCAGCCTTTTCAATTTTTTCCAGAAACGGTAATTTTATGGTAACTTCAGTTGACTGACCACATACCTCGTTAACGCGCAGAATGTAGCCGCTGCCATTCATTTCTGCAGGCTTAAAGGTACTAACCGAGACGTTCGGTTTGTCTATTTTCAGGAAACCAAACTCATCGGAAGGCATCGTTCCTGAACTGTTTGATTTAGGCAGAAACCGGGCATATAACGGATGGGATATCTCGGCTCCGCTTATGTAGGCCTTACCATCGATCCAATTACCCGAATGACTTGAAATGCTCCAGGTTAGATTATGTTTTCCGCGCTGATCGACCTGAATATTCGTGCCGAACCAGTTATTCATCGGATAAAGAAACATATAGCTTTTCTCAGGTTTTTTGAGAAAGGATTCGTTTACCCAAAGTTGAGAGTGCCGCGGATAACCATATTCAATCAAACCGCATTCAGCAGTTGCCAGTGTAATTCCAAAATCGTTGCCTGAGATATCAGAGAAACTCTGAATTCCGTAATGACTGGTAGTTGAGCCTTCGCTTTGATCAGCTATCGGTTCCACAACTGTTCCGGGCAGGTCATGATGTATTGTGAATCCGGGGACATTGAAGGGGAAAGCGAAAAACACCGACTCCTTTCCCCAAAAAGTGTAGGTTTTGTAATCTTCGTGGCGTCGCATGGATGGAGATTTATCCATGGTAACTACAAAATCAATACGTTTAATCTCGTTATACAGAATGATCGTTTGCTCCATCTCCCTCACCCCTTTGGCCTTTATTTTGGCAACCATAACCTCCGAAACGTTCCCTTTTGAAGCGGTGAGCGTGGCAGATTCGGCGCGATAATCCTTCTCCTTTTCGTCCACATAATTATATAGATATTCAC
>Ga0118677_10005889_pt1 | contig 21181 bp, 22 predicted proteins | sample AliMusrvi5mmetaG_FD_86154 | JGI IMG/M metagenome (GOLD analysis project Ga0118677, IMG submission 86154)
CTTCCGACCTTTTGCGCCGTCGTCCCGACATACGAGAATCCGAGGCTCAATTGCATGCCGCCACTGCCCAGATAGGCGCTGCAATTGCGGACTACTTTCCCGAGTTTTCTCTTACCGGTGCCGTGAGTTGGAACAGTAATCTGTTGCAAACGTGGTGGAGTGGCTCAAGTCGCTCGTTCGGTATCGGCCCCTCAGTGAACTGGCGCATATTCCAGGGGGGGGCGATTGAATCAAATGTACATGTTCAAGAGGCTTTGCGCGACCAAGCTTTCATAGCATACCAGAAAACTGTGCTGGCTGCATTTCAGGATGTCGAGAACGCATTGATTGCGTTTACCAAGGAACAACAACACCGCACGGCACTCAATAGCGCCGTGGTTGCCAATCGCAAAGCCGTTGATTTGTCGGTGCAGCTCTATTCGGAAGGTCAAACGGATTTTCTCAATGTGGCAACTGCCCAACGCTCGCTTTATGTAACGGAAGACGCGTTAGTACAAAGCTATCGCACTATAGCCACAGATTTCATCGCTCTTTACAAGGCGTTGGGGGGAGGCGGGGAGCCCTTGCAATCTCGTGTACCATTGACTCACTAAAGTTTCCTGTTACAGTTGAAAACAGGTCGATTGCTGTCTGCCCTGGAGAAAACGATGAAAAACTATATTGTTATTATTGTTGCTGCACTCGTTATCCTGAATTTTGTCGGAGAGCCTATGACGTGGGCTGATGATGATCAACCTATCGTATTTTCTGATACGACTATTCAGTCAAGCAATCTGTTCTCTATTGAGGAACTGGATAATTTACTTGCCCCCATTGCACTTTATCCTGACCCGCTTCTTGCCCAGATACTACTTCTACTTTGTCACATTGGCTTCACGCCTAACGCCTTGAATTGTTTCCAATAAGCAGAATCAATACTCGCCTGTCTCTGCTTATGTCGGTACTCCATTTGCCGGTACACTTCTTCGATGTTAGCATCCCGTCGTGGAAGGAATGTAGACAGCAGTTTTGCAATGTCCGGACAACTCAGCAAAGGGAGTTTTTCTTTGTGCTCAAGTCGTGTTTCCAGCATAAAGAGCATCGACATCATGACCAACGCCATATGGTGATTCCAAGCCTGCCAGCCGCGAACCTGATAATGATCCATGCCGGCAGTTCCTTTGGCATCCTGAAAAGAACGTTCGACAAAATATCGTTGCCCCTGCATGAAGGCTAATCGCTCCGGTGTGGTGCCTTGCGGAGCATTGGAAAAGCTGTATTTGATGGTGTCTTTTGAGTCAACTTCGCGCCGAACAATTAAATACCAGTAGCGTGCGGTTGCTTCTTCCTTGTTCCAGACCCATACCCTCTGGGCAAGGATGTCAACCTGAAGTTTGCCCTTAGTAGTGTCCCTTGTAGTAATGCGTTGCCAGGCGTCTTTAGGTTGAGCTGTCGCCCATGCTTGTACCTCAACACCTGGGACATCCGTCTTATATTTTGATGGGGTTCGTCCTTTTACCGTTTTTCGCTCCGGAATGTACGGTGCAGGGTCATTCAGGTAAATAAGTTGGTCTTTGTGGACATCGGCAACAAACTGTTCACCCATGCTATCAAGAGTACTCAGAAAGTGAGGTTCCTTGCCGTAGCCGCCATCAATGCCAACCCAGGAGAAACGTATGCCAAGAGATCGCAGATGCTCGATGCTCCCAAGCGCAAGCTGTGACTTACTTTCGAATACCACATCATCTGGTATTCCGGCATCGTCACACCGGTCGCGATCATCGGTCCACTCCTTGGGAACGTACAGCCGACAATCAATAAGGGTTGCGGATGCCCCACGAACAAGGGAGCTGAATACGCCTACTTGGCAGTTATCAACTTTACCAAGATTTCCGCACCATTGTCGTGCGGCGGCAACAGACTTCTTCCCTTTCTTGGGTATACCGGTTTCGTCAATGATCAGACCGACGTCAGGATCACCACAAAAAAGACGGTCGGCATCCAACGCCACTTGGTCCATCACAGGCCGGTAAGCCCACGGCGAGTGACTGACGAAGTGCTGCAACGACTGATATTCGGAATCTACAACCACTTCTGTCATCCGTTCCATGTTCTTGCGAAATGCTTGGGCAAGTCCGGTCAAATAGTGAAGAGCTTGCGTTGCTACAGATCTTGTTTGTGAGACGAAAAACTGGGAATAACGATCATGAAACAAAACAAATGATGCTGCCAAAGATCCCAGAGGACTTTGGTTAACATTGGTATTCCTTTCAGATTCGTAATGGGTAGTATGGACTGTGGTGCATGATTATCTCGATAAAAAAATGTTGTAAAAGATAACCGCTTATACCATATTATCAAAGTAAAATCAATTGTTTATGCTAATTTCAAATGTGACAAAGTAGAATTATCTTCATCGGGAAAACAGAATTGGCGGAATACCGTTCAACTTACTTAAAGAGCTTGAACGCGGCCTCGCAGTGACTGCTCTGCGAGCCAGCCATCGGGCTCTGACCTTGAGAGCCCTGTTGGCCAAGCGGGGAGAACATGCCGGTATTATCGATCATTCACGCGCTTCGGAACCGTTACTTGCCAAGGCGCGGTTGGTGCGTCGGCACGCACAGTCCCTGGTGCATCTCCAGGAAGAAATCTACCGTTATCCGGTGGCTCACATAGCCCGGCAGCGCTCCAGCATGACCGCCTATCCTTTCGGCTACCTGTATCCGGCAGCGGAGCTTTTTTTCTGGGAACGCGAAGAAGAACAGGTGCGACACGAGCGTTTCGACGCCCTGTTTATGAATCTGTGGGACATGCGGCGGACACTGGGATTGGAAAGTCTGTTTTTATAGTGCCAAACAAAATAGGCTGAAATGCCCGTTACATTTCACCTGACACCCGCATTGTTACAACCGTATTTCAGCAATGTAACATCTTGATAAAATACATGTTTAAACTTGCTTCTCTCAGATGATTCCTGTAGTCAACACAGATACAACAATTCGTTTAAACCCAGCACGGAAAAGCCTGAATGAATAACGTGTAAAAAGGGCTAACCTGGCGGCGGCTATTGCAATAGTACTGTCAAGAGCAAGCGGAATCTATTTTCACAGGTTCCAATATAATACTTGACAACATAATTGCATCAGCGTAATCAGAAAAAGTTCCTCGTTAGCATGAGGCGTTTGCACAAACACAGGCTACTGCCCGGAAACGTCGAAAGACGCCAATGGGTAGACCAGGTCTTGCCGGATTAAGGCTTGACTTAAGGTAGCTGGTTCTCCCGGACCTACGTTGTGCACTGCCGAAAACCTACGAGTGGGGAATCAAGCCGGATTTCTATCGAGGCCATGGTTCCCTTCCATGGTCTTTTTCATGTCAAAAGCTGAAAGGTGGTGGTTTTAAATTGGACAGTCATAGTAGCAATTACCCTTTATCCATCCCGTTCATACTGCTGTAACCATTTCAAAGCCTGCCTCTTCTTCTCTGCTTTGATTGTTGCCGCTGTATTGAGCGGGGACAACAGCAAGCAGGGAATCCTTTACAGGATATCTCTCTTCCCAAAATTTTACTCTCAAAGCGAATCATCACAACGTGCGTTACTGGTTGTGTTGCGTCTATCATCGTCACGAGACGGAAGGAGATTTACGAAATGTTCAAAATATTTAAAATGTTTTCAGGTAGTTCCGAATCTCAAGCTGCAACGGGCAGGGGTGCGGATGCAAGCGAATATGAGCGCCGCATGGTGGAACTCTGTGCGGCTTCCGAACTGGAAGCAATCGAGAGACTGCAATCATCTCCCCGAGGACTGTCTACCAAAGAGGCCGAGCGCCGTCTTGACAAATACGGTGCAAACGAACTGGCCCACGCCAAGGAACTCGGCTTCTGGGGGGACATCTTACGCCGCTGCAAGAGCCCCCTGGTAATCCAATTACTGGTGATCGCCGCCATTGCCGGGGTCATCGGTGAAGCAAAATCGGCGGTAATCGTCGGTGCGATGGTCGTGCTCAGCGTCGGGCTCTCCTACATTCTTGATCGCAGATCCAGCCGCGCGGTCGAAACCCTTGGCAAACGTGTTCAATCGCGGACGCGGGTCCTACGTGACGGTGTTGAGTCAGAAATCAAGATAACGGACGTTGTTCCGGGTGATATCGTCCTGCTTCAGGCCGGTTCCATAATCCCGGCCGACGTGCGGTTGCTGGCCGCCAAAGACTTCTTCCTGAGTCAGTCTTCGCTGACCGGAGAATCCATGCCGGTAGAGAAGACCGCCCAGGCAGGTGAAGCAAAGGATCAGAGTGCCTGGGAACTGACCAACGCCTGCTATCTCGGCAGCAGTGTGACCAGCGGCTCAGCCCGGGGCGTGGTGGTGAACACCGGAACACGCACACTGTTCGGTTCTATTTTTAAAAGTCTCGGCGAGGAGCGCGAGAAAACCAGCTTTGATATCGGCGTTCGCTCCTTCACCTGGCTCATGATCCGGTTCATGCTGGTTATGACTTTTGCCGTCTTTATCATAGTCGGTATGACCAAGGGGAACTGGTCCGAGGCCCTGTTGTTCGCCCTTTCCATTGCCGTGGGTCTTACCCCGGAAATGCTCCCCATGATAGTCACGGTGAATCTGGCCAAGGGGGCGTTGGCAATGGCCGCTAAAAAGGTCATCATCAAGCGGCTTCCCTCCATTCAAAACTTCGGAGCTATCGACATACTTTGCACGGACAAGACCGGCACCCTTACCCAGGATCAGGTTGTTCTCGAACGATACGTGGACATTACCGGGCATACAAGTGAGGACGTACTGAGCTATGCCTATCTGAACAGCCATTATCAGACCGGGTTGAGGAATCTGATAGACCATGCCATTCTGGATCACAGTGATCTGAATGTGGAGTCGTGCAGGTTGGTAGACGAGCTGCCGTTCGACTTTCAGCGTCGCCGCATGTCGGTGATCGTAGACTATGATGACGACAATGTATTGATCTGCAAAGGCGCGGTGGAGGAAATCTACGACTGCTGCAGCCACTACACCATCGGTGACGAAGTCTACCCTCTCTTTGAGATGATACGGGACAATCTCTTCGAAGAAGTCGACCGTCTCAACAGGGACGGTTTCCGCGTTCTGGCCATTGCCTACCGCGAGTTTCCGCAGGCAAAGACCTGCTTCACGGTAAAAGACGAATCCCAGTTGATTCTTCTGGGCTATGTGGCTTTCTTTGATCCTCCCAAGGCTTCGGCAACAGAAGCGCTGGAACTCCTGCACAAAGCCGGGGTACGAGTCAAGGTACTTACCGGCGATAACGGTCTGGTCACGCAACGGGTCTGTACGAACGTCGGACTGAAGGCAGAGCGGGTCGTGACAGGATCGGAACTGTCCAAACTCACCCCTCAGGAATTCAGCAAATTGGTACTGGAAGAAGACATCTTCGTCAAACTCAGCCCAGCCCAGAAAGAGCAGATTGTCCGTGCTCTGCGCGAAGCCGGTCACGTAGTGGGGTTCATGGGGGACGGGATCAACGATACGCCCGCACTCAAGGCCGCTGATGTGGGAATTTCTGTTGATTCTGCTGTAGACGTCGCCAAGGAAACGGCAGACATCGTGCTACTGGAAAAAAGCCTGTTGGTCCTCGAAGAGGGGATTGTGGAAGGGCGCCGGGTCTTCGCCAACATCGTCAAGTACATCCGGATGGGTGCCAGCTCCAACTTCGGCAATATGTTCAGCGTCGTCGGCGCCAGCTACCTGCTGCCGTTTCTGCCGATGTCGTCAGTACAGATTTTGACCAACAACCTGCTCTATGATTTCTCCCAAACCGGAATCCCCACCGATAAAGTGGACGAAGAGCTCGTTGTCAAACCGCTCAAGTGGAATGTTGACAACATCAAACGGTTCATGATCTTCATCGGACCGATGAGTTCGATCTTCGATTATGCCACGTTCGCCCTGATGTGGTACTACTTTGGCTGCAGCGCGTTCAGCGATCCGGGCACCACCGTTGCGCAGCAAGAGCTGCATACGCGGCTGTTCCAGACCGGGTGGTTCGTGGAATCGCTTTTGACGCAGACCATGATTGTGCATATTATCAGAACCCGGCGTGTCCCATTTTTTGGCAGCCGCGCCTCGGTACACCTGACGCTGACCACCTTGGTCATCATGGCCGTGGCCAGTTGGCTGCCCTACTCGCCTTTCGCAGACGCGCTCGGCATGGTCGCGTTACCGGCAATTTACTGGGCATGGATTGCAAGTTTCCTTGTAACCTACGGCATATTGACTCACTTTGTGAAAACATGGTTCTTTAACCGTTATGGAGGTAATTAACAATGGATAGTTTACTGGATGCATTACAGGAAGGGCGCCTGATCGAGTTCCCCGAAGATTATGACAAGGAGGATTCGCTCCGGTTTCTGGCACACATCCTTGAGGCAATTCCGTCTTTGCCGGCGGGCACCGATGTGGCCGAGCGGATAATGGCCAAGGAAGAGCCCACCAAAACATCGCTCGGCAAAGGCTGGGCATGTCCTGATGCCCGTGTCCCATTCAATGAAGACCTGATCTGCGTCGTGGGATGGAGCCCGGCTGGGATCGATTATGGCGCTCCGGATGGTTTGCCCGTCAGAATAATCGCCATGTATCTGGTGCCGGAAAACCAGCGCAGCAATTATCTGCGCGAGGTATCTTTATTGGCAAAGGCCCTGGAGATTTATCCCGGACTTGAAAATTTGAACTCAGCAGTAAAACTGAACGAGGTTCGTGATCACCTGCTCGATCTGATCAGCTCAACCAAGGGGACTGTGGGCCCCGACGCCAGGGCGCGGATGATCCAACTACAAGCCAGACCGAGTGTCGTGGAAGCCCCTGCCTACAACCTGGCCAATCTGGTTGTGGAACCGGTAACCATTATCATCAGTACCGGCATCAAGCCGGTCGTGCTTGCCCAGGACCGGCAGCTTGTCGACATGCTGGACGGCTCTGTCGGACTCGCGGAGGGAATTGCCGCTCAGGGTATGTTCCAAAACGGCGGGTGGCGCATAGTAAAGCGTAGAGAAGCATCGTTTCAAGCAGACCGCGTTCTTTTCGATTGCCTGGCGATAAAGGCGGCAGATGGAAAACTTGCCTGAATGAGGGAAGCGGTACAGGGCAAAAATTAATATGCGTATGCTCAATCCGGTTTGTTGAACATCGAAGCCATTGATTGTCTGCAGTTATACTGTTAATGGCTTTTTTCTTGCTTTGGCATTGAAATCAGGCGATTCAGACCGGTGATATTTCCACCCATATCGGTTCCGAATCCCAGGTAATTTCCGGATACTGCTTTTTGTCAAGACGAAGATAGGTACCGTCTATCCCCGAAGGAGCCCACCAGCATTCGCTTCCCCGATTCGGCTGTTCGTTAAAGAGGTACAGGTCGTCATTCTTGTCTCTGGCAATGTACATGGCATATCTCCTCTGGTTGTATTATGCTTGATCTTGTTATCGATCCGCATATTGTTTTGCCCCAGCGTGAAGCAGGCTATTCTTTAATACTTTCCCTTTCCCGTGCGCCGATTATGCGCAGTTCCGGATTTTCGGAATGACACATGATATCAACCAATTCCTCCCATTCATGGCTAACAAACCGTTTCGCCGTAATTCCGCTCTTAAAGACTCCATTGAGTTCCTGGTCGCTCTGTTGAGGCGATACCCCGCTGTTCAAGAGCTTATACAGGCAGTTTTGTTCGTGAGGGTGATAGAAATAGAAACAGAGGTCAAACATCGACGGTTCCGGAGTTGCTGACCAAATACACATCCCGGAAAATTCTATTTGCTCGGATGTCAGTCTGACGATAACGATATCGTTTCGACCCGGAATGGCCGGACCGGCATCGGCGACCGCCACTTTTACCTTGATGCCGAGTGAACTGATATTATCCACGGTCGATTCGATTGTCGTCGCGTCGGACAAGACCAGTACGGCAGTTGTCATTTCAGCCGGCAGTCGTGCGGCGACATAGCGAACTGCATGTCTCTTTTCCAAATGGTGTCTCCTTGATGGGAATTTCCAATCGGAAGAATATATGATAATTGTTACGGATATGTTCGCACCAGGTAAATGTTGTGCAACAATTACCTGCCGGAACGAAAATAGTTGAACAATTGTATGTAACCATGCGAAGAATATATGAAAGTTCAGCGAGAGGAATTACAACCATGAGCGTTCCCGATCCAGGCAGTAAACGCTGGTCAATCAACGATTCCGCCAAAATATACAATCTGGATAACTGGGGTGACGACCTGTTCTCAATCAACAAGAACGGCAACATCTGCGTTCACCCCTCCTCCAACGCCAAGCAATCAATCGACCTGCGCGTTCTGGTCGATGACCTGATCAAACGCAAGATAAAGCCACCCATTTTGCTCCGCTTCATGGATGTCTTACAGAGACGGATCGCTTCCATTTACCAGGTATTCAAAAGTTCCATTGCCGAAAACAACTACCCGGCCACATACCAGACATTTTACCCGATCAAGGTAAACCAGCAGCGCCAGGTTGTGGAAGCAATCGCGCGCTTCGGGAAACGCTACAATATCGGACTGGAAGTGGGCTCAAAACCGGAACTGGTTGCCGGTATCTCCATCTCTACCGGCAACGGATTGCCGATTATCTGTAACGGTTACAAAGATGGCGAATATATCGAGACCGTACTCTACGCCACCAAAATAGGCTATGACATCACCTTGGTGGTGGAGAAGCTTTTCGAGCTGGAAAAGATCATAGAGTTGTCCCGGCAGACCGGGATCATGCCCAAATTGGGGATCCGCGTTAAACTCTCTTCCAAAGGCACCGGTAAATGGGCCACCTCCGGTGGTGAGGACGCAAAGTTCGGCTTGCGCATGTCCGAGATCATTGCCGCCATCCGCATGCTGGAAGAACATGGAATGCTGCAGTGTGTCAAGCTGCTGCATACACACATCGGGAGTCAGATCACAAAGATTGACAAGATAAAGACCGCCCTGATCGAAGCAGCCCGAGTCTACACAGAAATGAGAAAGCTGGGGGTCGGCATCGAATACCTTGATATTGGCGGAGGGCTGGGGGTCGATTACGACGGATCCAAATCCAGTTATTTCTCCAGTGTCAACTACACCATAGAAGAATACGCCAACGACGTCATCTATCAGGTCAAAAGCATCTGTGACGAGGCCGGGGTTACGTGTCCCAATATCATTTCCGAATCGGGGCGGGCTACGGTCGCCCACTATTCGGTACTGGTAACAAACGTTCTCAACACCAACACCCAGAAGTTAATGCCCGATTTCGAGGAAATGCTGGCACAGTCGGCACAGGTAGCGCCAACCGTTAAAAAGCTGCTCAATATCTACAAAAGTATCGATCGATATTCGCTACGTGAGGATTACCACGACACCGTGCAATTGATCGGTGAAGCGGTCAGCTTGTTCAACTTGGGCTATCTTACACTTAATGATCGCGCAATTGCCGAGTGGTTATATTCAAAGATCATTCTGAAGATCAATGGCATCGTGGAGAAGCTCAAGCCGATTCCCGAGGAAATGCAGAATTTCAAACTGCATTTGCGCCAGACGTATTTCGCCAATTTTTCCCTTTTCCAGTCAATTCCCGATTCCTGGGCAATCGACCAGCTCTTCCCGATCATGCCGATCCAGCGGCTTGACCAAAATCCGGACGTCATGGCCTCAATCGCCGATATTACCTGCGATTCCGATGGAGAGATCACCAGTTTTGTCGGCACAAACGGTCGCACCAAATACCTCCCCTTACACAAAATCAGTACCGATGAAAACTACTACATCGGCTTTTTCCTGATTGGCGCCTATCAGGAGATTTTGGGTGACCTGCACAACCTGTTTGGAGACACAAATGCCGTACACATCACCTTTAACAACAAGACCGGTTACATGATCGACACCGTCATTAATGGCGATGCCACATGGGAGACCCTCAAATATGTACAGTACAAGGGGCCGGAGATACTCAAACAGGTCCGCGATAATCTTGAAAAAAGCGTTGCCGCCAAAAAGATCTCCATCGAGGAAAGCAGCCAGTTTGTGGAGCTTTTGGACCGGATGCTCATGGGATATACCTACCTGGTGGAATAATCTATTTATACAGGGACGAAAGGATTAAAATGGAATGGTATGAACAGGAAGTGTGCGCAATGGAACAACGGCTTCGGACGGTTCCGCCGCCTGCGGGGCAGGTCGTCTTTTACGGAAGTTCCTCAATGCGCATGTGGGAGAGTCTGAAAGAGGATTTCCCCGGCGTCGGTGTGTTGAATCTTGCCTTTGGCGGTTCTACCATGGAAGCGTGCGCCTGGTTTTTCGAGCGGTTGGTGGTTCCCTGTCATCCCCGCGCCATTGTCTGCTATGCCGGAGATAACGATCTTGGGGATGGCAGAACACCCGAAGAGATTATTGCGTCGTTCCGGAAACTTCTGGCGGTGGTTGCAACCCATTTCCCTTCGATTCCCTTTACCCTGTTGTCGATCAAGCCAAGTCCTTCCCGCTGGCACCTGACGAGCCAGATAAGATATACAAACGAGGAGCTCCGCAGGGAGGTGCTGAGCCATGACAACGGATATTTCATAGACATCTTTCCGGCCATGCTGGGAAGTGATGGTCTTCCGGACCGGTCTCTCTTTCTGGAAGACGGCCTGCATGTCAGTCCTGAGGGATACGCTGTCTGGAAGAAGCTGCTACTCGGCCGCGCAGGCGATATATTTTAGCATTTTAACTATTATTGCATAGTGAAACCATCGGACAGCGCTCGTCATTTGCAATTTCAGTCGCATTAACTTCATGGCCATACCCATCCGGGACCGGTATAGCCATCAAACATGACCACGTCCATTTGTATTCTTCTCCTTTGTTAATGCCATCTGGCGTTTTTCCGAGTGATTTATCATCTGCTGATGAGTACCGCATGGCGTATCCTCATTTGTGCATGAACGTTGGCTATAGCTGCCGTCAGACTTCATGTCCCAGGCTGAACAACGGTCGTTAAGTTGGGTATCGAGAATTGTACGTAACTCCTGCATGAGGTCAGGCGCCTCCACAGGGCAGAGGATCTCTACTCTTGCCTCAAGATTACGTTTCATAGAATCGGCAGACGATAGATAATAGACTTCTTTGCCACCATTTCTGAAATAATATAAACGGGCATGTTCGAGAAACCGCCCAACAATGCTCACGACACTAATATTATCGGAAAGCCCCGGAATACCTGGCCTGATCCGGCACGTATCACGAACTATCAGATCGACTTTAACCCCAGCCTGTGAAGCCCGGTACAGAGCACGAACAACATCACCGTCTTCAAGTGCATTCATCTTGAACTGTATCAGGGCGCCCCCACCATTTTGTACACTATAGGTAATTTCCCGTTCGATGCCCTGCAGTAGAGTCTTTTTGAGAAACCGGGGAGCAGGTGACAACTTTTTAAAGTTGCGATTGCTCATGAAACCGGTAGTCAGATAATTGAAGAGTTCACTGACATCCTGTCCAATGGCTTCATCGCACGTCAGCAGGCCGATATCGCTATAGATGCGGGCAGTTCCGGCATGGTAGTTACCTGTGCCTATATGAATGTAACGGCGCAGTCCTTGGTAGTCCTGGCGAACTACCAAGATGACTTTACAGTGAGTCTTGAGACCAACTACTCCGTAGGTCACGTGAATGCCAACCTGCTCCATCTGTTCGGCAAGCTGAATGTTGGCAGCCTCGTCGAAACGCGCTTTCAGCTCAATTACCACAGCGACCTGTTTTCCTTTCTGGGCAGCAAGGATCAGATAATCGATAACACGGCTTTCACTCCCGGTACGATAAAGAGTCATCTTGATGCCACGCACTTTGGGATCGGTCGCAGCTTCATGTAAAAACCGCTCTACCGATGTGGAGAATGATTCGTAGGGGTGTTGCAGCAGAATTGAACCTACGTCACGGATAATATGAAAAATGTTACTTTTGGAATGAAGTTGAGTATTGTCGATGGGCTGATGTTGCGGATCATGTAAGCGTGTGTAATCAAGGTCTGCCAGCTCAAAAAGATCTCGCATGGCCAGCATTCCGGTCACATCAAAAACATCATGGTCTTCATCCAACTTCAGTTCCGCAGCCAATCGTCCACGGTGAAGCGGAACCATCCCCTGAACTATCTCCAACCGCACGATGGGAGCAAACTTTCGTTCTTTCAGTTCAGATTCGATCATGGCCATTAAATCATCGGCCTGATCTTCGTCTTTCTCAGTGTTGGAATTTCGGGTAACGCGAAACAATTCACAGGTAACTATTTGCATGTCGGGAAACAGTAAATCCAGATTGTTTGTAATCAACTCTTCTACCGGTATAAAATGATCCACTCTGTCTACAACTCGAATGAAACGAGGTATCCCCAAGCCGACGGGAACTTTGATACGTGCCATTGAAACGTCACGAGACGTGGGATATTTCAGTGTGACAAGCAGGTTGAGCGACAGGTTGGATACAAAAGGGAACGGATGGGCCGGATCGATAGACTGAGGTGTCAACAGGGGAAAAACACTGGAATAAAAGTATTCACGCAGATCAATCTTCTCTTGCGAGGTCAGAGTGGCATAGCTTTCGATGACGATGCCCTTTGGAGATAATAACGATAGGACTTCTTTCAGTACTTCTTCTTTGTGAGCATTGATATCACGAATGACTTGATGACATTCACGAACCTGCTGAAGTGGCGTCCTTCCGTCAAGCGTCAACTCGCTCATGCCGGCACCGATCTGCTGTTTGAATCCGCCGATGCGTTTCATGAAGAATGAGTCCAGGTTGACACTGACAATGGCAATAAATTTGAGCCGTTCCAGAAGTGGAGTGCGAGTTACTTCGGCTTCGTGCAGTATCCTGCGATTAAACTCAAGCCAAGTCAATTCTCGGTTGAGAAACCATTGGCTGTCGTTGAGATCGAAGCTCGGAGTTTCCAGAACATCAACCAGTGGATTTTTAGCAGATTTTTTCTTGACGACGTCCCGACCATGTCCGGATGGTGTTTTACTGGTCTTTTTTTGTTTTATATTGATGTTCTTATTGGAAGTGGTTGAAGCGGTCATAGGCTCAACTCCGGTACATCATGTGATTGTGTAAACATGATATCGAGTAAAAGGGATTTCGCAACTGTTTTTACCGTACAGTGTTTTTACCGCACAGAACTTTAAATGTAACCAAACATTTACCTCTTCTCAACGTAGCCTCAATAATGACCTGCTATATTATCAAAATAGGAAAAGTACTTGAATGATTTGATAGTGGTTAGTTAGAAATATTGGTTACAACTCAGATCCGTGGTAAAAGCACCAACCGCAATAATCTGGAAATCGGATTGCGAGATAAATTATGAAACCTGATAACGACTGTTACGTTTTACAACTTGGTATGAGCGATCATTACGCATGCAGGTCGAAGGACACAACAGGAAATAAATGCCCATATTTAATGTACTGTGGCCTAGATGATAATATTTGCATCTACCCTGATCCACATAAAATACCGAGATATTCTCATCAATAAAGTTGATCAATAATTTAAAAATATTCTTATTCCAAAAACGCCAGAGGTCACGTCAATGGTACTAAAGACCAAAGCAAGTTCACCAGAGTCAGTCGGCTGTAAATGCTATCACTCAGGAGATCCTGAGTTTGAAGCCTTAGCCAGTCAAGTCACACCGCTGCATAAGATCAGGTCTGAATTCAGTAATAAACAAACATTATCCTATGGAGATAAGCCTGATTACGGTTGGAGGCGGAATGAGAGTGTTAATGATTTATATTCAGGCAATATATTTTAAACAGCACAAATAACATTCTCCCAGGATACAGGAAATGTTGCGGATTTGTCATTCAACATCAAGTCGCACAAGTCGCCAAAGTACAAACGAGTATTACTGTATATTTTAATCAAACCCCATCGAGTATACTCACGCCTCTCTGGTGTGCTCTAATCTTCTCCAGTTCTTCGTATCCAATTTTATTTAACTTGGGGTCATCAAGGCTGCATAATCTGGCAATCAACTCTTCATATTCATGTTTGACAAATGGATGGTAAGAATAAACCTTCTGCAATGATGTTCGATCATCCGACTTCTCTGATATATCGGTACTCATATATGATATCTCCCAATGTCGGTTATGCTTTACCTTTACTCTTAGCAAGCTTTTCTTCTACCGCTAATACGATGAATTCATTCATACTGATATCATCAGCAGCAGCTTCTTTCTTTATACTCTTAAGAACTGACTTTTTCATGCTAACGTCAAGCGTTGTCAACTTGTCCTCTTTGGGAGGGGCCTTTTCACTTTTTTGTTTGTCAATTTTCTTGTCATTTTTTTTCGATTTTACTTTTTTAGCTTTAGGTGCATCTGGTTGTACCTCATCATGCTGCTTGTTTTTCTTTGTTTTCTTCAGTTCGGTGATATTGTCGGTTACAAGCTCTTCAACCTGTTATTTTGCTTCATGTATTGATTTCTTGTTTTTCATAGTGTTGTCCTCTTCTTCCATAGTGTCGGTTTCTGGTTCTGATAGACCAAAGCCATTGGACTTTGGAAACTCAGAGTAATTATTTCTGGTTGGAAGTGTAGCTTTATTATGTACTTCAAGATGTTAAATTCTAACATTCTGTCATTCGATGGCTTTTTTAATTCTACCTCGAATGAGGATCATGTCAACATATCAGCAATTTATTACTTTTCGTTGCCACTTGGGCAGGTGCTGTTTACCCTCACTCCAAGCTTTCCGGTATATAATCCTTACTACTGCACAGCTATATTCCTGATTCAGTCCGGTTGCCAGACCGGTGACAAAAAACATGTAACAAGTCCAACACATTCGTCACGCAAAAGTAACAATTTTAAGAGGAGGACTATGATATGATGCGGTTGTAAAGAAGGGAGAATCAGCGTGAACTTTTATATCGGTGTCTTTGTGGTACTAATCTTTTTATGCTGGGTGGTCTACTTTCAGCACAGTGTCGAATTTGGAGGCCGCAAGCGTCGGCATTAGAGATGGTGAAACTTTTCAGGAATGCAGGAGAAATATATGAAGTGTCCAAATTGCGAAAACCGTCAAATAGAAGTAAGTCTGCACTCTGGAGGAATGGTAAGCAATGAAACGCCAATTAAGGAGTGTCCTGAGTGTACTCATGTTTGGACTTGTGACTCTGGAGGTGTAGTCAAAGTTATGAAGCAGGGATATGAACCTGTTTATGGTTTAGCAGCGTAGCAGATCACTGCACATCAGGGACCTGTCAACCAGAATGCGTAAATGACTTTTTTGGTTAATTTTGTATTCAATTGCCATTCAGTACCTCGCGTACTTTAACCAGTGTGCCATATTAATGTTGGCAATAGACAACAGACGGACTATTGTCTATGTGCTATTTTAATTAAAACACTATCTGAGTCAAACATGGGAACCATGGAATTAACTTCAAACTCTACTAACAGCCATTTACCCGCTAAACACACGATTCTTCTCGTTGATGATGACAAGAACCTGCGCAGGTTCATGCATATGTTGCTGACTCATCATGGATACAATGTGATAGAGGCTAAGGATGGTGTTGAGGCTTGTTGACAACCTTATCGTAAGCGGTTATGATTGGATACAATGTGATAGAGGCTAAGGATGGTGTTGAGGCTGTAAGTAAATATGCTGAAGCTGTTGAGGTTGATAGTATTGCCCTTGTATTAATGGATGTAACAATGCCTCGCAAGGATGGTATCACTGCATATCATGAAATAAAAGACTTAGACCCAGATGCGAACATACTTTTTATGAGTGCCTACTCTGAAAATGGATTAGATCATATTCCAAATGGAAGCTTCATGCAAAAACCAATGATGTCTGCCGATCTGTTACAAAGGGTAAGTGAGCTGATAGAAACCAATTTTATGTAACATGAACATTGACACTGGTAGACGTACTCCTCATTATGCCTAATTTATTGTCATCTGCAAAACGCCTCTATGAGCGTCCTTCAGTGCTTGTATAATCTCTTTACGTTTAGCCTTTTTCTCTGGAATCATTGTAAGTTTTTGTTTGAAGTCATTGGCAGCAATTCTCAGCAATAACTCTGTACTCGCTCCAATCTTGTCTAATTCAATATCTTTCTTAACAGCCACCAATATGAGCTTTAAGTTATCAATAGTTACCAAATCTTTTTCAATATCGGCTTTGTATTGGAGATTGGTGGTACTCTCAAGATGTTCTTTGAGTGCCTGCTGTATTTCCTGGCATGATTCATTAATATAATCAAGTGTATCAGTCATATTTGATCAAGCTCCCTTTTCCTAAAAGTTCTTTGGTTAGACTATCTTGCAGGGAATGTAAACATCTTCATTGAATGAATACACAGCACACATTCGATGATAACCGTCAGCAATAATGACCTTGCCGCTTTTCTCATCCCTTACCAGTAGAATTGGTGACAGCTCTTCACCGTCTTTGATCTTCTTACGATCCTTCTCTACATGGGAGTTGCTTACCCCAAGGAGCGATAGACCAGAAGCCCTGAATATGTCCTTGGCTTTAAATTGAGCTACTTTGGCTTTCCTTAATTTTTTGACAAAAGTTCTAACCGCGGTTTTGTTGTAGAGAAGGCTCAGGTATGAGACTGCTGCTGGATAGTCATTTTCCTCTGGATCTGATAACCACTTTATCTCCTGATGATGGTTGTTCATTCTGTAATTCTCCATAATTATTGGTACGTTATCTGCGATGGCATTATTTATGTATTGTCACTAATTTGGTATAAGATATGACCAATCTCAGTTATGCCCACCAAGCATATCTTTTTCATGAAATCCGACATATCTCAACTTGGGGTCATTAGAATTACACAGTTTTTCAACAAGCTCTTCCCACTCATAACTCACAAAAGAACATTCTTGTAGCGGAACATCAAGGTTATTACTCAGAAACTTATTGAGATAGTTTTGTTCTATGGGAACAAAGTAATATACGCCGATGGAGACAGATCCATCACGTTCATTTGTAACATAAATGCAGATTCCGGTTAACCATACTTGGACAATTGGCAGCTTCACCTTAATGGCGTCATTTTTCTTTGGAAGGTCTGCTGGAGACATCGCAAGAGTAATTATCACTCTCATACCATGAGAACAAAAATTAGCTACATTAGCTTCAACTGAAGAATCAACTCCCCATGAAATGGTTACTTTACTAAGACTTTTCGGTAATAGATGAGTATCATACCTGGCTGAATGACGTTCCTTCATATATGCCTCCGAAATTATGGTTGACGGAATCAAACGGTAGTTTACCTACACAGATTTAGATTTTTTTAGTTCGTCCATCTGCTGCTGGTAGCATTCAGGGCAAATACCATGGCTGAAGAGTGCCTCAGAATGGCTGGATATGTAGGTTTCTATCTGATCCCATGAATTGGTGTCGTTTCTGATTTTCTTACAGTAACTACAGATTGCAATAATTCCTTCCAGTTGTTTCACCCGAGATAGTGTCCCCTGAAGTTCAATTGACTGATGTTGATATACCTTGGCCAATTCCAGTAACAGCACCTGCATATCAATCAATTTCAACCCGCCATTAACAGTATGCACCACTATTGGCTCATACATTTGTTCATGAAGTCGGGACAATGCTATTCGAACTACATGGTCAATGTTGTCAGTTTCATCAAAACAGAGAGGAGAATCAAAGTCGTATTTTACCAACAGCTTGAGGGGTTTCTTGTTATGCAGTTCTTTGCGGAATGGTTTGCTGTACATTTCCATGAAGCGTCTACGGGAGATCATACCAAGTAATGTCCCGTCATCTTCATCAACAATAATGACACCTGCTAATTCAGGATCATCATCAAAGGTTTCTTCCACTTCTTTCGCCATATGGTTGGTGCTGATTAGCACACTCTGCGAGTCTACAACCGCAAGGGTGTTGATGATATGCTTACTACAACCCTCTTGCCACGCTTCAGGATTAGAACGGGTTGTGTTGCGAGTATTTATATCCGATTGTTCCATTGGTATCAATGTACGACATAATAAATCGTGACAACGCTTTGAGAGCCGATACTACTTCACAAAAATAGGTTATGAATTCGAGTAATAGATTATCACAAAATCATCTCGTCTGGAAAAATATAATCGAAATTGAGGCAGAGAACACTACCTGTAACCAAACTTTAACCTCTTCTTAACATAGCTTCAATAATGACCTGCTATAGTAGCAATAGAGACGTCTGCATGACTTTGACAATAGTTATAATTCCGAGACAACAGGGTTGGATTCATTAAAACACACAAGCGGATTAAGTCTGTTTTCCAAGATCAAAATGTTCTTGCGGGGAAAAACAAAGAAGCCGGATCGTGCGCATTATTCGTATGGCAATGACAACTTCTGCGCATGGGGGTATCCAATGGATCTTATCCACTCTACCATACGGAGATTACTTGATGTCTGAATTTGCCGATCAATCACTAAGAACCCGCATTGCTCGATCCGTCGAGGCCATCCAGCGCTCCTTCATGGACAACCTTTTCTATGTCGTGGGGAGGACGCTTGAGGACGCCTCGCCCGTGGATCATTACTCCGCTCTGGCGTACACTATCCGTGACCGGCTGCTCGCCAGATTAGTTTCCTCCACGGAACAGTATCGAAAGTCTAATGCCAGAACAGTGGCCTACTTATCGGCAGAGTTTCTGTTGGGTCCGCATCTCGGCAACAACATCCTCAATCTGGATGCATGGGGCAATACCTGGAATCACACCCGCGAGGCGTTGCAAAACCTGGGACTGAATCTGGATACCATTCTGGAATCCGAATTGGAGCCAGGCTTGGGAAACGGTGGATTGGGGCGACTCGCCGCCTGCTACATGGATTCTCTCGCCACCCTTGAGATCCCGGCAATAGGTTATGGCATCCGTTACGAATACGGCATTTTCAATCAGGAAATTCGCGATGGCTGGCAAATCGAACTCGCCGACGCCTGGCTACGTAACGGCAACCCGTGGGAACTTCCCAATCGACAAATCCAATATCCGGTCAAGATGGATGGCCACGTCGAACACTACTACGACGAGGCAAACCAGCCACAAGTGCGTTGGATCCCCGCAACCTGTTTCTATGGCCTCGCCTACGACACCCCTATATTGGGCTATGGCGTGGCCAATGCAAACCTGCTCAGGTTATGGAAATCCGAAGCACTAAAGTCTTTCGACCTGCTGGCGTTCAGCAACGGCAACTATCTTGAAGCGGTTAACGACATGGTGGTTGCCGAAAATATCTGCAAAGTCCTCTACCCCAACGATGAGCCTGAGTTTGGCAAAGAATTGCGCCTGCGCCAGCAATATTTCTTTGTTACCTGCTCGCTGCAAGACATGATCCGGATGACCCTGCGCGATCAAGGCAAGATCACCGACTTTGCGGACAAATTCGTGGCACAACTGAACGACACCCACCCCGCCATCGCTATCCCAGAATTAATGCGTCTGTTGGTGGACGAGCACCAGGTAGACTGGGAGTCTGCCTGGGAAATCACCCGGCGAACCTTCGGGTACACCAATCACACCTTGCTGCCCGAGGCTTTGGAGACATGGTCGCTCCCCCTGTTCCAACGCATTTTGCCGCGTCATCTGGAAATTATCTACGCGATCAACGCCCGCTTCTTGGATGAGATGCGCTGGCACTTTCAGGATGACGCCGAACGCCTCGCGCGCATCTCTATCATTGACAACGCAGGTGAGAAGCGAATACGCATGGCCAACCTGGCCTGTGTAGGCAGCTTTTCCATAAATGGTGTTGCCGCTTTACATAGCGAACTTCTGAAAAAAACGGTTCTTCAAGACTTTTATAAAATCTGGCCGGAAAAGTTCAGCAACAAGACCAACGGGGTTACGCCGCGCCGCTTTATTGCTTTGGCCAATCCCTCCCTCGCTGCACTGATTGATTCAAGCATAGGTTCCGGTTGGCTGCTTGATATGGAGGAATTGCGCCACTTGGAAAACCACGCCGACGATGCCGGCTTCCGCTTGAACTGGCGCCAGGTCAAGCGTTCCGCCAAGGCTAGCCTGTCAGACTACATCCGGCAAACCACTGGCGTCGCTGTCGATCCGGACAGCCTGTTCGACATCCAGGCCAAGCGCATCCACGAATACAAGCGCCAGCACCTTAATATACTGCACATCATCAACCTCTATTGCCGGCTCAAGCAAAATCCTCACATGGACATCCCGCCGCGAACCTTTATCTTCAGCGGCAAGGCAGCACCCGGCTACCGTATGGCCAAACTGATCATCAAGCTGATAAACTCGGTGGCAGATGTCATTAACCGTGACCCCCATATCAATAAGTACATTAAAGTGGTGTTCATGCCGAACATGAATGTCAAGCTGGGACAGCGCCTATATCCGGCTGCCGATCTGTCCGAACAGATATCTACAGCCGGAATGGAAGCCTCTGGTACCGGTAACATGAAATTTTCAATGAATGGCGCACTGACTATCGGCACCCTTGACGGAGCTAATGTGGAGATCAGGGAAGAAGTGGGCGAGGAAAACTTCTTTCTCTTCGGCCTCAGCGTCGAGGCTGTGCAGGATCTATACAATAAAACTTACCGAAGCAGAGACATCATTGAGCATACACCTGCTCTACGCGAGGCACTGGATATTTTGGCATCTGGTCTATTCTCGCATGGCGACAGGGAACTGTTCGCGCCATTCCTCGATAATATCTGGAATCACGATCCCTACTTAATCTGTGCCGACTTCGCCAGCTACGCTGCTTGCCAGGAAGAAGTCGGCCAAAAGTTCAAAGACACGGAACAGTGGAGCCGCATGTCCATCCTCAATGTCGCACGGATCGGCAAGTTCTCCTCGGATCGAGCCATCCGGGAATATTGCGAGGACATTTGGAAGATATCGCCAATCAGCATGCCCCGATAGCCCAGTGACCACCAAGCTGTCAAAAGTGCCATTTGTTACAAATTTTGTTCTATATCGGGCCAACTGCTGAATGAAGCGTTGCGCCAACTTCAGGGACGACTCGTAATGAAAATACTATCATCATACAGCATCAAGGGGGGCGTAGGAAAAACAGCCCTTGCGGTTAATCTGGCGTTTGCACTTCGCGAGGCCGGGCACCGGACCCTCCTTCTGGATCTTGATCCGCAGGGAGCTGCCGCCTTTTATTTCCGGG
>Ga0118677_10005890_pt1 | contig 21180 bp, 19 predicted proteins | sample AliMusrvi5mmetaG_FD_86154 | JGI IMG/M metagenome (GOLD analysis project Ga0118677, IMG submission 86154)
GCCTTAGTTGGAAGGCCTCCCTGGCGAACGATTTGATGACACGTATGCCGGCGAAGGATTCCTGAAGGATGACAGCCATGATGCCTGCCTCATTTTGCATGGCGCGCGCCGCCTTGCGCACCCGGCGGCCATAGACGATGACCGGCACAAGGCAGGCCGGGAACAGGACCAACGAGAACAGCGTGAACTTCCAGTCGATATAAAGCAGGGCGATGATGGCGCCTATGGCCGTTAACGGTTGTTTGACGAGATCCCCAACGATCGTGACAAGCGACTCCTGGGCAACCATCGTGTCGTTAAGGACGCGGGAAAGGAGACGTCCCGACTGCGACTTATTGAAAAAGTCAATGGACTGACGCATCAGGTGGCCAAAGACGCGTCTGCGCATGTCACGCAACGCCCTGAGACTGACCCAGGTGAGACAGTATACGTTGGCATATGCAAAGAGGCTACGCAGGATGATTACGCAGGGCACCAGCAGGGCAAGCCAGACAAACTGATCGATTCGTACCGCTTCCGGATCCCCACCCCGGCTGATTTGATGCAAGAGCTGCGCCTGGGAAACCTTCCCGTGAAAGGCAGCATCCATTATGTCTCTGATGATTAGGGGTATGCAACCGTTGGTCGCGGCAAACCCAACCCCGGCCAGCAGACCAAGAAAGAGACGTCCCCGATAGGGCCTTAGGAAGGAAACCAGTTCACGAGCTGGCCCCCAGCTTTCCGGCAGGTACCTGGAAAGTGAAGCCCTCCCGTGTTTTTTGGCTGGAGGTGAACCGAGAGGGGACTGCGAATTGTACATCAAAGGCTGAGATTACATTGGTGGATGAGTCGGGGAGAGGAAAAAACTGTTCTCTCCTGCAGCCCAGGCCATATAGAAGTCCAGAATCCGTACTCCCCAAAAAACCCAAAAGGCGGCACCAAGAGCAAGGTAAGGACCGAAGGGTATGCGACTGCCCGCGCGTCCGGGCACAATAGCAATCATTACAAGGCCACAGAGAGCTCCAATGAGTGAACCGGCAAAGAGAGAAAAGAGCATCCCTTTCCAACCAAGGAAGGCACCGATGCAGGCGAGAAATTTTACATCCCCGAATCCCATAGCCTCACGAGGCAAAATGAGCCGGATCGCCCCTGCTCGCATAGGGATCAATTGATCCGGTTCATCCAGTTGCCAGACTCTCTCTCCGAAACGCACGCTTCCGCTTCCGACAAACAACCTTCCCTCGCCCAGCATCTCACCTCTGATATCCAACCACTCGCACCAAACCTCCAACGAATCACTTGGACGGTAAAAGAGTTCCAAAAGCGGCATCGTCTCCTCTCCGATAGTCAGCATCAGTTCGCCGTCAGATGAGGTAATCTCAAACGACATTGCGCATTCCGGGGTAATTTTTCTGCGACCGAAGGCGATCTTCCCAATCTCAACCACTCCCCAGAGGAGAAAGAATCCGGCTGTAGCGCCCAGGAGCGAGGAGAGAAGCCCCTGCCACCAGACGGCGTTTCCGAGAAGTTCAGGGAGAAGGGTCGAGCAGAGGAGTCCCGCAGCAATTCCTCCGATTGTGATTTCATCGGGAATAATGAGGTGCTCGAGGTCGATAAAGGTGGAACTCAGCAGCAGGGAAAAAAAAAGCCAGAAAACCGGTGCCAGAGGCAGTCCAAATGAATCCCAAACCAGCAGATAGAAACCAGCCGAAAGCAACTCGACCAAGGGGTAGCGAATCGTGATCGGCATTGAGCACCCCGAGCATCGGCCTCTCAGAAAGACCCAACTGGCAACGGGGAGATTTTCGTACCAAGGGATCGTTTTTCCGCAATCAGGACAGAAGGACCGTCGGGGATGAAGCAGCGACATCCCTCGGGGCAACCTGTGAATCACTGCATTAAGAAAGGATCCGGTAACCAGTCCCAGAAGGCAGACGCAGAATCTGGAAACCCAAGGAATCAGGGTACAGCTGAATGCGGCTGACATCTACTGCTTCGGCAATCTATCCTCTACCATTTCGCAGAGAACATGGAGGAGAAATTTCTGCGCCTCCTGGATGCGCGCCGTGTCGGAGCCCGGAACAATCAATTCGAGGTCGGCCAATCCCTTCGAAAAACCGCCCCCTTTTCCAAGAAATGCGATCGTCTTGACTCCCCTCCGGATGCCCTCCTCAAGGGCGGCCACTATGTTGCGGGACTTCCCGCTGGTGGTGATGACGATGAGGACATCGCCCGGTTTGCCAAAGGCAGCGACTTGGCGGGCAAAGACCTCGTTGAACTCATAGTCGTTGGCAACTGCTGTCAGCAGTCCGGCATCAACCGTAAAAGCCATGGCAGGATACGGCCGGCGATCTTCTTTGAAACGGCAGGTGAATTCGGTCGCCAGATGAGCACTGTCATTGGCGCTTCCCCCATTGCCGCAGAACATCAGCTTGTGGCCAGAGAGGAGGGCGTCACCCGTCATGGTGGCAGCCTTTTCCAATGTTGCCTCCAACGGGGTCAGTGCTTCGAGAGTTTCCTGGAGATTGGCAAGCGAGCGTAGGAAGTGGCTCATCGCGCGACATTGCGTGGGGCGAGAGCTCTCGTCAAGAGCACTCGACCCTCAATTAGGCCTTTAAAATGCATTTCAGCCTCCTCTCAAGTCCCCTTGGTGCATTGACACCCCTGCGACCAAACGCTTTGATCGCCAGCGCCTATGCATCATTCGTTTCCCTCCCTCGGATCCTGTTGCGCCCGACTCACCCTTCTAGCCATTCTGGCCGGCACGGTATCGATTCTGACGAGTGGATGCACGTCACCGGAACCCCCTCAGATCAAACTCGAGAAAGCCGATGTCCTTCCCCTGTCCATCGACCCACATTTTGTTTTTCGTAAGAAGACACAGTTCCTCAACGACCCGAGCACATTCATCACTGGGGGACCGTATAACGAGGCCATCGACTTTGAACGCCGTTACTATATGTGGCCGGCAACAACTCAGTTCCAAAGGGATGAACTCCGCGGCAACTACCTAAATTTTTACTGGTGGAACCACGGAGCGCCCACCGATGTCACAGTCCGCCTCGAATACCGTCAAGCAAACCTCTCCAATTTCGTGATGGCGCGCGAACGCACATATCATAACGCCACGGGTTCGCACAAAACCCAATTCACCATCATCGGGGACGACTATCTTGAGAACGGTTCTGTCACAAATTGGCGAGCACTGCTGATCGTGGATGGCAAGATCGTCGGACTGACCCAATCATACCTCTGGAAATAATAATGCTTCCCTCCATCGAAAAACTCCTCACGCTTCAGGATCTAGACCAGAAACTTCGCGCGGTACTCAACGAGATCTCAGCCCTTCCTCTTGAGAAGGCGACACGTGAACGGGAACTCAAGGCTGCAGACGATAGACTTGAAGCGGCCCGTTCTCGGCAGCGGGAACTTGAAATCGAGCGGAAAAAACTTGAGATTGAGGTTAAGGCGAAACAGGACCAGATAGGCCGTTACAGAAACCAGCAACTGGAGACCCGCAAAAACGAAGAGTTCTCAGCCCTCAGACATGAAATCGAAACCGCCGAGAAACTTATCAGAGAGCTGGAGGATCGCGAACTAGCGATCATGGAGGAAACAGAGGCGTTAAGGCCCTCGCTTGAAGCGGCTCAGCAAGCCCATGTTGCCGAGAAGATGAAAGTGGAGTCACACATGGCCTCCCTCGTTGTTCGCCTAGAGAACCTTCGTTCCCGTCAGAGAGAACTCGAGGAAGCGCGCCCTCCCCTTACCGAGGGACTCGACGAGGATCTGCTTGACCGCTACAACCGCCTCTTTAAGAGCAAGGGAGGTCTCGCTCTTGTCACCGTTGAACACGAGGTTTGCACTGGTTGCCACATGAAGGTCAACACCCAGACCATCCTGGAGGCTCGCGGCGAGAAGGCGATCATCGCTTGCCCTCAATGCGGTAGATTCCTCTATGAGCCGAAATGAGATTTCCTTAGGAGGTCCCAACTGGACGGAGTGCACCCTTCTCCGGTCGCTATCGATCCGGTAACTTCGCAGCACGTCTAAGTCATTATGAAAACGATCCTGCGGCTCTGGGTACCGATGTTGATCGCCATCATAGGTGCGTATCTTTTTGTGGACCGTCCGTTATGCCAGTATATCTATGACCACGCATGGCCGCAGTATCTCTGTTCGGTCTGCATGTTGGGTCACTGGCCTTTTGTTCATGATAATGTGCCAGGAAACGGGATTAGCATTATCAAATTGCTTGTGGAATGGCCTCCGATCATGACGGGTTTGGCCCCGCTGCTCATCTTAGGAGCTTTATTTCTGCCACCCTGCCGCCCCAAACAGCTCCTGATATTCATGGGCATTACGATTCTTGTGACTTTCGTTCTTAAGAACGACCTTAAATGGATATTCAGCCGGGATTGGCCGCTCACATGGACCCACAACAATCCGTCGTGGATCAGCAACCATGCTTACGGATTTCTATGGTTCCGAGGTGGTCTCTTTCAAGGTACCGATGAGACAGGGTCATTTCCTTCAGGTCACACAGCGGTGGCCTTTGCGGCACTTATGCCGATCGGATTTGTCTATCGCAAGGCAATGCCATACCTCATCCCAGTAGCCGTCAGTGTCGGCCTCGGGATGATTGCTTTTGACTATCACTTTCTAAGTGACGTGCTCGCGGGCGCCTTGGTTGGCGTGACATGCACCCTAGCTGTGGAGAGCATCCTCGGGACGGCTTTGGTGGATTCAGAGGAAGTCTTCGCGGATCCTCTTTTCAAGAAAGGTTCTTAAAAGCACTTTCTCCCATCGAACCAAAGACGCCGTGATGGGACTCTGCTTCACGGCAAAGGGAGGCGTATAGACCGTCCGCAGCAATGAGACTCTCATGGTTGCCCCGTTCAACGATGCGACCCCGATCAAGAACAAGGATCTGATCGGCGTGGCGCACTGTCGAGAGCCGATGCGCGATGACAAAGCTCGTACGCCCGGCCAGAAGATGCTGGAGGGCCTCCTGGATAAGACGTTCCGTGGTGTTGTCAACACTTGCTGTGGCTTCGTCTAGGACAAGAATAGGAGGGTTCTTGAGCAGAGCCCTAGCGATCGAGAGTCGCTGCTTTTCTCCCACGCTCAACTTGACCCCGCGTTCACCGAGTTGGGTGTGAAGCCCCTTAGGGAGACGGCGCACGAATACCTCAGCATTTGCTGCGGCAAGAGCCCTCCACATCTCCTGCTCTGTGGCATCGGGTTTACCGATAAGCAGGTTGTCCGCGGTGGTTCCGTTGAAGAGGAAGCTTTCCTGTGTCACCATCGCTACCGAGCTGCGGAGTTGACCGAGCGGCACTGAGCGAATCTTGCGTCCGTCGAGGAGGATTTCCCCGGAGCTCAATTCATAGAAACGACTGAGCAGATGAACGAGGCTGGTTTTTCCAGCCCCCGTGGGTCCCACTAATGCTATCATCTCCCCGGGTCTGGCATGGAGGCTGATGTCATGAAGGACAGGGGTTTCCGATTGGTAGCTGAATCCGACCCCTGCATAGCGCACGTCACCTGCAAGCGGAGGAAGGGGGAGGTCGGAGTGATTTTTTTCCTCCGGCCATCCCTCCTCCATCTTGGCATCAAGAATGGAAAACACCCTCTCACTGGCCGCTCTTCCAGCCTGCAGAAGCTGATTAAGGGAATGAAGTCTTCCCACCGGCTCGTAGAGATACCTAGCAAGCACAAGAAAAGCCACCAACACCCCGAGGTCCATCTGGCCTTTTAGAACACGTAGGGAGCCAAACCATAGAATGATCACCATGCCAGCATTCCCAAGGAAGTTCATCGAGGGGCTGTAAATGGCCCAAACCCTCATCACCACCAGCGTGGCCCTGCGAAGGGCATCGCTAGCAGCGTTGAATCGGAGATGTTCCCTCGCCTCGCTCGCGTAGGTTTTGATCTGCCGGATACCGTCGAGATTGTCATGTAGTAGGGAATTGAGGGCGGAGGTCGCCTTGCGCTGGACGCGGTAGCGGTTGCGCGCGGTGAGGGTATAAGCAAGAGCCCCGATCGCCAGAAAGGGAACCGGGGTGAGGGCAGCCATCATCAGTTGGCTGCTGTAGTGGACCATGAGCGCAAGAACGATGCCGATCTGCAGGATGGCGACTGTTCCCTGCTCGATGCCATCTATAAGAACGCGCTCAACCGAAGTAACGTCCTCCACAAGTCGGGTCATGATGTCCCCGGTGGCGCGGTTGTCGAACCATGAAAGAGGGAGCATTTGGATTCGGGCGTAAAGATCGCTCCGTAAATCAAAGATAACTCTTTGCTCAAAGTGGTTGTTGAGCAGGATACGAAGTCCGTTGAGAAGATCCTGGGCTAGGAACGCTGCAAGACCCGTGAGAATCAGTGGCAGAAGCCTGTCCGGATGATGATTGCGGAGGGCCACGTCGATGACCTGCTGTGTGACGGCGGGAAAAACCACAACCATCAGTGTCCCAATGACAGCACACAACATCGTGGCTGCAGCCATCCATGGGTAACGCACCGTATAACCGAATACCCGAAACAAAATTCTCATGATCAATAAGAGAAGAGAATTCTAATGGTGGTTGAAAGGAAGATTCCCATAACCTAACACATGTGGTCAAAAATCCACAGTCAGCGTTTTAAGGATCACAATAGGTCAAAAATCGCCAATTTTCGCATATCTCTCCTTCAAATGACAATCGCATGCCAGACCCAGTGAAGTGAGTTCCATTAAAGTCGTTGAAAAAATCAAATCCTCAAAAATATGGATAGCCGATATCCAGTGTGGGTTACCCTGGTGAACTACTTGGCACGAAGATTGCTTTATAATGATTAAGCGTCCTTTTTAGGGCGTCACAACAACACACCAACCCAATGAAGAAAAAAACAAAATCAATGGTACGGTTGCTCGCGGCTCTCGCCTCTATGGCGATCCTCGGTGCCGTCACCTCCACCCTTCACGCGCAGAGCGCGGCGGCTCCCGCACCGGCTGCAGCCCCGACGCCCTATCCGGCTAACACCAATGCTTTTGCATCGGCTAGCCTGACCAATCAAGTGGCCTTCCTTGAAGCGGCTCATAGTAACAGCGATCCCACACCTACGGGAATCGCCTACGAGTCCGACCCAGGTCACAACGCATGGATGATGGTGGCTTCGGCGTTCGTGCTGATGATGACGCTCCCGGGTCTAGCCCTCTTTTACGGAGGCTTGGTCCGATCCAAGAATGTTCTCTCCATGTTGGCGATGTGCTTTGGCATAACCTGCTTGGTCTCGCTCCTCTGGTGGGCCTTTGGATACAGCCTTGTATTCGGAACAAACTTCACCCCGACCGGAAGCACAAGCACTCTAGGGTTTATCTTGGGCGGCACTGAAAACTTCTTTTTCAAGGGAGTTACTTCGGCACCAAACAGCAGCTACGCTTTCTGGGTCTCCCAGAATGTTTATTCGATCTTCCAGCTGACCTTTGCGATCATTACCCCAGCCCTGATTTTTGGCGCCACCGCCGAGAGGTTGAAGTTCTCCGCCGTCATGGCGTTTGTCTTCCTCTGGATGTTCGTTGTTTACTTCCCGCTCGCCCACATGGTCTGGGGATCAACCGGACTCATGAACGGTGTTTGGAACGCATCAGCCAAGATTCCCGCGATCGATTTCGCAGGAGGAACGGTCGTGCACATGTCATCGGGATGGACCGCGCTCATCCTCTGTCTGATACTCGGCAAGCGTGTCGGTCACGGCAAGGAGCCGATGCCACCACACAGCCTTGTTCTAACGTTCATCGGCACCGCCCTCCTCTGGGTAGGATGGTATGGATTTAATGCCGGTAGCGCCGTAGCCGCCGACGTGATTGCCGCCAACGCATTTACAACGACCACCCTTGCAACCGCCATCGGAGCACTTACCTGGCCGTTGGTGGAATGGATCTTCAAAGGCAAGCCCACAGTACTGGGCTTCTGTTCGGGAGCCGTGGCAGGTCTGGTAGTAATCACTCCAGCTTGCGGATTTGTTAACTCCACAGGTGCCGTAATCATTGGTGTCGTGGCCGGCACCGTTCCCTATATCTTCGCAACGATCGTGAAAAACATCTTCAAGTATGATGATGCCCTCGACACATTCGGGGTGCACGGCATCGGTGGAACCTGCGGCGCTTTGCTGACAGGTCTGCTGGTAGATCCTAACGTCAATGGCAACCTCCAAGCGGTTTCGGCTGGTACTCCACACAATGCGGCCATGGACAACGGCCTCATCACTGCGATCACCAACCACTCGCTGGTCCTCGCTCAGTCGAAGGCCGTGATAATTACCATCTTGCTTGCCGTGGTGGGCACGACAATCATCGGTTACGTGGTCAAGATGATCATCGGACTTCGTCCTACAGCTGAGGCCGAGCAGCAGGGCCTCGACATCACCGATCACGACGAGACGGGATACATCCTCCAGTAATCAGGAAGGTTCAACATATACCAAGCAACACACATGAAAAAAATCGAAGCAATCATCAAACCCTTCAAACTTGAAGAGGTCAAAGACGCGCTCAGCGAGCTGGGAATCGAAGGCATGACCATAACTGAGGTCAAGGGCTTCGGTCGCCAGAAGGGCCACACGGAGATCTACCGCGGCAGCGAATACACGGTCGATTTCCTGCCCAAGATCAAGCTGGAGGTCGTTCTTGCAGACGGTGCCGTGGCTGGAGCCGTGGCAGCAATCGTCAAAACCGCAAAGACGGGAAAGATCGGAGATGGAAAGGTCTTCGTTCTTCCTGTCGAAAATGCGGTCCGTATCCGCACTGACGAGACCGGGGACAAGGCCGTATAATACGGAATAATCCATATCAAAGCCCTCTTCAAACAGGGGTAATCAGTATAATCAATGAAAGGCGGGGACTTAGGTCCCCGCCTTTTCTATTGTGACGTAATGGTGATATTATCGCCCGGGGCTCGACATACGTGATCCTGCTAGTGAAAGATAAGGAGACAATCGTACATTTTTTCCAGAGCACAGCGCCAATCTGCCACCAAACCAATCATGAAAAAAATCGAAGCAATCATCAAACCCTTCAAGATTGAAGAAGTCAAAGATGCCTTGGGCGAATTGGGTATCCAGGGAATGACCCTAACCGAGGTCAAGGGCTACGGTCGCCAGAAGGGCCACACTGAGATCTATCGCGGCAGCGAGTACACGGCTGATTTCTTGCCCAAGCTCAAACTAGAACTAGTGGTTGCCGATGGGGTGGTTGAAAATGTGATCCGAGCGATCGTTGAATCTGCCAAGACCGGAAAAATCGGTGACGGAAAGGTTTTTGTCATCCCTGTCGAAAATGCCGTGCGCATCCGCACAGGTGAGACGGGAGAACAGGCAGTCTAGGACAACGCACGTAAGTCGAGTGTCTTCGAATCGGCAAGGGACTTAACCTTTAGTTCTTTACCTGTATGAGTGGGTTTACCAACCCGGATAATGTTGCATCTCCCATCCTCCTGTTCCGCGTGCAGGGGATGGTAGTGCCACACCCCTAAGGATTCGCCTTTAAGGAAAAACTGCAATTCCAGGGGAACATGTGGTGCCACCTGGGGATGCAGACAGGTCGGCAATTGAGTGGTGCGAAAACGCACCGCCCCAACAGACCCCTCACTAGGGTGGGGCCACATGGTTAGGGGGAAGCCGTTGATGGTGACATCAATCGGACCTGCACACCCGGACAAGTGTATCTCCAGGCGTTCGGTGGAGGAATCTACACAACGCACCAGACCCCCGGAGGCAGAGGGCTGTTCCCCCAAAAGTGGCCACGGTTCGGCTGCACGACGCAAAATCCACTTTCCTTCTCCGAGAGGAACTTCCGATAGAATAGGAAAACGATGAAGGAGGTGAGGTGTGAACAACTCAATATCAAAAGTAAACCCGAAGCCGCGAAGATAGCGGATTATTTCGCTCAGATCCTCCTCAAGAAAAGATGGTAGAAGGTAATGATCATGAATTGCCCCACCCCACTTCATAAGCGGTTCGGCATAAGGTTCGGTGACAAAGGCGGCGGCGAGGGCCCGCCAAAGAGCATGGATGGCAAGTAGCGATGGTGCATCAGGACTCATCTCAATTGACCGGAACTCGACAAGGCCAAGACGACCGTTCGGCATGAAGGGATTAAAAAACTTGTCCACGCTCACCTCGGCCTTGTGGGTATTGCCATGAAGGTCGAGAAGGAGATTCCTCAGTATTGCATCGACCATGGCTGGATCGGCCGGGGAAGGCATGCCTTCCAGTGCCCGAAGAGCGATCTCCAATTCATTAGGAACCTCATGGAAGCTCTCATCCACACGCGGAGCCTGTGAGGAGGGACCAACAAAGCGACCGCTGAAGACGTATGAAAGAGACGGGTGGCGCTGGATGAAGCGCAAAAAACTGGGTAGAAGACACGGCTTGAGCAGGAATGGATTCTTCTCAAGCGACGGACCACCGAGAACCAAATGGCCCCCCCCTCCTGTCGGAACCACCTCGCCTGAGGGAAGGATGCGTGTTCCCTTCAGCCCTGTCTTCCTTGCCGCCTCAAAAAGGGCTACGACTGTTTTTTCGAGACTTCCCCAATCCGCCGCGGGTGGAAGATTAACCTCAATGACTCCAGGATCAGGTATCACCGACATGCTTAACCAGCCCTCCTCATCCGGTGGAGGATACCCTTCGAGTGCTATAGGGGGGGAGGATAGAGCAACAGCCGTATTTTCGATGGCCTGAAGCAGCTCTACAAATGAGCTAGCTGATGTAAACGGTGGCAGAAACAGGGTGAGAGACCCGTTCCGGATTTCTGCGGTGAGGGCCCGTGGGAGCGAGTTCTCAGGAAGCCTATGCAATGGCAACCGTAAACCGATAGAGCTGGTTCCGGGAAGAAGGACGAGCTCTCCGTTAGGAAAGACCCAATTGTCTGATTTCCAGACGCCGTCGACCGAGTCGAGCGGAAGCACACTTCCTACAGAACGGTGCAACTTCTCCCACCGTCTCCTCTGGGCAGTAGTCCATCGCGGTTGGAGGTATCCCTTTTTTGTACGTGAGTAGCGGGGTATAGGTTGGGGCTCGCCGAGAAGCTCGGCACCCCTCATCGCCTCCTCGACATCCTCATAAGCCGGGCGCAAGGTTCCCGGCACTCCCAATTGCTTGGCAAGTGCCGAGAGAAACCTTCGAGGAGAGATCGCCTTTCCTTTGCCGGGGATTCCGTTTGTAAGTAGCTCCTTGTCCCTCCAAAGTGGGCGATTTCCAGGTGCTCGAAGCAAGATCAGCCTCCAGCGAGGAACAGGCTCACCCGGATAGTGTTTCCCGTTGGAACGAAGGATCAAGCCTTCCTGAAAAAGGGTGCGCTGGAGCTCACGACAAAGTCCCCAGGCCAGGTCCAACTTTTCATCGCCAAGTGCTTCTAGGTTCCAATGCGTGGCGCTTGTATCCTCAGGCACGAAGGTGGGCTCTCCACCCTGGGTTAAAACAAGATCCGACAACATGACATCGGCCAGTTCTCCCTGTCTTCTCACCCCGCGGAGCATGCTCCCCTCTGTACTGGAAATATCATGTTTCATACGACTTCTCCCGGTAGCAGTTCCCGCGCTGAAATTGTGACATCGTGTGCGATGCAAAGGCCCTGTTTACCACAGTAGGATCCTTCCACGGGTGGAATTTCCCCCGCCGCGACAGATGTTGCCACAGCGACGTGATGCGCCCCTGCGAGTATTCCGTTCGTGGGGTCAAATCCACGCCAACCAGCACCCGGGAGGTAGAGCTCGCTCCAACCGTGCGTATGCGATTCGCCAGGAGTTCCCGGAGAGGAGCAGAGGTAACCGCTTACATATCGTGCGGCAATACCCAAGGAACGTGCAGCCTCCATGAAAAGATGGGCAAAGTCTCTGCATGTTCCATCACCGTGCTTTAAGGTTTCAGCTACGGTTCTTACTCCTGGTTCATGCCTTGCGGTGTAGCGGAAGAGTCCAGGAATTGCCCTGCAAAACCTTATCAGAACGTCAAGAGTTGAGGAACCCCCGGATCCGCTTTGTAGGAAGGGGCGGAGCATATCCTCCAGACTCTTGTCAGAAGCGACCTCCCGTGGATTAAGAAAGTGGTAAAGCTGGGACGACTCCCGCTCGTCGTAGGAAATAGGGAGATACATGGCTCGGTCATCAATAAGAAAGTCAAAGGGATTGGTAAGTTTCTGCTCAATGCGCAGACTACTGCTGATCACCAGATGATCAATCATGCTTGGAAAGGTTGCGAAGCCGACGATATTCCCCTGCACATCAAGATTCCACCTCACTGATGCTTCAGGATGAACTTTCACGGAGGACTGCAGAAGAAGAAGTCCCTGAGAAGATCTCGGAATCAGCCTGAGCAGGTGTGGCGTCAGTCCAACGTTTTCGGCGTACCGATATTCTGTTTTGTGATCAATCTGGAGAAACATCGTCGAATCCCGGGGAATGGAAGAGAGGGTTCATATGCTCCTCTTTGGGAGCATCTAACCGAAAAGAAATCCAAGAATCATGCTCAGTCTTGGCCTTGCAGGAAGCGAGAACAATTCTGAACAACAACGGTCGAAAGCCGATCTCAATAGCTGATATGGTTTGCGGTACTGCATCTTAGTCTGATCAAGCAAACCGCATACCATAAAACGAACCTGACCACTTGATCCTTGCGATTTGCTAGTCCAGCGGAGCAACAACTTGAACCTTCGCAACTCGGCTTTATTGTTTTTACCTCATCCATAAAAAACCTAGTCTTTGAATATGCAAACAATCCTAGTCACCGGTGGAGCTGGATATATCGGCAGCATCTGCGTCGAAGAACTCCTCAATGCAGGCTACAATGTGGCTGTTTTTGACAATCTAAGCGAGGGACACCGCCTCGCCATCGACACGAGGGCGACTTTTTTCCAAGGCGATCTTGCGGACATCGAATCTATCAAGCTGGCTCTACGTGAATCCCAAGCTTCCGCTGTCATGCATTTTGCGGCCAATGCACTTGTAGGCGAGTCCATGACCAACCCGGGCAAATATTTCCGCAACAATGTTGGCAACGGTGTGAATCTACTCGACGCCATGGTGGCCGAGGGTGTGAAGCGCTTTGTCTTCTCCTCGACATGCGCAACTTTTGGAATCCCTGAATCGATGCCGATCGACGAGTCGCTTCCCCAAAAACCTATCAATCCCTACGGTGAATCCAAATTCATGTTCGAAAAGGTGCTGCGTTGGTATGGTGAGCTTCACGGCTTTACCTTTGTCGCATTGCGCTACTTCAATGCGGCTGGAGCGAGTGCGAATTTCGGGGAAGATCACCGCATTGAGACCCACCTGATTCCAAATGTGCTGAAGGTTGCCCTCGGCCAGAAGGATTCGGTTGAAATCTTCGGAACCGATTACCCGACCCCGGATGGTAGCTGCATCCGAGATTACATTCACATCATCGATCTGGCCCAAGCCCATCTGCTGGCTCTCCAGGCCAAGGAGAGTGCCTTCTACAACCTTGGAACCGGTGGCGGGACTTCGGTGAAGGAAATAATCGATTGTTGCAGGGCTATAACGGGGAAGGAAATTAAGGCTATCGAGAAACCACGCCGTCCAGGTGATCCTCCACGTCTGATTGCAGGATCCGAAAAGGTACGTCGCGAGTTGGGTTGGAAACCCAAGTATCAGGACATCGGCACCATCATCGAAAGCGCTTGGAGTTGGCATTTGAAACACCCTGATGGATACGGAGACTAAGGCAAAAATCGGGAGGTAGATGCCTCCCTGAGGAGGGATCCTTTGGGATTGAGACTCACCGCTTCCCTTCAAGTTTCATACTTTTTCATTTTTCCATGAACCTGATTGAAACCCACGCACATCTCGATTATCCGGATTTCTCAGAAGATATCGATGCAGTCGTGGCTCGGGCCGAAGAGGCTGGAGTGACAAGGATTGTCACCATTGGAACCGGTCTGGAAAGCAGCAGGAGAGCCGTCGCTCTGTCGGAACGCTTTCCAAATATCTTCGCCGTGGTTGGCATTCATCCCACCAATGTCAGGGAGGAGGGTCTCGACTTTCTCCCGGATCTCCGGCAATTGGCACACCATCCCAAGGTGGTTGCGATCGGGGAAACAGGCATAGACTACCACCATCTTCCTGAGGAGTTGAAGCCCAAGGAATGTTCAGCAGTTGATTTGGCTTTGCAGGCCCAAGGAATGGATGAGCAGGAAAGGCTTATCGCCGAAGGAGCCTGGAAGGGAGCACAAGCAGATGCCTTTCGCATGCAACTCGATCTTGCATCGGAGATGGGTCTGAACGTGGTTATTCATCAGCGCTCCTCCTGGAGCGATACCATCGAGGTGCTCCAAGAGTATACGGGAAAGGTTCAAGGTGTATTCCACTGCTTCGGGGGCACCCCGGAACAGGCTTACGAAGTGCTTGGGTTGGGGCATTTGGTTTCATTCACCGGTATCATCACGTTTAAGAATGCTGATCAGGTCAGATCCGCTGCAGCAGCAGTTCCGGACGACGGTTACATGGTTGAAACCGATTGTCCCTACCTTGCTCCTGTTCCCCACCGTGGAAAAAGAGCGGAGCCGGCCCATGCCCGTCTTGTAGCCGAAGAAATTGCCAAAGTAAGGGGGGTAACATTGGAGGAAGTCGCCAAGTCCACCAATCGGACGGCTGAGAAGTTCTTCCGATTCCGCAGATTCGAACAATGAGAATCGCCCAGTTCTTCTTTGCACGGAAAGGAAGGACGACTCCAGTCTGGGTGAAAGTTCTATGGGGGGTTTTGATACTCACTTTTCTTTGCACTGTACTTTTGGAATGGTCCTCCAGTCTTTCCAGGACCGGATGGGTAAGCGTCTGGAGCTACCGCGGGGTTTTCTTGAGCGGATGGTTGCTTACAATTCTGATCTCCCTGACAGCCCTCCTTTCGAGCACACTAATCGGACTTGGAATCGCCTTGGCCCGACGCTCACCGATCCTTCCTCTGCGCTACTTGGCGATTCTCTATATCGAGATCATACGGGGGACGCCTCTTCTGGCGCAGATTCTTTTCCTTTTTTACGTCATTGCAAATGGCATCGGTCTGGACGACCGTCTTTTAGCAGGCATCTTGATCCTATCCCTTTTTAGCGGAGCGTATCTTGCAGAATTGATCCGCGCTGGCATTGATTCCATACCTGCCTCCCAATTGGAATCCGCCCGGGCAATCGGTTTCACGACGCTTCAGACATACCGATATGTCATTGCACCACAAGCACTCCGCCAGATCCTACCACCACTTGCGGGGCAGTTCGCTTCGCTTATCAAGGACTCGTCTCTCCTATCGATCATAGGTATCGGTGAGTTTACTTTAGCGGCTCAACAGGTTAACTCCGCTACCTACCGGACCTTAGAGAGCTATCTTCCGCTGGCAATAGGCTATCTGGCTATCACTCTTCCCATTTCTCTGCTCTCAAAACTTCTCGAGAAGCACCTCCATTTTGAAAATTGACCTATGAAACTGGAAGTTCGAGGCATCACGAAACACTTTATTTCTGGATCGGAGAATCGCACGGTTCTCAATGATGTCTCTCTCAGAGCGGATTACCCACATGTTCTGGTTTTGCTCGGACCGAGCGGGGGAGGTAAATCAACCCTGCTTCGAATTATTGCTGGATTAGAGAAACCTGACAGGGGATCCATCGTTTTGGATGGGGTAGAGGCACCCCTGTATGAAGATACCCACGGTAAACTTCTCGAATATCGTCGCTCTCTTGGAGTGGTATTCCAGTCCTTCAACCTCTTCCCACATATGACCGCCTTCAAGAATGTGGCACTTCCCCTGATGATCGTTCATGGACTGAATGCGAAGGAGGCAAGCGAGCGCACACTGGGAGTAATGGACCGACTCGGTCTTATTGAGCATCGTGACAAGATGCCTTCCCAACTTTCTGGAGGACAACGTCAACGACTGGCGATTGCGCGGGCACTTACGGCAAAGCCACGGTTTCTACTTTTTGACGAACCAACCTCGGCACTGGATCCGGAAATGACTGCCGAAGTCCTCTCCTTGATTGCGGAGCTCAGGGAAACCAAGACGCCCATGCTTTTAGTCACCCACGAGATGGGTTTTGCTAGGCAGATCGCCGATCAGGTGGCGTTTTTGGCGGAAGGACGCGTTGTAGAACATGGGAGTGCCGCCAGCTTTTTTAAGGGTCCTGAGTCGGAACTGGCACAACGCTTTCTGGATAAGGTTCTGGCATACTGACTTACGTCAATACCCCGCTTAAAGGGTTGTGGATTGCCTCCAGCTGAAAATGACCGGAGTGGACAAAAAAAGACCCCGCCGTTGTCGGCGGGGCCTTCGTCAACCAGTCTAACTAAACCTTAAAAGGAGAGCCCTACACTAGCTCCACCCCAACATGTGCTTGGAGCGGTTGTGCCGTATCCCGTTGCAAGGTTGTGCTCCTGCAAGGAGTAAGCAACATAACCAGTGATCGAGACAAGCTTGGTAACCTGCCAGGTGACAGGAAGCTGGATTGCCCAGTTGTTGCCGCCAGTATAAGCCTTGTTATAGGCAGTTGTGCTTCCCATGGCGCTGTCATTATAGCGGAAGGAGAAGTTGTACTGGGTGTTCGGGTTGAAGGTAATTGATCCATCCTTCTTGAGGAAGGTCAGAGGAATCGTTGCAGCGATGGACGGGCTCAGGAAACTGGACCCAGCGTTAATTGAACCATAGCTGTAACCGATTGGAGTACCGAGCTCCTGATAGTAGGTAATGGAAGGAGTCCATGATGACCAGCTATTGGTATAGGTGTAGGCGATACTTTCGTTCACCTCGTTTTGCACACCCATTCCACCTGGCTTGTTACCGGGGACATTGTAGTAGGTATAGTTCTCATACCCTGCACCGAGCGTCCACTGTCCGATCGCGTGGGTATAGTTTACAGGGATATCCAATTCACGATAGTTCTGGATGCCGTTGTTGAAGGTCTTACCAACGCAAGTGGCAAACCAGATGGGCACCGAGAGTGTGTCATTGGCTGTGATGTGCCAGATAGGATTGAAGGTCGTCGAAAGAATGCCGGTATTTGGGCAGACGTTCACACCGCGATACATGTAGCGGCTGTCATAGTTCTCGCTGACGTTCAGATTGAACATCGGTGTTGCCGCTGGAGCAACTGCTGGGACTGGTGCCTTCACGTCCTTGCCTGTTGCGACGGAGTTTGTGTTCGTGTCCGCCTTAAGTGCGGCTGTAGTTGCCACCGCCGTAAGGGCGAATGCGGCAATGCGAGTCATGTGTTTCATGGTATGGTTACGTATGTTTAGGTTGGTTTAGGTTGGTTGCTGGAACTGGTAGCAATTCCGTTTTTACTTAAAAGCACAGCGCGTGCCAAGAATTTTTTTGTTATTCTCAGAGTAAACTCTCTATTTGCATAAATTGTTTGCAGGGTTTTTTACAGACATTGATCAAAAATGATCATTATGAGCGAATCACGAGTGAAACCAGAAACGTAGCTGGAGATGGATCAGAAATCTGTCCTTGCAGCTTCCAAGATCCTACAAATTGTGACTCTGAAATTGCAGCATTCTTAATCGTTCATTCATCGTCTCTAGTTCTAAAAAGTGTAAAAACCGCCACCTCTACAAATGATACTTCCTTAGAAGGGCAATCATGAAGTAAAAAGCTGCCCCTTAGATCCCTACCTGTTTTCTGCACTTACCTTATTATGAAGCTCCCTGATACCGATCACTTTTGCTCAAAATCGATATTCGTGGCATTTTTCTTGGCAATTTCCATGGTCTCGCAGGTCAAGGCAGATCCCGTTGATCTTCCAAATCCTTTTAATTTACTCAATCAACCCCGACTTGCAGGAGAATTTCTCGGTTATCGTCCCAAAGCCGAGACAAATGGAGTCGTACTTTCCCTTCAGTCTGTCTCTGATATACTCGGCAGCACCACAGGAGGACAATCACAGGGTACAACTTACTCAGGTTTGCTGAATCTCGGTCTGTCCGTTGATCTGGAAAAAGCCCTCGGCTGGGAAGGGACTTCCTTTAAGAATAGCTGGGCTTGGGTTTACGGTCGTGATCAGTCACAAGTTTACATTCGCAACAGCCTCCCTGTCAGCAGTATTGCCGGCTTTCCCTCCTTCTACTGCTATGAACTCTGGATCCAGCAAAACCTCTTTCATGATGTTGTGTCGCTACGAGGCGGGTTATTGAATTTTGATAGCGAGTTCATGACCTCTGACACGGCCAATCTTTTTCTAAATACCGCATTCGGACCGATGTCACTCTTTACACTGAACGTTCCCAACGGCGGGCCTCAGTATCCCCAAGCAACCCCCGGGATCAGACTCGCTATCCAACCCAACTCATGGCTAACCCTTCGTTCCATCTTCCTGCAAGCAAACACGTTCCAACAACCCAATAATCTATTCAATTTTAATTGGAATTTTGGCCCCGCCGGAGGGTTGCTCAACATCAATGAGGCAACCGCTATCTGGAACAAAAATCCTGACGCTTTAGGATTGCCGGGCACTGCCAAAATCGGCTGCTGGTTTCAAACGGGTCAAGGGCCAACAGGAGTTGAGACGTTTTCCTATGGTTCCCCCAGCGCCGTTGCTTACAGCAGCGGCTTTTATGGAATCATTGATCAGGCGCTTTATCAGGTTCCCAAAAAAGCGGAGGAAAACGATTCAGGAAAGAACCCGAAATCTTCGCCTCAGACACCCCAACCCGCGGAGGATTCCTCGGTTAAGGGGCTCAACTCATTTGCCCAGATCGGTTTTGATCCTCAGGAAGTCAGCGTAAACTCGTTTTTTTCCTCCGTAGGGCTCGTATACACCGGATTGATTCCTACTCGAGATGCCGACAAACTGGGAGCCTCCTTCGCCTATGCTCAAATGAGCAATTATTTGCGAAACAAGGCCGGCGCGGCAGGAGTGCCCGGGGCCTCCTTTGAGGCGGTAGCTGAATTGACCTATTCGATCCGTTTAGCTCCAGCCGTCGCGATCCAGCCAGACCTTCAGTATATCCTTCACCCGGGTGGTACCCAGCAGTATGGGAATGCACTCGTTGTGGGCGCACGGGTCGTGGTGGATTTTTAAGCCATTTCCGAATAGCGCCTGAGCCCAAAGAGGCAAGGACATACATCTCCCCATGGGGTTGAGAAGTGTCAGGACGGAAGTTGCGAGTCAGGCTTCCAGAGCGCGGCGTTCAGGCAAGACCAGAGATGACCAATCCATCCCAGTAAAAAAATCCATAGAACCGCTGTAAAAACAAAAAAGAGCAAAGCGGATATCAATCGCCCCTGAAGAAGCTGCCCCAAGCCAGGAATGAAAAGACTGGATAGGGCCGCAATGACATTGCCCGCCGATCCTTGTCCGTTGCTCATGCATTAAATCATAAATCAACATCCGAGTCTGTCCAGTACGACGTGGCTTCGTTCTTGCCTGACCCGCCCTCTCGGATAAGCCTCACAGTATGGAGACTCTCTTCACCCCTGCTCATCTGCATCTGGCTATCAATCACATCCCTATCATTGGGCTAGCAGTCGCCTGCTTGCCTGTTCTGCTTGGAATAGTCTTCCATAGCAGAGGCGCGCTCGCCTCCGGTCTTGTAGCAGTCATTCTTTGCGTGGGAATGATGCCCGCCATCATGGAGACAGGGGAGTCGGCTCAGGAATCATTTGATGACGGCTCAATCGACCCTGGCATGGATCAGGTGGGAAAAGCGGCGTTTCGGGAACACAGCCATCGCGCAAAGGCGACCGCCCCGGTGGTCTATGCCGCGGGTATACTGGCGCTCGTCTCACTTCTCACCCTGATCAAGTTTCCGCGCCAGGCGGCATGGATCGGATGGGCGGTCCTTCTTGGCGGTGCCCTATCGATAGCGCTCAGTGTTTGGACCGCCGAAGCAGGAGGACGCATCCGTCATGTGGAATTCCGGCCCGCATCCAAGGTTTTGCCAATCCCATCACCCAGTCCATTATCAACAGGTTCACCATCGCCCATGCCGTCGGCAACTCTTCCGGAAACTTCTACTCCCATACCAAGTCCCACTGCGGGGACAAATTGATTGCGCCGAGACACATTGGGATCAATTCGATGAGTTGACAACTTGGCTGGAGAGTTCGCAGACGTGACTCGAACATCAAATTCCAAGGCGCCTCACGCTTGATCTCCAGATTTCCCTAGATCGCAAGGCTAGTTATTTAGAGCCGCCCGCATCTGTGCGAACCCCTCCAAGGTTTCATCCTCACTCATCGGTTGCGCCAAAATTTCCTCCATGCTGCCTGTCTCTACCCCCTCACCTGCGAGCTCCAAGAGGAATGGGCTGGGCGTGCATGAAACCATGCCCCCGAATTTTCTCCGTGAAGAGCAATGCGTGATCGTGAGTCGCTTTCGGGCTCGGGTAATGCCGACATATAGAAGCCGTCTTTCCTCCTCCACAGTACCCTCGGACTTGGATCGTTCGTGGGGGAGGAGCCCATCCTCCACTCCGACAAGCCAAACCTGTGGAAATTCAAGTCCTTTGGCGGCGTGAAGTGTGATCAAAGTAACGCCACCACGATCCTCCTCCTTATCCCCGCCGCCCTGCTGCTGACCCGACGCAAACCCCGCACCTGAACCCATTACGAACCCTCGCGCCCACTGTTTGCCGCCTACACGTGCATTATCGCACCTCAGAAAGTCCCATTTCACTTGGCGTTGCCCCGTTTCTAGCGTATACTTCTCCACTTCCCGCTCCTGCGGGATACACGCCGCCGCGAGGTACCGGTGTACTAACCAGGCGTTGGTCGCGGCGATTGGCCAAACCTGAGCCTACTGTGGGCTCGGTCAGGCGAAACTCGACGCCTGGCGGTTTGGCTACGTTTGTTTTTGCGTCCCCCACGCCCACGTCGCCGCACCGTCCAGAAACCCTTACCCGAGGAGTTCCCTCATGTCCGAGACCACCGAACCGACCGAACCGACCAAGATCGAAGCGCAGACCGAAGGCGGCGCGGCCGCGGAGAAGGAAGAGGAAGAAGACAAGTTCCCCCCCACCGTCGTCACCGTGCAGGACTCCGGCGCCGCCCGCAAAAAGCTCACCCTCCAGATCGCCCCGGAGCGCGTCGCGGGCAAAATGAAAGAGGCCTACGAGGAACTGCAGAAGGATGCCGTCCTCCCCGGTTTCCGCCGCGGCCGCGCCCCCCAGCGCCTGATCGAAAAGCGTTTTGGCGGCGACCTCACGAAGACCGTCA
>Ga0118677_10005891_pt1 | contig 21176 bp, 17 predicted proteins | sample AliMusrvi5mmetaG_FD_86154 | JGI IMG/M metagenome (GOLD analysis project Ga0118677, IMG submission 86154)
GGTCGGGGCATGGGCCGCGGCGACAAAGCCGTCCCAGCGCCAGACGTCGCCTTCCAGCGACACCAGCCGCTGGCCTGTCTTGAGCTGCGACACGAGGTCGGCACCGCGTTCCTTGGTGACCACGCCGATCTGCGCCAGCCGGCGCGACAGCTCCGCAGGCGCCTGCACGTGCTTGGCGAGCGGCTCCACGCCTTCGGGCAGGGACGGGTCCTGCATGGAAGCGTTGGCATTGGTCCAGCGCATCGGCGCGGTTGGATCGACGGGCGCGTCGAGGTCGTCGCCGAGCACGGCACCGATCGCCTTGCTCCCGAGATCGTGGTCGAACAGGGTTTCGACGGGCGCCCGCACGAGCACGTCGCTATCGAGGTAGATGACGCGTCCGACGTCCTCTGCCAGAAGGCTGGCGAGCAGCAGCCGGGCGTAGATGACCGGGCTGAAGGGTTTGCGGATCGGCAGTTCGTCGACGAAGGCGTTATAGGCAGGACGGGTGGCTAGATCGATGTGATCGATCCGCGCGGGGAACTCCGCCGCGATGTTATCGAGGATTTCCCGGTGCCGTGGCAACAATCCGATATGGAGCAGATGGAAGACGAGGCGCTCCCGCGCATTGCTGGAGAGGCACGCTGAACGCATCACCGCGTAGGCTGGCGCCCAATAGGCGTCGTCGAAAGTAAGGGCGACGTGGACGTCGGGATCGGTCACCACCAGCCCCAGCGCGCGCGGAGGGACGCCCCACCGCGCAGCAATTCCCAGCCGGCCCAGGTCGAGAGGGTGAAAAAGAGCACCATCAGCATGTCCGCCACGGCGCCCTTGGCGTGCATGGAAACTTGCAGGCTGGTCAAAAAAATGAGCGCCGCCCCCCACCCCACCCCGGCGCCGTACAAGCGCGTGCCAAAGCCGTACACCACCAGCACCGTAAAGGCCGCCGCCAACGCCGAGGGCAGACGCGCCGCGAAGTCGTTCTCGCCAAAAACACGGTAGCAGGCCACCTGCGCCCAGTAGGTCAGCGGCGGCTTGTCAAAGCGGTAGCCGTTGTTGAAGTAGGGCACCACGTAATCCCCCCTCGCCCGCATTTCCCGCGAGGCCTCGGCGAAGCGCGGCTCGTCCCGGTCGATCAACGGGAGCGACCACGTTCCGGCGATGAAAAACAGGGTCGCCAGAAAGAAAAGGGCGACAGGGTGGCGAAAATATTGCATTCTCCAATGGGTATAGACGGGATGCCCCCAGAATCAAGTTTTCGGTCGCCCCCGTTTTACCCAAAGCCCCCCCTTTCCACCCTTTCCGCGTCCCAAGCAGCCACAAAATCGCCCGCTTTTCATGAATTCCGCCTGCCAAGACGCCGCTGATTCCAAGGGGCAATGCCCGTGTAAAATTCCCCGGCTTTTGCTCGCGTTTTCGCTGATGGCCCTCTGCCTCGCCTCCTTTCTGGCCGACGACGCTGTCGCCGCGTTTTTCGCCGGGCTCCGCTCCCCTTCCCTGAACACCCTCGCCGGGACGCTTAATTGCATTGGCGACTGGCCGGCCCACACGTTGTTCGGATTACTCGCCGCAGGGGTGGCATGGCGGCTCCGGCGCAAGGATGTGACCCGCCTGTTCCTGGCCATGATCCTGGCGTCTTCCCTAGCCGGAGTGACCGTCAACGTCGTCCGCTGCACCACCGGGCGTCCCCGCCCCCTCACCAAAGCGCAGGACGGTTTTTACGGGATGCGCAAAGACGGCAAATGGATCGGATTTGAAAACCGCTACCAATCCTTTCCCTCGGCTCACACCGCCACAGCCGTCGCTTTTAGCGGAGTGGTCCTGTTTGCGGGAATCCGCGGCGGCTGGTTGATCGCGCTCTTTGGGCCGCTCGTGGGGTGCGCGCGCATTTACAGCCGGGCGCACCATTTTTCCGATGTCGTCACGGCGACCTGCATCGGCCTGCTCTTTTCCTGGTGGGCCTGGCGGTTCGTCCAGCGCAGGTGGAGAAAAGACCAAGCCGCGTGCGGTATTACGGCTTCTCCTCCTTCGTATCCACCGTAAATCCCCAGCGCGCCTCCACTTTCTTGCCCTTGGCCTTGCCGGTGACGATGACGGTGTAGTGGTTGTCGTGCAGTTTGGCCGCAGGCTGGAAGGAATAGCTCTTGGACGCGGGATCGTATTTGGCGTTGACGGCTCCCAGGCTGCTCACGCGCATTGCCAGCGAGGCCGGATCGACCTCCCCCAGGCTCCCGAGGTTCGCCTTGATGACCGGGCGCGCGTCTTTGATGGTGGCGTTGTCCGCCGGTTCCGTGGAAAGCGCGTTGCCAGTGAACTCCGCCACGGCTTCCGGGGCCATGCCGGAGCCCGCGCCGAAGCGAACGGCGCTAGCGAACACCTTCGGCTTGTTGGCCTCGATCATGTAACGGCCCAGCGCCGCGTTCGGTGAGGAGTGCCCTATTTTCTGCCCGTAAACCGTGAAGATCGCCTCGTAGCCCGCTTTTTTGGCCATCTCCTGCACATGCGCGTTGTAGAAGCCGTAGGGGAGCGCGAGCGCCTCGATCTTCACCCCGAGCCGCTGCTCCAGCATCTGTTTGGAACCGTGGAGTTCGTTCCAGAGCCACGCATCGTATTCCGGCGTGACCGCCGCGCCGCGTTTGCCGCGCAGATCCTTGTGGGAGACGGTGTGCCCGCCGATGTCCACCCCCGCGTCGCGCATTTCCGCGATCTGCTCCCAGGTGATCGACTCGCCGCCGGACTTCGGCCCGCCTTTGACGTAGTCCGTGTAGATGAAGAGCGTGAACGGGTAGTCGAATTTCCTGAGGATGGGCCAGGCCGCCTCGTATTGCGATTTCCAGCCGTCATCGAGCGTGATCACCGCGCTCTTGGCGGAGATGTCCTTCTCGCCGCGTTTCCAGGCGAGGAAATCGCGCATCGGGATCACCGTGACCCCCTCGTCCTTCAGCTGCTGCATCTGCGCCTCGAAATCGGCCTTGGTGATTTCCGTGTCCGGGCGGCGCACGTTATCCACCACGCGGTGGTAGCCGAGCACGACCACCTGCGCGTTGCGGTTGATGGGAACCGGGTTGACGGTGGATGAAGCTTCGGCATTTTCGGCGACAGGAGGCGGGGCTTCCTGCGCCTCGGCGGCTTTTTTCGACGCACGGTTGCAACCCGACTGCGCCAACGCGAAACCCACACAGCAAACGACCAGCAAAACGGCTTTAGACATAATGACTCCTTGAAATAAGACTCCTCTGGAAGCGGGTTCGGAGATGCGCGCGCGGATGCGCGGGTGGGGAGGCTGCCGAAGCCGCGCGACAGAACGGCAACGAGAGGCGCGGTTTCTGGGACCCGGAGGGCCAAAGATGCACCGATTGGTTGCAAATAACTTCCCGGATGAGCCCTTTTTCTGCCTTTCTTTCATTGGATTTGCCTCTCGTCCCCGTCAATTTGGGCGCTTCCGCCCACAAAACCTAAAATCTCTTTGTGGGCAGCCGCCCGGATTTCTGCCACGATAAAAACTCCCATGCTTTCCTATTACATCGACCACTTCAGCCCGTTCATCGTGGAGTTTTGGAACGGCTTTGGCATCCGTTGGTATGGCACCGCCTACGTCCTGGCGTTCCTCGTCGGCTACCAGATGCTGCGCTGGTTTTCCCGGCGCGGCTACTCGGAACTGCCGGAGGAGAAGGTGGGCGATTTCGTCGCGGCGACGGCCCTCTTCGGCGTGCTGCTGGGCGGCAGACTCGGCTTTTTTCTCTTTTACGATCTGCACACACTGCTGCAAAACCCGCTCTCTTTTTTTATGGTCTGGAAAGGCGGCATGGCCAGCCACGGCGGCATCCTGGGCATCGTGCTTTTCACGCTCTGGTATGCGCGCAAGCACAAGGTTTCCTGGATGGGCCTGGGGGATAACCTGGTGGTGGCCGCGCCGCTGGGCATCTTCTTCGGGCGGTGCGCCAATTTCATCAACGGCGAGTTGTATGGCCGCATCGCGCATGTCCCGTGGGCCGTCCAATTTCCCATGGAGCTGATTCAAGACCCGGCGCTGGGGCAGCAGGCCGTGGAGGCCGTCACCGCGCAAGTCGATCCGGCCCTCAACACCCCGGAGCTCATCGTCCACGCCGCCCAAACCAGCGAGCCGGTGCGCGCGGTCCTGGCGGACATTCTCCACCCGCGTTACCCCTCGCAGTTGATCGAGGCCGGGTTGGAGGGGTTGCTGCTTTTTGCGCTGCTCTGGTTCATCCGCACGCGCAAGCGCGTGGCCGAGGGAGTCACCTCGGGGGCGTTCTTTGTCCTCTACGCGGCGGCCCGCATCTTCGGCGAACAGTTCCGCGAGCCGGACGTGGGGGTGCCGTTCACCCTGGGTCTCACCCGCGGCCAGTTCCTCTCGCTCTTCATGATTCTCTTCGGCGCCTGGCTCATCCTGAACGCCGTGCGGCGCAACCGGCCTGCCCCACATCCCGGCTAGTCCGACTTACGGCCTCCGCGCGGCGCCTGGACGTTCCTTGCACCCGGCGGGGCATTGGTGCATGGTCTCCGGGCAATGAACAAACCCCACCGCGCAAAACCGACGTCGCGAGCAAATCCCCTGGCCGACGCCAAGGCGGCGGCGCTCGCCGAGGTGCGCGCGGTTTATGCGGAACTCGCCCGGCGTCCGGCCGACCGGCAATGCACGCTGCTGACGGAATGCTGCCAGTTCAAGCTCACCGGCCTGACCCCCTACCTGACCAAGGGCGAGGCGCTCGTGGCCGCGCGCGGGGTGCGGGCCGCCGGGCGCAAGCAACTCCCGGAGCGGAGCGACGGCGCGTGCCCGCTGCTCCATCCGCTCACCGGCCGCTGCATGATCTACGCGGACCGCCCGTTCGGCTGCCGCACCCATTTTTGCCCCGCCGCCGGGGGCCCCTACCGCCGCGCCGAGGTGCTCGACCTCATCCGCCGTCTGGAAACCGTGGACGCAGCGCTCGGCGGCGACGGTCCCCGGATGCTCCCCGGCGCAGTGGCGGATGCACTGGAGTAAGTGCGCGCGCATGTTCAAAATCTGCCAGTGGCGTTTCCTGAAAGATTTTCTGGCGTCGTTCCCGTAAGAGAATACAAATTGGTTATTCCCTCTTCCCCCCTCTTAATAAAAATCAAACCGCTCCTTTAATATGCCCAGACCCGTCACCCTTTTCACCGGCCAATGGGCCGATCTCTCCCTCGCCGAACTCGCCCCCAAAGTCAAAGAAATGGGCTACGACGGCGTGGAACTCGCCTGCTGGGGAGACCACTTTGAAGTTGACCGCGCCCTTGCAGAGCCAGATTACGTGGCCGCCAAATGGGCGTTGCTGGCCAAGCACGGCCTCACCTGCCACGCCATCTCCACGCACCTCGTGGGCCAGGCCGTATGCGACTTGATCGACGAACGCCACCAGGCCATCCTGCCGCCCGATGTTTGGGGGGACGGCAACCCCGAGGGCGTCCGCCAGCGCGCCGCGCAGAAGGTGAAGGACACCGCGCGCGCCGCCCGCAAATTCTTCAACGCCAAGCCGGGCCGGGGTGCCAGCGATGATTTCCCCGCCGTGGTCAACGGCTTCACCGGCTCCTCCATCTGGCACGCGCTCTACGCCTTCCCGCCCACCAGCCAGGCGTATTTGGAACGCGGCTTTGTTGATTTCGCCGCCCGCTGGCTCCCCATCCTCGAGGTGTTCGAGGCCGAGAACGTCAACTTCGCCCTCGAAGTCCACCCGACCGAAATCGCCTTTGACATCGCCACCGCCCGGCGCACGCTTGAATCCGTAAAAGGCCACAAGCGTTTTGGCTTCAACTACGACCCGAGCCACTTGGGCTACCAGGGGGTCGATTACGTGAAATTCATCCGCGAGTTCGCCTCCCGCCTCTACCACGTCCACATGAAGGACGCCTGGTGGGGCCACGGGGACGGCACGGTGGGGGTCTTCGGCGGCCACACGGACTTCACCCACCCGGGCCGCTACTGGGATTTCCGCTCGCTCGGCCACGGGGACATCAACTTCGAGGAAATCATCGTCGCCCTCAACGATGTGGGCTACCGCGGCCCGCTCTCCGTCGAGTGGGAAGACGGCCGCATGGACCGCGTCCACGGCGCCACCGAAGCGTGTGCGTTCACCCGCAAGTTGGACTTCACTCCAAACGCCGCCGCCTTCGACGCCGCATTTGCGAAAAAAGGCGAAACCTCTCACTGAGTCACCCCAAACCTCCATTTCAAAAAAATTATGCCAAACAAACCTCTTAATGTCGGCTTGGTCGGTGGTGGCAAAGGCGCGTTCATTGTCCATCCACATCAAAAAGCCATCCACTTCGATGGCACCCGCTGCGTGGTCGCTGGCGCGCTGCACCCCGATCCCAAGATCGCGCTGGAGGAAGCCGCCAAATGGCCTTACCCGATCAAGGGTTACGGCTCCTACGATGAGATGATTGCGGCGAACAAGGATTTGCCGGCGGAAGAAAAGCTCGATTACATCCTCATCGTCACGCCGAATTTCGTCCATTTCGATCCGGCGATGAAGGCGATGAAGGCCGGCATCGCGGTGTTCTGCGAAAAACCGCTCTGCCTGAACCTCAAGGAGGCCAACGAACTCGTGAAGACCGCGCACAAGCTGAACGTCCCGTTCGGCGTGGCGCACACTTACATCGGCCACTGGACCAGCCGCTTCAGCCGTTACATCGTGCAGAGCGGACTGATCGGCGACGTGCGCTGGGTGGACAGCTATTACATCCAAGGCTGGCTCGCCTCCAAGCTGGAAGCCACCGGCCAGCAGCAGGCTTCGTGGCGTGTGGACCCGAAACGCGCCGGCGGTTCGGGCTGCGGCGGGGACATCGGCACGCACGCGCTGATGCAGCTTCGTTATGTCACCGGCCTGGACGTCACGGAAGTTTCCGCGCAGATGGAAACCTTCGTCGAAGGCCGCCAACTCGACGACCACTTCACGATCTATTGCAAACTGAGCAACGGCGGCAAGGCGCTCGTGCGCGCCTCCCAGATTTGCATCGGCCACAAGAACGACCTCGGCATCGTCGTCGCGGGCACCAAAGGCACGCTGATCTGGCGCCAGGAAGACCCGGAATGTCTCACCATCTGCCTTCCCAACCAGCCGGATCGCGTCTATTGGCGCGGCGCAGTCGCGGGCGGCGACGGCTTCCTGCCAAAGAACCTGCCCGCCGACCTGATGGCCGAGCCGACGCTTCCCGCCGGGCACCCCGAAGCATTCCACGACGCCTTCGCGCGGTTGCACCGTTGCTTTGAAGCCGACGTGCGCAAATGGAAGGCCGGCAAGAAATTCTCCTGCGACGGCAGCCTCTACGCCAACATCGAAGACGGCTGGACCGGCATCGCATTCATCGAAACCACCGTGAAGTCCTCCGCCGCCAAGGGCAAATGGACCAAAATGCCCAAAGTATAAATCGTGGGTTGCAACCATTTAATCCCACCGGGGTTAAAATGCAAGACCGCCAAAACCCCGTGCGTTTCCGCAACATCTGGATTCGCCCACTGAAAACACAAGAATAACCCATCCCACACCATGAAACTCCCCATCCTTCTCCTCGGCGTCGCCTTCGGTGCGCTCGCTCTTGTCCCGTCCACCTCCCCGGCCGCGCCAAAGAAACTGCTCGTCGTCAACCAGATCGGCACCGGCGGCTTCTCCCACAGCGTGATCCCCACCTCCGACAAAGTCTTGATGCAGCTCGCCGAGAGCAGCCAGGGCCTCTTCACGGTGGACCTTCTCGTCAACCCCGCCGACCGCCCCGTTGAACCCCGCAAGCCCGGCGCACTCAAGCCCAATGCCACCGAAGAGCAAAAGGCCGCCTACGAAAAAGCGCTGGCCACCTACAACACCGAAGCCGCCGCCATGAAACCCGCCAAGGACAAATGGGAAGCCGCATGCAAGGAAGGCTGGCAGAAACTCTCGGCGGAGAACCTCCAAAAATACGACGGTGTCGTCATCAACAACGCCACCGGTGTCATGCCCTTCCCGGATCGCGAAGGATTCATCAAATGGGTCAAGAGCGGCAAGGCCGTCATCGGCCTCCATGCCGCCACGGACTGCTTCCACAATAATGTGTGGCCTGAATACACCGCCATGTGGGGCGGCGCTCAGTTCAAGACCCACGCCGCGCAGCTCCCCGTGAGCTGCATCAACGTCGATGCGGCGCATCCCGCCAACAAGCACCTCGGCAAGACGCTGGAAGTGCCTCAGGAGGAAATCTATCAATTCAACGGGTACGATCCGAAAACCGTTCACGAACTGCTGGTGCTTGACAAGAAACCCGACGTCAAAGACCCGGCCCCCGGTCATTACCCGATCTCCTGGTGCCTGCAATACGGCGCCGGCAAAGTTTTCTACACCTCGTTGGGCCACCGCGAGGACGTCGTCAGCACCGACCCGAACCTCAAGGACCGCAAAAACCCGGTGGATCTGAGCAAAGCCTACCAGGCACACCTCCTTGGCGGCATTAAATGGGCGCTTGGGCTCGAACCCGGGGACGCCACGCCGCAGACGAAGTAACTACTTCCCCAGGCAGAACGTCGAGAATATCTTCCCGACGAGGTCTTCGGTTTCCACCCGTCCCACCACGTCGCCCACAGCGTCGAGGGCGCAGCGCAGTTCGATGGAGAGGAACTCGGCGGAGAGCCCGTCCACAAAAGACTGGCGGGCCGTCTGCGCGTATTGCGCGGCCTTGCTCAGGCAGGCCTGGTGACGCGCGTTGATGGCCACCGCGAAATCCCCGCTCGTGAGCCCGCGCCCCAACGCCTGCGAAAAAATCGCCTCCGCGAGCGGTTCGATCCCGCCGCATCCCTCCGCATCGACGCACGAAATGCGCACCCCGTCACACCCGGCCCAGCTTGGATGCTCGCCCAAGTCCACCTTGTTCAGGATGCGCAACACCGTCGCCGTCCCCTCCCCGTCCGCCAAACTGCCCGGCCCGCCTTCTTCCGTTCGCGGCTGGCTGGCATCGACGACGTGCAGCACCAAATCCGCCCGCTCCACATGCCGCAACGTGCGGGAGATGCCTTCGCGCTCGATGGCACACTGGGAATCGCGCACGCCCGCCGTATCGACAAGCCGCAGGGGAATCCCGCGCAGGTTTACCACCTCTTCAATGGTATCCCGCGTAGTACCGGGAATCTCGCTCACGATGGCCCGCTCGTAGCCGAGCAACCGGTTGAGCAGGCTCGATTTGCCGACGTTGGGCGCGCCGTAAATCACCGTCCGCACCCCTTCGCGCAGCACGCGGCCCTGGTCCGCCGTGCGCAAAAGCAGGTCGATGCGCTCGCCCACCGCATCCAAGCGAGCCAACAGCGCGCCACCGGTATCCGGCGCAATGTCTTCCTCCGGAAAATCGATGTAGGCTTCCACATGCGCGAGCAGGTCGAGCAGTGCATCGCGGATTTCGCGGATGCGTTCCCCGAGCCGTCCCTCAAGCTGCTCGGTGGCGGCGCGCAGGCCGAGGTCCGTCTGAGCGCGGATCAAATCCATCACCGCCTCCGCCTGCGTGAGGTCCATCTTGCCGTTGAGAAACGCCCGCTGCGTGAACTCGCCGGGGCCAGCCGCCCGCGCGCCGCGCTCCAGCAGCAGGCCGAGGATGCGCCGCGTCACGAGGATGCCGCCGTGGCACGCGATCTCCACCATCTCCTCCCCCGTGTAGCTCCCCGGCGCGGGGAACACCGTCAGCAACACCTCGTCAAGCACCCCGGCTTCATCCGCAATGGCGCCGAACTGCTGCACGCGCGGGGGCAACTCCGCAGCGCGCCGCCTGGAGCGGAACACGCCGTCGGCGATGCGCAGCGCCTCCGGCCCGCTCAAGCGCAGCAGGGCGATGGCTCCCTCCCCAAAGGGAGTCGAAATGGCGGCGATGGTGTCTTGCATGTTGAGAAAGCTAACGTCCAGCCGCTGCAAATCAAACCGTTCCTTTCCCCCTCTCACGCGCACCCCTCCCGCTTTTGCCACACGATCGCAGACGGTCCTCAAACTCCCGGGGCTTTTCAGCATAGAAGCTGACGCCGAGCGCTGTGGCGGCGCGTTGCAACTCCGGCAGGCGCGCGTCAATCTCCGCGAGAAGCCGCGCGCTTTGTGGCTCTTCCACGCGGGCGGCCAGCCACCCGCGCAACACCGCAAGGTCTTGGGCGTTCCCTGCGATTTCGCCGATCTCCCCCAGCCTGGCTATCCATTCGTGGACGGCCTCCGGCAGAAAACTCCGGGTGATGCGCAAATGATACCAAAGCTTTTTGACCCGTTTGCGCCAGGCATGGAACGCCTCGGAATCAGGCTCCCGCTGGTAAACGCGCAGCGCCTTTCTCCCCTCGCGGTAAGCGCGCCGGATCTCGCGCCGGAGGTTTTCCCATTCCAAGTCTTTAAGTGGCCAGCGAGCGATACGCCCGCGGGCCAAGCTCAAGATATGGCGTGCCCGGCTCTTGGGGGTGCCTGCCCGCGAAGCAAGCCGCGCCAGATCGGCCTCCAGTTCCCCGCGCAACCTGGCGAATTTTTCCGGATCAAGGCCCGCCGTTTCGATCAGCGCGCGCAGGGTTTGGATTTGCACATCGGCATCGCGAATCGGGGCGAGAAGCCGCGCGGCGTCGCGGAAAGCGTGCTTTTCCCGTTGCAAACTTGCGGGGTTGAACTCCTCCGCAACGAGTTGAAGCAACGCACGAAGCTTCTTGAGTGCCGTGCGGGCTTGGTGGATAGCCTCGCGGGGCCCCTCCGCTTTCTGAAGTTCCCGGCACGCCGCGTCCACCTGGGCACGGGCAATGCGGCGGATCCCCTTTGCCAGAGGCTCGCCGCTTCGCAACCGTAGGGGCGTCTTCGCTGTTTTGCGTGCCGTCATTCGCGGGCCAGATTGCGGTTGCTGTATTCGGGGCGTCCGCTCACCTCCTCGGCGAACCACTCCGGAGGGGTAAAACTGCGCGCCGCTTCTTCACTCTCAAACTCCACCTCGGCCACCACGAGACCGGTGTGGGCGCCACCATAGACGTCGATCTCTATTTTCCTTTCGCCATACGGCACCTCGTGCCGCCGCTTGGTCAGGCGCCGGCCTTCCGTCAACGGCCAAAGCGCCTCCCATTGCGCGGGTGTCAGCGCGATCTCGCATTCCTCGCGCACGATTCCCAAACCGCGCTTCGCCGTCAGAAAAGCGCGCTCTCCCGCCTTGCGCAGCCGCACCTGCGGGCCGCCGGGTTCGATGGCGAGATACCCCTGCGCGATGGGCACACCTGCGCTTTGCTCAAAAGGTGGCGGCAGATGCCGCAGGAGAAACTTTCGTTCGATTTCCTGATTCATTATTGATCCTGTTTCCTTGCACTGCGGAGTTGTAAGTGGTCGAAAAATGGCAAATATGGCGGATGCAACCAAGACAAGAATCGGTCGATATGAAAAAACGCGTTCTCATTCTTTCCGCCAGCGCCGGGACAGGGCATGTGCGCGCCGCCGATGCGCTGGCCAAGAGTTTTTCCAGTCAACCCTGGGTGGAAGCCGTCGAACACCTCGACGCACTCGAATACACCAACAAGCTCTTCCACGACTTTTATTCCAAGTTTTACATCAAACTGGTCAAGAGCGCCCCGGAGGTGCTCGGGTGGGCTTATAAGGCCAGCGATGAACCGTGGAAAACCGACGCCATGCGCTTGCGGCTTGACCGGCTTCAGTCACAAAGACTTGTCCGCTTCATCCGCCGTTTCGCCCCGGACATCGTCATCTGCACCCATTTCATGCCCACGGGCATCATCGCCCATTTGATCGAAAAAGGGGTGATCCAAACCCATCTTTCTGTGGTGGTGACGGACATGGATATGCACGCGATGTGGCTTTCGCGCACCTTCCACCGCTACTTCGTCGCCCTCGACGAAACCAAGGCGCACCTCATGGCGCTCGGTCTCCCCGAAGACAGGATCACCGTGTCCGGGATCCCGGTGGACCCGCTGTTTGCCCAGCAGCCTGACCGCCTCGCCCTGCGCGAAACCCTGGGGCTGGACCCGGAGCGGTTTACGCTGCTCTTCTCGGCCGGAGCTTACGGCGTCAGCCCGGCGGAGTTCGTCGTCTCCAAGCTCATGCAGATGCGCCACCGCATCCAAACCATCGTCATCTGCGGCAAGAACGCCGATCTCCAGACGCGGGTGCAAGCCATTGTGGGCGAGACCAACCCGGATTTCAAAGTTCTCGGCTACACCCAGCAGATGCACAATCTGATGAACGTTTCCGACCTTTACCTGGGCAAACCGGGCGGCCTCACCACTGCGGAAGCTCTCGCCTGCGGCCTCCCAATGGCCATCCTGAGCCCCATCCCCGGCCAGGAGGAACGCAACAGCGACCACCTGCTCGAAGAAGGCGTGGCCATCAAGTGCAACGAGATGACCACCATCACCTACAAAATCGACCGCCTGCTGGATGACCCCGCCCGCTTGGAATCCATGCGCCACCGCGCCAGGGCAATGGGCCGCCCCAACGCCGCAGCGACCATCGTGCAGACCTTGTTCGAGGACCACCTCCCACCGCTGCAAATCGATGCGCAAACACGCGTCAAAATAGCCGGAGCCGCCGCGGGCGAACTCCCATAAACGCGCCGTCGCCCTCCACTCATGCGCAACGAACCCCACGAAGGCAGCCCGCCCCCTCCCCTCCCCTCCGCTCCCGCGCCTTTCCTGTGGGGGGTCGCCACCTCAGCCTTCCAGTCCGAAGGCGGCTACAACGGCCCCGGCCAGCCACATACCAACTGGGCGGCTGCGGAAGCGCGGCGGGACGTCATGGCGTCGGGACGCGCGGCGGATTTCTGGACCAACTACGCGGCGGACTTTGCCCGTTGCCGCGAGATGGGACTGAACGCGTTTCGGCTCGGGATCGAATGGAGCCGCGTCCAACCCGGAGATGCCCATACGCCCTCCACCCCTCCCCCACCCTTCGATTTCACGGCGCTCGACCATTACGTCGAGATCCTGGCCTCCTGCCGCCATCACGGTCTCGAACCCGTGGTGACGCTGCACCATTTCACGCATCCCGCCTGGCTCGGGAGCGACCCGTGGCTTGATCCGTCTGCACTGGAAGCCTTCAGTGTTTATGTCGCCACCACCGTGCGCCACGTCAACGAGGCGCTGGTGCGCAAGCACGGCCTGCCGCCCGTGCGCTATTACATCACCCTCAACGAACCCAACACGCTTGCAGTCAACACCTACCTCGGCAACCAGTTCCCCGGGGAGGCCCGGCGCGGCTTCACCAACTTCAGCCGCTGTTACAACCGGTTGCTGGCCGCACACATCGCCGCCTATAACACGATTCATGATCTCTACCAGGCGCGCGGCTGGGGGGAACCTCAGGTCAGCGTGAACAATTATTGCAGCGATTTATACTGGGCGGACAAGCTGCTGCTGGACCTCCTGCACCTGCGCGAACGCGGGGTCGCCCGGGCGGATGTCGTCGCCCACCTCCTCCGCAAATCCCGGGAATTCAAAGCCGGGCTTGCGGCGGCGAAAATTCCTCTCTACCGCAACGCCCTCTACTATCTGGGCGTCCTGGTAAAAGGTTTTTTCGAGCGGGCGGGACGCCGCCTATGCACCGCCAAACATCTCGCGCCATTCCTGGACGCCGCCTACGCCTCCCCACGCACCCGGCTTATCGACTACCTGGCGCTCGACTACTACGACCCGTTCGTCGCCCACGGGTTCCGGCTCCCGGTGCTTTGGGATCACGAGTTCAAAAACAAAACCTTCCGGGCATGGCTGGAAGCCAGCATCGTCAGCAAATGGTGGGATTGGCGCGTTCTTCCGCGCGGCCTGCACTTTTTCTGCGGCTATTACTCCCGGGATTTCGGCGGGCTGCCGGTGCTCATCGCGGAAAACGGGATGGCATTGCGCCGCCTCCCCAACAACCACCACACCCACCGGCGTGACCGCATCACCCGCAGCAAATTCCTCCGCCTGCATGTGCGCGAGGTGGAAAGAATCGTCGCCGAGAGCATCCCTCTCTTCGGCTACCTGCACTGGTCGCTCTTCGACAACTACGAGTGGGGGTCCTTCACGCCGCGCTTTGGCCTCCTTTCGCTCGACTACACGCGGGACACCGGGCGACTCGTGGAGGATCACCTCGGAGACCGCCCTTCGGAGACCTACGCCGCGCTCATCCGCGAGACCCGGGAAAGAGAGAACAGCCCTTTTTCCGGGAAAACCCCGCCCTAATCCGCCCAAAAACTCCTTTCCCGGTGGAAAAACTGTATCTTCGCTTCATTTTTCAAAAAGAAATGCTAAGTAATCCCTCCCCGCAATTAACCGCAACCCGTAAACGATTTCGCTTCTCATGGTAAACGTGCTTCGAAAATACCAGCAACCGGTGATGATTTTCATCACCGTGGTGATCATTATTGCCTTCGTGGTTTTCTTCCAACCCGGCAGCAGATCCGGCCGGAACACCCCCGAAAACGGGCTCCGGATTTACGGCCGCAAATATTCCAACGAAGAACTCCAGCGCCGGGCTCGTTGCTATAGCGTGGCGATGTATGCCGGCCTCAACGAACTGGTCCTCGGGCTAACCATGGGCAACCCCTACTCAAACCAGGCAGGCTCGGACTTCCTCTTCAACGGCTTTGTGCTCGACCATGAAGCCAACAATCTGGGCATCACCGTGGATGACAGCGAGGTGGAAAATCTCATCGAAAAACTGGCGCCCTTCCAAACCAACGGCGCGTTTGACCGGATCAAATACGTCGAGTTTGAACAGAAAATACTCCGGCCCAACGGGTTCACCGCCAAACAACTCGAAGACCTGGTGCGCAACCAACTGCGCCTCACCAAATTGATGGCCCTGGTGGGCAGCACCGTGGAAGTCACCCCCGGCGAATTCCGCGCCCAGTATATCCAGGAATACCAGAAAATGAATGCGGCGGTGATCCGCTTCAATCTCGCCGATTTCGCGGCCACCATCCAACCCACCGACGCCGAGATCGAAAAATTCTTCAAGGACCGGGAAGCCTCCTACAAAGCGCCGGAAAAACGCGTTGTCTCCTATGTGAAGCTCACCTTGAGCGATGCCGAAAAAGCCCTCAAGGGCAAGGAATTGATGGACGCCCGTCAGGCCCTGGCCAACCGCGTCAACAACCTCAGTCAGGACCTCTTGCAGGAAAACGCCAAGTTTGCCGAAGTCGCCAAAGAATACACCGTTGAGGTCAAAACGACCCCCGAATTCAGCGAAGCGCAACCGCCCGCCGAACTGGCTTCCGTGGCGAAAGCCGCCGCTGCCACCTTTAATCTGACCGAGAAGGCGCCCCTGAGCGACCCCCTTTCCGCTGGCGATGGCTATTGCATCCTCCATCTGGACAAGGTGACGCCAGCCCGCCAGTTGACGTTCGCCGAGGCGCGCCCGCAAGTCGTCCAGGAACTCAAAACCGAGCGCGGGAACATGGCGCTCACCTCCAAGGCCAACGAAGTGCGCGCAAAGATCGCCGAGGCCATGAAATCCGGAAAATCCTTCGCCGACGCCGCCAAGGCCGCCGATGCAAAAGTCGAAACGCTCCCGCCTTTCTCGCTCACCGAACCGCTGGAAAAAACACCCGATTTCCGGGAAATCCTCACCAAAGCCGTGGAACTCGCCGACGGGGAAGCGAGCGACTTTCTCCCCACCGCCAGCGGGGGGATGATCGTTTATCTCGACAAGCGCAACCCGATCGACGAGGAACGGTTTGAAAAAGACCGGGGAGCGAAACTGCTCGCCACGCGTTCGCAAAAAAGCATGTTTGCGTTCATGGAGTGGATGCAATCGCGCCGCAAATACGCCAACATCCAAGGCTAGGAATTTCCCGGGGGAGCCGCCCCGCGGGCACGGATCGAACCGCTCCTTAAATAAAAACCGCCCTTGCAAGAACCCCGCTTCGTCCAAAGCCTCTTTGGCTCCATCGCCCGCCGGTACGATCTTGCCAACCACCTGCTGAGCGGCGGCCTGGATTTCTTCTGGCGGCGGCGAGCCGCGCAAATCGTCCGCAGTTGGACTCCCGAGCGCATCCTCGACCTGGCGACCGGCAGCGGGGACGTCGCCTTGACACTCCGACGCGCCTGCCCGGAGGCTCAAATTGTGGGCGCGGACTTTTCTCTCCCGATGCTGCGTGAGGCTCTGAGAAAAGGGTCCGGCCCGGTGGTCGCCGCCGACGGGCTGGCGCTGCCCTTCGCGGAAGGAAGTTTTGATGCCGTCACCGTCGCCTTCGGTCTGCGCAACATGGCCTCCTGGCCCGGAGCCCTCCGCGAGATCCGCCGCGTGTTGCGCCCGGGCGGCCGCCTCCTGATCCTCGACTTCTCGGTCCCCCCCCCGCCGTTGCGCTGGATTTACCGCCCCTATCTGCACCGGGTTTTGCCGTGGCTGGCTGGTTTGCTGACTGGCGAGCGGGGCGCTTACGAATATTTGGGAAAATCGATTGAAAATTTTCCCGCCGGCGAGGCCATGTGCCGATTGCTCGCCTCCGCCGGCTTTAACGAACCCGCCACCGAGCAACTCAGCGGCGGGATCGTCTCGCTTTATACAGGGACGTGCGCTGGTGCTGGCGCTGGCCGGAATCCACCATAACGCACCTTCCCCGATTTTGCATATATCCCAAGAACGGTTGGCCGTTCTATTCGGTCGGTTTTTTCTTCCCTGCGTGCGCCCCTTTTTCCTTCGCAGCAGCTTCCACCTTTTCGAGGACAGGCCCAAGGGTGGGGTCCGCCTTGAGCATCGCCGCGTGGAGCGCGTCCCGGAACGCCTTCTCGGCAGGCTGCGCATTTGTCCTGGCCTTTTCGACGTCAGGATTCTGCATGGCCGCCTTGCGGGCATCCTGCAATTTCTGGCGTTCTTCTGGAGTAATACCCTTGAATCCGCCTTCTTTGGCTTTTTCAAGGATGGGAGCCAGCGAGGGGTCTGCCTTCAAGATGGAGGCTTTCACGGCATCCATGACTTCCTTCCGCGCGGCTTCAGCGTTCTTTTTGACCTCAGCCAACTCGGGGGCTTCCATGGCTTTCTGTCGGGCATCCATGAGTTGCTTGCGTTCGGCGGGTGTCAGCGATTCCAGAGCGCCGCGCATGGGGTCGCCCCACTCGCGTCCTCCGGATCCTCCGTGTCCGCCTCTGGCATGTTTGGGAGCGGCGGGTGAGGAAGTCGCAGCGTCCTGGGCCAAAGCGGGCAGCACAGACACGGCAAGCGTCAGCATTAGAATGAATCTGGTTTTTTTCATAGGATCGGTTTTCTCGATTTCTAGGGTTACTATCCGGAACCGTGATTGATTCCTTCAATGGATCAGACGACGGCTTTGTTAAGGCTTTGTGTGGCTGGAAAAGAAAAATTGTTAAGATCGTGTTAAACTTGCCGGGCAGTGCATCAGGGAGCGCAGGGGGCCATCGTCATGCTTGCGCTCGCGCCGGGCTTCAGCCAATCTCTTGCCGTGTTCGAACTTCAAGATGTTTCCCTGCTGGTGGATGCAAAACCCCAGGAACTGGTTCTCGTGGGCAATGTGACCGCTTCCCTTCCCCCGGGAGAACTGGTGGCCCTCGTCGGTCTGCCCGGTTCCGGAAAAAGCATCCTGCTCAAGCTTCTGGCTGGCGTCTGCCCCCCCACTTTCGGGGAGTTGGGTTGGAGCGAATACATTACCGAAGGTGAGAACGCCGAGACTCCGCGCATCGCCTATCTTCCTCAAGAGAGCCATTCCGCTGTAGGGGCATTGAGCCTTTTCACCGTCACCGAGCACGTGTCCACGGCGTTGCGTCTGCGGGTGGCAGGCGTGGACAAAGCAGCTTGTGCGGAACAGGTTGCGGCTTTGCTGGAACTCACGGGACTGACTTCGGTGGCAACCCGGCGACCCGACGCGTTGAGCATCCCACAGCGGCAGCGGCTGGCCCTGGCGGTAGAACTGACCTCCTCACCCGCTCTTTTGCTGTGCGATGCAGCGAACGAGGCTCTCCCCTCCCCGGCAGAACTCGCACATGCAAAATTCCTGCGCTCCCTGACCCGTCAGGAACCGCGAGCCATCGTCCACGTCACGCACGCGCTCGACTCCCTAGGGGAGTATGATTCGGTGATGGTTATGCATGGAGGGCAGCTTGCCTACCACGGTCCGCCGGAATTCCTGGCGCACTACTTCCAGATACCCGCCACGGAAGCGCTTTACGAACACCTCGCAACCCTGCCGCCCGCTGAAGCGCATCGCTCGTGGGTCAAACTGCGCAAAACCTACCAATCCCCCCAAGGCCGGGCACAAATCGCCGGAAAGATAGGAGAAGAGGAACGGCGGCAATTTTTGGAAAAAATGGTGGAAGCACAATCCCGCGAGTCCAAACCGGCGCCGCGTCCCCCCGGAGGGATACCCGGTGCTTTTGCCCAATTTTGCACCCTTCTTGGGCGTCGCTGGCGTCTGGCCGCGCGGGAAATCTCCGCGCTCTGGCTGCAACTGGCGCTTTTTTTTGGCTTTCCGTTCGCCGTGGTCCTCTTCGCGACAGGCGCTTTGGGAGATTTGCAGAAGCTCTCGCGGCAACTCACCGGGAATGTGGCCGAGTTACTCAAGGAAGACCCCGTGTTTGCCGTATTGGCCTCCCACGGTTGCGAGTTGGTCGCCGGTCTGGCGATCACACAAGTGCTTTTCCTGGGAATCATGGCTGCCAACAACGCCGCGAGGGAGATTGCAGGCGAGCGGATGGCGTTTGAGGGGGAAAAGCAAGGCGGCCTGAGAACCGGCGCTTACCTCGCGAGCAAGGCGGCCTTCCTCCTTCCAGTTGTGTTGGTGCAATCCGCCTGGATGGGGTTCTACGTGAACAGCGTTTGCCGTTTGCCAGGCAATCTGTGGGAGCAAATCGCCGTGCTCTCTCTGGCCAACGCCGCTTTGACAGCCCTCAGCCTGGCGGTCTCAAGCCTTGTGCGGGCGACTCCGCGCGCCTTGCTGGTTTGCCTTTGCATTGCCGTGCTCCAGTTGCCCCTCTCGGGAGTTGTGCTGGAGCCGCCATCGCTGCTCATCTGGGTCCTCCGCCCCTTGGTGACGCTCTATTGGGGGGCAAGCGCCTACATCCAAACCATGCTGGGCACCCGCTTTTATGAAGTCTTCCCGACCCTGGCAGCCCGCTTGCCCCTCAGTCCAGCGCTGCTCTGCGGGCTTTTATTGGGATTTCACATTGCCCTGAGCCTCACGTTGGCGTTTTATGGCTGCAAAATCGGACGGTTGGGGGTAACAAGGAAACATTCCGGCACATAACTTGCTGAAAAACCTGTGCCGAAAATGTTTACTCCCCGCCTTGCCAGCCCAGAGGTTGCACTCAATAATCTGAAATAATTGCAATTTCTCCGGCCAAATATTAGCTTTACAAGCACACTCCTGAATCCCTCAGTCAACCCATACCCTTTTTTCCCAGCACGCCAGAATCTGGCGCTCCGCTAATTCCCCTCCCCTATGGCCTTATTGCACGTATTACTTCCCGATGCGGGGGTCGTTTCGCACGAACTCACCGGCAAGAACGTGATCAGCGTCGGCTGGGCCGAAGACAATATCGTCCAGATCAAGGACCCCTCCGTTTCGGGGCATCATGCCCAGATCGTTCGCGAAGGAGATGTTTACCGGCTCAAAGACCTCGGTTCCACCAACAAATGCAGGCTCAACGGCGTTGAGGTGACCGACTCGATCTTCCACGACGGGGATACGATTCGCATTGGGAACGTCGAGACCATCTTCCTGCTCAACTCCTCCGCCCCTCCCAAAAGCGGTGCCGGAGCGGGACTGCGGGGGCGGCTTGTGATGGAAATCCCGGGAAAAGGGGAAACGATCTACCGGTTTGACGGCCTGCTGGTCACCATCGGCTGGAAATCCGACAACCGCGTGCGCATTCAAGACCCGTCAATTTCGGGCCACCACGCCCAACTTGTTCAGGTCAACGGCAGTTACCGGCTCAAAGATCTCAATTCGACCAACAAGACCTTTATCAACGGCCACTCGATCATCGAAGCCGAGATCAACGACGGCGACAAGGTCCGCTTTGGCGCGGTGGATGGGGTTTTCAGGACAGAATACCGTGTGGGTTCCATGGCGACCGCCGCAGAGTCTGAAGCGCCGAAGCAGGATGCAGGGGATGTCGGGCGCGCCGATACCCAGCGCATCGAAAAAAACAAGGAGCATGCCCGGATCAAGGCACTGGAGACCGATCTCAAAGCCAGCGAAGAAAAACTCTCGGCGCTCTCCTCCCAGCAAAAAACCCTGGAAGAAAAAGGCAAGAGCCTCGTGACGGAACTTGCCAAGGCGCAACAAAAAATCGACACCCTCACCCGGGAACGCGAAGCCGCCAAGGACGCAGACAAAAGCACTCTCGACAAACTGACTGCGCAAGCCACCGAAGCCAGGGCGGAAGTCCAAGCCGAACGCAAACGCTTCGAGCAGGAGAAAAAAGCCCTCACGGAGAAAGTTGCAGCCTCCGAAGCGGAGTTAAAAGCCGCGCTCGAAACCAAAGCCGGGCTGGAATCGATGTCCGTGACACTCGCCGCGCAGATCAAGGATAAGGAGTCTCGCGTGGAGGAACTCCAAGCCGCGATAAAAAACAGAGAACAAGCGGAAGCGCGCGCCAAGGAACTCAGCGACAAGTGCGAGGCCGAAGCCGCGCGTGCAGCCGGGTTGGCCAAAGCATTGGAAGCCGCCCGCGAAACCAGCGAGCAAACCGCACGCGCCTTGAGCGAAGCAAAGGCGCTCATCGAAAATCTCAGCGGTGATCAAAGCAGTTTTCAGCAGAAAATCACCGACCTTTCCAACGGACGCGACGCCGCCCGGAACGAAAGCGAACGGCTGGCAAAGGAACTGGCAGAAGTCCGCTCCTCCCTGGAGTCCCTCACCCAGGAACGCGACGGGGTCCGGAAGCAGGGAGACGATCTCAATGCCCGGCTCGCCGAGTCTGCCCAGAGCGTCAACGCCCTCAAGGGCGAAATCGCCGCGCTCACCGAGAAGCTCACCGCCACGGACGCCGCACGCAAATCGGCCGCGCAGCAGAGCGAGCAAACCGCACGCGCCTTGAGCGAAGCAAAGGCGCTCATCGAAAATCTCAGCGGTGATCAAAGCAGTTTTCAGCAGAAAATCACCGAGCTTTCCAACGGACGCGACGCCGCCCGGAACGAAAGCGAACGGCTGGCGAAGGAACTGGCCTCGCTCGCCGAGAAGCTTACCGCCACGGACGCCGCCCGCGAATCCTCCAAGCAGCAGAGCGAGGAGCTCAACGCCAAGCTTGCGTCCATAAA
>Ga0118677_10005892_pt1 | contig 21174 bp, 17 predicted proteins | sample AliMusrvi5mmetaG_FD_86154 | JGI IMG/M metagenome (GOLD analysis project Ga0118677, IMG submission 86154)
CGTCGGCGTCCCCGCCGCCGTACCCGAGCCCGAGCCCGTACCTGCCCTTGCCCCCGTCCCCGCCTGCTCCCCGGGCTCGATGCCCGGCGAGGTCATCACCACGACGGTGGACAACTTCGTCAACTGGTTCCGCGAGGGGTCCATCTGGTACATGCTGTTCGCGACCGCCTGTTGCGGCATCGAGCTGATGCAGACCGGCGGCCCCCGCACCGACCTGGACCGCTTCGGCGCCGTCCCGCGCAGCAGCCCGCGCCAGTCGGACCTGATGATCATCGCGGGGACCATCACCTACAAGATGGCCGACCGCGTGCGCATGCTGTACGCCCAGATGCCGGAACCCCGGTACGTCATCGCGATGGGCTCGTGCGCCAACTGCGGTGGCCTGTTCCAGCGCGGCTACTCGGTCATCCCGGGCGTGGACAGCGTCATCCCGGTCGATATCTACCTGCCGGGCTGCCCGCCGCGCCCGGAGGCCCTCAACGAGGCGATCCTGCGCCTGCAGGACCTGATGCACGGCGAGCGATGGACCCAGAAGATCAAGGGGAACGCATGACTTTCGCCGAGATCACCCAGCGCCTGGGAGCCGCCTTCCCGGACGGCATCGAGGTCGTGGAAGACACCCTGCTGGACCCGGCGGTCCGCATCCGTGCGGACCTCGCCCACGCGGTCTGCCTGTGGCTGCGCGACGACCCGGACCTGCACATGGACACCCTGCGGGTCATCACCGCGACCGACCGCCCGCCGGACGCCATCGACGTGGTCTGGCACCTGCTGTCGATGCGCCACCGTCACACGCTGGTGCTGAAGGCGCGCCTGCCCCGCGAAACGCCGGACGTCGCCACCGTTTCCGACATCTGGGCGTCGGCCAACTGGTTCGAGCGCGAGCAGTGGGACCTGATGGGCGTGAACTTCACGGGCCATCCGGACCTGCGCCGCCTGATGATGCCGATCGACTGGGTGGGTCACCCGCTGCGCAAGGACTACGTGCGGCCGGATTCGTACCACGGCATCCCCACCTCCCGGGACGCGGTGACGCCCGTCACGCGCGCCGAGATCCCGCGGCACCTCCCGAAGGCGGAGCCGACGGACAACCTGATGCTGCTGAACATGGGCCCGGTCCACCCGGCCACCCACGGCGTGCTGAACTTCCTGCTGGAAACCGACGGCGAGATCGTGCGCCACGCGAAGCCCGACGTCGGCTACCTGCACCGCAGCATCGAAAAGATCGCGGAAATGAACACCTACGCGGGCACGATGCCCTACACGGACCGCGTGGACTACCTGGGCGGCATGATGACCAACCAGGGCTGGGCGATCGCCTGCGAGCGCCTGCTGGGCATCGAGGTGCCGCGCCGCGCCGAGTTCTGCCGGGTCATCGCCTGCGAACTGAACCGCATCGCCAGCCACCTGGTCGGCACCGGCTCGATGTCGATGGACCTGGGCGCCTACACGCCGTTCATCCACTGGCTGCGCGAGCGCGAAACGATCAACGACATCATGGAGCGCATCTGCGGCGCGCGCCTGACCTACACGTACATGCGCATCGGCGGCGTGTGCCGCGACATCGACCGCGAGACGCTGGACAAGATCTCGGCGTGGCTGGACCACTTCGAGCCGATCTGCGCGGAATTCGACCGCCTGATCACCGGCAACGAAATCTTCGTGCACCGCCTGGCCAACGTGGCCGTGCTGACGAAGGAAGTCGCCCTGTCGTACAGCATCGTGGGCCCGAACCTGCGCGCGTCGGGCGTGAAGTGGGACCTGCGCCGGGACGAGCCGTACTCGGTGTACCCGGAGCTGGACTTCGACATCCCCGTGGGCCTCGGCTGGCGCGGCACCGTAGGCGATTGCTATGACCGGCTGCTGCTGCGCCTGTTCGAGATCCGCGAGTGCATCAAGATCCTGCGGCAGGCCATCGCGATGATCCCCGACGGCGAGGTGCGTGCCAAGGTGCCGCGCATCCTCAAGCCCGCGGCCAACGAGGCGTACGGGCGCGTCGAGGCCCCGCGCGGAGAGGCCGGCTTCTACGTCACGTCCGACGGCACGGACAAGCCCTGGCGCGTCCGCATCCGCACGGGCTGCTTCACCGCCATGCCCGTCATCGAGCACATGAGCCCCGGCCTGATGATCGCCGACATCGTGGCGGTCATCGGCTCGCTGGACGTCATCGCGCCGGAGGTGGACCGCTGATGCTGCGCGACGTCGCCAACTGGATCGAAGGGCTGCTGGGCCTGGACCCGGCCACCTTCGCGTACTCCTGGATCACCAGCGTGGTCGTGATCGGCGTGATGGCGCTGGTGGCGTTCGTGTTCATCGCCTTCTTCGCGGGCCCCGTCACCTGGTGGGAACGCCGCCTGGCCGGCCGCATCCAGTCCCGCATCGGCCCGAACCGCGTGGGGCCGCAGGGCGTGCTGCAGTGGCTGGCGGACGGCATCAAGTGCTTCCTGAAGGAGGACCTGATCCCGGCCGAGGCCGACAAGGGCCTGTACATGTTCGCGCCGTACCTGGTGTTCGGCGGCTACATGGCGACCTTCGCGGTGCTGCCCTTCGGCGCGAACCTGATCGCCGCGGACCTGGACGTGGGCCTGCTGTACCTGCTGGCCATCACGGGGCTGGTGGTCATCGGCAGCCTGATGGCGGGCTGGTCGTCCAACAACAAGTGGGCGCTGTTCGGCGGCATCCGGTCGGCGGCGCAGTTGGTGTCCTACGAAATCCCGTCGGCGTTCAGCCTGATGAGCGTGGTGCTGATCGCCGGCACGATGTCGATGCAGGGCATCATCCGGCAGCAGGGCCCCTGGCCGTGGGACTGGTTCGTGTTCCGGAACCCCTTCCTGTTCCTGGCCTTCTTCCTGTCGCTGACGTCGTCCATCGCGGAAGGCAACCGGACGCCGTTCGACCTGCCGGAAGGCGAGTCGGAGCTGGTCGCGGGCTACCACGTCGAGTACTCGGGCATGCGCTTCCTGTGGTTCATGTTCGCCGAGTGGGGCAACCTGTGGGTGATCGCGTCGATCGCCACGGTGTGCTTCCTGGGCGGCTGGCAGATCCCCGGCATGTCCCCGGCCGAGATCGCCGCGTCCACGGGCCTGGCGTTCTGGGGCTGGCAGGCCCTGACCCTCGGCGTGTTCGTGGCCAAGGCGTCGGTGCTGGTCGCGTTCGTGATCCAGGTCCGCTGGACGCTGCCGCGCCTGCGCGTGGACCAGTTGATGATCACCTGCTGGAAGTACCTCGTCCCCGGGGCGCTGTTCTGCCTGGCGGGCGTGCTGGTGCTGCTGGCCGTCGTCCCCGAGAACGGCGTCGCGGACTGGGCGCTGCGGGGCGTTTCGCTGGCCGCGGGGCTGGCGATCGCGGTCGCGTACGTCTGGAAGACCCGCGCCGCCTACATGGCCGACCGTGACCTGTACCGCCGCATGGAGGGCAAGGAACTATGGTATCCGCCTTTCCGCCTCCCGTAGGCGACCCCGCGTCGGGCCGCGGGAGCGGCGGCCTGCCGGGCTGGCTGGGAAACGTGCGCAAGGCTGCGGCCTCGGTCTTCGAGGGCCTGGCCGTCACGATGTCCTGGATGTTCCGCCGGCCCATGACCGTCCAGTATCCCGACAAGATCGCCCGGCCCGTGCAGGAGGTCCTGCCCGACGCCTACCGCGGCATCCTGGAGCTGGACGTCCGGCTGTGCACCGGCTGCCTGCTGTGCGAAAAGACCTGCCCGATCCAGTGCATCGACATCGGCGTCGAAAAGAACGCCGCGGGCGGCCGCGACATCACGAAGTTCGACATCGACATCTCGAAGTGCATGTACTGCGGGCTGTGCCAGGAGTCGTGCAGCTTCGGGGCGCTGCGCCATTCCAGCGAGTTCGAGGCGACCCAGTCCGACCGAGCGAACCTGGTGCTGCACTTCGTGTCGCAGCCCCAGCCAATCGCCCGCTACAAGGCCGGCGAGGCCCCGCCCCGGCGCCCCCGCGGCAGCATCCTGAAGGACGTCATCGTCGGGTACGGGACCCGCGCGGGCAAGATCAAGGGCGCCCCGACGCCGCCCCCGCCAGCCTGGGACAGGCCGGCCCCAGTTCCCAAGCCCGAGCCCGAGCCCGAACCCGTCGCGCTCCCGCAAGCGCCCGCGCCTGCTGCGGCCCCACCGCCCGCGCCTGCTGCGGCCCGCGCTCCGGCGACGCCCCCCAAGGAGGAGACGCCATGACGGATCCTGTCGTCTCCGCATTGGTGTTCTACGCCCTGGCCACCTTCACGCTGGTGGCCGCCGGTTTCGTGGCCCTGTCCAGCAACATCGTGCACTCGGCCTTCGCGCTGTTCGCGACGCTGTTCGGCATGGCCGGCCTGTACGCCTTCCTGTCCGCGGACCTCCTGGCCATCGTGCAGATGCTGGTCTACGTGGGCGGCATCAGCGTGCTGGTGCTGTTCGCGGTGATGCTGACCTCGGGGCTGGACGACACGCGCCACTCGAACTCGAGCACCCGCCTCGCGGGCGGCATCGCGGTGCTGCTGGCGGTGACCGCCGCCGCGTTCGTGGCCGCGTCGGCCGTCCCCTCGGGCACCGAATCCGCCATCACGCCGACGACCGCCCTCATCGGCGATGCGCTGCTGGGGCGGTTCGTGCTGCCCTTCGAAGTGGTGTCGGTAGTCCTGCTGGCGGCCCTGCTGGGCGCCGTGACGCTGGCCCGCGGCGTCAAGGGAGGGGACCGATGACCGTCGGCCTGCCGCAGTACCTGGTCGTGTCGGGGGTCCTGCTGGCCCTCGGCCTGTTCACGATCGTCACGCGCAAGAACGCCGTGGCGATCCTGATGGGCGTCGAACTGGTCCTGAACGCCGGCCTCCTGAACCTCGTGGCCTTCTCCCGCTTCGGCGGGGGCCTCGACGGGCAGGTGTTCGCGCTGTTCGGGATCGTCCTGGCGGCGGCGGAGGCCGTGGTGGCCCTCGCCATCGTCCTGCAGGTCTTCCGGGCCCAGCGCTCGGTCGACGCGTCGAAGGCGAGCGACCTGAAGGAGTAGCAACGCCGTGCACGAAGCCGCACCGGTCCTGCAGGACTTCCCCCTGCTGTTCCTGGTCCCGCTGCTGCCGCTGATCGGCGCGGTGTGGAACGGGGTGATGGGCAAGACGATGCAGCGTCGCTTCGGCCACGCCGCGATCCACCTGCCCGCCATCCTGCTGCCCGCCGGGTCCTTCGTGATCAGCCTGTGGGCCTTCCTGACGCTGGCCGACGCCCCCCATGGGACGTCCGTGTACAACCACCTCTGGACCTGGCTGCCGGTGGGCACGCTGCAGGCCGAGGCCGCCTTCCTGATGGACCGCCTGTCGGGCGTGATGGCTCTGGTCGTCACCTTCGTCGGCACGCTGATCCACGTGTACTCCGTCGGCTACATGAAGGACGAGCCCGCCTACTGGCGCTTTTTCGCCTACCTGAACCTGTTCATGTTCGCGATGCTGACGCTGGTGCTGGGCGACAACTTCCTGCTGATGTTCGTCGGCTGGGAGGGCGTGGGCCTGTGTTCGTACCTTCTGATTTCCTTCTGGTGGCGCGACCGCGAAAAGGCGGTGGCCGGCATGAAGGCGTTCGTGGTCAACCGCATCGGCGACCTCGGGTTCAGCCTGGGCGTGTACCTGCTGTTCTGGGGCCTGTTGACCACGCCGGCCAGCCCTGCGAGCATGAAAGCCCACGGCGAGTTCCGCCACGCGCCGGCGGCGGCCCAGGAGGCCCCGGAAGTGACGCCGGCCACCTCGATCGCCTTCCGGGAGGTCGAGCAGATCCTGGAGGACCCGGTCAAGCGCGATCGCATCGTCAACCGCGACATCCTGGGCGTCGGCCTGATGACGCTGGTCTGCCTGCTGCTGTTCGTGGGCGCCACGGGCAAGTCCGCCCAGATCCCGCTGTACGTCTGGCTGCCCGACGCGATGGCCGGCCCGACGCCCGTGTCCGCGCTGATCCACGCCGCGACGATGGTGACGGCCGGCGTCTACATGGTCGCGCGGCTGCACTTCCTGTTCACGCTGTCGCCGGTGGCGATGACGGTGGTGGCCACGGTGGGCGCGCTGACGGCCCTGTTCGCGGCCACCATCGGCCTGTTCCAGTACGACATCAAGAAGGTGCTGGCGTACTCGACCGTCAGCCAGTTGGGCTTCATGTTCGTCGCGGTCGGCGTCGGCGCCTACTGGGTCGCCATCTTCCACCTGATGACCCACGCCTTCTTCAAGGCCTGCCTGTTCCTGGGGTCCGGCAGCGTCATCATGGGCTGCCACCACGAGCAGGACATGCGCAAGATGGGCGGCCTGCGGAAGCTGATGCCGGTCACCGCGGTCACCTACTTCGTGTCGTGCGCGGCCATCGCCGGCTTCCCGCTGTTCTCGGGCTTCTTCAGCAAGGATGAAATCCTCTGGAAGGCCTTCGACTCCGGCAACATGCTGCTGCCCGGCGGCGGCGTGATCCTGTACGTGATCGCGGCCATCGCGGCGCTGGGGACCTCGTTCTACATGTTCCGGTCCTACTACATGACGTTTTCCGGCGAATACCGCGGCGCCGCCGAGGCCCACGGCCACGATGCCCACGCCGACGCCCTTGACGCGCACGGCGCAGCTCCTGCCGCGGACCACGGCGCTCACGATGACCACGCGGACCCGCACGGCCCTGCCGATCACGCCGACGCGCACGGCCACGGCGCCCACCTGCCCGTCGAGTCCCCGTGGTCGATGGCGGGCGTGCTGGTGGTGCTCGGGTTCCTGGCGCTGGCGGGCGGCTACGTGGGCCTGCCCCTGCTGTGGGGCCTCCCGAACGTGTTCGAGGCGTGGCTGGAACCGGTCTTCGCCGGCACCGCCGACCGCGTCACCTCGGCAGGCTTCGGCCACGGCGTCGAGTGGGGCCTGATGGGCTTCTCCATCGTCGTCGCCTTCGGCGGCTTCTTCGCGGCCCGCACCCTGTACAAGGACGGCCGCAGCCCGATCCCCGCGCGCCTGCTGGCCAGCCCCAGCCCCCTGGTCCAGGCCACGCACCGCACGATCTTCAACAAGTACTACGTCGACGAGCTTTACGGCGTCGTGTTCGTGAAGGGCTCGCTGCTGCTGTCGCGGGGCCTGGCGATCTGGGACACCCGGGTGATCGACGGCGCCGTGAACCTCGCGGGCACGATCGGCCGCGGGTTCTCGTTCCTGCAGGGTGCCATCGACCGCCTGTTCGTCGATGGCCTGGTCGAGCTGGTTGCGAAAGTGGTCAAGGCGGCCGGCGCGAAGATCCGGCGCGTCCAGACCGGCCACATCCAGGCGTACGTGCAGGGTCTGGCCCTGGGCGCCCTGGCCCTGGTGGCCATCGCGTACCTGCTGGCATGGTGACCGGAACCGGCGCCCAGACGGGCTTAACCGAGTGAGAGGACGATGGACCTGACGACAAACAGCACGCTGCTCACGTGGACCGTGTTCACGCCTTTCCTCGGGCTGACCGCGATCCTCGCCCTCCTGGCGCTGCGACCGGCCTTGCGCCTGTCGCAACGGGCGGTGGACGAGGCGTCGCGCGGGATCGGCATGATCGCCGCCCTCGCCGCGATGGGCCTGTCGATCGCGCTGTGGGCGGACTTCGACGCGGGGACCTCGAACCTCCAGTTCATCCACCGGTTCGTCTGGATGAAGGCCTGGAACATCGAGTTCTTCGTCGGCGTGGACGGCCTGTCGCTGTCGATGGTGATCCTGACCGCCTTCGTGTTCCTGGCCGGCGCCATCGCGTCGCTGCCCTGGCTGGGCAAGCTGGATTCGCACCACCCGCACTTCAGCGGCAAGCGCGTGCCCGGCTACTGGATCCTGTTCCTGCTGCTGGAAACCGGCGTGTTCGGCACCTTCGCGTCCCAGGACTTCTTCCTGTTCTACGTGTTCTGGGAAGTGATGCTGCTGCCCATGTACTTCCTGATCGGCATCTGGGGCGCCCCGTCGCGCAAGGACCCGGACGGTCGCACGCGCGGCGGCCCGTACGCGGCCATCAAGTTCTTCCTGTACACGCTGGCCGGTTCGGTGCTGATGCTGCTGGCGCTGATCGCCATCTACTACGCGTCGGGCCCCGCCACGCTGGCCGACGGCACCCAGGGACCGCACACGTTCAACCTGGTCCACCTGACGGAGCAGGCCAGGGCGGGCGTGTTCACCGGCGCCGCCGCCATCCTGGGCGTCCCGTTCGTCCACCTCGTGTTCATCGGGCTGTTCCTCGGCTTCGCCATCAAGGTCCCGATGTTCCCGTTCCACACGTGGCTGCCCGATGCGCACGTCGACGCCCCGACGCCCATCAGCGTCATCCTGGCCGGCATCCTGCTGAAGACCGGCATGTACGGCATGTTCCGGTTCAACATGCAGATCTTCCCGACGGGCCTCGCCTGGGCCTCGTGGGCCATCGGCATCATCGCCGTCATCAACATCGTGTACGGCGCGTTCGTGTGCATGGCCCAGAAGGACCTCAAGAAGCTGATCGCCTACTCGTCGGTGTCCCACATGGGCTTCTGCCTGCTGGGGCTGGCGGCGATGACGCCGACGGCCATCAGCGGCTCGATCTTCCAGATGGTCGGCCACGGCATCGTCAGCCCGATGCTCTTCCTCATCGCCGGCGTGGTGTACGACCGCGCCCACACCCGCGACATCGAGGGCTTCGGCGGCCTGGCCCAGAAGATGCCCGAGTACACCGCCATCACGGGCTTCGCGTTCATGGCGTCCCTGGGCCTGCCGGGCCTGGCCGGGTTCGTCGGCGAGGTGCTGGTGTTCCTGGGGGCCTTCGCCGCCCAGGACGGCATCTTCCGCGTGCTGGTCGCGATCAGCGCGCTGTCGGTCATCATCACCGCCGGGTACTACCTGTGGACCATGCAGCGGATCTTCCTGGGCCCGTTCAACCACCGCTGGGATCACCTGTGGGACATGAACTGGCGCGAGCGGATCACGCTGTACCCGCTGGTGTTCGTGACCGTGCTGTTCGGCGTCTACCCGGCGCCGGTGCTGGACATGATTCGCGAAACGGTGAACACCCTGGTGGCGTCCCTGCCGGCGGGATTGTAGGGCTGGTTCGTCGGCCGGCGGCGGTGGGCCGCGGGCCGTCTGGGAGTCGTTGATGCTTTCGAACCTCCTGGCGATCGGACCGGAGCTGGCGCTGACGGCGACGGTGCTGCTGGTCCTGATCGCGGACCTGGTGATCGGCGATCGCCCGGCGCGACGCCCCCTGCTGGCGACGCTGGCCTTCGTCGGCCTGGCGGGTGCGGCGGCGCACTTCGCGGTGCTGCCCGACGGGGGCCCATCGGCCTTCGACGGCATGGTGTCGGGCGACGGCCTCGGGCGCTTCTTCCGGGGACTGTTCCTGGTCGCGGCCTTCTTCGGCGTGGCCTTCGGCGCGCTTTCGGACGAGATCCCCGTCCGCCGCTTCGGCGAGTTCACGATCCTGCTGCTGTCCACCACGCTGGGCATGTGCTTCCTGGTCAGCGCCCAGAACCTGCTGATGATCGTGCTGGCCCTGGAACTGACGTCGCTGCCGTCCTACATCCTGGCGGGCTTCCGTCGCGGCGACCGCCGGTCGTCGGAGGCCGCGCTGAAGTACGTGCTGTACGGCGCGGCCGCGTCGGGCCTGATGCTGTACGGCTTCTCGCTGCTGTACGGGATGGCCGGCACGCTGGACCTGGCAAAGATCGGCCCCGCGCTGGACACCGCCGCCGTCGGCGGGTCGGTCGCCGTGCGCGCGGGCATCGCCGTGGCCGCGCTGCTGGCGATGGTCGGCTACGGCTACAAGATCGCCGCCGTGCCGTTCCACCAGTGGGCCCCGGACGTGTACGAAGGCGCTCCCACGCCCGTCACCGCGTTCCTGTCGGTCGGGCCCAAGGCGGCAGGCGTCGCGGCGCTGATCCGGTTCGTCGTGGTGGGCTTCGGCGCGTCCGTCGCCACTCCGCCCGCCGGGGGCCTGCCGTGGCCGATGCTGCTGGGCATCCTGGCCATGGCGACCATGACGCTGGGCAACCTCGCCGCGATCCCCCAGGACAACGTCAAGCGCCTGCTGGCGTACTCGTCGATCGCGCACGCCGGCTACCTGCTGATGGGCGTGGCCGTGGGCACCCCCGAAGCCATCCAGGCCGTCGCGGTCTACCTGCCCATCTACCTGCTGATGAACCTGGGCGCCTTCCTGGTGGTGCTGGCCGTCCGGGCGAAGACCGGTTCCGAAACGATCGCGGCGTACCGGGGCCTGGGCACCCGCAGCCCGTTGCTGGCCGTCTGCCTGGCGATCTTCCTGTTCAGCCTGACCGGCGTGCCGCCCTTCGCGGGCTTCATCGGGAAGTTCTACCTGTTCGCGGCGGTGCTGCAGGCCCGGACGCCGTTCTTCTATGTCGTCGCGCTGGTCGGCGTGCTGAACAGCGTCGTGTCGCTGTTCTACTACGCCCGCCTGGTCAAGGCCCTCTTCCTGGAAGGGTCCCCGGCGGGCGCCCCGGTGGTCGCGGTCCCCTTCGCTGTCACGCTGCTGCTGGCCGTCCTGGCCATCCCCACCCTGCTGCTGGGCGTCTGGTGGTCCCCGCTGGCCGAACTGGCCGCCAGGGCTGCCGGGATCGCGGGCTAGGCTCTGTCGGCCCACCCGTTTCGTTGCAGCGAGGCGCCATGGACACCGACGCATCCCCGTTCCTCGCCAGGTTCCGGACCGGTCCGGCCGGAAGGACGGTGCACGAGCCCTGGGGGAAGGGGTTCCTGTGCCTCGTGTACGACGACGAAAGCCTGGTGCTGCAGGCCGCCTGGGTTCCGACCGCGAACCGGAAGCCGCGCGGCACCGACCTGCAACTTTGGTTCGACTGGGCCAACGACATGGTGACGTTCAAGTCCGCGCCGGGCAGGAGGCCTGACGGGTTCCCCCACCCCTTCCGGCGGAGCAGGGTCCCATGAAGCACCTTCCAGTCATCGCGGGAATGCTGGTCCTGGCGGTCTCGGGCGCGGCCTACGCGCAGGCCTCGAAGGCGCCCGCCGTCGCGCTGTTCGGCAACCTCGATGCGTCGGCCACGCTGGACGATGCGCACGCGGCGCGGGTCATGGAAGTCGTGGCGGCGCGGCTGCGGGCCTCGGGACGGCTGGACCCGCTGCCGGTCGTCGTTCGCGCGCCGGAAGGGGTGGAGCAGGCGCCCGCCCGCGAGCCTTGCACCGACACGGCCTGCCGCATCGAGGCCGCGCGAGGCCTCGAGGCCGCGGCGATGCTTTCCATGGAGCTCGCCGAGACCGACGGCCGCTGCAAGGTCGGCCTGGCCCTCTACGGGGTCCGGAAGTCGTCCCTGGAGGCGGCCAGCACGGCCACCGGCGCCTGCGACGAGGCGGGGATCGAGGCCTCGGCGCGCTCGGCCACGGCCACGCTGCTGAACGCCTGGCTGGGGTACGACCCCGCCGTCCGGGCCAGGCTGGTGACCGCCCGCAACGCCGGGATGGGCCTCACCGTGACCGGGATCGTCCTGATGGTCGCGGGAGGAATCGCCGGCGGCGTGATGGTGGCGGGTCTGGGCGGCTGCGGCACGGTGGTCAACGACGAATGTTCGAACTTCGGGGCCCAGATGTCGGGAATCGTCGTGCTCGTTTCGGTGGTCCCCATCGGGGCTGCGCTGATCGTGGCCGGGGGACCCGTCTGGGGCGTGTACCAGCGCCGCATCGACCGCTTCGACGCCGCCGCCTCGAAGGCCTCCCTGGTCGGCGTCGGCCCCCTGTACGATTCCCGCACGGGCGCGAAGGGCCTCGCGGCGACGTTCGCGTTCTGAACGCGGTCCTCTTCTTCGCCCATCCTCGCCGAACCCACTGCCCTACGCGTACACCACACCCTGGCCAGCCCGTACCGCAGGCGGCGGCTGGCTCCGTCGCATACAAGTCTGCAATAACGGGCCATTAGGATTCGCGGGCGGGCGGCATACGCCTTGCACAACCGGGTTGTCGAGGCGCGATGAAGGGAGCCGGACGACCCATGACGGGACAGCACGCACAGACAGGCACCCCGCAGCAGGCGGGCGCATCGCGATCCGCCGCCTGGTGGCTCCTGCTGACGGCGGGCCTCGCGATGACGGCCGCCGTCGCGCGATGGGCAGGCGTGGATCGTGCCTTCGAGGCCTGCCGGGACGCGGGGCCGGGCGTCCTGGCGATCCTGGCCGCACCGGCAGTGGGGATGTTGCTGCACGCGCTGGGCTGGCGAGCCCTCCTTCCCCCTGCCGCCCGACCGGGGATCCGGCGTGCGTGGCTGACCTATGTCGCGGCCCAGGGGATCGACGAGGTCGGGGGCGGAGTGCTGGGCGAGCCCCTGAAGTGCCTGTCCCTGCCCGAGGAGCACCGGGACGCGGCGGTCGCGGCGATGGCCCTCGACAACGTCGCGCAGATGCTCGCCTTCCTGCTGTTCCTGGTCGGGGCCCTGGCGGCGCTGGCCGGGACCGCCGCGGCAGGTCCGGTTCGCGCCGGGGTCTGGGCGACGCTCGGGGTGGTCCTGGCCATCGGGGGCGCGGGCCTGGCGGCGGTCTGGTGGCGTCCGGCGCGCTTCCCCGCCTGGTCCCGGGTTGCCGACGAGGTGCTCGCGGGGCTGCACCAGCACCCCGGGCGGCTCGTGGCCTCCGTCGCCTGGCACTTGGGCGGCAAGGCCTGGATCATCGCGGAGTTCGGATTGACCCTGGCGATCCTGGGACCGGTGGATCCAGGCGCGGCCGCGGGCCTGGCCGTGGTGTCCACGGCGGCATCGGCCCTTGGGATGCCCATCCCCGGGCAGGTTGGCGCGGTCGAGGGGGCCCTGGTCGCCGCTGGCCCCCTGTTCGGCGTCGCCGCCCCGGTGGCGCTGGCACTGGCCCTGTTGCGCCGCGCCCGGAGCCTGGCCTGGATCGGGCTGGGCTTCGGCTGCGCGACCCTGATCCGGAGGAAACCATGACCCAGACCGTCCGCGCCGCCCGCCTCGCCATCGGGATCGCCGCCAGCCGGGCGCTGGGCCGTCACCGGCCGCTGCTGGTCAATATCGAGGCGACGCACCGGTGCAACCTCCAGTGCACCTTCTGCGACAAGGCCCATCCGGACGCGCCGGTGATGCCCGGGGACCGGGCGCTGGCGCTGCTGGACGACCTGGCGAGGGCCGGGACCCTGTCCGTGTGCTTCGACGGCGGCGAGGCGCTGACCCACCCGGACCTGGGCCGCATGGTCCGGCGGGCCAAGGACCGCGGCCTGCGGGTCGCCATCAGCACCAACGGCACCCTGATCCCGTCGCGGCTCGACGATCTCCGGGGCGTGGACGTCCTGAAGGTCAGCCTCGACGGTAGGCGGGAGGTCCACGACCGGGGTCGCGGCCCGGGCAGGTACGACCAGGCGCTGGAAGGGGTCCGGGCGGCGCGTTCCCGGGGGATCCCGGTGGCCCTGCGGATGGTGCTGGCGGCCCACAACGTCGGGGACTGGCCCCACGTGCTGGAAACGGCGGAAGGCCTGGGCGCCACCGCCCTGTTCCAGCCTGCCATCGGCAGCCTGATGGACGCTCGCGACCGCCAGGGGGATGGGTCCGCCGATCCAGCCGCCTATGCGGCCGCGCTGACGGGAATCCGCGCCGCCCGGGCCGCGGGCCGGGCCGTCGGGAACGAGTCCGCCTGCCTGGACCACCTGTCGGCGTGGCCGACGCCCAACCCGGTACCGTTCTGCGCCGGCGGCCGGGTCGAGGTGGCCATCGGCCCCGAGGGTGGGCTCTACCCCTGCGGCCGTGTGGGCCGGAACGCGCCCGCCCCGAACGTCTTCGATCTGGGCGTCGCCGAGGCGATGCGACGCGTGGAGCGGCCGACCGACTGCGCCGACTGCTGGTGCACCCTGACCCTCGGCGTCTGCTTCCTGTACCGCCCCGAGGTGCGACTGGCGACGGATCGGCTGTCCCGCTGGTGGAACGGGGTGGGTTCATGAGCGAACCGCGGTACCGGCGCGTCCTGTTCCTGCTGTTGGACGGGGCCCGGCCCGACGTGCTCCAGGCGCTGCTGGACGCCGGGGAGCTGCCCCGGATCCGCACGCTGCTGGTGCCGGACGGCCGGGTCCGGACCGCCGTGGCCTGCTTCCCGACGGTGTCGGGCGCCGCACACCTGCCGTTCATGACCGGGTGCTTCCCCGGAACCCTGGGCGCCCCGGGGATCTACTGGTTCGACCGGAGCCTGCAGGCGGCCGGCGGCTCGCCGCTGCGAAGCGTGCGGTCGTACCTGACGCCGTTCAGGAACGCGAGCCTGGACCGGGACCTGGCCCCCGGCACGCCCACCCTGGCCGCGGCCTGGCCGGACGCCCGGTACGTGTTCGGCTGGTACACCCGGGGCAGCCCGCCGGAGGCCCTCCTGACGCGCCACACGAAGATCACGTCCTTCCTGACCGGCCTGCTGACCCGGGACTGGATGTGCTGCGACCGGCACGCCGAGGCGGCCCTGGTCCGCGCCGTCGACCTGGGAGGCTCCTTCGTGTTCAGCGTGTTCCCGGCAACCGACGAGCTGGGCCACCGGTTCGGGCCGACTGCCCCGCAAACGCTTGCCGCGTATCGCGGCATGGACGGGGTCGTCGGACGCCTGTTCGATCGCCTGGCCCGGCGTGGCGAAGCCGAATCCACGCTGGTCGTGCTGTCTTCCGACCACGGCATGAGCCCGACGCACACCCACTTCCCCCTGGACCACGCGGTCGAGGCGGCCTTCGGGAAGACGCTGACGTTCAAGCGCTGGCCGACGCCCCTGTCGGGGTTCAAGGCGGTGGTGCTGGCGTCGGGAAACGGCATGGCGAACGTGTACTTCCGGGGCGACGGGTGGGCCCGGGGCCGGCCTGACGCCTCGCTGTTCGCGGGCTTCGCCCGGGGCCTGCTGGCCGGCAACGCCGTCGACCACGTCGCCTGGCGAACTGCGAACGGGGACCTGCGGGTCGAAGGCCACGGCGGCGCCGCGACGATGCACGAGGTTCCGGGTGGGGTCGTCTACCGCCCCGAGGGCGTGGACCCCTTCGGCTACGACCCCCTACCCGAGGGGATGGACACCGGGACGGCCCTGCGCCGGACCATCGACACGGACTACCCCGACGCCCCCTTCGGCCTGTTGACCTGGGCGCGATCGCACCGGGCCGGCGACCTGCTGGTGACGGCGCGCCTGGGAACCGACCTGAGGAACTGGTTCGAGTACCAGGAACCCCGGGGCAGCCACGGTGGGCTCCACGCCGCACACGCCCGGGTCCCGATCCTGTGCAACGCACCCCTCGCCGACGGCCCGATGCGGACGGCCGACCTGTACCCCACGATGGTGGAACTGGCCGGCCGCATCCTGCCGCCCGGGGTGGAGGGGGTGTCGCGGGCGGCCGGCAACCCCTAGACAACGTTCACGCCTTCCCCCGCGGCACCGGTGCCACCTGCAGTTCGGGGTTCCCTGTTTCGACACAAACTGTCATCGACTGATCATCCGGATGTTGACCGCGAACCGGGTCGGTGTATGCTCCGTAACGCTGGTGGGAGAATCATAGTCATGAAGCGTGCGCCTCAAGGCGAGGGCGCAGGTCTGCAGGTAGGCCCCGGGGCCCACCTGCTGGGCCGGGCCCTCGATGCCCGCTACCTGATCAAGACCATCATCGGCGTGGGAGGCATGGGGACCGTCTACTGTGCCGAGCAGTTCAGCATGCGGCGCGACGTCGCCGTGAAGGTCGTGCGGCACGACATCCAGGACGAAAACTCCGTGCGCCGGTTCCTGACCGAGGCCCGGGCCGCCAGCCGCCTGAAGAGCCCCCACACCGTGACGGTCTTCGACTTCGGGCGGACCCGCGACGGCATCCTGTACATCGCGATGGAACTGCTGGAAGGGCGCTCCCTGGCGCGGGAACTGAAGAACGAGGGGAGACCCATCCCGCTGGTCCGTGCGGCACGGCTGATCCACCAGGTCCTCGATTCGATGGCCGAGGCCCATGGCCTGGGCATCCTGCACCGCGACCTGAAGCCGGAAAACGTCCTCCTGCTGGACGTCTCGGGTTCGCGGGATTTCCTCAAGGTGCTGGACTTCGGCGTCGCCAAGATGGTGGGCGAGGTGCGGCCGGGGACAACGGCCGCCGGCGTGTCGTTCGGGACGCCCATCTACATGAGCCCCGAACAGATGATGGGTCGGAAGGTCGGTCCCGAGACGGACCTCTACTCCGTGGCCATCATGCTGTTCGAACTGCTGGCCGGCAAGCCGCCCCTCGAAGGCTTGAGCCCGATCGAGATCGCCATGAAGAAGGTCGAAGGGAAGATGCCTCCCCTTCGGCAGGTGAACCCCAGGGTCGAGTCCTCGGACGCCCTGGAAGCCTTCTTCGCCCGGGCCTTGGCGCCGGACCCCGCGAACCGGCCACCCGACGTCAAGACCTTCCGCGAGGAGCTCAACCGGGCCGTCAGCGTCATGAACACCAAGGCCCGACCCGCCGACGAGTTCTCCGGGATCCCGGTGCAGGCGTTGGACGTCTCGACGATCGTCCTGTCGCGGCGTGCCTCGGTCAACCCGCCCCCATCGACAGTGCGCGGAGTGCCGGTCGTCGAGGACGACGACTCGTACACGCCTCCGCCCGCGCCGTACACGCCGTACGATCCGCACGACATGGAGCCGCCTGCCTCGGTCCGGCCCCACCCATCGACAGTCCGTGGGGTGCCGGTCGTGACGCCCGACCATCGACCCGCCGCAGCGCCAACGCGGGCGGCCCCGATGGCCATGCCTCACCCCTCGCCGCCACAGGGCGCCCCCTGGGACGCCGTCCCGTTGGCGCAGATGGAGGTGGATTCGGGGGGTGATCGGCCCCACCCGCGCATCCCGGTCGAAGGTGTCGACGAGCCGGCGAAGGCGTCGCCCCCACGACTGCCCGACCCGCTCATCGCGGCGAAGCCCGGTCGCGTCCCGGAACGCCGCAAGCGCCCCAGGACGACCAGCCTCAGGAACGTCGTCTGCCTCGTCGGAGGGACACGCCACAAGGCCCTCGTGGCCGAGATCAGCGAGACCGGGGGCTACCTCTATTCCCACTGGATGCCTCGGCCGGGCGACACCCTGAGCATCCTGTTCCGCCCGTCCGACGACACCATCGGTCCCGCCATCATCATCGCGTCCCGCGTGGTGCGCGTGGTGGAAAAGCCGGCGACTCCCGGCGGGGTGAGCGGCTTCTCCGTGAAGTGGCTGGTGCTGCGTACCGAGGGGCGCCTGGCGCGCCTGCAGGCCTTCTACAAGAACACGTTCGAAGCGGACCTGCCGGGAGCCTGCACGCATACCGAAGCGCGCCTGTGGGAGTACTGGTTCGAGGACCGGCTCCTGCAGCGCAACGTCACCCGGAAGAACGGGGTCTGATCCCGTGGCGGCTCTCGACCCTCCCCAAGCCGGCCCCTGGAGCACGCCTTGTCCAGGAGGCGGACACCGCCGCTCCACGACCCACCGGCCACCGACCCGCGCGATCCGCATCGTCGCAAGGCCCCAAGCCCTCCGCAGCCCGCGATGCCTGCGGCACGCCCGTTGCAACGCGATCCATCGACCCGACCCGGAGGGAACCATGCGACGACAGACTCCCTGGACGCACCTCCCGGTGATGCTGCTGGTCGCGTCCGGTTGCGCGACCGTCAGCCCACCCCCCATGCGGATGCTGAACGAACCGGTGCTGAGGCCCGAGGCCGGGGCGGTGTCGCTATCCGCGACCGCAGGCGGCGATGTCGGCATCTTCTTCAAGGCTGCGGCAGGAGGCGAGGCCCGCGTGGATCTGCAGGCGACCCGGGAGATCGCCCTCGAGGCCTCGGGCGGCGGCGGCCACGTGGTCGAACGCCAGGACGTCCACGGCTCGCCCACGTGGCTGGCGTGCGGCCGGCTTGGAGGCGTGTACCGGCCGACGCACCTCGACTGGGTGACGTTGCGCTTCGGCGTCGGCGGTGGCGGCGCGAGCACCGGCCTGACATACGCAACCACCGACGTGGGCGTGTCGTTCGGGTGGACCTTCCTTCGCCGCGTGCGGCCCTACGGAGGCGTTTCGCTGGCGTTGTCCACGCCGATCGAGCACGGCCCCTGGATCGGGAACAGCGAAGACGACACGCTGCGGCGCCCCCAGACAACGCTCTGGCTGGGCGGCAACCTCGGCCTCGCGGTGCGGGTGGCCGGCAACTTCGAGGTAGGCGCAGAAGGGTTCATCGACAGCGGATGGCGGGTGACCCACGACGGGGACGGCGGCCTCCTCTTCGGCGGGACCGGCGTGCTCCGCTACACGTTCGGACCGACGAACTGATCCCTCGGTGCGCCCGGGGCTGCCCCCCCTTCCTAATGCTCCCTTCCGAACCTTCCGATATCCCTGCGGCAGGGTGATGTCCCGGTCCCTGGGGCCGGACGCGTCGCCGGGCACGCACCTGTCGGGGGAGCCATGATCCCTTTGCGCCGCGTCGATGACACAGGCATCGCAACTCCCGGCGGGAACGAAGACTGCTCGGCCGAGCTGGTGCTGGCGACCGAGGTCCTGCGACAGGAGTCCGCGGAACGGCGCTGGGCGCAGGAACGGCTGGCCACGGCGTATGCGACCCTCGCGACCGCCTACGAGGAAACGATCCGCGGATGGGCCCTGGCGCTGGAATTGCGGGACCTCGAGACCCGGGGGCACACCGCCCGCGTGACCGCGCTGACCCTGTCCCTGGCGAGATCCTGGGGATTGACCGAAAGCCGGATCGTCCACCTGCAGCGGGGCGCCATCCTGCATGACATCGGCAAGCTGGGCATCCCCGACGCGATCCTGTTGAAGCCGGGACGATTGACGCAGGAAGAGCGCGCCATCATCGAACGACACCCGGACCTGGCGCGCCAGATGCTGGGCGAAATCCCGTTCCTGGAACCTGCGATGGCCATCCCGTGGTGCCATCATGAACGATGGGATGGCAGCGGCTATCCGCGCGGATTGCGAGGCGAGGAGATCCCGCTGGAGGCACGGATGTTTTCCGTGGTGGACGTGTGGGACGCCCTGCGGTCGACGCGACCGTACAAGGAACCCTGGCCCGCGGCGCGCGTGGCCGTTCTTCTGCGGGACGAGGCAGGGCGCCAGTTCGACCCCGCGGTGGTGGACGCGTTCCTGGCCCTGGACATGGTGGTGGCGGAAATCGCTTTCGAGGCATGACGCCCGGCAATCCACGAAGGATGGACGATGCAGCCGACCCACAAGGCGACCCTGGCTTCCTACGACAGCGGGGCGGAGCGCCGCCGGCATCCCCGCCGTCCCCTGCTGCAGGACGTGCACTGCTACATCGATGGCGCTCGGCTGGACGGTTCGTGCCTGAACGTGAGCGCCGGAGGGCTGTTCCTGAAGACGGACGTGCAGCGGGACATCGCGCCGGGAGCCTCGGTGGGCCTGGTGTTCAAGGCGCAGCCGCACTCGCAATCGCCGGTGATCCTGTTCGGGCAGGTGGCGCGGCAGCAGCTGGCCGGGGACGAGGGACTGGGGATTGCCTGGGCGAAGGCGGTCACTCCCGGCGAACCCGGGGAACTGGTGGCGGTGCTGCGGCAGGTCCTGGGGATCGAGCCCGAGGGCGTCCACCGGGTCGTGGACGAGGATGGGCAGGCTCGCAGCGTGTACCTGTTTGCATCGAGTCCACCCACCGAGGGCGAGCCCGCAGGGTTCGTGGAACGGCCCGAGGAGGCCGGCTGGCCTCGATCCCTGGGCCCGGGCGCGATCTCCCGGCAGTTCGATCGGCGATTCGCGGGCACGCCTCTGGACGAACCCGCGCTGCTGATGACGGAAGGCAGGGAGCGAATCGGCCGGCTGCGGCGCCTCGGGATGACGGGGCTGGCGCTGACCCTTCAGGAGGAACCGGCGCTGGCGTTCGGGGCCGAGGTGGAAATCCGCGTCGAGATCCGGACCAACGTCGGGGTGATCCCGATCGCCCTCCGTTGTCGCATGCTGGGACCGGAGGTCGAAGAGCAGGGACCGGAGGGTCGGCCCTCCCGCAAATCGGACCGCACCAGCCTGGCCTTCGAGATCGTGGCGCGCGACGAGGGCGATCACGCGGGCATCGTGGACCGCTACCTGAAGTGGCTCCACCTGAGCTCGATGTTCCAGTCCTAGCCGTCGGGTGGGCACATCGGGATCAGGGTTGGACGCCGATGGCGCCGGGCATGCCGGTGTACCCTTCCCCGAGGGACGTCACGCCCAGGTCCGTCACGGTACCGTCCGCCTTCATCCACACCGTCCGGATGCCGGCCACCTCGGTCACCAGCACCACGCCGGACAACGCCCCGCGATCGACGAGGGCCGCCGCACCGGGCAACTGGGGCTTGCCGCCTGCGTAGGCCAACTCGCCGCGGTTCGAAAACGGCGTCGTCGCGTTGCCGTCATCGCGGTCCAGCACGAACAGGGCGTTGCCGTAGCCGCTCACGGCCAGCACCGTGCCGCCCGCCGGGGCGGCCAGCAGCACCACCGGGTCGTTGAACGGGAAGTTGCCTGGCAGGGACAGCGAGTCCCCGGTGACGGCCACCACCGTGATCGAGTTGGGAGTCCCGGAGATCTCGTCGTTGTCGCCCAGCAGCACGTACTTCCCGTCGGGCGTGACGGTCGCGCCGGTCACGATCGCATCGGCACCGAAGGCCTGCGCGCTGCCCAGGAGGGTCGGCGAGGCGCCCCAGCCCAGCAGGTGCACGTCCATTCCCGCAGGCGAGCCCAGCGTGTCGTCGGCCGCCAGCACGACGCGATCGGGCCGTCCCGGCAGCGGCAGCAACGCCCGGGGCAGCTTCGACGCCAGCACGCGCCCCTGGTCGGACAGCGTGCCGTCACAGGCGATGTCCACGCGGTACACGCCACCGCCGATGTCGGCCCACTCCCCGTCGAGCACCCAGGCGTGGTCGCCCTCGGGCGCCATCACGACGCGATCGGCGTAGAAGGCCCCCTTGAACGCGGCATGGACCACCACCGGCGTGCCGTCGGCACCCACACGAAACACGCCCAGGGTGCCATCGTTCTGCGGCACGATGCCTACAGCGCCGTCGGGCGTGAAGACGACCTGGCCCCCGAACGCCGGGCCCATCTGCAGCGTCGTTCCCGTCGGCGCCAGCGCGCCTTCGGCGGAAAGATCCAGGAACATCCAGGCATTGGCCGGATCGCCGTTGGTGTCATACGGAAGCGACACGGCGACCTTGCGAACCCGGTCGGACGATGCCGGGAGGCGCGGGCACGATTCCGTCCCCGGATCCGAGGGCACGTCCGAGACGCCCGGATCCAGGAGGGCGTCGG
>Ga0118677_10005893_pt1 | contig 21174 bp, 17 predicted proteins | sample AliMusrvi5mmetaG_FD_86154 | JGI IMG/M metagenome (GOLD analysis project Ga0118677, IMG submission 86154)
GTAGAGCCCTTTTACGATTTCCTTGTCTTGTCCCTTTAAGAATTTTATCGTACTTTGTACATAAGTTTCATATTCGGCAGGAGTACAAAAGCCCACACAGGGAGCCGCACATCGTTTGATAGAGTAGAGAAGGCAGGGTCTGGTTCTTCTTTTTAGCTCATCATCAGAGCACTGTCTTAAAGGAAAAAGTTTTAGGAGAAGATCGTAGGTTTGTCTTGCGGCAAACGCGCTTGTATAGGGACCAAAGTAGAGTCCATTTTCTCTAGGTTTCCCCTTATACCGGATGAGTTTTAGCATAGGCCACTTATGTCTATGGTTGATCATCAAGCTGACATACGTTTTATCATCTTTTAAAATAGCATTGTATTTAGGCTTGTGTTTTTTGATCAGGGTATTTTCTAAAAGAAGGGCTTCTTTTTCTGAACGGACAACAATGGTTTCAATAGTTTCGATATCAGCTACAAGAAAGGGGATCATCGCCCTTGAGTCACGATGCGTGCTAAAGTACTGCTTCACCCTTTGTTTTAGCACTTTGGCTTTACCAATGTAGATGATAATGCCGGAGGCATTTTTCATTAAATAGACACCGGGATCTGAGGGGAAGAGCTCGAGCTCTTTTGGATCAAAAGGCATTATGACCGTATAGGTTTCTTTAGTAAGTTATCCTATAGCACATAGCAGGATTTAAGGATGAGCGGGAAGTTGAACCACTTTAGGTCGAGAAGGTTTCTCTTCATGAGGAGAATCAAAATTTTCTTCAAAGTCATCTGAAATCGCAACAGTTTCTACAATTTTAGTGTCGGAAAAGGGCTCTTTTTGGCAGCTAAAAAGGAGGGCTAGAGGTAAGATAAATAGAATTTTTTGCATATATTCCTGACAAGCTTGGTTACTATCAGCATCTAAATTAAAAAGAAAGACTCACGATCTTAGCTTTAAGGAGAGAATAAAGCAAAGCTCAAATTTGGTGGAAAAGGATGGGTGAAACCAACGGTATCGGCCTTTTTGCCTTATCTTAAGTTGGTAAATATTAATCATTAACGCTTTTATGAGTTATAGAATCTTGCTCTATAACTCATTTTTATGCTATATTGTGAGTTATAGAATAGGAGTCTATAACTCATGCCGTGGAATTGGGAATTGCCAGATTGGCCAAACTTTACCTGTGACCTGCACCAAATTGCTGAAAGGGAAAAGCAGTTCCTTTTACGTGTTGGTAGTTCTTTAGCTACGTTTAAACATATTGAGATCCAAGAGTGTCAGCAGTATATCGTTGAAATGCTTAGCATAGAGGGGATAGAAAGCTCAAAAATAGAAGGGGAAATCCTAGATCGAAAAAGTCTACAGTCTTCTATAAAACGGCATTTTGGAATCCAAACAGATGTAACGAAAGAGTCAAAAAAAGAAGCGGGTATCGCAATGCTTCTTTGCAGCGTTTACGAGTCGTTTGACAAACCACTTACCTCTGAAATGATTTTTAAGTGGCATTCAACACTCTTTAAAGAAGACTCTCACATTGATGACTCTGGAAAGTATCGAACACATAAAGAGCCTATGCAAATTGTTTCTTCTCGCTATGGTGCAGAAAGAGTGTTTTTTGAGGCTCCCCCTTCAGAAAGAATAACTGAAGAAATGAAGAGGTTTATAAAGTGGTTTAATTCTTCTAAGGAAAGTGGATCCATTTTAGGCCGTGCCGCTATTGCGCATGTATATTTTGAAAGTATTCATCCTTTTGAAGATGGAAATGGAAGAATTGGACGGGCATTAGTAGAAAAAATCCTCTCTCAAGGGGTAGACCGCCCTGTAGTCATAGCCATCTCCAAAGTACTTGAGAAAAGAAAGAAAGAATATTACGCAGCACTTGAGAAATGTAATAAGGTTCTCGATATAGGCCATTGGGTATCTTTTTTTTCGGATGTCATTATACAGGCGCAGAAAGAGTCTATGGAATTGCTTTATTTTATCATCGATAAGGCTAGGATGCTGAGCTCATTACAGGAGCAAATTAATCCTCGACAAGAAAAAGTCTTACTTAGAATGTTTAGTGAAGGATTGAGTGGTTTTCAGGGAGGACTCAGCGCTGAAAATTATATTTCCATAACAAAAACTTCTAGAGCAACTGCCACAAGAGACCTGGCAGAGCTTGTTGAAAAAAGCGCTCTTATAAAAACCGGAGAGCTTCGTCATACACGATACTGGTTAAACCTTAACAGAGAGAACCTAAATATCCGTAAGTAGATTCTCTTTTACGAAAATTTCAATAACTAGCTCCATTTAGTTTCTTTGGTTGAGCTCGATAACCGGAATGCTCGGATTAAAATACGTGGACCAGCGGCTCAAATTCGAACTTGTTCTGATGAGAAGGTCAGACTTCGATAGCAGAACACAATCGATTAAAGCCTCTTCTCCATGGAGTTTTTGACTTGCTACATTAAAATGAAGAGCCTGCCCATTACTCGATCTCATCGTGCTATAGCCAATGACTCTATCTTCTCCAAAAGCATTAAGAAGTTGATAGATCACTTCCTGTTCATCACTTGCGATAAAGATCTTGAAATTTTGCACACTATTTTGCGTGATATAAGTATTTACACACTCAATGACTCTTTCATAAGGAACAAACGGAGCTTCGAGTGTTTTATCAGTGCCCCTGTAATGTATGCCAATGATGTGATGCCCACTAAATCTATCTTCGATAAATTGATCGATTTTTTTTTGGATCTCTGGGCGGATGTGGAAGTATTTTTCAATGAGATCGTGATTCTGCTCTCGACTGAGCTGGAATTCTGAAAAAAAAGAGTAATGTGTGAATTCATCGATGTTAAAGCGCTTGATATCAGAGCTGTGATTACTTCCTATCTTTATAGGCTCAAAATAATAACTCCACCAATTAGATCCATAGCTTTGGTCGTAGTAGAGTCCGTAGTTTTCAAAGTCTACTTCAACACCACTATAGGGGTTTCTTTCGTACTCATCTAATACACCTAGAACGTAGCCGAGTACACTAAACATTCCACATCCATAGGAATGCAGATTTACCTGTAAATACGTGGGACTTGTAAAGCCAAGGCTAGTCACTAGTAAGAAAATTCCGATCAAAATGTTTTTCATAAGTCCTCAAAAATTATTTAGCATCAATCTATGCTCATTTGCTGTTAAGTGATATGTAATAATGGGGTTAAAAATGAATATCAGAAAAATTTGTGTGTTGTTGACATTTTCACTTGCTTACCTGCAGGGGGAAGTTGTCGTTGTAGGAAGCCTTGGGGGGGGGCTTGGTAATCAGATGTTTATCTCAGCGGCTGTGTACGCCTATGCTTTAGACATAGGAGCAGAAGCTCTATTTCCCAATACGGGACTGGCTCATGTAGGGTCGAGCCCCGTTCTTTCAAAACTCAGGCGCTGCGAGGGGGATACTCCTAATTACCCATGGATTTGGGAGACGGGGCACAACTGGATTGATCTTCCGAGAAACAATCCTCAATCTGCAATCATTGCAGGGTACTATCAATCTGCTAGATATTTTCATCACCGGAGAAAGGAGATCCTTGCTCTTTTTAGCCCAAGTGAAGAGGTGTCGTGTTATATAAAACAGAAATACAGTGATCTACTTTCTCAAAATACTGTTGCCATCCATGTTCGCAGAGGAGATTACCTTCATTTTACAGGGAATAATGGAAAAACAGTAATGTACAATTTGTCTGAGGATGAAGAGTACTACCATAAGGCTCTTGAGCATTTTGACTGTGAGAATGATTGCTTCCTATTTTTCTCAGACGATACTGATTTTGTGAAATCGATGGATATTTTACAGAAAATAAAACACTACTACATCGTCCCTAAAAATGAGCACTGGGAAGATTTTTACCTTATGACGTTTTGTAAGCACCACATCATTGCCAATAGCACATTCAGCTGGTGGGGCGCTTATTTATCCGAAAACCCTTCTCAGAAAGTAGTGTTTCCCTTGAGGTGGTTTGGGCTGGGGATTCCTGAAGGGTACTCCTTACAGGGAGTCCAAGATAAGTATTTTAAAGCAGCAAGCTACATGCCTATGGACCATTGGATAACGATTGAGTAGATTGCCAACGGAATTTATGAAATGCCTTTTTGTAGAAATCGGGGATTATTTTATTGGAATTATAAAGTGTAAGATAATATGAATTATTTATAACCCCCTTTAACTGCAGGTCCTTCTATGAAGCATATTTTACTCTCCTGTCTTTGTTTATCCCTTATCCATGCAGACAAAGCATTTGCTACAACAGGGCTTATAGGGGGATATAATGGAGGCGCTCCCTATGCTGCGTTTGTAGATGAACAGGGAAACCTAACAACCCTTGACCTAGGGATAGGAAATGGATCGATTGGAGGCGGTGGGGTGCAGCCTATTGTAGCGATTAATGATTCTGGCATAGGCATTGTAGGAGGGTATAATAATGGCTCTGCTTATGCCGCATTTGTCGGTCCTGGCAATACTGTACGTCCTTTAAATCTTTCTCTATCTAGTGGAATCATTAATTCTGTTGCAATCCTTAATACGGGATTCGGGCTTATAGGAGGGCAAGATACTAGCGGTCTGCAACCAGCTTACGCCGCTTTTGTCGGTCCAGGAGGGCAGGTAACTCCTTTAAATCTTTCCCTATCTAATGGTTATATTAATTCTGTTGCCTTGAATGACACAGGAGTTGGGCTTATAGGAGGGCAACATAATAATAGCTTGCAACCAGCTTATGCCGCAATTGTTAGTCAAGGAACTAGTGTAATTCCTTTAAGTCTCCAACTACCTTCTGGAGTGATTAACTGTGTTGCGATTAATGGTGCGGGACTCGGCCTTATAGGAGGGCATGATAGTAGTGGCTCGTTCCCTGCTTACGCTGCTTTTGTTGGTCCAGATAGTAGCGTACGCCCTTTAAATCTCGAAGTGCCATTTGGAGAGATCTACTCTGTTGCGATTAATGGTGCAGGAGTTGGGCTTATAGGAGGGCAAGATAATAGTGGCTCGCAACCAGCTTATGCCGCAATAGTCGGTCCAGGAAGCAGTGTAAATCCTTTAAATCTCCAGGTACCAAATGGATCGATCTTGTCTGTTGCGATTAATGGCTCAGGAGTAGGTCTTATAGGAGGGCAAGAAAATTCTATCTCTGCTTATGCAGCCCTCGTTACTGCAGGTGGACAGGTAAGTCCTTTGAATCTCCAAATAGCACTAGGAGATGTTAAGTCTGTAGCAATTAGTGAAGCGGGAGTCGGGCTTTTAGGAGGGAGAAATGTAAATGATCCTTATGCGATGCTCGTTGCCCCGGGAGGTCAGATAACTATTTTGAACCTCCAAATAACAAATGGATCCATTACTGGCGTTGCATATCCCCTTGACGAGGCAACTCCTAAATCGATAGGTTCTAATTGGGGAGTCTTTAACTCCCAGTTTGCGGCCTCGTTCGCTCTCAATTCTCACATCTCAGGTAAACACAGAATCACAAATGAGGCAGAACATCTGGATCTTGCCTATCTCGCTTCTGCAGATGATAACCTGCCCATGAATAGCGGAGCTGTAGAAAAAAACTCTAAAGATCCCAGTACCATTTGGGTGGCTCCCTTTGGAAACTACGTCCACCAAAAAGCAGAAGGAGCAAGTCCTACGAGCAATAACTCCATCGGGGGCTTTTTAGTGGGGTATGATTACTCTTACTCCGATCTTATGTTCGGCGGCGCTCTTGGCTATGCCTATAACTATATCGGATTTGGATCGGGAAATCACGGATCGGTGCAAGAGGAGCTTGCAACCTTTTATGGGTCCTATGAGAGAGACTATTTTCTGTTAAACTTCGCTCTGTGGGGTGGGTACTATGAGCTATATAACAAACGAAATACCCTTTCTGTAGCCATATCCAAGGGAAATACCGAAGGGTGGATTTTCTCTCCCCATTTGGAGATCGCTACTCCCTTTCAAAGGGGGATTTCTTTCGAGCCCTTTGTCATGCTAGATTATGTGAATAACTGGCAAGGTGGGTATACAGAAAAAGGCTCTTCAGGACTTAACCTCATTATCGATAAACACTACTCTTCTGTTTTACGCAGTGAAGCTGGGCTTCGTCTTTTTGAAGAGTGGGATATAAAACGGGGTAAGTTTGTCTTTGGGCAGAAATTGAGCTATGTGAACCAAGCTCCCTTTCATTTTGGCCCGGCAACAACTTCTTTTGTTGCTTCAGCCTCAAGCTTCCCCATTGCTATAGGAAGCTCTCATGTGCAAAACCTTGGAGCGGTAGAGGTAAATGCCTCCTTCTTGCCTTGGAATGAAAAATACCCCTACGTGAGCTTCGGTGCTCAAGTAGAGGCTGGATCTTCTTACCAGTCGTACTTCGGTAACATAGAAATCGGCAAGTCTTTTTAGCCTTTAGATTCCTTGAGCAGTTTGAAGAAGCTTAGCTAGAATCTGACCTAATTTTCGATGGGAGGATTTTTCTGTCTATACGTTTTCGGACTTTTGTGTTTTTCACTTTCTCCTGAAATTTTGAAAAAGTCGCTAAACTACTGAGGATTAACTTTTCAGTGAAATTTTAAAGCAGCAATTACTGTCGCAATTTTATTTGTTTAATTAATTGAAAATATATCTCATAAAATCGTGATTTTATTTTATCGACTATGTTATAATAACTAAAACAATATATTATTTTAAGGTTGATTATGAGTAGTGTAGGATCTGACTATGGAATACCAAGCCTGAGAGAGCTTGAAGCTTTTATGATGAATGAAACTCCATATCAGCCTCCAGTCTCGGGTGCTGCACCTGAGCGTCGAGGATCAATGGGTCGTTTCGTTCTTTCTACTTTTGAAAGAGCTAAAGAAGTTACTTCTCCTTTACCAAGAGCTACATCGACTGTAGCAGCTACTGCCTTGACGGAAGATCCTTCATCACTTGGCAGTTCTGTTGTATCAGAGTTCCCCTTAGAACTTCCTACTGAGCGTCCAGATCTTTTTGTAGGAAAAGGTATAGATCCGGCTTTCTATGTATTTCGACCACTTCCTGGTTATGGAGAGTGGATTGAGAATCCTGGCTTAAAAACACCCGCTGTTGAAGCTATGAAAGCAGAGATTGCCACAGTTCAAAAATTGGTACTAGCTAGAGGGGTATCTTTACATGATATTTCCGATGCAGTGCAAAGGGGGACCTCTATTAAAGAACTTAATGATCAAAGGGCCAAACGAGTGGCTTTTGCTTCTCAAATTGAAGAAGTAATTCCTGCAAAAAATAAAAGCGATGCGGGGTGTTGCGTAGTGCAATAGGGCTATCCAAAAAAATATTTTGTAGACAGATACCATTGTTTTACTGATTATGTAGCTTAAGTAATCGGCATATTATGGGTTTTTTATGATTTCATTTCAGCCTCTGCAACAAGAAGACTCTTCCTTAATGCATATGTGGTTTAATCGTCCTCATGTGCAGCAGTTTTATTCCCTTAGGAGCTGGCAAGAAATGGAAGTTTTAGAAAAGCTAAAACCTTCTCTTTCTTCTGAAAAACAGTTACTGGGGTTTATTGTGCGTCTTGGAGATATAGCCATCGGGTATATTCAGCACTATCCTGTAAAAGATCATCCCTGGGCTGGGCAAGATCTAGAAGAAGAAATCCTTAGTAAAGCTTGTGGAATCGATCTTTTTATTGGAGAAGAAAAATGGATTCATAAGGGCCTCGGTAGGGAAATTGTTAATACTTTCTTAGAAACAAAGGTGTGGCCTCACTTTTCTTATTGCGTCGTAGACCCAGATATCCATAATACCATCTCCATCCGGATGTTCCAGAAGTGTGGCTTTTCTTTGCATAAAACGGTTCAGGCAGTAAATAAGCTCGGAAAATCTTCTGATCTCTGTCTTATGGTTAAAGAGCGAGAGGTGCTTTCAGCAGTGTAGCTCGGATCTCCAGTGTATAATTTTTTGCAGAGCTTCCAGGGGAGTTAACGTATTTGGATCTAATTCCTTGATATCGGACAGAATCGGGCTTTCTTCTACGGGAAGGGACGTCGTTTCAATGCTGGTAAATAGGCTTAGCTGGTTGATCTCTCTATCTTTTTTTGCCCCATTGGGCTTACCTGATTTTTCTTCGAGAGTTTTAAGCATCTCTTTCGCTTTTCTAATGACGGGAGAGGGCAGTCCTGCAAGTCTTCCCACATGGATCCCGTAGCTTTTATCTGTTCCTCCTCTAACGATCTTGCGAAGGAATACGATCCCTTGATCAGATTCGTGTACTGCAATATGATAGTTCAGAGCTCCGGGAATTTTATCTTCTAATTCGATCATCTCACAATAGTGGGTCGCAAATAAAGTCTTCGGCATCTTTCCAGGTGTTGTGAGAAGAAATTCTGCAACAGCCCAGGCAATAGAGATCCCGTCATAGGTGCTCGTGCCCCGACCTATCTCATCGAGAATAACGAGTGATTTGGATGTTGTATTGTGAAGGATGTGGGCAGTTTCTGTCATTTCAACCATAAAGGTTGATTGTCCTTTAGCTAAGTTGTCACTGGCTCCAATTCTTGAAAATACTTTATCGATGATTCCTATATGGGCACTTTTTGCGGGAACAAAGCTGCCCATCTGCGCAAGTATAGCAAGGAGTGCTACTTGCCGGATGAACGTTGACTTGCCGGACATATTAGGCCCCGTAATCACATAAAGTTTATTATATTTATCATCGAGGTGAACGTCATTGGCAATGAAAGATTCCCCTTTAAGGCTTGCTTCTATAACGGGATGTCTTCCTGCTTCTATATGGAATTCGGAGCTTTCATCGACAAGAGGTCTTGTTAAGTGATGCTTTTTTGCAACGAAGGAAAGGGAAAGAAGGCAGTCTATGTAAGCTACCCCTCCGGCGATCTCCCGGATATTGCCGCTGCAAGCGCTTACCTCTTTACGTAGCTCTTGGAAGAGTTCATTTTCTAGGTGGGAGATACGATCTTCAGCCGTTAGCATTTTATGCTCATATTCTTTGAGCTCGGGGGTGATGAAGCGCTCTGCGTTGATAAGAGTTTGTCTTCTTTCAAAGTCTAGGGGCATTTTATCGGACTGGCCACGGCTGACTTCTATATAGTAGCCAAAGGCCTTGGTATATCCTACTTTTAATGTTTTGATGCCGGTTGAATTTCTAAGGCCTGTTTGGTAGTTAGCCATCCAGCTGTGGCTTGAGGTTTGTATCTCTTTAAGCTCATCGAGCTCTTTATGGTAACCAGTGCGAAAAATATTGCCATCACTTAAACGGAAAGGGGGCTCTTCAACAAGGGCACTTCGTATTTTTTCAGAAATTGAGCTGACATCTACAAGTTTATCGAGCTGCTCTTTCAGTAGTCTCGGGATCTCAGTATTTGCTAAAAGGCTTGATGCTTTAGGGATTTGAGCAAGGGAGATCCCAAGTCCTAAAATATCTTTAGGTGAGGCAAAGCCTGTATTAATCCTCATGATAAGACGCTCTAGATCTCTTACTTCAGTAAGCTCATTTTTCAAGGCTTCAGCCTTTTGAAAATGAAGGAAGAATTCAATAGCATCTTGTCTTTTGCTGATTTCCTCAACATCCATCAGCGGGTGTAGTAAAAAATAGGAAAGAAGCCTTCCTCCCATTGCGGTAGAGGTGTGATCTAAAAAAGAAAGTAAAGTATAGGACTTTTGCTTTTCATGGAGCGATTCGACCAGCTCCAGATGCTTTTGTGTAGCGCTATCGAGTGACATATATTTGGAGAGGGATTCTTTCTGCACGCTTACAATATGGTCGATGCAAAGGTTGAGCTCATTTTGCACGTAGCTAAGAAGCGCTCCAGCAGAGCTTGTAGAGCAGCTGAGTTGTTTTAAGCCAAAGCCCTCTAAATTGTGCAGACGGAAATGCCTAAGGAGAAAATTGACACTTGCCTGCGCATCGAATTGCCAATCTTCACGGATTAGCACGCCAATGCTTAATTCGTTTTTAAGAGTTTCTAAAGAAGACGCTTGATGGGAGGCGCATTTCTCTGAGACGATCAGTTCTTTAGGACGGAGTCTTGAAACTTCATCAAGCATGGAAGCGCTATTATCAAATTCATAAACTTTAAAGTCAGCTGTCGTTAGATCGAGAACTGCAAGGCCGAGGATTCTATTTGTTTGATGAAGGCTTGCGATAAAGTTATTCGACTTCTCAGATAGCAGGCTTGAATTAATAACGCTGCCAGGACTTACGATCCGTACGATATCCCGCTTTACGATCCCTTTAACTAGCTTGGGGTCTTCGAGCTGCTCAGCTATTGCTACTCGGTATCCTTTAGCAACAAGTCTATCGATATACATCTCAGCTGTATGAGCCGGAACCCCTGCCATGGGGATCTCTTGTCGTTTTGTTAATGTCAGATCTAGTTCTTTAGAGAGGGTGATTGCATCATCAAAGAATGCTTCATAAAAATCTCCCAAACGAAAAAATAAAAGCGCTTCCGGTGCTTTACTTTTACAGTCATGCCATTGGACCATCATAGGAGATATCTTTGTTTCACCAGCGCTTGTCATAAAAAATCCTTAGATCTTGGTTAAAGGTAGATTATGGCAAGGCTGTAGATGGTAATGCAAGGAAAAATTCAGTGTTTGAAAAACCTATCCCACCAAAGATTTTTTTCTGGGGTGTCAGAGAAGAGAGGATAGTCTTCATCTGTTAGAGGTAAATCAAGGGATTTGGCTTTTTTTAAGTTTTCGTGATGCCCGGCGAGCGCTTCTGTGAAGGACTTATGGACAGCAGGGTTTGTTTCAAATCCAGAATGGATAGGGCTAGGGACTTTTAGCTCCTCATCAGCCTCAGATAGGACTTTGTTTACTTGGTTGCGGCAGCTCTGGCACCAGCTGATCATAAGTTTTAAGTCTTCATCGAGTTTGTCCAGTTGGAAGATGAGTTCTTTTACTTTTTCTTCAGGCTCGCGAGCTTGCAGTCTTGATGGAGGGCTTGAAGCTTGTTGTACTTGTAATTTGATATGAAAGACCTTAATTAAAAGGGGGATCATGATATTTTTTACTTGCTCTCTGAGCATAGCAAGTCCCGGATCAGAAAGGGGGCTTACGGAGGAGTTCCTAGCGTCAGATATTGCATCTACGGGATCGGGTGTTAGGGTGTCTGGTTCTATCATGATTTATGCTCTTTTTAGTGAGGATTTACTCTACTTAAGTAAATCCTTTTTTTAAAGGTTTTTTGTAGTGGCGTGAAAAAAGCAGCAGGCGGCCTTTAATTGCTGACAGCTTCCGTGAAAATTTTTGTAAAATGCTCTATAGAAAAGAGTTTTGCTTCTGGGCTTTCTAGAAATACACGTATGTTATTTAGATAGACGTTGTAGGTGTCTTCCTTCATGTTTTTTAGGAAATCATGGAGCTCATCTAGATTTTGGTATTTCCGGGCATCTATAAAACAGTTAGTAGGGATAAAGGCTTCAATATTTGGAGCTCCCCAATAAATGGGAACACATCCTGCACTAAAACAATCGAAGATTTTTTCAGTGACATATCCTTTTTTATTGCAGGTGTTTTCATAGCAGATGTAAAAGCGATATTTTTTTAAAGTTTCTATCTTATCGCCGCAAGGCCCCTTATAGCAGGTATGCACAGAACCGTCCCACTCTCTTCCATAAAAATCAAAGTCGCTCGGAGCCGTAGTTTCAAAGTAGCTTATCGCTTTTCTTCTTGCGGAGAAAAGTTCCCCTTCCATATCGCTGAATTTATTTGTAGCAACAAGAGTACATAATTTTCTTTCTGAAAAAGAACGGAGCGGATCACTCACCTTGGAAAGAACTGGATAGTAGAATTTAAAAAACTTTTTGTCGTCAACTAGGTCATCATCCCAAGTATAAATCTTTGAGAAGGTATCATAGGTTTTTTGCTCATATAACCGAGGGATCATGCAAGGAGGCTCAAAGGCAAAAAGGATTAGGCGATCTTTAGCAACTTGCTGGATTTGCCTCATCGGTGGGTAGACCTCTAGGTTGAAAAAAACCAGGTAAGCCCTAGGATCTGTAGAGATAGGGAGGTTTTTTTCTTCTCCATAAACGATATTATGCACTTTTCTATGCCAAGATTTTTTAGGAATCTTTCTTTGGTAGAGTAGGGATGTTTCTCTATTTATGCACTGCAGAGAAATATTTTTTTTGTGGAGGTTCTCTTGGACAATCTGGAAAGGAGTTCCTGGAGAAAAAATAGCTTCTGGGCAGTCAGGGGTGAAGTTGTGAACTAGAAGAACTTCTTTCTCTTTTGCAAAAGAACAGCAAAGAAATAGTGTAGTAAATAAAAATATGTATTTCACGGTGCCTTTTGATCTAATTTTTTCATTACTTTACACTAAGTTCAAGTATTTGAATAGATAGTAGTTTTTGTCGAAAAACCATTGACCGAACCCTTTCTATGAAGGTATAAAGGGGGAATCATCACTTAGGTCAAAGAAACATGCCGCTGTATTCCAAGGAAAGCTTAGATCTCTTAAGAGAAAGAGTCGATTTACTCGAAGTTGTCTCAGCTCATATCCCTATGCAAAAATCTGGCGCAAGCTATAAGGCTTGCTGCCCGTTCCATGAAGAAAAGAGCCCCTCATTCATGATGCAAAGGGGGGATAAGCACTATCACTGCTTCGGGTGTGGCGCCCATGGGGATGCCATAGCCTTTTTGATGGGCTATGTGAAAATGAGCTTTATAGATGCCCTGGAATACTTAGCGGAGAGATTTCAAGTAAGGCTGGAAAGGATTGAGCAGACAAGTGAAGACAAAGGTCCAAGTAAAACTCAACTCAAAAGCGCCCTTGATAAAGCGTCTAGATACTATCATTTTTTTCTTCTCCATACCGAGGAGGGGCAGGTGGCTCTGCGATATCTTTATGAAAGGGGGATTGATCTTTCCTTTATTCGAAGATTTCAAGTGGGCTACGCGCTAAAACAAGATAGCGCAATTACCCAGCTGTTAAGATCAGAGGGTGTGGCTGAAGAGGTTCTTTTGGAAACAGGACTACTCTCTATTACATCCAATGGAAGAAAAAGGGACTTTTTTCAAGAGAGGATCACTTTTCCTATACGTGATGCTATGGGCGCTGTCATTGGATTTTCTGCTAGGAAATTTAAGGAGGAGACCTTTGGGGGTAAATATATAAATACCCAAGAGACTCCACTATTTAAAAAGTCTCATGTCCTCTTTGGGCTTAGCTACTGCCGGCAAACCATCGCTAAAGAGCGCAAGGCTCTGATTGTCGAAGGGCAGATCGATGCCTTGCGTCTGATCCATACGGGATTTACCTTTACTGTTGCCGGACAAGGGACCGCTTTTGGAGAAGGGCATGTAAGGGAGCTTGTTTCCCTTGGAGTAAATCACGTTTATCTAGCGCTCGATGCGGATAAGGCCGGCATGGAAGCTGCTGTAAAAATTGGAGATCTCTTTCAACACAAGGGGATTGACGTGTCAGTGGTCGAGCTCATTGAGGGAAGCGATCCAGATTCATTTATCAAAGAAAATGGGCCTGAGGGTTTTTCGAAGCTCATGACAGATGCTAAGCAATACCTACACTTTGTTTATGGGTATCTGCTCGGAAAAGGCCCGGTATCACCTTCTAAAAAAAGTGAGATCGTAGAAAGCCTTGTCGAGCGGATCAAGAAGTGGGAGCATCCCGTTCTTGTCCATGAGAGCTTAAAAAAACTCGCGACCATTGCCGGCGTCCCAGAAGCAACTATTGGCATGGGGACGCATGTAGCCGGCGGCTTTATCAGAAGGGGAGAGTCTGTCACAAAATTTTCTATCGATCCGAATAAGATTTTAGAGACCGATCTTATTAGGTGGATACTTCTATCTAATGATCCAAAAAAATGGATCGAGCTTTCTAAAAAAAATATCAATGCAGAGCAGATGAAAACACCCGCCTGCAAGAGTTTGTATGCGGCGCTGCTTTTAGCTAACGAGCAAAATACTCCCATCGATCTACTATCCCTCGGATCTGAAGTGCAAACTATAGAAGAGCAGGAGATATTAGCCGATCTAATGCAAAGAAAAATCAACATAGAAAAAGCAGAAGAAGGAATCAAAGAGTCGATCCGTAAGATCCAGCTAAGACATTGGATGGAAGAGCGAGAAGCTATAAAGATCCAAATTCAACAGAGCAATAGCGCAGAAGAAGAGGTTCTTCTTCTAGCAAAAAAATTCGATGATTTAAGGAGAAACCCACCAGTGGTCGTTGAGTTGTGAAATGCCCTGCTATAGTTTTTTTCGACAGCAACTGCCGCTTATGTACAAGGGCTGTCTATTTTATCTTATCCCTTGATCGTAAAAAGGTCCTTTACTTTGCTCCGCTACAGGGAGGTACTGCAGATCAGTACCTCAAAGGACCTTTAGCCTATCTTAAAAATAGTAATACCCTTGTTTTTTTTGAGAAAAATAAAGTAAGGGTAAGGGCCTCTGCTATTTTACGTATGCTGTGGCTTATCGGTGGGATCTATAGGATTGCGATTCTTTTCTATCCTCTGCTGTTTTTGCTGAATCTTGTCTATCGGGTGATTGCAAAAAACCGGAGGGTCTTTTTTTCTAAGGAGAAACCTAAAAACCTCTCTGAATTTAAAGGGCAGCTCTTGCCTTAAGAGAGATATTCTTCACGAAAGTGAAAGGGAAATAATTTAAAAAATAGTTCCTGGATTTAAATCCCTTAATCCAAAATCATCGTCTTCCTTTCAAGAAATATAATACTTTTAGGTAAACCTTATGTCTATGCAACCGATAGCTGCAGCATCATCATATCCTCCTGCTCTACCAGTAAAAAAGCCACAAGTACGGCAGAGAACCACAATAGACTCATTGCCCAAAGATCTTTTTGGGCAAACTTTGTACTGTTTAGAAGCGCGAGATCTACAAGCTATGGCTTCCGTAAGCCGGTCAATGAAGAGTAAGGTCATAACGGAAGCTAGCGATAGCGAGCCGCTGGCCCTAATCAATTTCACCAAACGTCTTATTGAGGGTTTAAATGTAGAAAGATTTACTTTGGAAAGAGGAGATCTAACCCGGGTTGTTGAAGATATAAGGAGGGAGCCCTTTGCTAGTTTGAGATTCTTAAAAGAGGGTAGTATTCTGCCTGTAAGAAACCGATTGATTGGGATCATAAAAAGATTGGATGATGAAACACTAGCTAATCTACAAAAGCTTATACCTCCCCCTAAGTTCATGGGCGTTATTTTTGCTTTTGCTCGCTTTCAATTAGCGATTGAGACATCTCAGAGTATTTCAGATGGGGAAGTTAGGGATACATGTCCTTTATTGTTTTCAGGCGATTTAAGGGTGATTTCTACCCGATTATTAGAATCTAGAAGTTTTGAAGAAGCGATTCATATAGCTAATATAATTCCTGATATAGGATTGAAACAAAGTGCTTATCTGGCTATTTGTAAAGGTCTGACGAACGCTGGAAATTTCGATCAAGCTACTGATGTCGCTGAGTTAATTGTTTCAGACGGTTCCTATCTTACCAGTTATAACGCCTCTAACGGTTTTCGTGATATTGCTTTAGCTTTAATAAAGGGTAAAAACTTCGTTAAAGCCTCTGCTGTTATCAGGCGGATTGTAGATAGTGAAGAAAGAGGAAGAGCATTTACCGATCTTTGTAAAGCTTTAATAAAAACTAAAGACTTTGAGAGCGCTTTATTATACGTGGTTGATATTCCTTCTCAATGGAGTAGAGATCAAATGATTGAAAAAATTGCCATGGCTTTAGCCATCGATGGAAATGTTGATAGAGCTGTCCTTGTTAGCAGGTCAATTTCGCGCTCTGATGAATATAAATCGATTCATTTTTATAACATGTGTCATCTGTTAATCGATCTTAAAAATTTTGATAAGGCTACTGAAACTGCGATGTCGCTTCTTGACGGGCAGAGAAGAAAAGAGGTCCTTAATTCTATTATGTTTGCAAAGACCCAGGAAAAAATAATTAGAGAGGAGTCTTTATCATTTTGCATTGTCCAGTGAAAAAGTGGCTATGTGCTTTATCGAGGTTAGATGAGGAATTTTGAAAGGAAATATACTAAATGTGTTTGGATAGTCAGCTCTATTGGTGAAGTGATTTTTTTAAAATTCACTTTATAAAAAAAAGGTGAAGATCAGAGCTTCTGCTATTCTGTAAAATATTAATAAGCAGTAGTTTGCAAAACCGTGCGTTCGTGGCGCACGGTTTTGATGAAAACCGCGCATTGACAGCGCACGGTTTTGTTGCTATAATAAATAATATAGGATAGAAAGATGGAAAGAGAGACCCTTAAACAAATTATCGCAGACCAAAGGGAGTACAAGCCCCCTAAGAACTTCTTTGATCGGAGATTAATAGAAAATATCCAGCGTTTTGTAGATGACCCAAGCATCATTATCTTAAGTGGAATTAGAAGATCTGGAAAATCCACAATTGAGCGGATGCTGCAGTCGGAGCTAGCCAAGTCGGATTATTATTTTAATTTCGATGATGAGAGGCTTATTCAGTTCCGGGTTGAGGATTTTCAAATGCTACTGGAAGTTCTCATTGAGCTATTCGGTATTCAGACTACTTTCTATTTCGATGAAATTCAAAACATCGAAGGATGGGAACGTTTTGTCCGAAGATTATATGAGCAAGGACATAAGATTTATATTACCGGCTCTAATGCAAGGCTTTTAAGCAAGGAATTGGGGACCCATTTAACGGGTAGATATATTCAATTTGAAGTCTATCCTCTTTCTTTTTTGGAAATTATATCTCATAAGTACCCAGAAGTGCTTTCCAAAAAAGCCCTATCAACTAGTGATATCGGCATGATTCAGCACCATTTTTCTCATTATTTGAAAAATGGGGGAATTCCAGAGTATGTAAAGTTTGAAAAAGTGGAATATTTAAAAGCCCTGCTCGAGGGGATTCTCTATCGTGATATCATTGCCCGTTACAAAATTCAGGATGAAAAGACACTCAGAGAAACTGTTTACTATTTAGCAAGCAATATTGGGAAAGAGTTTAGCTATACAAACTTCGCTAAAGCGGTAGGTCTAAGCAGTCCTCATACAATTGCGAACTATTGCGACTACTTGGAGCAATGTTATCTCTTCTTCTTTGTTAGTCGTTATAGCGATTCTCTCAAAAAGCAAATCCAATATAATAAAAAGTGTTACATGATCGATCCTGCTCTGATTCGTATAACCGGGTTTCGTGTAAGTGAAGACAGAGGTCGACTACTCGAAAATATCGTATTTCTGCACTTGAAGATACAGACAAAAGAAATCTACTTTCACAAAGATAAAAAGGAATGTGATTTCATTTTAAGAGAAGGCAATCAGATCGTTCAAGCGATCCAGGTAACGACAAATCTATCCGATCCAGAGGTAAGAAATCGAGAAATCGAAGGGCTTTTGGAAGCTATGAATACCTATCAACTTCAAGAAGGGATCATCCTTACGGAAAATGAGCACGATAAAATCGAGCTGGATGGGCTTGTAATTTCAGTGATCCCTATATGGAAATGGTTGCTATTTCAGTAGAAAGGCATGAGATAATCTGGGGCTCTGTATGCTGCTGCTTAGTTTTTTTTGTAGGTTTGGATGGTCGCGGCTAGTTCAGAGCCTTACGAGACGTCTCAGAATAGACAGCGCTATGTCACTTAGGAAAGTTGAGATCAAGGCGTCCATGGCTGGTAAGGAGCTCTGTAAATTGTTTTGCAAGTCCCTTTTTACGTATGTGAGAGTAGAGTGTATCAAGGCGCGATGGATCTTTGGATCTCGAAGAGGATATAGCCACTATTTTTGGTAAGGTAAGATCTGCAATTTCACGATAAAAGGTGGGATCGGACCGCGCAATTTCATAAATGGCGGCGATTTTTTTTTCTCCGTTAATGGTTATCTTGATGTGCCCATAGTCATTAAATTCATTGGAAGACCCTATAAATGTTTCCCCTATCTGAAAAATTCTTGAAACAGAAAGCTCCTGAAGGATATCAGCTTTTAATGCAGGATCGTTATCGAGGAGCGTAGTCCCTATAGGAGACGTAAAGAAGGCCATAGGTAAAAAGTCACCATTAATCATGGCTCTTAGATAGGTTTTTAGATGCTCGCCCATGATAGAAAAGGTTTTCGCATCGGAGGCCTTGAAAGTCCATTTAACAGCGGTGCCCAAAGGAGCTGTAATCTGGTGGCTAGTTGGGCTAAAGCCAAGATCTAAGGCGAGGACGATCAGATTAGCTGAGGTGCGTGCGAGCCTTCTTTCTCGCGTTGTATTTTGACCAATAAGATGAAAAGAGATGTTAATTTCCTCTTTTTGGCTATTGTATACAATTTCTACAAAGCTACTATGATTGCGCTGGGGAATATCCATGCGAATACGCAACTCGGGGAAGGAGGAGCAATCTATATAGCCAAGACGAGCTTCACTAGGAAGCGTCTTAATCAAGATATTAACGGCTTCTGGAAGACTGTCTCTGCCTAGAGCTCCCTTTTCCATAATGCGGCAGAGGGCGGCCAATTGATTCTGATGTTGAAGAGTGAAAAAATCTTCCAGCGTCTTGGTGAGGTTCCGATACTGACGCTCAAGATTGGCATTGCTTCCAATTGTGGCGCCGCTGACATCAAAGCTTGGTGAAGGGAGAAATTCACCACTTCCCCGTAATTCCTAAGTTTTTAAATCGTGTAGAATGATCTCAACATATTTCTTCAATCATGCTTGTGTGTTCATGAGTGGCGTGAATTCTGAAAGACTTTGTAGAATAATTCCATTTACCTTATCGGCAGGAACTGCTGCAAATATCTTTTCCATCAAATCGCCATAGAGGAGGAGCATTTCCTTGAAGCGAAGAAGCTTTTCTTCGGGAGTATAGGATGGACTGCCCTTTATTTCCTTAATTGTACGGTCGAAGAGATCGACAAAGTCGAGGAGTTTTTGGCCCCAGATCTGTACAAAGGCGGGTGCTAAAGAGGACTTGAGTCCGCTTTTATCGCTGACTGCAAAAGCATTATCAGAAATATCTTTTAAAGTTCCCTTCCAATCGGCAAAGAGCCTATCAAACTGACGAGGATCTCCCCATTCTGCTAATCGGCCCTCCCAAAGACTGGCTTTTGCAAAGGGAGCAAGAACCGCTTCATGGGTTTTGGCATCGTGAATCGCTTTTTCAAATCCAGCAATGACAGTAAGCGGGTCACTGGATTTAGAAAAAACCTGGTTCATGAGGTAGGGTAAAAGACCCATCTGAGATGCCGAGCGAACGGCTTCAAAAAAGCGCCTTTTTGCAAACTCTGTTTCGTTCGTAGCTGGGGCAGATCCACCAATAAGCCCTCTTAGCACAGTCATAATTCGCGTGCTAAGGGAGTGATGAGATTCAACAGCAAAGCGATAGAGGAATGTTTCAAAGTTTACTTTGTTTTTTTGAGCAAAGACCATTCCCTGAAGAGGATAAAGAGCGCAGTAGACTTTTTGGGCTTCCAAAGAGGGATTGCGGTGAGATTCCCAAGCAACCATTGTTTTTTTCGTTCTTTGCAATTCTAAGAAGAATGCCTTCAATGAAGAAGAGCTGGCAATGGCCGCTGTCTCATCTTGGAAAATTGCTGCTTCGAGGGTTCGTTTGGCAAAAAGAATTTGCTTAACGGATTCAGGTGAGGCTTCTCCTTGCAGTTTTTCTTTTAAGGTAGCAAGAGCTGTCCCTAATACAGTGCCAGGGGCTCCCTTTTTGAGGAGCAGCAGTAGTCTTTTCATCATTAAGTCAACTGCGTGTAGTTGAACTGCAGCGCTTTCACTTGTACCAATCTTTTCCAGGGATGAGAGAAATCCTATAGCTTTTTGTTCTTCTGAGAGATGAAAGCTTCGCATGTCAATTGCGCTTGCGCGAGGCAAGGCTTCCCAGATTTTTCTGCGCGTGGCCGCTGTGGGAGCCAGTAAGCTCTCCTCCCGGGCTTTGGGGAATGCAATGCGTCCTTCTTGAATAAGTTCAGGAGGCATCGTGTTAACGTAATAGAGTTTTTGTCTTTGGACATCCAATAAAGGTATTAGACCTCTTTCTTCGATATGCGTTCCCGGAAGAAGAGAGACGATGGGGAGGGCTTCGCCTCGGAAGACCGTCGCAGCATGAGAGGTCGACGCTGCCATCTCTTCCACAAAAACAGCATCGAAGGGACCCGGCTCCTTAAGAAATCGCTCAAGGGCTTTCTCTAGCGTCTTTTCGATAAGGGGATGTTCAACTCTAATAACGGAACCTTGAACTTCGGCTATAAGGCGAACACTCTCTGTTATAGCGTTTGTTGGGAGCTTGGTCGTATCAATATAGGAAGGTCTCATCGGTTTTTTTTGCTACCAGAGGGCGAGCTTGGACAATATAGACTTGATCGCCGATGACAATACCTTCGATATCCATCTCCTTGCCACCAAATGCCCCCTCAATTTCTTCGGCAGTGCGCTGCATGGCAGTAAGGGCTTTAGGAGAAAGTGCAGGTTTTTCAGCAAGGGTTTCGCTATTTGTTACGATATCCAATCCACTACCCTCGCCTTTACGAAGGCGTACTGGCTTGTGAGCAATGGTTGAGCTTACAAGATGGCCGCCACTCATATAATAGGAGTCAAAGGGAACTCGGCTTTCAACGATCCCCTCGCCGTGGCCGTGGGTGGCTTGAATATGGACTAGTCCTGCTGTATCCATACCAGTTTCTTTTGAATACTTCACGAACGAGCAGGGGATAGACTCGGCACTTTCTCCAATAAGCTCTTGAATGAGAACTGAGCAAAGAGGGAAAACAGTAACATCTTCGTGACCAAGGAGTCTCTGCTCGATAGATTTTTCTGAGAAATAGGAGGCTACTACAAGGCCAATTGCCTGAATGACAGCATCGGCTCTGGATTACATGGAAGAGATAAGTTGCCCCCAGCATTAGCCGATTCGGCTCTATCCTCATCACCTGAGCTTCGTACCATCAATTTTTTTGTTGGATCTAAAGCGGGAAGAAAAGAAAGATAATGACCTTCAAATGCTGACGCTATCTTATCACGAATGTGTTGCAAAGCGGTTTTGGCCTCTGGCGACAAAACCTCTTCTCTTTTTAAAAGACCACAGAAACGATCCCAGCCTCCTTCAAGTCCTGGGATCATTTCTCTGATATAAGCTTTGATATTCGTATTGCTTAAAGGTGTAAAAGGGGGGATCTTGGCCGCTGTTAAAGCGCCTTTTAAGAGCGGAGGATAAGGT
>Ga0118677_10005894_pt1 | contig 21174 bp, 10 predicted proteins | sample AliMusrvi5mmetaG_FD_86154 | JGI IMG/M metagenome (GOLD analysis project Ga0118677, IMG submission 86154)
AAATACGGGGATACCTATGCCCCAATACTAACTAAAATTTCACGAATTATGCGACTAATGTTTTTAATGCTTATTCTTGGGATTAACAGTATGTTGGCTGCCTCAAGTTACTCTCAGTCGACCAGGATAACGTTGAAGATGTCCGATTCAAAGATTGATGATGTCCTGAACCAAATCGAAAATAAAAGCGAATTCTTCTTTTTATTCAATCAGAAGCAGATTGATATTAACCGCAAGGTTTCTATAAATGCCAATGAAGAGAAGATTGCGGATATCCTTGAGGAATTATTTACAGGAACCGATGTAAAATATCAGGTGATTGATCGCCAGATTGTTTTAACATCAGGTTCATCCAGTGAAAGCCAGCAAAAAGAGAGCAAAATATCTGGTAAAGTAACTGACCAGACCGGATTGGCAATCCCCGGAGCTTCAATAGTGGTAAAAGGGACAATACTGGGGACAGTTACTGATAAAGATGGAAATTATAGTTTATTGGTTCCAGCAGATGCCAAAACCCTTTCATTTTCTTTAATTGGGATGAAGGCTAAAGATGTGACAATTGGAGGCCAGTCAACGATAAATGTGGTATTGCAGGAAGACATCGTCGGAATAAGTGAGGTTGTTGTGATTGGTTATGGATCGATCAAGAAATCGGATGCAACCGGAGCTTTAGCCGTCATCAATAGCAGTGATTTCAATAATGGCAATACAACATCACCTGAATTGCTTATTACAGGTCATATTGCAGGTGTACAGGTGTCCCCTAACAACGGGCAACCCGGGGCAAATACGAATGTCAGGATCAGAGGTGTCAACTCAATTTCAGCCTCAAGCGAGCCACTATATGTTATAGATGGCGTTCCTGTTGACAATTCACGGACTTCAACAGACCTCGGAGGTGATTACGGCGTGAGTAATATGGCAGTCAATCCCCTTTCAATGATAGCATCTGATGATATTGAGTCGATAACCGTACTAAAAGATGCTTCTGCAACAGCCATTTATGGTTCACGGGGAGCCAATGGGGTAATTCTGATCAAAACCAAAGGGGGTAAGGAAGGTGTTCTATCTTTGAGTTATTCAGGTTCTGCAGGCACCTCTTCGGCCTCGAAGAAGATCAGTATTCTATCTGCTGATCAATACCGTCAATATGTGCCGGGAGCTTCTGCTGCAGCAAGTACAGATTGGCAAAATGCTATTTTCCGAAACGCATTGAGTCAAAATCACTCCATAACATTTGGAAGTGGCAATAAATCAACTTCCTACAGGGCGTCAGTAAGTGCTTCACTCCAGGACGGAATTGTTTTGGCTTCCGGACTTGATCGTTATACTGCACGTATTAACGTGAATCACAAAATGTTTGATGACCGGTTAATCCTCAACTTGAATGCAAACAATTACAGCTATAAATTCAACAACTTCCTGGAGCAACAGACTAATGGAGCTGATGGTGGTGTCATTAATAATGCGCTGAAATATGATCCAACTCAACCCATCTATAATGCAGATGGTACCTTCAACGAAGCAAGCTCCGTCTCTGCAAGAAATCCGGTTGCTCTGGTTAAGGAGATAACTGACGTAACCAAGGGAAACAGGGCTATTCTGAATGGAGATGCGACTTTCTTTTTCATTCCTAAAGTTTTATCCTTAAAAGCCAATCTAGGTTATGATGATGATGCTGCTTTGCGTAAGGTCTATCAGCCGATTAACTCCATGCCTGCAAAATCAGTACAAGGACGTTCAATGCTTGAAAATACAAACCACTCCAACAAACTGATTGAAACTTATGTGACTTTTAATAAAACCTTTGCCGAAAAACATGCTTTGAATCTGGTTGGGGGTTATTCCTGGCAGGAATTTGATAATTATATTCAATCGACTGTTGCCACAGGTTTTGTGACCGATAATTTAGGAGCTGATAATATTGGAGGAGGTGTGAATGCGGTTTCCTCAAACGACCATGAAATAAACCGGTTGATATCATTCTATGGACGAGCCAATTACACTTATAACAATAAATATTTGTTAACAGCAACTGTACGTCAGGACGGATCATCACGTTTCGGCCCCAATAATCGTTGGGCGACTTTCCCTTCTGCAGCATTTGCATGGAAATTGAAAGAAGAAGGTTTCCTGAAAGATGCTAAAGAAATTGATGATCTGAAACTCCGCGTTGGTTATGGAGTCACAGGTAACCAGAATATCGGGAACTTCAAGTATAGCTCAACCTATGCTATTAATAGCAGTCAGGGTACCTATTTCGGAGGCACTTTCTATCCGCCTTACAACATTACCGGAATTGCCAATCCCAATCTGAAATGGGAACAGACAGCCCAATTTAATGCGGGTATTGATTTTGCCTTACTTAAAAGCAGACTGAGAGGGACTATTGATGTCTACAGTAAAAAAACAACGAACCTCCTGCTGGCCATCTCGGCCATCCAACCGGCTGTAGCTTCCACCTATCTTGAAAATGTTGGCGCAATGACAAATAAAGGGATAGAATTAACATTGGATGCCGCTGTGGTTAGTAAAAAGGATTTCAAATGGAATGCAAATTTCAACATTGCCTGGAACAAAAATAAGATTACCGAACTGTACAATAACAAAGACATTAATTATGGCATAATTAGTGGTGCAGGAGCAAGTGGTTTGCCGCAGATTCTTCGTGTTGGTCAGTCACTGGGATCTTTCTATGGACAGGTTTTCACCGGCGTAACCAATAATGCTGAAACTTTTGCTTCATCCAATCCATCAATTCTGGGAAAAGCTTTACCAGACTATGTCATTGGCTTCACCAATAATTTCAGCTATAAAAACTGGGATTTGTCCTTTGTGTTAAGGAGCCAGCTTGGCGCTAGTATTTACAATAACACCTTGGCTGAATTAAGCAATGGTAACCGTTTACCCGGACAAAACACAACACCTGCAGCAGCTGAACTTCATAAAGCAGGCTTTACCAGTGGTATAGTCTATTGCTCTTCGCGCTGGGTCGAAAATGCCAACTTTCTTAGACTGGATAACCTAACTCTGGGATATAATATCAAACTCTTCCCGACAGTCATCAAATCGGCCCGACTGTTTTTCACTGCCCAGAACCTGTTTGTAATCACAAAATACTCTGGGTATGATCCGGAAGTAAATAATGTTGCCGGTAATTATGGTGTCAACTCATTAGGTATCGATTACTGCTCCTATCCTCACGCCAGGACATATATTTTAGGAATTAATGTTAACTTTTAACAGCGATGAAAATGAAAAAGATAATAGCCATATTGATCTTGGCAGCTGCATTTGTAAGTTGTACTAAACTTGAAATTGCCCCCAACAGTCAGTTAACCGACCAGACCTCATTTAAGTCTAAAAGCGAATTTTTAAATGGGCTGGCTGGAGTTTACACCAGTATAAGTGTCTGGGGGGGAGAGATGATCTATTATTTTGGTGGGGGGTCAACAGATGAAATGCTCTTCCCCGCACGTGGAACTGACTGGAAAGGTGATAATCAGCTCATCTTTTTGCATACCGTTACACCTACCAACAATGAACTTAACAATTTTTATAATGCGCTGTCAAACATCATAGCCGTTACCAATACCTACATAGCGGTGATTAATGCCAGCAGCTTTAAAGACGATGCCGATGTTAAAGTAATGCAGAGCGAGGCCAGGTTTCTCAGGGCTTTTGCATATTTTGGAATGGTCGATTACTTTGGGAATGGAACCCTGGTAACCAGTGCTACTTATGATCCCAGCAATCCTCCCAAATATGCTACCCGGACAGAAATCTACAATTTTGTAAAGACGGAACTGACCGAACTGGCAACCAGTGCACTTCCCGCAACAAATAGTTATGGCCGGGTAGACAAATATGCTGCCGAAGCTCTGCTTGCAAAATTATACCTTAATTCCGCCATTTATCTCGGTACTGCAAATGCGAATCTGCCTGATGTGGTTACACTCACCTCAGATATTATCAATAACAGCAGCTATAGCCTTGACCCTAGTTACCATCATGTTTTTGGAGCCACTAACGGTGTTAACAATGTTGAAACTCTTTTCACCATGGTATGTAAAAACAAAGGGACCGCTTGCGTGAATATGAGCGCCATGTTTTCACTTTACGATTCAAGTGATACCTATGGAGCATGGGCTAGTGGCTGGGATGGCTGTGCCACCTTACCGACTTTCTACCGTAGCTTCGAATCTACAGATATTCGTCGGGATCAGTGGATAGCAGGCCTTCAGTTCTTTCCTGATGGAGTAACACCGGTCATTCAAACCGACCAGCAGGGCAAGACACGCCAGTTAGATTATGCAGTTGATTTTACAGCCAGCGATCCTGTTAACAATGCTGACCACTGGGATGGTGCGCGTGGAGGCAAATATATGATGGATGGTTATGGAAATTTTGGCAATATGGGATCGGGCGGCATGCTCAATAGTGATATGCCCATACTGCGTTATGCAGATGTATTAATGATGAAGGCAGAAGCAGAATACAGGCAGAATCCAGCCAGCACTGACGCATTAGCGCTGGTAAACCAGGTAAGGTTACGTGGCGGCAACCCGGTTGCTCCGTTTACCTCATTGAATGATGCAAACTTCCTTGCTGAACGTGGCCGTGAATTTGCCTGGGAAGGGTGGAGAAGAAACGATTTAATTCGTTTTGGCAAGTATGGAGTTGCCTGGGATTACAAACCGGCAGATGGAACTGACCGTACAATCTTACCAATCCCCGCAACTCAAATTCAGTCAAATCCGAATCTGAGACAAAACCCCGGATATAATTAGACTTCGTCCGTAGTTGTTCATTAATTTTCATTTTAAGCATTGATTAAATTGGGGTTAGGCAACTAAATTGCCTAACCCTTTTAATCGTTAATTTACCCTTGAAAAATAAATTCCCTGGCCTCCAGAAACTGAACTTAGGTGGTGTGTACCCCATAAGAGATAACAATTCTTAATAAAATCATGAAAACATCAAGATTATGAAAATTCTGTTTTTATATATCCTGTTCTTTGCCGGATACATTGAAGCCGTTCAATCACAGCCTGATCCATGGATCATAACAGCCAATAAAATAAATCCTTCAGATTATTACGGTGTAACTGTGGCGAATGGAATGATCGGAATTGTGTCATCACCGGAACCTTTCAAAGTTAAGGATGTTGTGCTGGCCGGAACCTACGATTTGTATGGCAGAGGCCGGGTCAGCAATTTCATCAAGAGTTTCAATCTGTTGAATATGAGATTGGATATTAACGGGAAAAGGGTAGATGCCCCAAGTATTGAAAATTTCAAACAGGAACTGAATATGCAGGATGCTTCCTTTAGCAGCAGCTTTGAATACAGCGATAAGGCAAGTATAAAATGCAGCTATTATTCTCTCCGTCATCTTCCATTTACGGTTTTAATGGATATTACGATTACTGCTAAAAAAGATCTTTCCATTACCGCTTCAAGTGTGATTGAGGCACCCGACGCGCTGCGGGATGTCCAAAACTATTACAACCAGATTGTCAGGCCCTATGTGACTACTGGATTGCTGACCTCAACAGCAAAAAGTCCAACTGGAAAACTGCAGCTATGTGCCTCGACGTGCTTTCTTTTCAACGAATCCCATCAGCTTGAACCACAAGTTATTCATGAGATGTGGGACAACAACCTCCACCTTATGAAATTTGACAAAATGGTGAAGGCAGGAGAAAGTTATACATTTTCTATAGCCGGATCTTCCATTTCTTCGGCCCACAATGACGACCCGCTAAACGAGGCTGAGCGGTTAACCATATTTGCAAAACTGGAGGGTCATGACCGGCTCCTCGAATTTCACAAAAAAGCCTGGAAGTGTTTATGGGAAAGTGATATCCGGATAGAAGGTGACGACCAGTCCCAACAGGATGTGCACAGCATGCTTTATCATTTGTATTCCTTTTCGTGTGAGGGGACCTCTTTCTCCCTTTCCCCGATGGGATTGTCTGGTCTGGGTTATAACGGTCATGTTTTCTGGGATGCAGACCTGTGGATGTTCCCGGCCTTGCTGGTATTACATCCCGAAATCGCCAGATCCCTCATCGAATACCGTGTTGAACGTTTGGAATCTGCCAAAAAGAATGCCTTTGAACATGGATTTAAAGGGGCTATGTTCCCATGGGAAAGTGCCGGATCAGGATTGGAAGAAACCCCCGTATGGGCACTTTCCGGTCCGTTTGAACATCATATCACTGCCTGTGTGGCATTGGCAGCCTGGAACTATTTTTGTGTAACCCGGGATAAGGAGTGGCTTAAGGAGAAAGGGTGGCCAATCTTACTGGCGACAGCTGATTTCTGGTGCAGCAGGGTTGAACGTAATGCTCCCGGGCATTATGATATTAATAATGTGGTTGCCGCCGATGAATGGGCCGAAAACGTCGATAATGATGCATTTACCAATGCAGCTGCAATAGCCAACCTGAGAAATGCATCGGCCGCAGCATTAGTTCTCGGTATAGTTCCCGATTCCGACTGGAACCACGTTGCCGAAAACATTCCAATACTGTTATTGCCCGATGGTGTTACTAAAGAACACAACAGTTATCATGGTGAAGGGATCAAACAAGCCGACGTAAACCTTCTGGCCTACCCGCTCAAAATGATAACAGATACCGCACAGATAAAAAGAGACCTGGCCTATTATGAAAAAAGGATACCCAACGAAGGAACCCCTGCAATGACCCAGGCCATTTTTGCCTTACTCTATTCAAGATTAGGGGATGGGAACAAAGCATACCATTTTTTCAAAGATGCCTATGTTCCTAATTTGAATCCGCCATTCAGGGTTATTGCTGAAACCAAAGGTGGGACGAATCCCTATTTTGCAACAGGAGCTGGCGGAATCATCCAAAGTATGTTAATGGGTTTCGGGGGGCTCGATATTACCGCAGATGGAATCAGTCAGGTAAAAAGTGCACTCCCATCTGAATGGATATCGGTAAAAATCACGGGAGTCGGAATTATGAAAAAAACTTTCGTCATTACCCATTAGAATCGATTCAGTTTAAACAAAATACCTCATCAACGCATTTCAAAACAGATGAACCAATTATGAAATTTTCATACCTGATTATAGTTGCGATATTACTATTCGGTATTAACCAGTTTGCCCAGGTTGACAAATTCAACCTGGATAAGGCCACATCAGATTTGCCTCATATTAACGGGTCACCGCAAAATTCGGATTACCTTTATGTAACGGCAGGCAACAGACTTTACTGCATTGGGAATCAGGCAGGGGATTTCCCGGAAGTTGGATTTCATCTTCCCGGAAAGATGGGCGGAGTCTGGCAACAGCCTCTTAAGCTTCTGGACGGTTTCAACCTTTCATTAAAAGATACTAAAACCGGATTTCAATACAAAAACGTTTGCGATAGTTTCATCACCAGCTCTTTTGCCACCAAATTTCATTATCATATTCCAAATGAAAAGATTACCATTATCCAAACCCAATTTGTCCCGGACAATCTGCCGGTTTTGGTGGTTGAATATAAGATCACAAATACCTCGGATCAGGAGAGGAATTTCGAGATCGAACTGAATACAGACATTGATTTGATGCCCGTTTGGTTAGGAGAAAGAAGCGGAATGACCGATCATCGGGATACCCTGGATTCCTTTGACAAAAATCACGCCATCCTCTATTTTCGCGATCAGGGTAACCATTGGTATGCGGGAATTGGATTTGAAAAAAATCAGGTCCGGTGCAAAACGAAAAAAAAAGCATCGGATAAATGGAATGGGATAACCGGTGTCACCTCCCTGCAATGCGTTATTCCTGCAACCAGTTCAAGTATATTCCGTTTCTATCTATCCGGATCATTAACAGGTAAATCAGAAATAGAACAAAACATCTCCAAAGTACGGTGGCAACTGCAATATTTATTCTCAACAAAAAAATTGCGTTACGACTCGATTGAAAGTACGGCCAAAATTACGATTCCGGATAAACTCCTGGAAACCGCCTATACCTGGGGGAAATACTCCACCGACTGGTTAGTACGCGAAGTCCCCGGCCTGGGTCAGGGATTAAGCGCAGGACTTCCCGATTATCCGTGGTTTTTCAGTAACGATCAGGCAACCACCTTTATGGGACTGACCGGGACTATTCAGCCACAGATTTTCTACAACTCTTTTTCCATGCTCAAGCGGATTTCAGATAAAACCAATGAAAGCTGCGGAAGAATTATACATGAAGTCTCAACCAATGGTGTTGTTTATGACAAGGGAAGGATGGAAGAGTCGCAATTACATATTATTTCAGCCTGGCAAATATTCAAATGGACCGGCAATCTGCAGTTTTTAAAAGAAAATTATGAATTTGCAAAAAAAACCTGGAACTGGTTGCAACAGCATGATGCCAACCACAATGGTTATATCGAAGGGTATGGCGGGACTGAAATTGAAGGTTTAAATGATGAAATGCTCGATGTTCAGGTAAACACATACGAGTTTCTGAATATCCTGAGTCAGATGGCCGCAATTTTCAAAGAAACAAACAATGCCCAGGAACATGCCCGAAAAGCGGAAATTCTAAAAAATCAAATCAACAGGGACTGGTGGATTGAAAGTGAAAACCGGTATGCGGATTTTATCACTTCCAAAGAAAAAGCGATGAAGATCATCGATGAAGCTTTGGTAAAAAGGATCCATCCGGGGAGAAATAGGTGGGCTGGAATCAACCTCAGCAGGCTAAAGGAGGATATCATCAACAATACTTACCCCAATAAGGGTTATGTGGTTTATTATAATTCTTCAGGTCTTCAGCCAATGGATGCTGGGATAGCGGATACGTTAAGAGCACTCAGGATGCTGAAAGGTGCTTCGTTTTTCACAAACAAATTTGGAGAATATGTTTGCGGCATTGAAAGACCTGATGATTTGACCATTGATGAAAAAAAATTCAGGAAGGATTCTGTTTTTACCTATTACCGGGCCGTTATGCCGGCAGCCACAGCAGGATTGGCAGTCGCAGCCGCGAAATATGGAATGCCCGATTCGGCGCTAATGTATATGCACAGGATCTTAAACACATTCAGCTATGCCACTCCCGGCACCACTTATGAAGTCTCCCCGGATTACGGAATGTTTGTGCAGGCCTGGAATATCACGGGTATTAACATTCCGCTGATTCAGTATTTCTTTGGAATACAGCCAAATGCGTACAATCGGGAGATTACGATTCACCTCCGGATGCCGATATCCTGGAACAATGCTGAGTTAAAAAATCTGATTATCGGAAACAACAGGCTGTCCATTCAATACGCAAAAACAAATAACCGGATAACCTGTAAAATAAATTCTTCTGAACCGGGATGGTTGATTCACCTCCTTACTGATGCCAACGCCAATGAATTCGACATCAACCAAAAGCACTTAATCAATGTTAATCATTCGGTTGAACTGACCGGAGTCCACAATAAGATCTCTTATTCATTAAGGTAATACGCAATATAAGACCAATAAAAAATATTAAAGACTTAACACCATGAATAAATTATTACTGTTCGTATTGATCTGCTGTTTTCTTTCATCTCAATCAGCTTCTGTTGATACCTTAAGAGTCTGCTCGCCTGACGGAAAGCTAATGGTTAAAGTCTGGATGAGTGACCATTTGTTCTATGCTGTTCAGCTCCGGAACATCAGCATAACCGGGAATTCAGTAATTGACCTCATTCCGGTTGGTCAAAAAGCCTTATCCGAACAAAACAGGATAGTATCCCATAAACTGAATCAATTCAATTCTCAAATCATTGTTCCGGTTCCCGAAAGAAGAAAAGTGATCACCGATAGTTATAATGAATTAAGGATCAAATTCAAACAGCCGTACGAGGTAAAATTCAGAGTATATAATGAAGGATTGGCCTACCGCATTTCAACCCTTTTCAAAGACAGTATTTTTATCAATAATGAAGTTGCCCGGTTCTCCTTCTTAAATAATCCGTCAGTCTATTTCCCGCAAATCCACAAAAAATCAAACGCCGATATTTTTCACACGAGTTTCGAGGAGCTCTACCTGCTCCTGAAGATGAGTAGCATACCCGATTCCGTAATAGCCTTTTCACCGGTGCTGGTGACTCCGTCCCAAAATCCCAAAATTGCAATTACCGAATCAGACCTTCGCGACTACCCCGGAATGTTTTTAAAAGGGACTGGAAGTGAGACGCTGGAGGGTGTTTTCGCCCCCTATCCACTCGAAGAAAAGGAGACCCACGAATTTTATTCACAGGCAATCGTCACAAAACGTGCGAATTACATCGCTCATACGGCAGGAACCAGAAACCTTCCCTGGCGAATTCTGATGATTGCACCTCAGGATAAAGATCTTCCGGTAAACGATATGGTTTATAAACTGGCAGAACCTTCAACGATCAGCAACGTCTCCTGGGTTCACTCAGGAAAATGTACCGACGAATGGATCATCAACATCAACCTGTTTCATGTTCCGTTTAAAGCCGGAATAAACACCGCATCTTACAAGTATTATATTGACTTTGCAAAACGTTTTGGCTTTGACCGGATTATGATGGATGCAGGCTGGAGCGACAACAATGACCTGTTCAAAATCGTTCCTGAGATCAATATGGAAACCCTGGCTGCCTACGCCAAATCTCAAAATATCAAATTAAGCATGTGGACATTGGCCTCAACGCTCAACAGGCAACTGGATAGTGCTCTAATTCAGTTTAATAAATGGGGTGTCGATTTTATAATGACCGATTTTATCGATCGGGATGATCAAAAGACCGTCAACTTTTACGAGCGGGTAGCCATGGCGTGTGCTGCCCATAAAATCATGATCATGTACCACGGAGCCTATGCCCCTAAGGGTTTTAACCGGACATACCCCAATGCGGTTACCCGGGAGGGAGTTCTGGGTTCCGAATATAATATCTGGAGTGACAAGGTTTCACCCAGTCATGATCTCACTCTCCCCTTTACGCGTATGCTGGCAGGCCCTTTCGATTATGAACCGGGATTCCTCAACAATGCCACCAAATCCGGATTCAGAAACATTGAGGGGATGCCGATGAGTTTTGGAACAAGGTGTCACCAGCTTGCCATGTTCGTAGTATACGACAATCCGATACAGATATTTTCAGGCAACCCGTCACAAGGATACCAGGAACCGGAATTCATGGAACTGCTGGGATCCATTCCTGCAGGGTGGGATGAAACACTTGTTCCAGAAGCCAAAGTCGGCGAATACATCATTACCGCCAGAAAGAAGAACAATGACTGGTACATGGGAGGGCTCACCGACTGGACATCCAGAGACTTTTCTCTGTCCCTCGATTTTATAGGTGAAGGAAAATTTACCGCGACCTTTTGTAAGGATGGCATCAATGCAGACAAATTCGCAGCCGATTATGCAATCACCTCATTCGAAGCCGACAAACAGACTGTTCTGCCAATTCATATGGCTCAGGGGGGAGGGTTTATGTTGAAACTTACGAAGAATTGATCAAATCGGAATCAGCCATAATGACCGCGCTTTTATCACATTTCTTTACCTTTAAAAGTATATAACACCTTAATTTTATTTGATTAAGCACCAACTAACTATTATACAATTCATTAATCGCTATTTTCCAGCCTATATCCTCCCGGTACAATTGCGATATTTCGATGTTTAACCTACGCTAAAAAATATAAAGAGTATTTTTTACTATTTATTTTAAAAATATTGCGATAAATATTTACCAGTTTTCTATCTTTGTCTTCGCTTTCTAAACGCAAATCCATTTTTACCTGATTAAAGGGATTTCATGTGACCATCATGAGCACAAACCAAATAAAATGACTTTACTTTAATATCCTGGAAATGAACAAAAATCATTTACTTTTTGCTGTTTTTTTTAGTTTAATGGTCTTCGTTGAAGCGGTTTCTGCTGTTGGAAAGCAACGGATCATTTCAACCGCAGACAATCATAGCAGTGCCTCAAAACCTGAAACGACAGCCACTATTTCCGTCGATGTCACGAAGGGTAAAAAAATCAGTGACCACCTATTCGGGATCTTCTTTGAGGACCTTAATTATGCTGCCGATGGCGGTCTTTATGCCGAGTTGATTCAGAACCGCTCCTTTGAATACTCTCCGGCAGATCGTAAAGGGTGGAATCCGCTCACGGCATGGGAATATACAACAGATGGATTTGGCTATGGGGCTATCTCTGTTGAGACCACCTCTCCGCTAAATGGGAATAATCCTCATTATGTGGTTCTGATTGTAGAGGATGAAGGTCAGCAGGGGGTTGGATTGACCAATTCGGGTTTCGATGGGATCGTAATCCGGGCCGGTGAGAAATACGACTTCTCGGCATTTATTCGCCTGATATCAGGGCAACCAATTCCGTTTGAAATCAAATTACAAGATTCAAAAGGTGAAATTTGCGGGAAAGCAACCTTCACTTCAGATTCAAATGATTGGAAGAATTTTACTGCAACAATCACCGCCACTCAAAGCAACGACAGCTGTCATTTTGTGATTCTGGCAAAAGGAAAAGGAAAATTTGCCCTGGACGAGGTTTCGCTGTTCCCTCAAAAAACCTTTAAAGGCAGAACGAACGGTCTTCGCGCTGATCTTGCACAGACTATTGCCGATCTTAAACCCAAATTTATGCGTTTCCCGGGCGGGTGCTTGGTTCACGGTGATGGCCTTGGAAATATGTATCGCTGGAAAAACACGATCGGTCCGGTCGAACAAAGGGTTGAACAACGCGATATCTGGAATTACCATCAGTCAGTCGGCCTTGGATATTTTGAATACTTCCAGTTTTGCGAGGATATTGGTGCCAAACCACTTCCGGTTGTGCCAGCTGCTGTAAGTTGCCAGAACTCAGGCGGAACCTGGCGGATTGGGGGTACAGGTCAGAGAGGTTTGCCACCCGAAGAAATGCAATCTTATATCCAGGAAATCCTCGACCTGATTGAATACGCCAATGGATCAGCCTCCACAACATGGGGTGCCAAACGGGCTAAAGCCGGACATCCTCAACCATTTAATCTGGAATATATTGGAATCGGAAACGAAGACAAGCAGACTCCGGAATTCAGGGAACGGTTTAAAATGATTTATAATGCGGTAAGAGCAGTTCATCCTGAAATTACCATTGTCGGAACCGTCGGTCCTGCACCTGACGGGGAAGACTTTGACCTGGGCTGGAAATTTGCCGGTGAAAACAAGGTTAGCATGGTAGATGAACATTATTACAAAGAGCCATCCTGGTTTCTGAAAAACCTCCATCGCTATGACACTTACAACCGGGAAGCTTCCCATATTTATGTCGGAGAATATGCAGCACACGATATTGACCGCAAAAATACACTTCGTTCCGCCCTCGCAGAAGCGGCATACATGACTTCCCTGGAACGGAACGGCGATGTGGTGGGTATGGCCTCATATGCCCCGCTTCTCGCAAAATCGGGAAATACGCAATGGATACCCGATATGATCTATTTTAACAATAGCAGCGTAATGCCCTCGGTAAATTACTACGTTCAACAGCTGTTTGGTCAAAATTCAGGTGATCAATTCGTTTCAAACAAGGTTATTCTTTCGGATGCCGCCTCGAAAGCGGCTGACTGTCTGCCTGTTTCAGTGGTCAGGGAGAGGAATAGCGGGGACCTGATTATAAAGCTCGTCAATACGCTCCAAACTCCGGTAAATGCAAAGATAAATCTTAAAGGGACCGGGTTTCCGGATAAAATTGGGACCAAAGCGGTATTAACCGGTTTGCCTGATGATAGGATTTCTAAACCACAGATCACTTCCATCCAGGTTGGGAAAGAATTCTCCATTGAACTCCCCGCAAACTCATTTACCGTAATCCGACTGAAAACAAACAAATAAGAAGATGAAAACACTATTTGCCATTCCCGTTCTCTTACTTGCCGGACTGGTTTCTTGTAAAAACGAATCCAGAAAAGCTGATTATCAAATTCAGGGCATTCCGTTCAACGAGGTAAAGATCAGCGACCAATTCTGGTTGCCAAAGATAGAAACGACGCGGGAAGTAACTATTCCGGCCTCTTTTGCCAAATGTGAGGAAACGGGCAGAGTGGCAAATTTTGTAAAAGCCGCTGAAAAGAAAGGGAAGTTTGGGACCACTTTCCCATTTGACGATACCGATATCTATAAAATTATTGAAGGTGCTTCCTATTCAATGAGCGTCCACCCGGATCCCAAACTTGACCGTTACGTGGATAGCCTGATTGTCATCATCGGCAAGGCTCAGGAGGCCGATGGCTACCTCTACACAGCAAGAACGATCGATCCTCAGCATCCTCACCAATGGTCTGGCAATGAGCGCTGGGTGAATGAATCCATACTGAGTCATGAACTATACAATTCAGGGCATCTGTTTGAGGCTGCATCTGCCCATTTCCAGTCTACCGGCAAGCGGAATTTCCTTGATATCGCCTTAAAAAATGCCGATCTGCTGAGTCAGGTTTTTGCCCCCGGAAAACGGAATGATACTCCCGGTCACGAGATTGTGGAGATGGGTCTGGTTAAGCTTTACCGCATTACAGGGGAGGATAAATACCTTACTCTGGCAAAATATTTTATCGATTGCCGGGGAAAAGAGAATAATCCGAAGAATGCCTATTCCCAGAACCATAAGCCGCTGATTCAGCAGGATCAAGCTGTTGGACACGCCGTTCGTGCGGGTTACCTCTATTCGGGAGTGGCCGATGTTGCAGCCCTCACGGGTAATGCAGCCTACATTTCTGCCATCGACAAGATCTGGGAAAATATGGTTTCTAAGAAGCTTTACATCACCGGAGGTATCGGAGCCCGGCATGACGGAGAAGCTTTTGGAGACAATTACGAACTGCCCAATTTGACTGCATATAATGAAACTTGTGCCGCAATTGCCAATGTTTACTGGAATTATCGTATGTTTTTGTTGCATGGCGACTCCAAATACATCGATGTCCTCGAAAGGAGTCTTTACAATGGTGTGATTTCAGGAATCGGCCTTGACGGAAAAACTTTTTTCTACCCCAATCCGCTGGAATGCGATCTTACGTATAAATTTAACAGTGGCGGCACGCTTGATCGTCAGCCCTGGTTTGATTGCTCCTGTTGTCCAACCAACATGTGCCGGTTTCTCCCTTCGGTTCCGGGCTATATTTATGCCCAAAGCGATAATAAGCTGTATGTAAACCTGTTTGTAACCAGCTCATCCAAAATTGTGCTGACCGGAAATCAGGTTACCCTCACCCAGGAAACCCAATATCCGTGGGATGGAAATGTGAAGATATCGGTTTCTCCCGAAAAAACGGGAAAATTCGCCCTTTGTCTGCGTATCCCCGGATGGGCTGAAAACCAACCGGTCCCAGGCGATTTATATGCCTATTCCAAACCTCAGAACGATTCAGTTTCCATAAAAATTAACGGAAAGAAGATTTCCTTCCGGACAGAAAAAGGTTATGCTCTCCTGGACCGTGAATGGAACAATCGGGATGTTGTAAATTTATCACTTCCAATGGGTATTCGCCAGGTTGTTGCCAATAAGCAGGTTAAAGATGATCTTGGGAAAGTCGCCCTGGAACGGGGACCGATCGTTTATTGTCTTGAGGCGGCCGACAATAAGAATATCAATGGTTTGTACCTTACAGCCAATAGTGAAACTGTTGCGGGTTTCAAGCCTGAATTACTGGGTGGCATTGAAACAATTTCAGGCAGGGAAAATAATCAAAAAGAGGGTTTTACAGCAATTCCTTATTTTGCCTGGAATAATCGGGGTATCAACAAGATGAAGGTCTGGATACCGCTGAAATAAATTCATTTGATCATCAAATTAATTCAAGACGTTAGTTATAAAGCTGTCGCTATATTAGAATGAGAAATCTGATACCGGTAAAGTTCATAAGCCTATTCTGCCTGTTCATAAGCCTGAATGCATTTTCACAGGAACATATTATTTCGGTAGATGTCACCAAACCTGTGGCCACCGTTCAGCCAACGATGTGGGGGATCTTTTTTGAAGACATCAACTTTGCTGCCGACGGCGGTATATACGCAGAGCTGGTCAAAAACCGTTCATTTGAGTTCCTCAAACCGCTGATGGGATGGAAAATTATGAAACCTGATACTACAACCGGGATGTTAATCCTGAACCAAAGTGAGACAAACCCTTTGAATCCGCGCTATGCAAGGATTTCTATTGCCCCCGGTGAACCATCCTTTGGATTGTCGAACGAGGGATTCCGCGGTGTGGGTATCCGGCAAGGGATAACCTACCAATTTTCTGTTCTCGCCCGCCAAAAGGGGAAAAGCAAACTGAAAATGCGCATTGAACTGGTAAATCCCCAGGGCGCAGTAATCAGCTCTTCCAGTCTGTTACCCGATTCAGAATCGTGGAAGAGATGTCAGGTTAGTTTTGAGGCGACCGCAACAGAAAAAAAAGCAAAATTAAATATCTGGTTTGAAGGTGAAGGGGGATCTTGATCTCGATATGATTTCACTCTTTCCCGGTGACACCTGGAAAAACCGTCCGGGTGGATTACGTGCCGATCTCGTTCAACTACTTGCCGATTTAAAACCGGGGTTTATCCGTTTTCCGGGAGGATGCATTGTTGAAGGGAGGGAACTGGAAACCCGCTATCAGTGGAAAAAAACAATCGGAAACATCGATGATCGCAAATTAATCATCAACCGCTGGAATACAGAATTTAAACGTCGTGACACCCCTGACTATTTTCAATCCTTTGGAATGGGTTTTTTCGAGTATTTTCAGCTGGCTGAAGATTTGGGTGCTGAACCACTCCCAATATTGAGTTGTGGTATGGCATGCCAGTTTAATACTGTAGAACTTGTCCCATTGGATCAACTCGACCCCTATATTCAGGATGCCATTGATCTGATTGAGTTTGCCAACGGACCGGCTGATTCAAAATGGGGGAAAATCCGTACTCAGATGGGGCATCCAGCGCCATTTAACCTGAAAATGATCGGAGTTGGAAATGAACAGTGGGGACCTCAGTATATCGAGCGGTATACGGTTTTTGCAAAGGCAATCACCGAAAAATATCCTTTAGTCAAAATTGTATCCAGCGCAGGTCCTGCTCCAAACGGAAAGAATTTCGAATATGCTTCTGCAGAACTGAAAAAGCTAAATGCACAGATTGTTGATGAACATTATTATGCCAAACCAGAATGGTTCCTGGAAAATGCCACCCGTTACGATAATTACGACCGGAACAGCTACAAGGTTTTCGCGGGGGAATATGCAGCTCATGGTGCCAAAACCGGAAATCCCGTATCTCATAATCACTGGGAATGCGCCCTTTCCGAAGCCGCATTTATGACCGGTCTGGAACGTAATGCTGCAGTGGTTCAGCTTTGTTCCTACGCCCCGCTCTTTGCCCATGTCGATGGGTGGCAATGGACTCCCGACCTGATCTGGTTCGACAACCTGCAATCCTTCGGTACAGTTAATTATTACGTTCAAAAATTGTTTTCCAATAATAAGGGGACAGAAGTTTTGCCAATGCTGATGGACACCAAACCGCTGACAGGACAGGAAGGGCTCTATGGTTCAGCTACCTGGGATCAGAATTCTCACGAAATCATACTGAAACTGGTTAATTCAAAAAGTGAACCTCAGCCGGCAAAAGTAGTTCTGGAAGGAACAAAGAAGCTGGTTAAAATAGCGATAATGATTACTCTTCAAAGCGATAGCCTTTCTACTTTCAATTCGCTGGAACATCCAAGGTTACTTGTACCTGTTGAAAATGAAGTGGTAGTGAAAGGGAATACAGTCGATCAGGTACTTTCAGGTTATTCGTTTACGGTTATAAAAATAAAACAAGAATAAAAACTGTTAAATTTTAATTTTCAGTCCTGTCAGGGATTAGATATGGGTAGAAAACAATTAAATATTGAAGGTTTCGTCCCGTACCTACGAGATATTTTGCGACAAATTTCCTTTCTACCCATATTTAATGCCTACGGCACAATCTTAAGAAAAAGAATTACTCTTGAATAAAAACGAACTTAAAAATTTAAACAGTTTATAAATATTCTTTAAAAACGCTAGCGGGTGACTTTTCAGAACTTGAAAAGTCACCCGCCAACTATCTTAAATTTCAATTCTATCTTTTTAGTGTTTGTACTCTTACAACCACAGTTTTCATCTTGGAAAATATATCCAAATCATTCGCTAACCATAAGGACAAAACCTCCGGCAGGCTTAATCTTCAAATTTATCTTCTCCCCTTTTTTGGTTTTTAATTCCGATTTTGAAAAGGAACGGTTTGTATCCCCATCGGTATAAAAGGTGGCATTCACATTGGCCGCTATAAATGGTAAGGTGAAGCTGATCTCCTTTTCGGAATTCTCCCCGTTTATACCGGCGATATACCAGTTGTTGCCGGATTTACGGGCCAATACCACATATTTACCCGGGAAACCGTCAATAAAGCGGGTGTCATCCCAATGCGTCGGAACGGAACTCATATACTCCCGGATATATTCCGGCACCAAAGCCATTCCTTCAGGACTTTCGGCCCAATGCTGAATACCCGATTGAAAAACAACCGTAAGCGCAAGCTCAAATGCACTTGAGGTCTTTCTCTTCAATCCGGGAATTTCAGTAAGATTTACCGGAGTGAAATCCATAGGACTGAAAACATTACGGGTAAAAGGCAACATGCAGGTGTGATTTGGCTCCTGATCTGCCGCCTCCTGGGTAAAAGTAATATATTCAAATCCCTTGACTGCCTCCATAGTCACCAGATTAGGATAGGTCCGCTGCCACCCTTTGGGATAGGTGGCCCCGTGAAAGTTCACCATTAGTTTATATTTCATGGCATCCTGCAGTATGTCATTGTAATATTTCATCATTGATTGTCCGTCACCTCCAAAAAAATCAGCTTTGATTCCCTTGATCCCCATTTCACTGATCCGCTTAAATTCAGCTTCTCGATTACGACCAAACAACAGCTTATCTTTTGGACTGTAAGCAACAGTATTCCAACTACCTGCAGAGTTGTACCAGAGCAGTAACCCAACCCCTTTACCTGTTGCATAATCAACTAACTCTTTCACTTTTTCGTAGCCAATCTTCACATCCCAGTCTGCATCGATCAGACAGTATTCCCATTTCATTTTCGCAGCCCAATCGATATAGCTTTTTTGTACCTCATAGATTACGGAATCATCTTTCTTCATGATCCAGCTCCAGGAAGCCCTGCCGGGTTTTACAAATGAATAATCAGCCTCTTTTGCAGGAATTGCAAGGTCGGTTTCAAGGGTCGATTCCATCAACGTTTTTAATCCGTCACTGATCACAATAATCCGCCACGGGGTAAGCCAGGGAGTTTTGGATTCGGGGAAAAGCGGTGCGAGTGGTGAAGTCCTCTCCCCTTCCTCGGGAAACCTGATTTTATAATTACCGTTATCGGACAACTGTTGAAGGCGGGCTCCGCAATAGGTTCCATCCAGACCGGTTTCAGTCAAAAGTATCCAGGTATTATCCTTTTTAAACAATGCGGGGAAAACCCATCCGGCGGAATAGGGTGACGGTTTGCCGATATCCTCTCCCTGAAAGTAATAATCCTCGTAGGAGGGTTGCGAATTGCACCATCCCATATAAACATCCGGGCAGGGACTCATATAGATCTTACTTCCTGGCGTTAACTGAAATGAGGTGTTTTCTTCGACAATTTTCCGTGTTTCAAGTGATTTCCCTGGAAGGAAATAGCGAAAAGCTGCTCCGTCATCGGATACTCTGAATATCATATCGATGGGTTCCTGCCTGAAATTTGTAAAACGGATGGTTTGTTCATTTCCATGGTAAGTACAATGTTTCCTTTTCCCCGAAATCAGCTGGTAATCATCCTTCACAGATTTTATCGCTGAAACAGACTCGATTTTGAGTCCAATGGTAAAATCGGCATCTGAAAGCCGGATTCCAAGGCTGGACTGGCCAATAACCTGCGCTCCATTGAAATCTATGGAATAGACAGGTTTTCCATCAGCTACGAGATTTACCTTTAATTGGATTTTGCCATTAGGACTGCTAAGTTTATAAACGGTCTCCTGAGAGAATAAACTACCGATGCTGAATAACAGGATCAAAAGAATTGATGCGTGCTTCATTGTGATTTTTGTTTGACAATCTAAAAATGAACGGCTTTATCTATGCCGGAATCGGAATATCTAATTTCGGCTTCAACCTTCTTTTTTCTTTTCAACCTTAGTAGCCGGGAATTCATAATTCGCAACAACCTTATTATAAAACAAATAAGGCAAGAAGGTTTATTTTGATGTATAACCAAATTCTCTACTAAGGTTGGGAAATTGGAAATATGGTTTTACCTGGAAATGTAATTCTGTCATAAATAACTTCATCCATCCTTCCTATTTTCGACCTTTATTTGGCAGAAAATTTAAATATAGTTGTCGTAAGGTAAGTTTCACCTGGTTTCAGAATTGCTGTCGGGAAAGCAGGATGATTGGGTGAATCGGGGAAATGCTGCGTTTCAAGACATAAGGCGGAATACTGGGTATAAACTCTTCCATATTTTCCGGTAAGCGTGTAGGTTATATCGATGCTTAGATTGCCGGGATAGCCCTCTTCCCCATCTTTACTCAGGTAATGGAGTTTTAGACCGACACTATTCCCGAAGGAGAAATCCTCGGCTTGCCAAACCACCTTATCAAATCCTTTGAGTCCGCCATGGAGATGATTGACCCCGTTATTCTGTGCGAGTGTGTAGAGGTTTACTTCAGCAGCACCAGGCAGTTGACCAAACAGCCGTTTTGTAACGGTTCCTGGAGCCTGAACAGTTCCAGTTTCATTACATGAAGTAAAGATAATGTTGGACCCCAACCCAACTATAAGAATTAGTAACGGAATTATTTTTTTCATTTTTAACTTTTAGGTGCTGTTATTTATTGTGCTAAAATTACGGTTAATAAATCATTTTTTCCACACCCACACACCGGATGAATTGAGACCTGTAAAAGTCAGAGTTGCCCTCCCTTTGGACCAAAGGGTAAGTGTTGTTGATTTTTGCATTGCCTGGTACTGATAGTTCAGGAGAATAACCTCATAACTTCCAATTAAAGCAATTGTATCCATGGAAAGTGGCGAAACTGCCGCTGTTTTATATACCGATTTACATATC
>Ga0118677_10005896_pt1 | contig 21173 bp, 8 predicted proteins | sample AliMusrvi5mmetaG_FD_86154 | JGI IMG/M metagenome (GOLD analysis project Ga0118677, IMG submission 86154)
CCGTAGGAATGGTCCGGCGCCAGCGCCTCGTAGGGCAGCGCATCCATCAGGGTTGTGCGGCCCAGGTCGGCGCGGGCCAGCGCCACGCAGCCGCTGGCGCTGTTGATGCTGAAGGCGGCGTGCCACTCGGTCTCGGTCTGCTGGTTGGTCTCCCCGTCCAGCCAGACCAGCAGGTGCGCCCCCGCAGTGATGACGGCGCCGGTGGGGAAGCTCCAGAGTGCCAGATTGGCCAGGTCGTCGCTGAGGAAGTAATTGTCCAGTGCGATGGGGGTCGCGCCGGCGTTGTACAGCTCCACCCACGGGTCATGGTCGCCCGCGCTGTCCGCCACGGTGGCCAGGTTGGAGGTCATGATCTCGTTGAGCCAAAGCTGTGGGAGGGCCGGCAGGTTCGTGGCAAAGGTGTTGGGCGCCCCCGGGGTGCAGGGCGGCACCACCACCGGCTGCGGCGGGATCCAGTTGCCCACACGGCTGTTGTCCTGGAACGGATCGGACAGCTGCAGGGACTGCCCGCCGCCGTCCGCCGCGGCCGGCCACGGTGGCAGCGGGCTGTAGGTCACCTCGTCAATCGTGCGCCACGCATTGGTGCCCACCGGTGCCAGCAGCGCCAGCCGCTCGCCGGCGTTGTCCAGTTCGCCGGCATAGGAGCCGATGACCGCCTCCGCATTGGTGTACACATAGGTGTACGTCGTCAGGTTGTCCGCCACCACCATGTACTGGTTGGGATGGATCAATGATCCGGCCGGGAAGGTGAAGTCCACGCCGTCAAACCGGCAGCCGGAGAGGTTGTACGTCTCGTTGGTGGAGCGGTTGTACAGCTCGATGTAGTCGGCATGCGCCACCGGCGCATGGTACATGATCTCGTTGATCACCACGTTCTCGCCCGGCGCGGGCGGGATCGAGTTGCAGATCACCGTGATCGCGGTCATGGCGACGAACTGCCCGAAGCGGTCGAACCCCTGCACGGTCAGCGCGTTGGTCCCGGGTTGGAGCGGCACCGTTGTGGTCCAGTTCGTAACGGAGGGGAAGTCCAGCGCGTAGGGGACGCCATTAATGCGGATCTCCGCGATTTCAACGGGTGCCGTGCCGGCTAACGCGATGATCGATGCGCGCGTCGTAAAGTCCGCGCCCCCGTTGCTGGAGATGGCGAAGGGCGCATCCACGGTGGCCAGCAGGGGCAGGAGGTACGCACGCCGGTCCGCCAGCCACGCCTTCGAAGTCGAGGGGCTGGCGTGCGCCAGTCCGTTGGCCGTCATGGCGGCATCGAGTTCGTCGAACACCGGGTTGTAACGTTCGGGCAGCAGCGGCCCGTTCACGGCCTCCTTGAGCAGGCGCCAGTACGTGCGGCGGAACGGCGGGTAGTTGAAGAGGCGCGCGGTCACGGGGTCGCTGTTGTAGAATGGATCGTGCTCTGCCGTGGTCGTGTACCTCGGATACATGGAAAAATCCGTGTCCTGCAGAAACGCCGGGCCGGGGCGGGTGCGGGACAGGTACAGGAATACGTTGTGACTCATTTCGTAGCCCCAGCTGTCGATATTCTCCAGGACGTGATTGATGCCGAAGTACCCGAGCCAGCTCTCCAGGTCCGCCAGGGCGCTCGTGCGGGCGCGGTAGGCCTCGCCATAGGGCAGGTTGAAGGCGTTCACCAGTGCGTAAACGTCCCCGAAGTCATCCGAAGGCACATTCTGTTTGAGCATGAGCCAGCTGTTGCGGTACCGGGCCTGCTTGTACGCGCCGCCGTCGGTGAGCATGGCCGTGAGGGCATTATCGGCGTCCTGCTTGAAGACGGGAGGATCGGCATCCCCGGGATACCAGCTATTCACGAAGTCGTGGCTGGGGACCTGGTAGTCATGCAGCGGCTGGCGCAGGACACCGTTCACCCGGACATTGACCAGCCGGAGATTCATGTAGGGGTATCCGAGCTGGCGCGCCACCCAGAACGAGAAGCGTTCGGTCTGCCGGGTGCTGTCGTTGCCGTTGAAGCCGGTCATGTCCAGCTTGATTTGGCTGTCCCCCAGCACGCACTCCGCTTTGGGCACCTCCAGGTTATAGGCGCACATGAGGGAACCGGCCGGCCCGTTGTCGGTCCGCCAGCCGCCGCGGTAGGCCCCGCCGCCGTTATAGATCGCGCGCGCGCCGTCGACGACCAGAGTGAGGTCGATCGGTTCGTTGTCGTGGGTCAGGCGGGTGTTCCACAGGGTCTGGTTGGCGGCGGTCAACCACAGGCGGTAGCCGCCGAAGATGCCGGTGGAGGGGGGGTCGCCGATGCGCACGAGGCATTCGTTGTCCGCGGCTTGCGGATAGCCCCCCGTGGCGGGCACGGCGTTCGAGTCGGTGGCCCCGATGGTGAATGCGATGAGCGTGCCGTCGCTTTGGCCGGGGATCGTCGCCGCGTAGAGACCGGAACCGTCCGGGGTCATGGGGACCGCGATCTGGTTGGTGGACGGGTCGACCCGGTACGTCACCCAGGCGCCGGCAATGCCATCCGGATCGTCCAGGCGCGCCTCGACCGTCACGGGCTGGTCCGCCGCAGGCAGCAGCGGGCGGTGAGTCACCGCTGTGATCGCGGGCGGCGCGTTTGCCACGGCGCGGCTGTTGGGCAGGCCGGGCGTTCCCAGGTTGGGGGGCAGTTCCAGACGGCCCGCGGCCTCCAGCCAGAACCCCTGCAGCCCCAGGAGCATGTACGGGTAGCCGCACAGCCAGCGCACCTTGGCGCTTAGCGTGTAGCGCTCGTTGGCGGCCGGGGCCGGCGATGGAGCCGTGGCCACCTGATTGTAGAAGGTCCAGGCGGAGCCGGTGTAGGTGATGTCGCCCCGGGAGCTGGCGCGCACGTGCAGCGAGTTGGCGCTTGCAAATCCCTCCGTCGTCTCCAGCGTGGAACGCACGTGATTGCCGCGCAGAGACCAGCCGGAGAGTCCGCTCTCAAACCCGGGGTTGTTGATGCGGTTGACCGTGTCGCCCTCGCGCACCAGGGCCACGTTGTCCAGGAGAAACTCGCCGGATTCCAGGCCGATGATCTCCAGCTCGCCGACGGCGCCGAGCCCGTTGTCAATCCGTCCCGTGTACGTCACCGTGGTCCATGGCGCCTTCTTCGTCTCGTCGCTGGCGGCCCAGTTCGGGCCGAGGCGGTTGTCGCTGCGCGGGTCGATCAGCTCCAGGCTGCTGCCGCCGCCGTCGCTCCATTCGCCCCAGCCGTCGGAATAGGTGACCTCGTTCACGACGACGAGGTCCTCGTACGGAAGCGCCGGATCGTCCGGCTTCGCCAGGGCCAGCCGTTCGCCGTGGCCTGACAGCGCGCCGCTATAATCCCCAAAGGTATTGGCCGCGTTGAGCTGCGGGTAACGCGCCAGCAGGTTGGTGGCGTCGCGCGCGACCACGACATAGGCCCCTGGGGCCAGCGAGGCGCCCGGCGGAAAGGCGTAGTCGATGCCTGCCACGAACCGCCAGTTGCTCAGGTCCACCGTTTGGGTGCCGCGGTTGTACAGCTCCACGTACTCATCCGCATCGAGGCCGGAGATCGGCGCGTACATGATTTCGTTGATGACCACGTCCGGGATGCGCCGGGGCGCGTTCGTCGTGCCCGGTGTCGGCTGCTGTAGCGGCTGGAAGGTCGGCGCGCCGTCCGGATAGCGGCCGGTGGCCACGCCGTTGGCCTGCGCGCCGAAACGCACGGCGTCGAGCACCCGCGTCCTGGAGGGGTTCCGCAGCACGATTTCGCCGCCGTGGCTGCTGAGCGGGAAGCCCAGCTCGGTTTGTGTGCGGACCAGGAACCCGCGGGGCGGCAGGGCCGTCCCCGCGGCAAAAACATACTTGTCGGCGTCGACCTTATCGCTCAGCGCGCACCCGCTGGCATCCAGCGTCTGGGTGGTCGCGTTGTAGAGCTCGATGAAGTTCACCTCGGGCAGATCCGTGTGCGCGAGGAACTCGTTGATGACCAGGCCGTCGAGCCGGTCGATGTATTCCGGATCGGCGGTGCCGGGCGAGCCGCCCATGCGCGAACTGGCCGACCACGCGCGGACGTCACCCTCGCCGTAATCCGGCCGGCTCAACCAGAGCGAGTGGCCGGCCCCATCCGCCGCCAGCGGCCAGGGAGACGTGTCCGCGTAACGCACCTCGACCAGGATGGCGCCCTGCGCATTCAGCAGCTGCACCGTGCCGCTGTTGTTGGGCAGCGCGTGGGCGAAGGGGCCCGCCACATTGGTGATGGCGTAAACCGATTGGATCGCCGCCGGATCGCGGGCGATGACGACGAAGGCCCGCGCCGCCAGCGTGAAGTTGGTGGGAAATCGGTAGTCCACGTCGCCGGACAGGCGGAAGCTGGACAGATCGTGCGAAACGGGCTCGGTGTTGAAGATCTCGACGAACTCCAGGTCCAGCGCGTCAGGCCGCGGGGGTGGGTGGTACATGATTTCCGAGATGGTCAGCGGGGTGCGGCGGCTGCAGGGGCCACAGGCGCGCAGGGCGTTGGTGGCAGGGTCGGGCGTGACCACATGATTGGTCTGCTCGATGGATATCTGGTCAAGGCCGATATAGGTGTTGCCGCCCGCGGCGCCGGTCTGGACCAGGCGGAGCGTGCCTTCCCGGTAATCATTGATGTCGGCGATGTATGGCATCCATCCGTTGGTGGGGATGGTGAATGTGTCCAGCGTCCGCCAGTCGACCAGGTTCGTGCTGTATTGGGCCGTCAGCATGCCGGCGTAGCCGTTGGTGTCATAGCTGCGGGAGTAGAAGGAGACAAATGCCCCGCCCTGCGGCAGCAGCGGCGACTGGACCCACGAGGTCCCCGTTGTGCCGTGCAGCCAGGCGGCGCAGGCCCCCGTGTAGGCCGGGGCCCAGGTGTTGCGGTTGTTGCGGACTTGCGCGTCGGCGATGCTCCAGCCGTTGGAGTCCAGGCGGTTCGTCCATGTGGTGGTGGTTGGCCATGAGTCAAACCCCTCCCGCACCGGCGCCGGCAGGGCGGCAGCGGCGGCAGGATGTGCGGCCATCGCCAGCAGCGCGGCCGCGTGCAGCAGGTTTGAAAAGCGCGTTTTCATGGCATTCCACATTTTTTAAAGGATACCATAAGCGTGCGGCTTTCCAAAGCGCAAAAGTCATCCGCCGGGCTTGCAGGGATGGATGAGAGGGGTCGGGGTTCAGGCAAGAATGGAAGGCGGGGAATTTTAACCATGAAAGGTCCTGCGTCGCCCGGAAGCGTTTTTGGTGATTATCCGCACTTTCGTTTTTGAACCCGGGCTGACGATGATGAATCTCCTGATTTTGCAATCAAAGTTAGTGCATAAATCATCGCGCGATGATATCTTTGCAAGCATTGGGACTACGTCACGGAGGTGCTGGGTGTTTTACAGGAATTTAATCGTTGGATGCGTATGGGTTGCCTGCTTCGCTGTGCACTCCGTGGTTGCGGCTGCGAATCTCTATGTGGTTAAAAGCAATCCGGGTGCGGCTGAACCCTACAATGCATGGAGCAATGCGGCTCCGGACATCCAGACGGCAGCTGATTATGCTTCGCCTGACGATACGGTGATGGTCAGTAACGGTGTGTATGACACCGGATCGCGGATTGTGCCGGATTGGTGCAATCTGGCGAGCCGGGTGGTGATCACAAACGGCATTCTCGTCAAAAGTGTGAATGGGCCGGCCGTGACGGCCATCAAGGGGGTGGGGCCTGGCGGAAGCAATGCCGTGCGGTGTGTCTATATCACCAGCGGAATGCTTGATGGTTTTACATTGACCAATGGGTGTACGCGGATGGGCGGTGACTACTATTATGATCAAAGTGGTGGGGGTGCATTTATCACAGGCGGCGCGCTGACCAACTGCACGCTTAGCGGCAACTTGTCCAGCGATGCCGGCGGCGGAGCGTATGGTGGCACGCTTTACAATTGCACGCTTAGCGGCAACTCGTCCAGCGTGGGCGGAGGTGCATATCAAGGCGCGCTTTACAACTGCATGCTCAGCGGCAATACGGCAGCCTCCGGTGGTGGATCGGGGGGTGGTACGCTTTACAACTGCATGCTCAGCGGTAATTTGGCATCGGCTTCCGGCGGCGGGTCGTCGTATGGTGCGCTTTACAACTGCACGCTTACGGGCAATTCGGCCACCAACAACGGTGGCGGTATCTATGGCAGTGCGCTTTACAACTGCATTCTGTATTACAACACGGCCGGAGAAGAGGCTAACTATTCAGCCGGTTCGCTGAGTTATTGCTGCACGATGCCGCTTCCGGACGGGACAGGCAATATCACCAATGACCCGGCCTTGGTTTCGTTGGGCCACATTGCGGTGAGTTCCCCTTGTGTTGCGACAGGATCGGTGGCGTATGCCGCCGGGGCGGATATTGATGGTGAGACATGGCGGAGTCCGCCGTCAATCGGGTGTGACGAGCCGGTGGTCGGGGCACTGACCGGACGTCTGACGGTGGCGGTTTTTCCGCAGACAGTGACGGCCGCGACGTATGCAGTGGTTGGTTTTATGGCGCAGGTCGAAGGCCGGTGCGCGAGCAATCTGTGGACCTTTGGCGATGGTGTCAAGGTGACAAATGCGATCTATGCGGCCCATGGGTGGACTCAGCCGGGCGATTATCAGGTGGTTCTGAGGGCGTTTAGTGAATCTTATGTTCAGGGGGTTGCGGCTACGGTGACCATCCATGTCGGGTCCGCGACTTTTTACGTGGCGAAGGGCAATCCCGCCGCCGCCGAGCCCTATAACAATTGGAATATCGCGGCTGCGGATATCCAGACGGCGGTTGACTATGCTTCGGCTGACGATACGGTGATTGTCGGCGATGGCGTGTATGACACAGGGACTCGCATTACGCCGGGCTACGGCTTGTCGAACCGGGTGGTGATTGCAAAAAGAATTGTGGTCAGGAGCGCGAACGGGCCGGCATCGACAGTCATCAAAGGCGAGGGGCCGCAGGAAAGCAATAATGTCCGTTGTGTTTTCATCACCAGCGGCGTGCTCGCCGGCTTCACGCTGATGAATGGTTTTGCGCAAAGCAGTGGCGACGCTGTGTATGACCAGAGCGGCGGGGGTGTGTTTGCGGCGAGTGGAACGCTTTACAACTGTACGCTCACCGGCAACGCGGCGGCTGACGGTGGCGGGGCATATTACGGCGCGTTGTACAACTGCGCGCTCATCGGTAATGCGGCCACCAACTGCGGTGGCGGATCATATTGCGGCACGTTGTACAACTGCACGCTTAGCGGCAACGCCGCCGGAAACTCGGGCGGCGGGTCATACAGCAGCGCGTTGAACAATTGCATCCTGTATTACAACACCGCGGCAGATGGTGCGGATTACAGCGGCGGGACGATGACGAACTGCTGCGCAGCGCCGCTTCCGGACGGACCGGGAAACATAACCAATGAACCTTCATTCGTGAATCCGGGCAGTGGTTATGGAACCAACCATGTGGGCGGTGATTACCGCCTCCAGCCCGTTTCGGCCTGTATCAATGCGGGGACAAACTACCCGTGGATGATCGACCTGTCTGATCTGAGGAGCCGCGATCTTGGGGGAAATCCGCGTGTAGTGGCTTCAATTGTGGATATGGGAGCCTATGAAAGCCAGCAGCTTTTGGACGAGTACGGTTTGTGGCTGGCGCAGCATAACCTGCCCACTGATGGCTCTGCCGATCATCTGGATGGCGACTCAGACGGCATGGACAACAGGGCGGAATGGGTTTCCGACACCGATCCCACCAATCACGATTCGGTCCTGAAAATCACGGCGCTCAAGCCTGCTACTAATGGCACCTATGTGAACTGGCGTGGCGGCACATCGGTCTGGCAATATCTGGAATGCCGTACCAACCTTGTCTCGACCAGTGAGCAGTGGGTTGTCGTTTATACCAATCCTCCGCCTACCGATGTCACGGTGGGCATCCTTGATGCCGGGGCGCCGCGTACCGGCCGATTCTACCGTCTCAGGGCGGTACGCGAGTGACGCTGCGTGTCGGCTGTTGCGCAAGCACCAACAACAAGGGCAAGATGATGCAAAAGGCAACGATTTTTGCGGTTGTGGCGGGGATGTTTGTCAGCCTGACGATTAACGTTCAGGATTTGATGGGAGCCGGCAACAAGGACAAGGCGGCGCAAAACAAAGTCGTCAGCTATCCGGAGTCGCCGGGATCAACAGCAAGCAAAACCTATACGTTGGCTGTGAATGACACGCCTGTGCACGTGGAGGCGTTTGAGGATATCCACTACGCACAGTTTGCTTTTGAGGGTGAATGTGAAGTGGCCGTAAGCATTCCGCCCAGCATCGGGCAACGCAATCTCAAGTACATCCATGCGTATGATATCCGGCCGAAGCGCCGTGAGCCGGTGGCTTGGTGCGACCTGAATACCCTGCATTTCAAGCTTCGGCAACCGTCCAAGTTGGTCATCACAATCAACGAGTACCAGCGGCTCTTCCTCTTTGCCGATGCAATTGAAACCAATGTGCCGTCACCCGGCCAGCCCGGCGTGGTGAACCTGGCGGATTTTGCCACTGACCATACCGGCTCGGCGTTGCAGACGGAAGCGATCGCGCGTGCAGTCTCAAAGGTTGGCAAAGGCGGCACGCTATATGTTCCGCCTGGCCGTTACCTCACCGGCACCGTGGTGCTTAAGAGCGATATGACCCTTTACCTCGCGGGTGGTGCAGTCCTGCAGGGATCGTCGAATCCGGCTGATTACCCTTTGGAGGAGGGGTCCTGGCATTGGGCCACGCAGCAGTTTATACGGATTTCCGATGCGAAAAACGTCGCCGTGCGGGGCCACGGGACGATTGATGCGAATGGGGCCGTCGTTCGTGCCCTGCAATGCGGGCCGCACCTGCTTGTGGCGCGCGGGTGCCGCAATCTTCTTGTTGAAGGGATCATGGTCCGCGATCCGGCCGCATGGTGTTTGAATCTGGTCGATTGCCATGATGCCACGATCCGCAATGTGAAGGGGATTGACCACCGCAGCGTGCTCAACGGTGACGGATACGATGTGTGCAGCGGCAGTGATATCCTCATCGAGGATGCTTTCCACTACACCAGCGATGATGCGGCGGTGGTCAAGAGCTGCAAGGATCGTCCGGTGGACCGTGTCATGATTCGCGGGTGTGTGTTCCTTAGCAAAAAATCAGCGTTGAAAATCGGCACCGAGAGCGAGGCGGATATCAGCCATGTCACGTTCGAGAACAATGATGTTGTGGAGGCGGACCGCGGGATGACGCTCGCCTGCGAGGACGGCCATGTCATCCGCGATACAAAGTTTATCAACAACCGGTTTGAGACGTCCTATCCCGATGCGCGGAAACGGCTGATCGATTTCTACACGTGGAACCGGGGCGGTGGCGGCACCATTGAAAACACGCTGATCAAGGACTGCGTTGCCGACCGGAAGTGGCCCCGGCCCTCGACGCTGTTCCCCGCATCCGGACCGATCGACGGTGTGCATTTCGAAAATTTTATCCTCGATGGAAAGGTGTGCCGCAGCCTGCGCGATGCGGACCTGCTGGTTGACACCCTGCCGTGCAACGATGACCGGCGCGCCAATGCTCGGAATATCACATTTGAGCATGGAATTCCCGTGAATCTGGCGATTCTGGACAAGTAGCGTCGGCGCGCGGCCCGACATCCGGCTGCACCCGGTTTTTCGCTGCGTGTGAATTGCGTTGTTGGGCCGGGTTTAAAATGCGTGCAGACTTTTGTGAAATCTGTTTTGATCAAACAGATGGGAGTTGTTGTGAGAGGTGTGTGGACGAGCAATATTGCTGTCGTGACTGTGATTGCCGGCACGCTTGCCGTGCTGTTGTCGGGGTGTTTGCATGCCTCGCCGCCGGATGCGGCAGCCATGTCGCCGGGTGATATAAAGCCGCCCGCTGCGTGGGTGGTGGCTGAAGGCGAATGGCAGCTCACCGCTGCGGAAATGCATGAACAGAGTGCGGAGGATCGCGGATACCTGCTGTTTCGTGAGCCTGTGGCCACCAATGCGGTTCGGGTTGAGTTTGATGGCATGTCCACCAATCCGGGGGATCTGGGGGTGTTGCTGGGGTGTACAGTCCACCAGATGGGTGATTACCTCGGCGTGTCGCGCAAGGGTACGGTTTGTGCCGCGATTGGCAAGACGCGTTCTGTTATCCAGTGTCGTGGTGTGGTTGTGGCAACCAATGCCGCGGCGCTCATCACGCCGGGCCGCTGGCATCATGTTGTGGTGCAGCGCGCGGGTGGCGTTATCACGCTGGAGTTGGATGGCCGCGAAGTGCTGCGGGCGCCCGACCTGCGCGATGGCTTGTTTGGACCCTATCTGGCCTTATATGCATGGAACGAGGGGAGCTTTAGAAATGTCCGCATCCGCACGTGGGCGGATCCTGTGCTGGACGGCTATCTCACGCCGCTTGCGCATCGTGAGATGCAGATATTCCCCACCACGCCGGTCCGGCCTGAAATTACCGTGGACACGGTTGCCGCATTGACGCCGGAGACCGTGGCCGCGCGGATTCAACAGTATCGCACGGCGGACGTGAGGCTGATGTTGAAGGGGGCTGACGGCGTTCCCATCACCAACCAGCCTGTACGTGTGCGTATGCTTCGCCACCGGTTCCTCTTTGGATGCAATGCCTTTCTGCTGGACCCGGCCAGCACCGCACCTGCGCAGCTGATTTATCAGGAAAAGTTTGCGCGGATTTTCAACTTTGCCACGGTCGGATTTTACTGGTCGGGCTTTGAGAAAAAACAAGGCCAGCCGGAGACGGCGTGGTTGATGGCCCAGGCCCGCTGGCTGCAGTCGCGTGATATTCGTGTGAAAGGCCATCCGCTGGCGTGGCGGCAGACCGTTCCCGCCTGGCTGCCTCCGGATGCCGCCACGGGCGGGGCGTTGTCAATTGCGCGGGTAACCCGTGATGTCACCGCGTTCCGGGGTGTGATCGGCACGTGGGATGTCATCAATGAGGTGACCGACTGGCGCGAGAAGGTAGACCGTTATGACAATGCGTTGTCCCGGCTCTACGAGGAGGTCGGCACCGTGGAATTGGTTCGCCGTGTGTTTGACGCCGCACGCCGGGCCGATCCCGACGCGGTGCTCCTGATCAACGACTACCAGTTGGGTCCTGACTATGAGGCGCTGGTCGCGCGCTGCCGAGCGGCCGGCGTGCGTATTGACGCCATCGGGCTCCAGTCCCATATGCATTCGGGCGCATGGAAACGCGAAAACACATGGGCGGCGGCGGAACGGCTGGGCCGCGCCGGACTGCCCCTGCATTTCACCGAGGTCACGATCCCCTCGGGTGAGCCGTTGGGCGACCGGAAAATGAACAAGCAGGAACGTTACGAGAATTGGCCGACAACCCCTGAAGGTGAAGCGCAACAGGCGGCACAGGTTGAAGACTTTTACCGCGTGCTGTTCTCGCATCCGGCTGTGCAGGCGATCACATGGTGGGATTTCAGCGATTCCCATGCGTGGATGGCTGCGCCGGCCGGACTGTTGCGCGCCGATATGTCGTCTAAGCCTGCTTATGAAGTTTTGGAAAAGCTCATCCGCGGCGAGTGGTGGACGCCGGAGCAGTCGCTCGTGACGGACAGTTCAGGCGCGGTTTCGTTTCATGGCTTCCTTGGGGAATATGAAGTTTTATCAGGGGGGCGGGCGGTTCGTTTTGAAGTGGACCGGCCCGGCAGCACGGTCGCATCCGTGACCTGGTGAGAATGTTTGATTGACGGGCGGATGCATGCAAGATTGGGTGGCCTGAGTTTTGCCGTTGACTGTCCATGCCAAAGGCTTATTGTAATATCAGTTGTTTTGTTGGTGATTCAATTACGGAGGACTGGATATGACCGCGATTCGAAAGACAATGATGCTGATGGCGGCGGCGATCACGGTTGCAGGGGTTGGCCTGGCGCAGCAGATGCCCAGAATCACGGCGGAGGTTATCGTTGCCAGAAAAACCCCGGTCGTGCGGGTGACGGTCGATTCCCAATCCATCGGCAGGACCGAAAACGGCAAGGTTCGGTTCGGCGGCGTCGTCGCCCAGTCCTTGGACATAAAACCTAAAGACGGTGTCTTTCTTGTGGTTGATGCAAAAGTAAAGGCAACCGATGCCATGCACATCGGCATGTTGAATCCTGTGGTCATCGATCAGGATGGGAAGAGCTATCAGCCGCGGTTCGTCAGCACTGCGGGAAACGGAACCTTCTCCGGCGGCATGATTGTCGATGGGAAACGCAAGGAGCTGGGAGTGGGTCCTTTGATTATATACAACACGGAGGCCGCACTGAGTTTGTGTTTCGAAGTTCCGCAGAAATCACAGAATCTGAGGCTTAAAATCGCGGCGTTGAGCAATATGGTTCCGATGCCCATGAGACCGGTGTCCAAATAGCCGTTGGGTTGTGGTGTGTTGGCGCCGGCTTTCCGGATTACGTCTCGTAGAAGCCCTGTTCGTATGCAGTATCCATCATGGCGACGATGTTTTCCGGTGGAACATTTCCCATGATGTTGTGCACCTGGTTAAACACAAATCCCCCGCCGGGTTTGAATGCGCCCACGAGTCGGCGCACGTTGTCAGCCACGTCCCGAGGGGTTCCTGTTCCCAGCACATTCTGTGTGTCGCAGCCGCCGCCCCAAAAGCAGATTTGCCGGCCAAATTCGTTCTTCAGCTCCTGCGGATCCATGTTGGCCGCTGATATTTGAACAGGGTTCAGCACGTCAATGCCGGCGTCAATCAACATGGGGATCAGTGGTTTGATTGAGCCGCAGTTGTGCAGGAATACCTTGATGTCGCTGTTGGCATGGACAAAGGCGCAGAATCGCTTGTAGTAGGGCATGCAGAATTCTGCGATGTAGCTGGGGCTGCACATCGGTCCCTGCTGCGTCCCCATGTCGTCGGCCAGTGTGACCATCTGGATGTGCTGTCCAAAGGAATCAATGATCTTGCCCATGCGGCGGATGCTGTCGGCTAGGCTCTGCTCGCGGCGTTCATGCAATGCCCGGGGGTTGGTCCAGGCAAGGACGGCATCGTCGACACAGCCTCCGCCGTATTCATTGAGGCCGAGTCCATGGCTGTAACCGAGCATGTTTGTGGCGTATTCTGTTTCCTCGAATATGCGTCTGGCTTCACGCGCATACAGCGTAATCCGGTCATCCTCCGATCCGCTTCCCCAATCGGCCAGCCATGCCCCATCAAAGAACATGCCGCCGGCCGGCATGCGCATGGAGCCATCTTGATGTGTGATGATCCAGTCCCCGTTCCCGGCCGGTTCCGGATTTGCGGCCGCCGGGATGGTGAAGACATAGTTGTTTCTCGGATTCCACCGCCTCGTTTCCTTGAAAGGTGGCTCGAGCAGGATGCAGTCGCAGTGGAATCGTTCCAGGATATCGGTATCCACGTAGGCAAGGCCTTGCACCATGTCGGGAATCCATATGTTGCGGGTGGACAAGCCCAGATATTCACGCAGATGCCAATAGGCGAACATGGAGATGCCGGTTGACATGTGGCTGCCAAGGTCAATGGGAATCCGGTCGACCGGCTCATGGTTAAGGGTGCGGATAACACGTTCTCGCGATCGCATGGTTTCTTTCTTCATCCGTTTATCTCTATCTGTTTTGAGGTGTGCTTAATATACCCGACGGCATAAAAAAATCAAATAACGGATGCCGGCCTGCCGGGTTGGAGGATCATGGATCCTTTATGCATGTTTTTACAGTTGAATATCGCGTCCGGCGGGCTATATTCACAGTGTTATGCGTAAGAAGGACACATTGGATGTGGGAATGTCGGTTTTGGCGGCCTTGGTGGACGGGGTTGCCGTTTTCGGCAGTTTTATGTTGGCCACATGGATGCGGTTTGACAGCGGTTGGTTTGCGGTCACCCGTCTTCCGCCTCAACACTATTACCAGCATTATGCTTGGGGCGCATTGGTGGCAACTTTTGGGTATCTGGTTGTTTTCTACGCCCTGAACCTTTTTGTCCGGCCGCAGACCGGATCGTTTGCCTCTAAAATCCCCCGTATGATCCGCGGATGTGTGATTGGTCTGGTCACGGCCATGGTGATGGCGTTTGCGGTTCAAAACGATTTGGAATATTCACGTCTGGCGCTCTTTATCGGTGGCGCGATCTGTATTTTAACCGTGTTGCTGGAACGGTATCTGGCCTTTCGTGTGGAGTGGAATGTGGCGCGGCATGCCGCCCCGGCCAACCGGGTGCTGATTCTGGGCACAGACCGGATGGCTTTCCGGTTGCGTCGCACGCTTCAGCGCGAGGCAATGCTGCGGGCGCATGTGGTTGGGTTCTTGCGCACGCGTGAGGCGGCGCCTGCCACTGGCATTTCCGAGGAGGATATCCATGGGTCGCTGGATGATCTGGAAACTGTGATGCGGAAACTGCGGATCGACCGGCTGATTGTGGCCGACGACTGCCTCAATGGCGAGCAGATGATGCAGCTCATCGTGGTGTGTGAGCAGAATCTCGCGGAGCTCAATGTTGTGCCGGATTTGTTCAGGATGATGACCGTTAGCATGGATGTGCATGCCCTTAATGACATCCCTTTGCTGGGCATGAAACGGTGGCCGCTTGATGCCATCTGGAACCGCATGCTCAAACGGATGGAAGACGTTGTGGGTTCATTGCTGGCGTTGGTGGTTGTGTCGCCCCTGCTGCTGATTCTTGCGGCGGTGATCAAGCTGGATTCGCGTGGTCCTGTCCTGTACGTGCAGGAACGTTGCGGCCGGCAGGGCAGGATTTTCAGGTTGTACAAGCTGCGTACCATGCGTGCGGATGCTGAAAAGGAAACCGGTCCGGTCTTTGCCGCCGCGGGTGACGCGCGCCGGACACGGGTGGGCGGGTTTTTACGTAAATACAATCTGGATGAGCTGCCGCAGCTCTGGAATGTGCTCAGGGGTGATATGAGCCTTGTGGGCCCGCGGCCCGAGCGTCCGCACTTTGTGGAAAAATTCAAGGAGGATGTCAGCCGCTACATGTGGCGGCATGTGTCCAAACCGGGGTTGACTGGCTGGGCGCAGGTGAATGGCCTGCGGGGGGACACCAGTATCGAGGAGCGGATCAAGTATGATCTCTACTATCTCGAAAACTGGTCGCTGTCGTTTGATTTCAAAGTTCTGGCGCGTACGCTGTTCGCGTATGAAAACGCCTATTGAGAAGGGATGCCGGGTATGACGGCTCATTCTGTGTTCGCGGATTTTTTCCGGCAGCCATACTTTTGGAGTGCCATCATTTCCTGGATAACGGCTCAGGGGATCAAGATGCTTATTGATTTCACGAAGTCCGGCAGGATCAAGCCGGGGTATCTGGTCAGCACCGGGGGCATGCCGAGCGCGCACTCCGCCATGATTTGCGGCATGGCGACATCCATAGGCTTGGGGGCGGGATTTGACACGCCGGTCTTCGCACTGTCGGTGGCGATGGCGGTTGTCGTGATGTTTGATGCCTCCACGGTGCGCCGTGCGGCGGGGCTGCAGGCCAGATTGCTCAATCAGATCATCGATGAGATATTCAAGGAACACCATTTTTCGCAGCGGAAGCTGGCGGAATTGTTGGGGCATACCCGGCTGGAGGTGCTCATGGGGATGATCATCGGCATTCTGACGGGAATGCTGGTCGCCGCGCATTTTTGATGCTGGCGTTTCCCGCATGTTTTGGCGTGAAGGCCGGCAATCTGTCGGCTGTCCGGTTTCGTCTTCTGCGCCAATCCAAAATGGTGCAAATTATCCGCTAAAAAGTAGCGCGGGCGGATCAAACAATTGTTACAATGCAGCATCGAAATGTTCGGCCGATGTATGCGGGTTTGAGGTTGCTCAGGCATGATGATAAAAGGCTACATCAACTTTGTTTTGCTGTCTGTGGCGTTGGTCTTTTGTGTCCCTGTTGCCCATGCCGGACAGATTGGCCCATGGCGTGGAGCGTATCCGGTTGCTGGCGGAGGATATCATTCGCTGGGATTGAAGTCTGATGGCCGCATCATTTCCTGGGGCTGGAACAACTACGGTCAGACGAATATACCTGGGACGAACGCGAACTTTTTGGCGGTTGCCGCAGGTGAATATCATTCGCTGGGCTTGAAGTCGGACGGCCGCATCATCGCTTGGGGAAACAACACGAACGGCCAGGCGAATGTGCCATCGCCAAATGCGGATTTTGTGGCGGTGGCGGCGGGTAAAAATTATTCGTTGGGCTTGAAGTCGGACGGCCGCATCATTGCTTGGGGAAACAACACGAACGGCCAGACAACCGTGCCGTCGCCCAACACGGCATTTGTGGCTCTGGCCGGGGGCAAGAATCACTCGCTGGGCTTGAAGTCGGACGGCCGCATCATCGCCTGGGGGGATAATTTTTTTGGCCAGACAAATGTGCCGTCGCCGGACACGAACTTCATGGCGGTGGCGGCGGGTGGTTATCACTCGTTGGGGTTGAAGTCGGACGGCCGCATTATCGCTTGGGGGCAGACCAACTATGACCAGACAACCGTGCCCGGGACCAATGCGGATTTTGTGGCGGTGGCGGCGGGCGCTTATCACTCGCTGGGTTTGAAGTCGGACGGCCGCATCATCGCCTGGGGGCGGAATAACTACGACCAGACAACCGTGCCCGGGACCAATGCGGATTTTGTGGCGGTGGCGGCGGGCGAAAATCATTCGCTGGGCTTGAAGTCAGATGGCCGTATTATCGTTTTTGGGGATGATTTTTTTGGTCAGACGAACATGCCGTTGCCGAACACGGGATTTGGCCAGCAATCGGGCATTGTCCCGACTGGAGGGCCTATGGATGGCGGCACGATGGTGGCCATTTTAGGATCGAACCTGTGCAGCGGAGCGGATGTGACAAATGTGACGTTTTGCGGCGTCGCCGCCACCATTGTTACCCAGAAGCCTTGGATTGTTGTGGTGCAAACAGGGGGTGCCGTCGCCCCGGCTACTGGGAACGTGGATGTCTTTTCGACGCTTTTCGGGCGTACCACAAGCACAAACAGTTTCACTTATTATGCGCTGCCGGCTGTCATGACAAGGGGCGTGACTAACATCATGGCAACGAGCGCTGTCGGCGGGGGCGAGGTGGTCACGGATGGGGGCGACACGGTTCTCGAGCGCGGGTTGTGCTGGGGGACGTCAACAAACCCGACGGTGTTGGATTTCGTTGCGGTAAGCGGCGGCGGGCCCGGTGTTTTTTACGGAGTGGCGATGACAAACTTGAGTCCGGGCGTGTGGTATCATGTCCGGGCGTGGATGCGGACGCTGACAAGGGTCACTTATGGGGCGGACGTCCTGTTTATGTCCCAGTACGCGGTCATGGCATCCGCGGGAACGCACGGTTCGATCTCGCCGGGCGGAATTGTGCAGGTGGTGAGCGGCAGCAACATGACTTTTGCGATCACCCCGGATGCCGGTTATCAGATGACGGATCTGCTGGTGGATGGCGGATTGGTCCATGCTGCCAGCCGCTACACCTTTACGAGCGTGACGGGCAACCACACGATTGTGGCAAATTTCTGGCGCATAGGGCCGTGGCGTGGGGCGAATCCGGTCGCTGGCGGTGGCTATCACTCGTTGGGTTTGAAGGCGGACGGGCGTATCGTTGCTTGGGGGTGGAACAACTATGGCCAGGCAACCGTTCCTGGAACGAACGCCGACTTTGTGGCGGTGGCCGGGGGTGAGTACCATTCGTTGGGCTTGAAGTCGGATGGAAGTATCGTTGCCTGGGGGAATAACAGCAACGGCCAGGCGACAGTGCCTTTGCCGAATGCGGATTTTGTGGCGGTGGCGGCGGGGGGCTCCCATTCGTTGGGCTTGAAATCAGATGGCCACATTGTTGCTTGGGGTAATAATACGGATGGTCAGGCGACTGTGTTGTCCCCGAACACGAATTTTGTGGCGGTGGCGGCGGGCGGGTTTCATTCGTTGGGTTTGAAGGCGGACGGGTACATTGTGACATGGGGGAGTAACAGTAACGGCCAGATGGCGGTGCCGCTGCCAAATGAGGACTTCATGATGGTGGCGGCGGGCCGGTTTCACTCGTTGGGTTTGATGTCGGACGGCTACATGGTTGCATGGGGAAATAATAGCAACGGCCAGGTGGCTGTGCCGGACCCGGATGCGGGTTTTGTGGCGGCGGCCGGAGGTGATTACCACTCGTTGGGCTTGAAGTCGGACGGCCGCATCATCGCTTGGGGGGATGACACCTATGGCCAGACAAATGTGCCTGCGACGAACGCTGCATTTGTGGCTGTGGGTGCGGGGTATTATCATTCGCTGGGATTGAAGTCGGACGGCCGTATCGTGGGCTGGGGTAATAATCTCTATGGCCAGTCGGATACGCCATCGCCGAATGCCGGGTTCGGCCAGCAGTCGGGCATCATGCCTCCCCGGGGACCGGTGGATGGCGGCACGAAGGTGACCATTTTGGGGTCGAATCTGGGCAATGGCACAGATGTGACGAATGTGACGCTCTGCGGGGTGGCGGCTGCAATTGTTACGCAAAATCCTTCGGTTGTGGTGGTGAAGACCGCCGTGGCGGCTGTGCCGACCAATGGGGCGGTGGTCGTCTATTCAGCTGGTTATGGGCAGATCACGCAGACAAACGGTTTCAGCTATTATGGGCTGCCGGTCGTCATGACGCGGGGCGTGACGAATATTACCATGACCAATGCCGTCGGTGCGGGCGAGGTTCTTCAGGATGGAGGCGACACGGTTCTCGAACGTGGACTGTGCTGGGGGGTGTCGACAAATCCGACGCTGTCGGACCTTGTTGCGGCAAGCGGCAGCGGGACTGGTGTTTTTTCCGGGGTGGCGATGGCTAATCTGGGTCCTGGCACGTGGTGTCATGTCCGGGCTTGGGCGCGGAATATGGCAGGGGTGTCCTATGGCGCGGACGTTCCGTTCATAACGCAATATGCGCTCACTGCATCCGCAGGGATGTATGGCACGATTTTACCGGGTGGGATCATGCCGGTTGTGAACGGCAGCAACGTGATATTCACAATTACACCGGATGCCGGCTACCAGATAACCGACTTGCTGGTGGATGGCAGGTTGATCCCCTCCACGAACCGTTACACATTCATGAATGTGATGAGCAACCACACAATTGTGGCAAATTTCTGGCGCATAGGGCCGTGGCGCGGGACGGATTCGATTGCTGCGGGTGGTTATCACTCATTAGGGTTGAAGTCGGATGGGCGCATCATCGTATGCGGGTATAACAATCTTGGGCAGCTGAATGTGCCGTTGCCTAACGCAGACTTTATGTCAGTCGCCGCGGGTGTCTATCATTCACTGGGCTTGAAGTCGGATGGTCGTGTCATGGGTTGGGGTTGGAACAACTACGGCCAGTCGACCGTGCCCTTGCCAAATAATGGCTTCGTTGCCGTGGCGGCAGGGTTGTACCATTCGTTGGGGTTGAAATCAGACGGGCGCATTGTTGCGTGGGGCGGCAATGGTGATAATCAGGGGACTGTGCCTGGAACGAATGCGGATTTCGTGGATGTGGTGGCTGGCGATTACCATTCGTTGGGTTTGAAATCGGATGGCCGCATCATTGCCTGGGGGAACAATACCTATGGTCAGGCGGTGGTGCCCGGGACGAACGCGAGTTTTGTGGCGGCGGCGGCGGGCGGGAACCACTCGCTGGGTTTGAAATCGGATGGCCGTATCATTGCCTGGGGAAATAACGCATATGGCCAGACAAATGTGCCCGGGACAAATGCGGATTTTGTGGCGGTGGCGGCGGGTGGAAACCACTCGTTGGGCTTGAAGTCGGACGGACACATCGTTGCTTGGGGAAATAGCATCTACCATCAGACGGATGTGCCGTCACCGAACGCGGATTTTGTGGCGGTGGCGGCGGGCGGGAACCACTCGCTGGGTTTGAAGTCGAATGGCCGTATCATCGCTTGGGGCGATAATGCCTATGGTCAGACGAATATGCCGCTTTCGGAGGCGGGGTTTGGCCAATTATCCGGCATCGTGCCACCTGGCGGAGCGCTGGCAGGCGGCACAACAGTGACCATCTTGGGGGTGAATCTGGGCAATGGCACGGATGTGACGAATGTGACGCTTTGTGGTGTGGCGGCCACGGTTGTCGCCCAGCGTCCTTTGGCCGTGGTGGTGCAGACAGGTCCGGCGGCTGTGCCGACCAACGGCGATGTGGTGGTGTACTCTGCCGGGTACGGGCATATCGCGCGGACGAATGGATACACCTATTATGCATTGCCTGCCGTTTTGACGCGGGGCGTGACGGATATCACGATAACCAATGCTGTGGGTGGTGGCGAAGTACTCGCGGATGCAGGTGACACGGCGGTTGAACGGGGCCTGTGCTGGGGCATGGCGACAAATCCGACAGTGTCGGACTATGTTGCGGCAAGCGGGCTTGGAACGGGCGTTTTTGCCGGCGTGACGTTGGTGAACCTGAGCCCGGCTGCATGGTATCACGTTCGGGCTTGGGCCAGGAATTTCGGAGGGACAAGCTATGGTGCGGACGTCCCGTTCATGACACGCTGTGCGGTCACGGCATCCGCAGGGATGCATGGCTCGATTTCGCCGAGCGGGGTTGTGCAGGTTGTAACCGGCGGCAACGTGTCGTTCACGATGGCGGTGGATACGGGCTATGAGATAAAGGATGTGCTGGTGGACGGTGGTTCGGTCGGTGCCACAAACCGCTACACCTTTGCGAATGTGGCGGGCAACCATGCGATCAGTGTGATTGCCTGGCGTCTTGATTCGTCACGTCGGGCGGGCGCGGTGTCTGCGGGGTTGTATCACTCGCTGGGATTGAAAACGAATGGATACATAGTCGCTTGGGGTGATAATAGTTACGGCCAGACGAATGTGCCGGGAACGAATATCGATTTTGTGGCGGTGGCGGCGGGTGGATATCACTCGTTGGCCTTGACATCGGATGGGCGTGTCATCGCCTGGGGGATGAATGACTACGGGCAGACGAATGTGCCGTCGCCGAATGCGGATTTTGTGGCGGTGGCGGCGGGCGAATATCACTCGCTGGGTTTGAAATCGGACGGGCACATTGTCGGGTGGGGTATGAACGGTGATGGGCAGAGGACTGTGCCGTTGCCGAATTCCGACTTTGTGGCGGTGGCGGCGGGTGGTTATCACTCGTTGGGGTTGAAGTCGGACGGCCGCATTATCGCTTGGGGGCAGACCAACTATGACCAGACAACCGTGCCCGGGACCACTGCGGATTTT
>Ga0118677_10005735_pt1 | contig 21160 bp, 14 predicted proteins | sample AliMusrvi5mmetaG_FD_86154 | JGI IMG/M metagenome (GOLD analysis project Ga0118677, IMG submission 86154)
GCTGCCGCGGCGCCCTCGGCGCTCCCCTCGCGCGACGACCAGGTACAGTTCTCCCTGCTGCGCGCCGACTGGACCGGCTGACGCGCGATGTCCGCCGCGCCGCGCCCCGGCGGCGGGCATCGCGGTGGCTTCCCGCCGGCCGGTGGTACAATCTCTGCCCGCGGGCCGCTAGCTCAGTCGGTAGAGCAGGGGACTTTTAATCCCAAGGTCGTTGGTTCGATCCCAACGCGGCCCACCATCTTCCGGTCGATCATCGCCGCCGAGGGACCCTTCGGCTCGCCGGCGCCACAAGCGTATCGCCGCCCGGACTGGCGAGCTGTCGCTCCAGATCGATGAAGGCGTCGATCATCTCGCGCGCCTCAAAGGCACGGTTGCGTCGGCCCACGGTGACCTGCGTCAGCACCCGGGCGTCGGCAAGCCGGGCGATGGCTTCGTTCGTGGCCCGCAAGCTGCGATGGATGAGATCGGCGGCGCTCTTGACCGTGAGGATGGGCGCGCCGGGCAAGGCGTGGAGCAGCAGGTCGGTCGCCGAATTCGCGCGGACCGAGGCAAGACGACTCCGCCAGCCTGCCTCCAGTCCACGCGCGCGATCATCGCACTCGGTCGCATCATCGACCGCTCGTCTGCATGCGGTGGCGAACAATCCCGTCCAGTTGTTCAACCCCGCTTGGGCCTCTGGGGAATCAGACTGCCCCGCGTACCGCGTACCTTCGAGCGCTGCGACGTAGTCAGTCGACCAGGTGGCCAGGACGAGCGAGACGGGCGGAAGCACGCGCGGCGCGAGCCCTCGCCGCCGAAGGATCAGGTGGATCAACGCTCGTCCCGTCCTGCCGTTGCCGTCGACGAACGGATGGATGCTCTCGAACTGCGCGTGCGCCAAGGCCGCCTGCACGACCGCGGGCAGCGAGTCGTCGTTGCAGAAGCTGCATAGGTCGAGCAGCAAATCCTCGACGAGCTCAGGTGGCGGTGGCACGAAAGCGGCCGAACACGGGTTGTAGCTGCTGCCGCCGATCCAGTTCTGGACGGTCCGGATCTTCCCGCCAGTCCCTTCGAGCCGAGAGCCGGAAAGGAGCCTGCGATGTATCTCCAGGAGTCGCTCGAGGGAGAGGTCCTCGTCGCTCTGGACGCTTCGCGCCGCGTAGACCATGGCCTCGATGTTCCCGAGGACCTCGGAGGCCGTGACGTCGGAACTGGCCTCGCCAAGTGCTCGCGCAGCCTCGGCCTCGAGCAGGCGGCGCGGCCCGATCTCGAGACCTTCGATCCTGGATGAGGCGACCGCTTCCGCACGCAGCAGCAACCGTGCCAGAGCCTCCGTGTCGACCAGGGCCCTGGCTCCGAGGTTCAGGCGGGTGATCGCGGCCTCGGCATCCGCGACATCGGCCGCCACCGTCCCGTCGAGAACGACCGGGCGGCCCATGAGCAGGTCGGGAACGTAGGCCGCATACTCGCAGGACTGACGGTCCTTGCGGGGCAGGCCAGCAGTGATTTCGCTCTGCCAGTGCTTGCGGACGACCGTCGCCATGCTTCCTCCTTAGTGACGGTTATTGTACAACCTTCACTATGAACGGTCCATGGTGACGCTTCACTCGGGCCCGACCCGGTGGTCGTTTGCGCCGGCCTCGCGATCTCAGGCCTGCCGGCCGGCGTTCGGCCCTCGCGACCTGGGCTGTCGCCCGCCGCGGAGTAGGATGAGCCATGGCTGCACGCCCATCCATCGAGGTACCGGCCGCCGGCAGCCGCCCCTTCACGAAGTGGCTGCCCGGGGTAGCGACGCTCAAGGGGTACCGCCGCGGCGACCTGCGCGGCGACCTCGTCGCCGGCCTCGCCGTCTCCGCGCTCCTGATCCCGCAGGGGATGGCGTACGCCGAGCTCGCCGGCTTGCCCGCGGTCACCGGCCTCTACACGACGGTGATGGCGCTGCTCGCCTACGCCGTGTTCGGGCCGTCGCGCATCCTCATCCTCGGCCCGGACTCCGCCCTGGCGCCGCTCATCCTCGCCGCCATGCTGCCGCTGGTCGGCGCCGGCGGCGACCCGGCCAAGGCGATCGCCCTCGCCTCGGCGATGGCGGTCATCATGGCCGTCATCTGCTTCGTCGCGGGGTTCGCGAAGCTCGGCGTCATCACCGAGCTGCTCTCGAAGCCGCTGCGCGTGGGCTACCTCAACGGCGTGGCCATCGTCGTCGTCGTGAGCCAGCTCCCCAAGCTGTTCGGCTTCAGCGTCGCAGCCGAGAGCACGCCGGCGCGCCTGCGGGAGTTCGCCGCCGGCGTCCTCGACGGGCGCACCAACGCGGCCGCACTCGCCATCGGGCTGGCCTGCCTGGTGCTGCTGTTCGCCTTCAAGGCGCTGGCGCCCAAAGTGCCCGCCGTCCTGATCGCCGTCGTGGGCGCGACGGTCGCAGTGGCGGCGCTCGGGCTCGTGGCCCACGGAGTCGCCGTCGTCGGGCCGGTGCCGCAAGGGTTCCCCGCCCCGGCGCTCCCGTCCTTCCCCGCCGGCGACATGGGTCGCCTCACGCTGGCCGCCTTCGGCATGGCCTTCATCACGCTGGCGGACACCTCGGCGCTGTCGCGCACGTTCGCACTCAAGTACGGCCGCAAGGTCGACCCGGACCAGGAGATCGTCGCGCTCGGGGCCGCGAACCTGGCCGCGGGGCTCTTCCAGGGCTTCCCCGTGAGCGGCAGCGCGTCCCGCACCGCCGTCGCCGAGGCGGCGGGAGGCAAGAGCCAGGTGGTCGGCGTCGTAGGGGCGCTGACGATCGTCCTGCTCCTGCTCTTCGCCGGAAGCCTGACCACCTACCTTCCGCAGGCGGCGCTGGCCGCCGTCGTCATCGTCGCCGGGACGGCGCTGTTCGACCTGGCCACGATGCGCTGGCTGTGGCGCGTGCGCCGCTCCGAGTTCGTGCTCTGCCTCGCGGCGCTCCTGGGTGTGGCGATCGTCGGCGTGCTGCAGGGGATCGTGATCGCCATCGTGCTCTCCCTGGCGGCCTTCCTGCAGCGGGTGTGGCGGCCCTACGACGCGACCCTCGGTCGCGTCCCCGGCCGCCACGGCTACCACGACGCCGCGCGCCACCCCGAGGCACGTCAGGTGCCGGGGATGCTCATCTTCCGCTTCGACGCGCCGGTGTTCTTCGCCAACGCCGAGCACTTCTCCCGCTGCGTCAAGAAGCACATCGCGGAGCGCGGCGAGCCGGTGCACCACATCATCATCGCCGGCGAGCCGATCACCGACATCGACACGACCGGGGCCGAGGCCCTGCGCGACCTCATGGACGACCTTGCGGCCGACGACGTGACCTTCGCCTTCGCGGAGCTCAAGGGGCCCGTCAAAGACCGGCTGCGGAGCTACGGCGCCTTCAAGGAGATCGGCAAGAGGAACTTCTTCTCGACGATCGGCCACGCGATCACGGAGTACCTGGCGGAGGCCGGCGGCGACCCCCTCGAGTGGGTCGACGACTACGACGGCGAGAGGACCACGCCGCAAGACGGAGCGCAGGCCACGCCGCAAGACTGAGCGCACGTCGGGCCGAGCGAGATGAGCGTCGGGCGGGAGGAACGTCGGGCCGGGCGGACCGTCGTGAGCAGGCTCACGATCGCGTCGCGGCCGCAGGCGAACACCGTCGGCGCCCTCACGTCCTCGGGCGAGCACGAGCTGAAGGCGTTCATCGCCGTCGCCGCGGCGTCGATCTGTCGCGGCCCAACTCCCACAGCGAACCGCGCTGCCTCGCCAGCGCCGGCGACCCTGCTACCAACCTTCTCGTACACCACGCCCTGGGACGCTAGCCCGCGCTACTTCGCCAGCCGCGGTGCAAGCCTCGCTTCCGAGACGCTCACGGGGACAGGGGCCATCGTGGCCGTACGCGCGGCGCGGCCGCTGCCGATCGTCAGCCTCAGGTTCTGCATGAGGAACTCGCCGAGGAGGCGGCTCTCGAGGGCGCCGCCGGTCACGGTGAGCGCAAGGCGGCCGGCGGCACTGTAGCGGCAGACGAAGCTCGCGCCGCAGAGGGCGCGGCCGCGGGCGACGAACGCGCCCCGGCTGCGGCTGAAGGGGCCGGTGCGCAGGCTCGCGCCGTTGATCGTCAGCGTGAAGCCGGCGCGCTGCAGCAGGGCACGCGCGACGCGCACCCCCTTGAGCGCGAAGCGCGCCCTCGACGAATGGCGAACGTCGATCCGCGTACTGACGGTGGCGGCGCGCAGGTCGACCGGCCCGGCGCTCGCCGAGCCGGCGACGATCGCGCCGCTGCCCGCGGGGCGGGCGCTCGCGGCGGCGAAGGTCGCCGTGCAGGCGACCGGCACGTCCGGCTGGTCGAGCGCGTGGCCGTTGAGCAGCGTCACGGGAAGGCCGCCGGCGGCGGCGGCGAGCAGAGCGCCGGCAAGAGGGCCGCTGCGCACGTCGAGCGACCAGCGCCTCGTGCGCGAGTCGATCGTGAGAAGTACGCGCGCCTGCCGCTGCCAGCGGCGCGGATGCCAGTCGGCGGTGTAGATCATGTGCCCGGCGACGTTGCGGTGACGCCACGCCGTGGCCGGCACCGTGGCGCTCTCGCCGCCGACCGCGAAGCCGACCTCGTGGGACCTGGCCGCGGTTCCGCCGCCGAGCGCAGCCTTGAAGGCGGCAACTCGGTCGGGCAGGGCGGCGCCGACGAGCTGCAGGTCGTAGCTGCTGGCACCGCGACGGCTGAAGCGGAGCGAGCGCGGCTGGATACGTGCGAAGCGGGCCACGGCGGTGACGCCGCCGTGGCCGGTCGCCGACACCCGCGCGGTCCTGGCGCCGGCATCGAAGAGCCGGGCGACCTTGCCTCCGTACAGCTTCCAACCGACGAAGCGGAAGCCCGGGGCGGGGTTCGCCCTGATGAGCTCGCCGTCCCCGTCCACGCTGCCCAGCAGGGCTCCGCCGGCGGTGCGCTGCTGGTCCAGCATCCTGGCGGTGCCGCCGTTGGACGGCGAGCCCCGGAGGGCGACGCGACACTGAAGCTGCGTGGCGGTGGCAGTGGCGGTGGCGTCCGGGTACAGCTCGTACTCCATCACCTCGTAGTCGATGCACCACGGCGTCTGGGAGTTGCCGCCGGTGCGGAACGTGGTGGGGATCCAGGGGGCTTCATCGTCCTTGGCCCGCAGCCAGTACGCCTGGACCGTGATGTCCTTCACCGAGCCGGGCTGCGCTCCCAGCGGCGCCTGGGGCAGGCCGAGGGTGACCTCCGTCTCGGTCGTGACGGTCGTGGTGTCGTACACCTTGTGGCTCATGGAGTAGTCGCCGCTGAAGAACGGGATCTTGAGCTTGGCCGTCACGCTGCTGGAGACCACGTCGTCCTGGGTCGTCGAGTCCGTGGCGAACGTGACCTCCGCGAAGCCCCCGGAGTCGGACGTGCGCGAAAGGACGGCCGTGGTGCCGTCGCCGTCGTCGTTGAACAGGGCGACGTCCGCGGTGTCCGCCAGCGGGTCGTTGGTCATCCACTGCTGCGGGTCAAAGGTGTCGAACCGGCTCGCCATGCCGGCGAACAGCGGGTCGCTGTCCGCACTGTCCGGGTCGTCAAGGTTGAACGTCTTGACCACCAATCCGTTGTCGATGTCTCCCGTGCTCACGGGGTTCGTCACGAAGACAGACTCGTCGACCCCGTTCGTCCCGATGTCGCCGCCATCCCAGTCCCGTCGCGCGTAGCGCTGCAGCTGGAAGGCGCTGATCTCCTTGAAGAGCCCGATGCCGCGCGGCGCCCCGCTGATGGGGGGGAAGAAGCTCTGGCTGTTCTCGACCGTCACGGAGTTGCTGGCGACGTCCTCCTGATCGGTCTGCCACGAGATCTCCGGCTCGAACGGGAACTTGAGCCCGTGCCCGCCCTCGCCCCCGAGGTCCATGGCGAGGCCCGCGCCACCCTCCGTCTGGTCGACCGTCGTCGTCCCCGCGACGTCGCTTTGCGAGAAGAGCACGGAGGAGAAGTAGTTGAGGCCCCAGGGGTCGAGTTGGAACACGGTCGACTGCTCGTTGCCGTTCAGCGACATCGGCGGCGACCCGTAGACGATCCCGATCAGCTGGAGGTCGGACGAGTCGGCCGGGATCGTGTACGGATAGGTGATAGGCGTCGGCAGGACGTTGCCGTCCTGATCGGTGGTATCCGACTCGACCGGCTGCAGGGTGTCGGAGTCGAGGTACCCCACGGCTCCGACGACACCCGTGTAGGCGGTGAGGTCGTCGAGCGTGACGACGTTGACGCCCTGCGCCTGCAATTGGGTGGCCGTCGCCCAGACGATGCGCTGCCGACTGGAGTCGTAGACCAGCGGCGTCGCGGAGGCTGACGGCGAGGGCGAGGGCGTGATGCCGGAGGGGTTGGTCGGGCCGCTGGGGTCGTCCAGGGCGAGGGTCGTGACGAAGAAGTCGCGCGACGCGAGGCCTTGGGCGTTGATCAGCTGGTAGACCGTCTTCGTCGACTCCAGGTCGCTGGAGCCGTCGCTCATGAGCCCGCGTCGCCGCCAGCCGCTGTACCGCTGCGGTGAGCTCCCCAGCCCGGGGGCGTCCTGCGTGTGGTCGATGGTGACCTCGAAGGCGTCGAGGAGCTCCGGCTCGACGGTGTTGTAGTGGTTGATGACGCCGTGGGTGTTGTCGTTGATGAGCATGCGGTCGAGCGTGCCGAAGGTGCGGGTCATCACGGTGAGTACGTCGCCGAGGGCCCCGTCCGTGACGCCGCCCCGCGCCAGGCGCAGGTTCAGGGCGCCGGACTGCATCTTGAGGCCGGAGGTGTTGTTGCTCGGCCCTGGATCGGGATCGGCGGTGACCGCGAAGCTGGTCGAACTCGTCACCGCGCACGAGCCGTCGTCCCCCACAGAGCACACACGCACGGCGGCCTGCATACTGCTCCACTGCTTGATGATGGAGCCCCAGTGCCAGTCGCTGTTCGTCGTGGGCGTGCCGTAGAGACTGCCCAAGGCCAGGTAGGTCGATCCCCGGTAGGTGAACGGGATGGCGTCGACGTCGCGCACCATCTGGCCGCTCGCGGTGGTGGGCGTCCACGCGGTCGCCTTGTCGATGGCGCCCGAGGCGCCCGGCGCCAGCAGGTTCGAGATGTAGGTGTCGACCTCGCCCGAGCTCATGGACACGAAGGCGAACTCGTTGTTCAGTGCGACGACCCTGCCGTGCAGGAACCAGGCGCTGCTCGCGCCGGGCACCTGGTCCCAACTGCTGCCGGCGAGGAAGTCGCTCGGCATCGCTACGCTGCTCTCGACGTTCCAGTCGTCAGTGATCGCGCGCCAGTAGAGCGTCGTGCGGTTCGCCGCGACGGTCGGGTCCCCCTTGACGTAGAAGACGATCACGTCCGGCTGGGTCCCACCGACCTCGCAGACGCCGACGTACCCGATGCCCCCGGACTGGGCGGGCACGACCTTGGTCGCACTGGCCGGAGAGGCGGAAGAGGTCGGCGCGTTCGGCACCGTGGTGAGGTCCCACGGCAACAACAGGAGGCCGCCGTCGCTGCCGGCGTAATACACGTCGGTCGTCCCGTAGTTGGCCATCCCGAGGGCGACGCTGAGCTCGTTGGTGAGGTCGGTCGGCGCATTCGCCACCCAGTCCAGCGAATCGCCGACAGCGGTGCCGCCGGTGTCCTTGAAGGGATACCAGGCGTTGTTGGTCTCGTGCGTGTCGGTCGGGTCGGTGTACTGCGGCCAGGTCTCGGCGCGCGCGCCGGGGACCATGACGAGCGCCGCCGCCGCGATGGCCGCGACGAGGAGGCCGGCGAGCGCAAGGCTCGCAAGGCGCGCCCATCCGGCGACGCGCACCCGGCCTTGGCGGACCCGAACGGCTCGCCGTGCGGGCCCGCCCGCGACGCACGCGCACTCGCCACTCTTCCTCGCGACCGACATCGCTCTCCTCCTGAACCTTCACGCCGAGAGCCCTGCCATCGGCGCAGTGAAGCGATCAGCCGGCGACGAGGCAAACGTAGTTGCTAGTATCGCTGCATCGTACTCAAAGGCCGCCGCGTGAGCCCAGAGGCCATTCGTCTAGGGGCGATGCACCTGCTGCCCGGCAGACCCAGGGGCACGGAAGGGAAGACCGGTCTCTCGCGCGGCCGAGGAGGACCCGCGCGCAGTCAGTCAGGCATGAACGGCGATGCGAGGTCGCCGCGGGCGTCGAAGACCAGTTCCCGCGGCGTCGGGTCGATGGTCACGGCCGGCGGTCCGGGCAGCTGCTCGAGGCAGCCGGCCGACACGCGCAGCCGCGCCAGGTCCAGCGTGTTGCGGATGTGGACCAGGCGCAGGTCCGCGGCCGAAGCCGGCCGGACCGTCGTGAGCAGGCTCACGATCGCGGCGCGGTCGCAGGCGAACACCGCCGGCGTCTTCGCGTCCTCCGGCGAGCACGAAGTGAAGGCGTTCATGGCCGTCGCTGCGGCGTCGATCTTGCCGGACAGCCTCATCGTGATGGCGTCGGTCACGCCGAGGCCGGCGGCGTTGCCGTGCGTGTCCATGGTCAGGTCGCGCACGAAGATGCGCGACACGCGCGGCCGCGGGCGCGGCACCGAGTAGGCCGCTGCGGCCTTGCCGACGACGTTCGGGTCCAGGCCGTTGCCGCTGATGTCCTTGCCCATCTCGTCGACGATCAGCAGGTCGATGTCGTCGAGAGGCAGGCCGGGCAGATGCCGGCGGGCGAGTTCAAGGAGCTCGCGCTCGACCTGTTCGATCTCGGCCGGCGCGACGACGCGCAGCGCCGCCGTCCGGTGCTCCTCGTTCTCCACGAGCGCGACGCCGAAGAGGACGTTCACCCTCTCCAGCAACGCTCGTGCGGCCGTCGGGATCGTGTCCTCGAGCCCGCGCACGACGCCGAGCCGGTGGTAGTGGTCGGCGCCCGTTTGCTTGCCGAGCCCGATCACCAGCTGCTTCATGAGGCCGCTCTCGATCGGCCCGACGAAGTCGGTGTGCGGCTTGACCCGGTTGATGAGGACCACGCCCGCCGCCTCCGCCGCGCTGCGGTCGAGGAACAGCGGGATGCCGTCGGCCTCGCCGAGCGAGACCACGTCCATGGTGGCGCGGATGGGAGCGCCGACGGAGGCCTCGGTGACCCCGCGCGCGGCGAGGACCTCGGTCTGCCCTTCCGCAGTGGCGCCGCCGTGAGAGCCCATCGCCGGCACGATGAACGGCGCGAGACCCGCCGCCTTGAGCCGCGTCACGACCTCGCGGACGACGGGCGCGATGTCGGCGATGCCGCGGCTGCCGACCGCGACTGCAACCGATGAGCCGGGCTCCAGCTCCGCCAGCCGCCCTGCCCCGCCGGCCCAGGACGCGTCCAGCTCCGCCAGCGCGTCGACGGCCGGCAGCAGGTCGAAGTGCTGCCGCACTTCGTACATCACCGGCAGATCCACGCCCTCGCCGGCGAACGGGCCCACGATACTCGGATCAGTCATCTCGAGCCTCCTCGGTGCGCTGCCGGCAGTAGCCTACCTCGCCGTGCCCCGGTCGGCGCTCCGCACGCGCCAAGGTATAATCCCCCGGCGGCACAGCGTGCCCCCATCGTCTAGCGGCCTAGGACACCGGCCTTTCAAGCCGGCAGCACGGATTCGAATTCCGTTGGGGGCACCACTATTCTTACCTGCTAAATGTGCCCTTTTGACTCCCCCGTGCCATACTCATTCTCGTCATGGTGCCTCGTTTTGGTGCCCCTTTCGGGCGCCAATCATGAGACGCACAACGGGTGCAGGGGGTCGTCACGACGGATGGGAAGCGGCGCAGCAGGAACGGCGGGCAGTTCGAGAGTGCCAGCACCTACGAGCTCGTCACCATGCCTATCTGCCAGGCGAGCGAGATCGCGGCGGCCGAAGCCGCTTCCGCGGCGGCTGTGACGCGCTGGCAGCAGGACGCCGCCCTCGACGAGACACGGCGCGGCCCGCGTGGCCGTGAGGCAGCGCAAGGGCGGCGCGACGAGGCCCTCGAGCAGGCAAGCGAGGTGGCCCTCGGCCGGATCGGTGCCTCTCTGCCGCTGCTGCGCGACGTCGCCGCGCACCTTGCCGCAACCGTGAGCGAGGGGTTACCGCCTGCCGAGGTGTTCCGGAGCATGTACACCGAGGCGGTCTGGGTCTACGCCGAGTACGGCGCCTACCTCGGCGAGCTCAGCGAGGAGGAAGTGGGAGACGTGCTGCAGCGCCGTACCCGCGTGCTTCTCTCACGACGGGGGTTCGCCGACCTGGCCACGTTCACGGCGCCCGACGGGAGCTTCGCGCTCACCTACGATCGGCTCGCACTCTCGCCGCTGCCCGCCGAGGCGAGCCAGGTGCGCGAGCAACTCATCGACTCCTACGGGGGCTACGACGGCTCCTTCGGCGAGCTCGCCCTGGCGCTCGTCCCGGTAGCCTGGCGCGGCTGGCAGGACGCCGCCCTGGCGCCGTGGGCCGGGGTTCTCGTGTTCGTGCGGCCCGATCCCCTCGAGGGCATCGACTGCGCCGACAGCGACTGGGAGGGTGACCGCGCCGGCGCCTGCGCGCACTACGCCGCGTGGCTGGCCGGACCCGATGCGCCGGTCGACTCGGTCAAGCCGACCACCATATGCGGACTGCCGGCGGTGCGCTCGCAGACGTTTGACCTCATCGAGGACGGCACGCACTCGCTCGTCGACGTCGCCTGGGTGCGGGGCCGAAAGCACCTCTACAACATCAGCGCCTGGGCCCCGGACCAGCGCGGGGAACTGGTGCGCGCCGTGCATGGCGCCTTCGCGGGTTTCGCGCCGGCGGGAAGCCCCGCAGCGCGAGACGCCGTCCCGGCCAAGGCCGGCGCCGAGCGGACGCGGCCGGCTCTGTCGGTCGTCCCGCCGCTCAACGCCAGAGGTGACGCCGGGGGAGATGAGCAGCCGTGAGCGGGCGCAGGGACCAGCGCGACCTCTGGAACGAGATGCTTGAGGGCATCACGATCAGCGACGCTGGGTGAAGCCCGACCACGCGGTGGCTGGCCGGCACGAGAGAGCTGTCAACGCCCTACGCTGGAGGCCACGCGGCGGCCGATCGCCGCTACCGTGAGGGCATCGACTCCCTGGCGCGGCCGGCACGCTTCCAAGCGCCGACCGCGTTGTGCGCGAAGCCGCGAAGGCCACCCGTCCGCGCCGCTCTAAGCAACCGGTAGCCGTCGACGTTTGGCAACACGCCGCTGCGCAGTGCCGTCCCGGTCACGCGAGAGAGGGCGTTCTGGCGGCGCCGCACGATGTGCGGCTGCCACTGGTGCAAGGCGTCCAGCCCTACATCGCGCGTGACGACGACGGCTCCTGCGGCCTCGGCTTCGCGGAACAGCCCGCCGCCCCGCGAGGTGCGGACGAGGACCGTGTTGAAGCCCTCGCTCTCCCCCTCGACGTGCTCCGGCGCCACGCTGTCGAACGACATGAGATCGGCCTGCTCGCCTTGGGAGTCCCAGCAGATCTTGCAGCGGAACGGCAGCCCCCACTCGTGGATGCTGTCGCCCCAGGCCTCGTCGTACGTGAAGGCGAAGCGACGCCCGTCCCGGGTCTCGAAAGCCGTCGGCCCGGGGCAACCGTTGCCGCGGCAACGGAAGCTCTCGAGCTCATCCTCCGTCACGCCCTGGCGGGCGAGGAGCTCCCAGATGAATGGCATCTCCGCCTGACCGCCGCACATCACTGTGAGCAACGCAACGACGAGCCGGCCCACGCGGGGGTCCCGGCGGGCCAGATTGCGCACGGCGGCGATGTCGCAGGGCTTCCCTACCACGGCGAACGGTTCGCCGGCGTCCAGCAGCTCGTGCAGCCGCAGCAGCGGAGCCGCGGGCCCGTAGCGAGAGCCCGCGGCCGCGAGCGCTCCCGCCCGGTCGCGCGCGACGTGCGAGATGCTGCGCGCGGGATGATCAGGCGACGCCGCCACATTCAGCACTGCTTGGACGCAGCCAGTCTCGAGCAGATGCACGGCCAGCGCCGTGAGGATCCCCCCGGATGAGCTGGCAAAGCGGATCTCGGGGTCGGCCGCGTAGGCCTCCACCATTCGCTCGACGTGACCGAAGATCAGGTCGTTCATGCCTCCCGCCGCTCTGGACACCGGCGCCGGCAACTGCATTCTCAGACCAGGGCACACCGCGCGGATGGCGGCTTGCGTGGGCGGGTCCAGGTCGGTGAGGACGTGAGGCCGGTAGGCGCCCTGCTCATCCCACTCGACCCGCAGGCGGGCCTCCCCGGCGACGCCCTGGCAGAGTCCGCAGCCCATGCAGAGTCCGCTCGCGACGATGTCCTCGACGCCTGGAGCAGCCGCGAGTCGTAGCCGACGCGTGATTCCAATCATGCGATCGAGACCTTCCATTTGGTGTGCGCTACAGCCAACGCTCGCAGAACGGTCTGGCGTCCCGCGCCGCTGACGCTATGGCCTTGTGGCGGCGTGTCAAGGGCGGGAAAGGTCACGCATTAAGCGCCCTTGACATCTGTGGCCGTCGCCGTAGCGTCCGCGCTGACTCACCAACCGGGTCGACCGCCGTCGTCGCACCCGCGCACCGGAGGGAGAAATGGGACGACTGAACAAGGCTTGCGGCCTGTGCGGTATCATCGCGACTCTCGCGTTGCTGCTGTGCGGCGGCCTGGCGTGGGATGGCTCGAGCGCAGCGGCCGCGTCTTCCGCCTCGCCCTCTCCCGCCAGCGGGAACACGCTGCACATCGGCTGGACCATGGAACCCGACAACCTGAACCCGTTCATCGGTTGGCAGGTGTCGAACTGGGTGGTCTGGCAACTCAACTACGACACGCTGGTCGGCCTCCGGGCCGGCGACCTGCAGCCGGTGCCGCGCTTGGCCGTCAGCTGGTCTCACTCCCCGGACGGCACGGTCTGGACGTTCAACCTGCGACATGGGGTGAAGTGGCAGGACGGAGTGGCGTTCACTTCCAGGGACGTGGCGTTCACGTACGACTACATCATCAAGAACAAGATATCGCTCGGTGCCGTCTACACCGAATCCATCATCCGCGTCGTGCCCGTCAACGACTCCACCGTGAAGTTCGTCTGCAGCAAGCCCAAGGCAAACATGCTCAATTCGCTCGTGCCGATCCTTCCGCAGCACATCTGGTCCAAGGTGAGTCCAACGGCGGCCGTCAAGTCCTTCCAGAACCCGCCGCCGCTCATCGGCACCGGCGCCTTCCAGGTGGTCAAGTGGGTCAAGGGCAGCTACATCGAGCTCAAGGTCAACAAGACCTACTGGGGGCCCAAGCCCAAGGTCGATGACATCATCTTCGAGCTGTATCAGAACTCCGACAGCATGGCCTCCGACCTGAAGACGGGAGTGCTTCAGGGCGCCTGGGACGTGCCGTCCGCGCAATTCGGGCAGCTCGGCCAGCAGCCGCACCTGACAGCCATCGCGGCAGCTATCAACGGGTTCTACTCGCTCGACATGAACTGCTACGCGGGCAAGACCTCTCTCGGCAATCCGGTGCTGCGCGATCCGGCCTTCCGCACCGCACTGCAGTGGGCGGTCGACAAGCATCGTATCGCCGACCTCGCCTACTTCGGCCACGCCGACCCGGGCAGCACGCTGGTGCGCGCCAACTACTACCAGGGACTGGACTGGCACTGGCAGCCTCCGGCGGACATCTCATACGGTTTCGACCTCGCCAAGGCCGGACAGCTGCTCACCCAGGCCGGCTACCCATTGAAGGGCGGCGTCCGCGTCGACCACCAGGGAAAGCCCATCACGCTGCGGCTCTGGGCCCCTGCCAGCAACGTCGGACAGCAGACCACCGGCAAGCTCCTTACCGGCTGGTTCAGGGCCCTGGGGCTGAAGATCGAGTTCCAGGTGCTCGACGATGGCGCGATCAGCGCCCGCACCTACAACTACACGGCTTCCGGAGCCTACGCGCCAGACTTCGACATGCAACTGCTCTACGCGTTCGGCGACCCCGATCCGACCTGGATGCTGTCTCTCTACACGACGTCCCAGATCGGCAGCTGGAGCAGCACGGGTTGGTCCAACGCCGCCTACGACCGCCTCCAGTCGCAGCAGCAGACAACCCTCGACGAGCAGAGGCGACGCGACCTCGTCTGGCGGATGCAGCAGCTGGTCTATGCGCAGAGCCCGTCGATCGTGCTCGTCTACCCGTCCTACCTCGAGGCCTACAACAGCGGTGACTGGGGCGGGTGGATCCGCTCTCCCGAGAAGATTGGCGACGTCATCTTCAACACGTCCAACCCAGACAACTACATCAGCGTGCATCGCTCGGCGGCCGCTCAGAGTGGGGGTAGCTCCTCGACGAGCTGGGTGGTCGCGGTGGCGGTCGCCGTCCTGGTGGCCGTCGTGATCCTCGTCGTCGCACTCCGGCGTCGTGGTCGCGCCACGGAAGAAGCCTAAGGAGACCTGGTGAGGACACTGAGCATCACCGACGCGCGCGCGGCCCTGGTCGGCGGCGCGGTAATGGGTTGTGGCGGCGGCGGCGAGATCGCCGAAGGCATGGAGCTGGTCGAGCGCTATGCCGCGGAAGGCTTCGAGTTGCACCTTGCGGAGGTTGATGAGCTGCCGCAGTCCGCCATGGTCGTCTGCCCCTACGGGGTCGGGTCGTTGGATCCCGATCTCGACGACCCGAGTTACCGGGGCCTCACCGTGGCCGCCGAGTACCCGGCGCTGACCGCCGTCAAGGATCTCCAGCAGCACATGGGCATCACCTTCGACGCGGTGATCTCCGGCGAGCTTGGCGGATGGGCGCTGGCGGACGCCTTCTACGTCGCCGCCGCGCTGAAGGTGCCGCTCCTCGATGCCGACCCGGCCGGCCGGGCCGTGCCCGAAGTCCAGCATTCCCTGCTGTACGTCGGCGGCATCTCGATCACGCCCCAAGTGGTCACCAACGAGTTCGGCGAGTCCATCGTCGTGCAGCGCGTCGCCAACGACTTCCGTGACGAGGCTCTGGTGCGCACCTTCTCGACCATCAGTCGCGGCACCGCCTGGGTCGCGGACCATCCGGCGCCCCTCGCGGATGTCCGGCGGGCTTCGATCCCGGGCGCCATCAGCACAGCCGAGCGGGTGGGACGCGCCTTCATGAATCACGAGTCCTCGGGTGATGCCGCGGCGGCCGTCGCGGCCGCAGGCGGAGGCAGCGTGCTCTTCGGCGGCACGGTCGCAAGCTGCTCGTATGAGGACCGCGACGGCTTCACCTTCGGCGAGTTCACCGTGACCGGTGAGCGCCGTCACCAAGGCTCAGAGCTGAGGATCTGGTACAAGAACGAGAACCTGATCTCGTGGCTGGACGGCGAAGCCTTCGTCACGACCCCTGATCTCCTCTGCGTCCTCGACGAGGAGCTGCACGAACCGCTGACCAACCCGCACGCCGAGGTGGGCAAGCGCGTGGCGATCGTCGGCCTGCCGGCGCCTGCGCAATGGCGGACGCAGGCCGGCCTCGACGTGTTCGGCCCGCGCACGTTCGGGTTCGAGGTCGACTATCGTTCTCTGGAAGAAGTGACCGGCAGCGATGCCGAGAGGAGCCTGCCATGAAGAAGATCCTGGTGGTCGAGCCAGTGTTCCTGGATGGAGTCGAAAGCGAAGTCGAGTACCTCGATGCGATCAAGGAACCGGACACGGCTGTGGAGTTCGTGAGCCTCGAGTCGGGACCGACCTCGGTCGAGACCTACTACGATGAGGCGTTCGTGCTGGCCGACACGCTGAGGGTGATCGAGGCGCACGCCGGCGGCGCCGACGCGGTGGTCATCAACTGCTTCGCCGACCCCGGCGTGATAGCCGCGCGGGAGCTTCTCGACATCCCTGTCGTGGGACCTTCTGAAGCCTCGATGGCGCTCGCGATGCAGATGGCGCATCGCTTCGCGGTCGTGTCGGTATACGAGAACTCGGTCGCCCTGACCGAGCTCCAGGCGCGCGCTCGCGGCATCGAGAGCCGCCTGGCCGGGGTCATCGGCATCGAACTCGGCGTTTGTGAGCTCGAGGAGGACATCGAGAACACCACGCGGCTGCTCATCGAAGCCGCACGCGAGCTCGTCGACGTCAAGGGCGCCGAGGCGATCGTCCTGGGGTGCACGGGGATGGTGCCCGCCGCCGCAGGCCTGCGGGCCGCTCTCGACGTCCCGGTGATAGAGCCGCTCTCGGCCGCCTTCAAGACCGCCGAGGCGATGGTGACGCTGGGCCTCGTGCACGCCCACAAGGGGCAGTACCGGCGGCCGGACTTGAGCAAGCTGAAGAGCTGATCCCTACGTCGCTGTGACGCCCGGCCGCGTGCGTCGTCCCTACCCGCCGGTGAGCTCGAGGTAGCCGTCGCAAATCTCGATCAGCCGCGCGCGTCCGAAGCTCGCCTCGTGCCCGGCGTGCACGACCTCGACGGGAAGGTCTCGAAGCCGGCGCACCGTGTGCCTGTACTTCTCCCAATCGCCGCCGGGCAGCGAGTCGAGCAGATCCCCGTCCTCGTACACCGTGTCGCCGGAGAACAGCGTGCCGGTCTCCACCTCCCACAGGCCGATGCCGCCGGGGGAGTGCCCGGGGAGCGCGAGCACCTCGAAGCGGCGGTCGCCCAGGTCGATCACGTCGCCGTCGCGCAGCGCCCTGGTCGCTCGGCACGGTGTGGGCGCGAACACCGAGGGGTCGAACTCCTCAGACGGACGCGCCTCGAGCAGCACGTCGGGCAGCAAGTAGCCCGCCGCCGCACACTCCTCGATGAAGGCCCGCGGCCAGCTCGAGGTGAGCAGCGGCGGCGCGTCCGCCAGGCGGAGCAACTGCCCGGCCTCGGCCTCGTGCACCAGACGCTGGTCGAACTCGTGCAGGCCGCCGGCGTGGTCGCAATGGGCGTGCGTCGCTACCGCGACGAGCGGCTTGCCGGGATCGTCCTGTAGGGCGGCCACGACCGGGCGCAACGGCACGATGCCGTTCCCGGTGTCCACAACGAGGTCTCTCTCCGAGCCGCGCACCAGCCACAGGTTGGCGCGGAGGAACACATCGACGTGAGGCTCGCTCACCAGGAGAGTCGCAGCGTCGACGCGGGTCACCGAGAACCACTGCGCCACGACGGGAAGCGCGCTCGTCATCGAAGTGACCTCCTACTGTGCTGGCGCATCGTCGAGGACTTGTGCCAGCACTTCGAGCGCCCGGTCGATGTCCTCGTGCGTGTTGAAGAGGTGCGGCGAGAAGCGCGTGGCGCCGAAGCGCGGCGAGACGATCACGCCGCGGCGGTTGAGCTCCGCCGCCACGAGCTCGCCGTCGCGCCCCGGGAAGCGCGCCGTCATGATGCTGCCGCGCCGCGCACCGTCACGCGGCGAGACGATCGTCGCGCCGAGCTTGTCGAGCCCGTCGGCGAGACGGTCGGTGAGCTCGACACCGCGGGCGCGAACCGCATCTACCGGTACGGCGCTCAGGTACTCGAGCGAGCGCGCCAGCCCGAACGCCGACGAGTAACTCAGGGTCGAGAACTCGAAGCGGCGCATGTCGGCGGCGTAGGTCAGGTTGGTCGCGTCGAACGTCCACATGTCCGAGGTGCCGCGCCAGCCGACAAGCGCAGGCTCCAGGCGATCGAAGAGCTCCGGCGCGATGTAGAAGAAGGCCGCGCCAAAGGGGCCGCAGAGCCACTTGTACGCAGTGGCGACCGCCGCGTCGATGCCGGTCGCCTTCACGTCACCAGGGATCACCCCGGCGGACTGGGTCATGTCGACGATGCACAGCGCTCCGTGAGCGTGTGCCAACTCCGCCAGATCCGCCAGGTCGAGGCACAAGCCTGTCGAGTACTGCACATGGCTCACGCAGACGACCGAGGTGTCGTCGTCGACCAACTCGGCGATATGGTCGAGGCTCAGCGACGCGGGATCGTCGACCGCGCGCACGAGGCGGACCTCGGCCCCGCTCTCCTTGGCCACTCGGACCCAGGGGTAGACGACACTCGGGAACTCGATGTCGATGCTCACGATGTTGCCGCTCGGTCTGATCGCCCAGGCGAGCTGGCACAATGCCTCCGTACAGCTGCTGCAGATGGCGACGGAGCCCTCGTCCGCGCCGATGAGGCGCGCGACGTAGCTGCGCGCGCCGTCCAGAGCCTGCACCTCAGCCTCTTCGTCGAGGCTCACAGTGCCGGCGCTGAGGATGCCGCGCTCATATTCCTCCATGGCGCGCAGCGCCGGCAGTGGCATCAGCGAGATAGAGGCGGAGTTGAGGTACACGTACTCGTCGGCGGCCGGGAAATCGACGCGCGGAACAAGTGAGGGCGACGATGTCATCGGGGAGACCTTTCGCTCGGGTTTCAGGAGAGGACCGGTAGCCCCAGCGCATCGCGGATCCGACTCGCGATGACGCGGGCGTCGTCGTCGGAGACACACTCGACGTCGACGATGAGCTCGCCTTCGCGCAAGTGCAGAGCGATCGCGGGGTCGCCGGCAGCGAGTGCGGCCTCCACCTCCGCGGCACCACGTGCGGCGTAGGGGCCGAACTCAATGCGCAGGCAGTTGACCGGCCCCGGGCGCAGCGTCTCCTGCATCGTCAGGTGCATGGGCATGCAGTTGATTCCCGGAGCATCCTGGAGCTGGCCTGCGATGATCGCCACGCGGCGGGAGTAGCCGGCGAAGCGCTCGTTGTGGTCCATGGCGAGCCACTCCTGGAGGGCCGTCACGACGCCCACGACGGTCTGGCGGTCCTGCTTGAACGGGCGTCCAAGCGGCAGGTAGTCGCCCGACTCGTAGCGGGTGAAGTCGAGCGCCGTCACGGCCTCGATCAGGTCGGCACGACCACAGACCACCCCCCCGGCGTTGGGTCCGTAGAAGTACTTGGCGCTGAAGATGACGAGGTCGGCGCCGCGTCGCGCGAAATCGCGCATCGACTCCACGGGGTAGTTGAGGTAGGCGGCATCGACGACGACGGGGATCCCCTTGGCGTGGGCGATGCCGATCGACTCATCGAGCGACACGGTCCCCTCCGACCCATCCAGGTGCGCCGGGAAGCACAGAGCGGCGGTGCCCGCGCTGAGCGCGGCGTCGAGCTCAGCGGGCGTCGTGCGCTCGACGCCGCCCACCTCGACGAGCCTCGCGCCTGCAATGCGGGTCATGCGGTCGTACTTGTAGCGGTGGCGCCGCTGGATGGCGACCTCCGACTTCATCCCCTCGGCGTTCGGAAGTTGCTCCGCCTTCTCTCCGTCCGCGCCGGCCATGCAGGCGGCCGTTGCCAGCGTGATGCAGGCAGACGCGCCCGGCGCGATGCGCGCCGCCTCGGTGCCCAGCAGCTCCGCGACGATCGCGCCGGTCGCGTCGAGCAGTTCGACCATCGACACCTGCGTGTCGTTGGCCTGGCTCATCGCCGCCCATACGGTCGGCGACAGGACCGTCCCGCCGAGATCGGTGTAGATGCCGCAGGCGTTGATGACGGGGCGACACCCGAAGCGATGAAAGACGCTCTCTGACACGCTGGACCTCCAGGTCGATGACGCGGCCCGCAGGCCGCCGTGGCGGCGGTGCTTCCTGTGCGTCGCCGGGTGGTACGCTGCGACCCTATGAGCACCTTCATCTCTGTCAAGGGCAGCAAATGCCCGGTCGAAGTGCAGCGTGATGGGCACCCCTGACGAGCCGACTCCGCGCCGCCGCGGGCGACCGCGGGAGTCTGTCGATCCGGGAGCCCCGCCGCGCGAGTGGCTGGATGGCCTCTCTCCAACGGCGCTGCACGTCGTGGCGGTCGCCCGAGGTCTCCTGCTGGACGAGACCTACGAGTCGCTCACCATCGAGCGGGTGGCGTTCGAAGCCGGCGTCGACCCCCGCACCGTCAAGCGTCTCTTCATCAGCCGTGCCGGCCTCCTGCTCGCGGTGCTCGACCGAATCCAGTACGACGAGTGGAGCGCGCTCGTGGAGCGCATCGCCGACATTCCGGACCCACAGGAGCGCCGCGACGCCTACGTCCGCGGCTACAGCTCACTCCTGGCCGAGAGCAGCTCCAGTGTGGGCTTCGTGGAGGCCGTCGTGCACGGTCTCCGTGACCCCATCGTTCGCGAGAAGATCGCCATCGCCTATGAGGTCTCGCGCGACAGCACACGCGAAGTGATGGACCTCAGCAATCAGTCCGATGCGGCGGATGCAGCACAGCGCACGCTCGCCAGTGTCGTGCTCGCCGTGGCCGACGGCATCTCGCTGCAGCTCGCCGCCGACCCAGCGGCCGTCGACAGGAACGCCGTCTTCGAGATGCTCGCCGACATGGTGAGGCTCCTGCTCAAGGACAAGACCGGCGACTGACCCTGGGCAGCCCCCAGCGCCGCCCATTCCTGCCCTTGACACTCCGGCGGCGCCATCTAGGGTCGAAGCGAATGCGGGTCGCTCTCGCGCTCGCCAACCGAATCAGACCCAGGGGTGATGCTCAATGAAGGTCCGTGTGCTCAGCGCGAGGACGATCGCAGGCCTTCTCGACTTCGGCGAGGCGATCGACTACGTGGAACGAGGGTACGTGGCGCTCTTCGAGGGTCGCGTCCAGACTCCACCCATCCAGCACCTCGAGAACCCGGACGTTCACGGAGAGATCGACGTGAAGTCAGCTGTCATGCGTGGCTCCACGCCCTACGTGACCGTCAAGGCAGCATGTGGCTTCTACGACAATCCGGCCCGCGGGCTGCCTACCGGCAGTGCCATGGTCCTTCTCCTCGACGGTAGCACGGGCTTCCCCTTGGCTCTGATGGACGGCTGGCTGCTGACCAGCTGGCGCACAGGGGCGGCCGCCGGCGTCGCCACGAATCTGCTCGCGCGGGCGGATGCACGCATTCTGGGCTTGGTCGGCTGCGGCGAGATCGCCGCCATGGCCGCGCGGGCCGTCGCACGCGTACGTCCACTCGAACGCGTAGCTGTCTGGGCGCCGCCGGCCGACCTCGACCTCTGCCGGCGGTTCGCCGCGACCACCGGCGCTGACCTCGGAATCGAGGTCGTGATCGCCGCGTCGGTCGCCGACGCCGTTCACCAAGCCGACGTGGTGGTGACGGCCACGCCATCACGAGAGGCTCTCGTCATGCTCGATATGGTCCGGCCGGGAACGCACATCACCGCCATCGGCGCCGACGGACCCGGCAAGCAGGAACTCGACGCGCGTCTTACCGCCGGCTCGCGCCTCTTCGTGGACATGGTCTCCCAGTGTCGTGTCGCGGGGGAGCTGCAGCACCCGCTTCGCGAAGGCCTCATGACCGAAGCCGACGTGCACGCGGAGATCGGCGCCGTCCTGGCCGGGGCAGCTACCGGCAGGGAGAGCGCCGACGAGATAACCGTGTTCGACTCGACGGGCATTGCTGA
>Ga0118677_10005901_pt1 | contig 21149 bp, 24 predicted proteins | sample AliMusrvi5mmetaG_FD_86154 | JGI IMG/M metagenome (GOLD analysis project Ga0118677, IMG submission 86154)
GTCCCAGCGGAAGTTGTCATCGATTTCAAAAGCAGGGGCATAATAGCCGTCCTCATGAAAGCCGACCGTGCTGTAGGCCCACATGGGCAGCTGGCTCGCTTGTGCGCTGTAATCCATGGCAGGCAGCAGCAGGCGCACCCAGCCCTGCTGAATAAAAGCCGAAACAGCATGGCACCTGACGGTCTTTCTGCCGATTTTTGTTTCCCGCAGCAGCACGATTTTGCGCTTCTGGGGATCATAGCCGTAGGGCGGGCAGCCGGGATGAAAATACAGCCTACTCATGGAGGGCAGCTGCACCAGGTCGCGGGCCGCGGGCCGCACCAGGCGGGGGCCGCTGGCGCCTGCCATTTCCAGAAACGGATGATCGTAAATAGTGCCCTGGTCGTCGGCGAAAAGAAGTCTGGGTCGCATAATCTCAAATCAGCATCAAGGGAAAAGGAATTGACAGGACTGTGCCGTACTGCGGCTCGACTATAAAATGGGGGGTGGTGTGCGTCAAGGCAAATATTAAATTTTTCGGCGGCGCTCTGGTTTCTTGTTGCATGCTGTTTGTGCAACGGCCCGTGAAGATATGCCGCGAGCGGGCCTTCACATTTTATTCAGCCAGTAGGATATTTGCAGCAGTTTAACCGTCAGCTCTGCGCGCGCAGTCTCCCGCGATTACGCATCAAGGCCCTGGTTTAGCAAGCGCCTAAGCGCTGACTGGCTCAACGTATCGTATACCCCAGCTCCCTCAGCAGACTTCCGTCCGACAACCGCGCAAGCACATCAGCAATATCCGCCTGCAGCTCCGGCGATGCCGTCCTTTTAAGCTGATTCATAAACCCCACAATAAAATTCTGCTGCGCTTGCGTAATGGTCAAATCCTTTTTCCGGTATATCCCTAAAAATAGTTCCGGCGCAAGCTTAAAAAGCAGCTGCCGGGCCTCGGCACGCAAGCCATTCCGCGCTGTCAGAATCTGCGATACTTCAACTTCATGCTTGTAATACAAAGCCGTCAGGCTCCGGCCTGCATCGGTCTTTGCAAGCTGCGCATCGCGGAACTTATGGAAAATCGTCAACATGCCGCCTTGCCGGGTATTAAGCGCATTCTGCGCAGGACAGCTAGGGGCCGTGCCTGCTATTGAGGTCGTGGTGCTGTTCGGCGTTACCGTGGTTGTCACCGGCTCTATCGTGGTTGTCGCTGGTGGTACCGTGGTTGTAGCCAGCGCTGCCGTGGTCGTGGCGGAGACCGCTGTTGTCGTCGAACTCATCACCGGCCCTGCCGTGGTCGTGGCGGAGACCGCTGTTGTCGTCGAGCTCATCACCGGCCCTGCCGTGGTCGTGGCGGAGACCGCTGTTGTCGTCGAACTCATCACCGGCCCTGCCGTGGTCGTGGCGGAGACCGCTGTTGTCGTCGAATCTACCGTGGTTGTCGTCGAATCTACTGTTGACGAGGTGGTTAACGTACCATCATCGCCTGCCTTGATCAAGGTATCAAAAGCAGTTTCATAGGCCCAGTCGGTAATCGTGCCGCTGGAGGCGCTGCTGTTGCTCTCAAACTGTATCCAGCCGTAATGGACACCGCTGCCATCGGAAAACCTGACCCCGAGATACCCGTTACTGGCATTAAAATTTCCGTAGGCTGACGAATTGCTTCCAGTCGGAACTTTTTTGTATGAATATGTTTTATGTGTTTTCGTAGAGCTTCCCCAGCTGGCGCATACCGAAGTATTACTAGTTGAATACCGCTTGCAATAAGCTTGTGTATTAGTGGTCCTATTAGGATTCGTATACTGATTGCTAGCAGAGTATTGCCTATGCCAGTAACGCGCCAGAGGGGCGGCGCCGCTCCAGGAGGTCTGCGATGAGGAAACAGGGGAGCCTTTGGCTAAATTGCGTGCAACACTGCTGGCAGCAAGGACCCTGTTTTTGGACGAGCCGGCAATCTCAAACCTCTGGAAACGGGTAGTCGTTAATGATTTACTAGCTATCGTACTATGTACGTATTTAAACGCAAAATCATTGGCTGTATTATTATCAAGATCAATGTTGACGGGGGTATGCCAGCTGTCCAGCGGCAGATTCTTTATCCCGCTGTAGACAATGGCGGCGTTTGCGGGAGCGGAGGCGGCAAGCGTGCCGCCTGCCATGGCGCAATAGGCGAGCAGTTTGGCGTTAAGGCTGCGGCGGTCATCCGCGCTTCGGGTTTTCCTTGCTGCATGTTTTTTTGTCATGACGCCTCCCCTTTATTAAAATTTTGAATTCATTATACCACATCGCTATAAAAAATGTAAACCCTGTCTGCTCTCTATGCACAGTGGTTCGCGGGTTACAGACCGGGGGGTTATGCCGTTGCCTTCTGGCGCTTCAGGCCGGCATCAACCGCCGCTGCCATGGCAGCCTCGTCAAGCCCGCCGCCCAGAAAAGCATTAACCTGCAGGGCCGCCTTGGCTGGATGGCTTACACACACATCATAGCTGAGATACAGCACGGGCATATGGTTTCGGGCCATATAAATTTTTGCAGCGTCGACCTGTTTCTGAAATGCCACCCTGAGCCGCTCATCGGTGAGCTTTGCCCCGGCCCCTCCCTTGCGCTTGATCATGACGCGCTGCGAGCGGACCACCTCGTCGAGATTGCGGTCCATGAATATGATGCGGCAGGCAAGACCGGCGGGCAGAAATTTCACGAGCGGCGACACGATCTTGATGCACGAGCCTTTGGCATCACTCAGCCAGGCATTGTCCCGGGCAAGGGCCTTTACTTTTTCATGCTCGTAATAGCCCCGGGGATTGTCCTCATCGGCCGCCCGGGCCCCGTCGGAAAAGGGCGCAAGCCCGCCCGCGCTCAGCATCTGCATGAGCATGGAGGTGCCTGAGCGCGGCAGGCCCGACACGATGGTTACAATCCCGCTGCGGTCGGCAGGGACTTCAACCGGCGCCGGAGCCTGCGCCGCCGGGGCACACTGTTCCCGCACGGCTGCGCCCGCACCCGGATACACCCGCAGGTCTGCTGCCGCGGGCTGGCTGCTGTCCCGTATGCGCAGTACAGCCTCGGTGGCCAGTCTGCGGCACTCTGCAGCCTTGCGCGGGTCTTTCAAACCCCGGTAATGGATTAGCGCCATGCGGCGATAGGCTGCCGGAAAATTCGGGTTCTGCTGCACGGCGACCTGCAGGGCCTGTACCGCCTCCTGCAGCCTGCCCACGCGGTGCAGTGCCACGGCAAGCAGAAAGTGGCTAATGGGGCTGTGATAATTGAGCCCGATGGACGCAAGGGCTTCGTCCACGGCCTCGAAATTGCTTTTGAGCCCCAGCAGACTGCGGCACCGGCCCAGATGCGAAACAGCATGATCGGGGTCAAGCTCCAGGGCCTTGACGAAATATTCACCGGCGTCAAAATACCGCCGCTGCCGCAGATATACTTCGCCGATCTGGGCATACAGGCCCGGCTGGCCCGTATCGGCTTTGGCGGCAATGAGCAGATGCTCAAGAGATTCCTTCAGCCTGCCCTCGCCGAACAGCAGGCGGCCCATGAGATATTCCATGGCAAACGGGTTCTGCGCGGCCGCGGTCTGCAGATTCTGGATCTCCTGCTTTTCCTTTTCCGTCATATCCTCGAATGGTTTGTCGCCAAGCTTCTCGCGCAACTCCTTCAGCTTCGGCAAAGCTTCAGCTGCATTTTTCTGCTTGCGCGCCAGCAAATCCTCCAGCACGCGCCGGGCTTCGGGCTTTTTATCGAGGGCCTGCAGGCAACTCACCAAGTGTATGCCGAAGCGGTATTCATCGGGCCACTTTTCAAGCAGCTCCTGCAGCAGGCCCTCGGCTTCTGCGTGCCGCGAGGCGTCCATATAGGCCCGGGCAAGGTTATAGTGGAGCTCGCGCACGCACTGGTCGATGGCCTGCTGCCTGTTTTCCGGGGGCTTTTCAATATACCCCAGCGCCACAAGCTGCCGTATGGCCTCCTGCGCCTCGACCGGGTCGATGCGCTTTTCCGGCGAATGCATGCCCGCGGGGCCCGCCACGGCGTCCCAGCTTGGTATGGCGGCCACCGCGGGCGGGCTTTCAAAGGCCTGCACCAGGGGCTTGCCGTCCATGTCCTGGCCAACGGGCAGGCCCAGCAGCGTAAGCACCGTGGGGCAGATGTCCAGAAGCGATGCCCCATGCACCAGCTCATCCTGCTTTATGCCCGGGCCCGCCATGACGAAAATACCGTACGGCCGGTGCTGGGCAGCGGGGCCGGCCGGCTCATGCGGTATGTGGCGCGGCCGCAGGTGGTCCGAGTGAAAGCCGTGATCGGAAATGATGATAACGGTCGCATCAGCGCCTGCTTCCCCGAGCAGGTTCCCCAGTATGATATCGTGCAGGACATAGCCGCTGGCAACAACGTTTTGGTAAATCTCGAAATCCTTTTCCTCGACCCAGGGCTGCCGCGGAGGATTATAGCGCATGAACGCGTGGCCGAAATGGTCGATGCCGTCGAAATACACCCCCGTAAACCTCCAGGGCTCATGGTGCATGACGGCACAGGCGGCATTGCGTATGGTGAGGGTTTCGGCAATCATTTTCGCCAGCGTCTCGATACGATGGTCCTTGTCCTGATCGATACCGCTGATGTCCAGCACAAAAGGCTCAATATGGCCGAAGTCGAGTTGCTGCGGATGCACGCGCAGGCGCGCAAGGTTGTCGGTGATGCGGCTCGGGTGCACGGCGCCCTTCATCACGGGCCAGGGCTGGTCGATTTTTCCGGCTATGCGCTGGTAGTGGTTTGAAACCATGACGCCGTTAATGGGCTCCGCCGGATGCGACGGCCACCACCCGATGACATTGCTCTTGATATTATTTTGCGACAGGATATTCCACAGGGCCTTGGTCGTGCGCGACAGGTTCGTCACGGGCCGCACGCCCTGACCGCCGGGGTCGGGCTCGGTAAAACCGTGAATGCCGTGATTAAAGGGCCGCTTACCCGTGGCGATCGAGGTCCAGAGCATGGGCGACAGCTCGGGGTAGAGCGTGCTCAAATTGCCCATGACGCCGCGGTTCACCAGCTGTTCGAGGTTGGGCATCTTTCCGGCATCCAGCAGCGGATGTATCATTTTCCAGTCTGCCGCGTCCCAGCCGATAAGCAGTATTTTTCTCCCGGTTTGATCGGTCATTCTGTTGCTTTCCACCTGGTGTCTGACTGCGCGAACGACAGCCCGGCCTCAGGAGAGCTTCTTTTTAAACCGTATCAGGCTCAGAACAAAAATGCCCAGCCCGATGGCCAGCATGCACAGGCCCTGGTCCCACAAAACCTCAATGCCGACGCCTTTAAGAAATATGCTGCGCACGATAACGGCAAAGTACCGCAGCGGCATGACATAGGTACACACCTGAATTACCGGGGGCATGTTTTCAATCGGGAAAATAATGCCCGACAGCAGCACCATGGTGATGATGAAAAAAAACGTCAGTACCATGGACTGCTCCTGGGTGCGGGCGACCGTGGAGATGAACAGCCCCAGGCCCAGGGTGGTAAAAAGAAATATGAGGGAAAAGAAAAACAGTAGAACGATGCTGCCCTTAATGGGCACATTGAAAATACCGTAGGCAGCGGTAATGATAAAACACACATCCAGGAGGCCGATGAAAATGTAGGGCGAAATTTTTCCGATAATCAGCTCTGCGCGCGTGGCGGGCGACACCAGCAGCTGCTCGAGCGTGCCGACCTCGCGCTCGCGCACGAGGCTCATGGCCGTAAGGTTGGTGGTCACGATAAGAAGTATCATGCAGATGACGCCGGGCACGAAAAAATATTTGCTCAAAAGCTCCGGATTGTACCAGATGCGCATTTCCTCGTCGATAATGGTCGCCTTGCCGATATCGCGGCGCCAGGAGCCCAGAAAATCGTTTTGATTAAACAATGTCGTATCTATGTTTTGCAGCAGCTGCTTTGCTGAAAACCGCTGGGAGATGATGTTGGCATAGGTCATGGCGATGAGAGCGCTGTTTGACTCGGCGCCGTCCACAAAAAGCTGCACCTGCGGCGAGAGGCCCTTTTTGAAATTTTTCTGGAAGTCGACGGGCAGATCTATGCCGATTTTGATCTTGCCGCGGTCCAGAAGGTCGCACAGCTCGCGGCGGCTCGCCGGATAGTAGAGGATGTCGAAATATTCGCTGTGGCCGAACTGCTCGACATACCGGCGGCTGAGATAGGTTGCATCCTGGTCAAGGACAGCCGTCGGCACATGCCTGACTTCAAAGTTGGCGGCGTACCCGAGGACCAGAAGCTGCATGACCGGCGCGACAAACAGCAGGGGGTACATTCTCCAATCCCGCTTCATCTGGTGAAGCTCTTTGATGGTGATGGCGATCAGGCGGCGCAGGTGCATGGCTACCCCGAATTATTCATCAAAATTTTACAAGTTGCTCGTTGTTCGTATAAAACCATAAACAATGAACCATCAACGATGAACGATTTTGAACCCCGAGCCCTGATCCCCGAACCCTGACCCCTGCCCCCAACCTCTTCCGGGCTAGAACCTTTTCCTGAATAAAAGACTGCTGCCGCCAAGCGCCACAACCGCAAAGGCAAACAGAATCAGCGCATTGGGGTACAGCACGGTCCATCCCACGCCCTTCAAAATAATGCCGCGCAGCACAATCATATAGTAGCGCAGGGGCATGAGATAGGAGATGACCTGAATGGGCGCGGGCATGCTTTCGATCGGAAAAATAAATCCCGAGAGGATGATCGAGGGCAGGATCGTTACAAAGAAACCCACCAGCCAGGCCACCTGCGACGTTTTTGAAACCGCCGATATGAAAAGCCCCGCGCCCAGGGCGGACCCGAGAAAAAGAAGCGACAGGAAAAGAAACAGAATAATGCTGCCCCGGAACGGCACATGAAAAAGCAGGCATGCCGCGGCCACGATCAGAATCAGGTCTATGAACACGATGATGATATAGGGCACCACCTTGCCGATCATAAGCTCCAGCGGCCGCAGCGGAGAAACCATCAGGCTTTCAATAGTGCCCATCTCGCGCTCCTTCACCAGCGACAGGGACATGCGGATGGCGCCGATCACCATGATGATGATGCCGATAATGCCGGGCACGAGAAAGTTCATGCTTGCCAGCTCGGGGTTGTACCAGATATTGGGCCGCACATCCAGCTGGGCTGCTCCGGCGATGCCGGCAATGCCGTTGGCGTTAAGGAGGCTGAACATCACGTTCAGGGAGGCGGCGGCAAGAATCGACTTAACATAGCCCATGGTGATATTGGCCGTATTGCTGTCGGTGCCGTCAATGATCACCTGCACGGGCGTCGCTTTGCCGTTGAATATCTCCCGCTGAAAATCCTTGGGTATCTGCAGGGCGACCTTTGCCTGGCCCCGGTTCAAAACCCCTGCTATCTCATGCTCGGCACTCAGCCGCTTTTCAAGCACAAAATAGCCGGAGGTGACAAAGCGGTCGACCAGGCTGCGGGAAAGCTCGGTTCTGTCCAGATCATAGACCGCAAGGGGAATATTGCGCACGTCAAGATTGATGGCATAGGCAAAAATAACGAGCATGAGGATAGGCAGCAAGAGCAGCAGCCACAGTGCCACCGGATCGCGCAGAACCTGGATGAATTCCTTATACAGCAGGGCGCTGATTCTTCGAAACATTGTTCTTTTCCTCTGCGAGGGCCACGAATACGTCCTCTATCGAGGGCTGGATTTCCTCTATCAGCGTCACCGTGATGTCCTGCTGCGTGAGCAGGCGCGCCAGTTCGGGCATGGCCTCGCCGGCGTTGTCGACGGATATATGCAGCTCATCGCCGTAAAAGTTAACGTCATAAATGAGCCGGCTGGTCTTCAGCAGTTTATAGGCCTTGTCGATGGGCGAGCACTTGAGGTTCAGCAGCTGCCGGGTAATGTAGTCCTTCTTAAGCCCTTCCGGAGTACTGCAGGCCACAAGATTGCCCTGCCAGATAAAGCCGATGCGGTTGCACCGCTCTGCTTCCTCCATGTAGTGGGTGGTGACAAAAAGCGTGGTGCCCGCATGGGAGAGCTCATAGAGAAAATCCCACAGGATGCGGCGCGACACGGGATCAATGCCCGCGGTCGGCTCATCAAGAAAAATTATCCGCGGCTTGTGTACGACCGAGCAGGCAAGGGCCAGGCGCTGGCGCCAGCCGCCCGAGAGCCGCGAGGCAAGGGTTTTGCGGTAGTCCTGCAGCTGCACGAGCCGGATGGCCTGCTCGATATTGTCAAGGCAGGTTTTGCGGTCGGCAATATACAGGCGGCCGTAAAAGCGCAGGTTCTCCTCGACCGTCAGGTCTTGATACAGGCCAAAGCTCTGGGACATGTAGCCGATCTGCTCCTTGACCTTTTCCGGCTCGCGGTTGATACTGAAGCCGCCGATGGAGCCTTCGCCGCTGGTCGGCTCAAGCAGTCCGCAGAGCATGCGGATGGTAGTTGATTTCCCCGCTCCATTTGGCCCGAGAAAGCCGAAGATTTCGCCCTGGCTGATGGTAAGATTCAGGTTGTTGACGGCGGTAAACTTGCCGTAGCGTTTGGTGAGATTTGTGGTCTCGATTGCAATTTTTGTATATGCCGTCATTGCTGGAGACGCGCTCGAATTAATGAGATGCTTCCGCGGCAATGGTCACGTCTGCAGGCATGCCGGGCTTAAGAAGCTCCTCGCTGTTTTGCAGCTTAACCTTCACGCCGTAAACGAGCTTCACCCGCTCTTCCTTGGTCTGAATATTTTTTGGAGTGAACTCCGCCTCCGGAGAGATAAAAATAATTTTGCCGGGGAAGGTGCGCCCGGGAAATGAATCAACCGATACGGCCGCCGACTGGCCTAATTTTACTTTCCCGAGATTTTTTTCGGAAACATAGGCCATGATCCACATGTCCTGCAGGTCGATGATGCTGAACAGAATGCTGCCGACGGAAACCAGCTCGCCGGGCTCGATATACCGCTCGCTGATGACGCCCGTGCAGGGGCTGAGAATGGTGGCGTCCTTGATTCTTCTTTTGACAAGATTTACCGCTGCCCCGGCGCTGTCCCGGGCAGCCTGCCCGGCGGCTATATCCTCGGCGCGGTAGCCCGACTGCAGCATCTGATAATCCTGTTTGGCGCGCTCATAGCGCTTTCGCGCCGATTTATAATTGGTCTCAACCGTATCGCGGGTGTCTTCAGGCGCGACCTTATGGGCAAAGAGTTTCTGGACGCGCTCGTATTCCCGTTTGGCATTATCAAAAACAATTTCAGCCTCCTGCAGCGCTTCCTGCGCCTTCTGCACATCTTCCTTGCGGAAACCATTGTTGAGGAGATCCAGATGGGCGTCGGCTTCCCGCAGGACACCCTCGGCGCCCTGCAGTTCCATATCCAGCTTCTCGTGGTCGATAGCGGCAAGCAGGTCGCCCGGTTTTAGCCGGTCGCCCTGATCAACGGCGCGCTTTAAAATTCTGCCGGCCACCTCCGAGCGGATATCAATCTGTGTGGCCTCGATGGTGCCCGTTGATTCCACCAGGGAATCACTGCCGGACATACAACCGGACACACATAACAGCGCAATCAATAGCGTAATAAACTTCATTCATGCCATCCAGTAAGGTTGGGAATCAAAGCCGGCCGGGCAGCACCCGAACCGCGGGCGCATGAGCTTTTTTTCAGCTATTGTAAGCAGCTGAACGCAGTTGGCGGCTGAACGAAAACTCTGAACCATGGCATTGCCGGGTTCTCCGCCGCGGCGGAGTAACCCATCCTGCAATATTACGGCTTTTCGTTCAGGTTCTAGTTACTACCTAATGCCATGCGAAAAGTCAAGACGCAAGATACCGGCGGGTGCGCACCCTTTGCCGCCCGCGCCCTTTATTTTACAGGGTATGTATGGACTGAGACAAAAAACTGATCCGCGGCACAACCCGGATTATTCATGAGTAGTTAAGATTACAGACCATGGCGTGCGGTAGCACAATTGTAAACACAACAAAGATCATCTGTTCCGCATTACGGCAGACCCTTTCAATTTCGGAATGTTGATTTTGGATTAACGGGCGGGATGACCCCGACCCTACGCTCCGAATCTTGAATCGTGACCTCTGAACCCCGGACACTGATCCATGATCCCTGAAACCTGAATAGTTTCTGATAAATGATAAAATCATAAATTTAGAATAAATTAAATACTATAAATTAATCTTGCCATTCTTTTTGTTTGGAATAAAATTATCTCCGGTTAAACATTCCCTGTGGTCGAAGAGGCATATTGCAATAAGCCCCTTCGACCACAGAGGCAGATTCTCCGCAGCAGGGAACAGCATTATTTTTTTAATGAGCAGTGCCTGTCCGGTCTGCCTTTTTGAACCTTGAACCTTGAACAGGAGATTCCCCATGCAGCAAAAGGAAATCACTTTGACATTTGATCTTGAGCTGGAAGAAGAGAGGCGCGTATATGAGGCCTTGATGCAGCTGCCTGAATTCTACAAGGAGGGCAACAGCGCAAAAGCCATTGTCAGATTTATCAACAATCTGGTTGCCGGCATTGCCGCGTGCGAAGAGCGCAAAAACCAATGCGAGGGGATTTTAACGGCTGTGATGGGCAATGTGCCCAGGGGCAAAAAAATATGGAATTAGTACTGTAGGGGCGGTTCGCGAACCGCCCCTACAGCCTTGAACTTTGGAGAGCGTCATGTCCGATCCGTTTGAAAGCAAACTTACCCGGATTGAGAGCCTTATCGCAAAAGGCCTTGATGCCGCTGCAACCGGCGATATCCTGCAGCTCATCGAAGGGCCGGCGCTGCCGCCGGCAGTGCTCGAACGGGTCATGCTCTACAATGAAACACTGCCCCGGGCTGCCGAATTCCCCTATACGCCGCAGCAGCGCTACCTGCATTTCCTCTGGGACGCCTTCGACAAAACAGCTTTAAGCCTCATCGTGCCCTTTTCCATTCCCCTGCGCCGCCTCATTGGAAAACACCTTTTTAAGGCCTGCGGAACGGCCTTGATCGCGGAAGATAATGTCCGGTTCAATTTCGGCCATTTTATCGAGCTTGGCGACGGGGTCTTTTTCAACCGGGGCGTATTTCTCGACTCAAAGGGCGGCATCAGCCTGGGCAATGCCGTGGCCCTGGCCGAAGATGTGCGAATTTTTACGCACACCCACTCCGAGGCTTCCCACATCGAGCGCACCTACGGAAAAGTGGTCGTCGAAGACTACGCAAAAATTTATGCCGGCGCAACCATTATGCCGGGCGTAACAATCGGCAGCCAGGCCATCGTGGCTGCAGGCTCCATGGTGAACCTCGATGTGCCGCCCAATATGGTTGTGGCGGGCACTCCCGCCCGGGTGATCCGCGAGCGCAAGGCTGACGGCCGCATCGGCGATGAACTCGACCATATTTGGCTTTTTTGATCAATGGTTTGATTGGTTGTATTGTTTGTATTCTGAATTATGACTTCTAAATCCCGGTTTCAATTTTAATGGGGCTATACAGCAAAGCAGAAGAAAAAAAATGTGCACTGATGTCCTGTAATCCACCACAATAAGGAGTACGCCATGAACATAGTCGCTGTAAACGGAAGCCCCACGGGGTCCCAGGGTAGCACCGGCCGTCTTCTCGCAGCCCTTGCTGAAGGCGCGCGCGCGGCAGGCGCTGAGGTTACGCTCTTTGAACTCGGCCAGCTCACCGTCAAGCCCTGCACCAGCTGCCGCACCTGTCAGCAGACCGGCGCCTGCGTTATCACGGATGATTACCCGCGGATTAAGGCGGCCATGATCGCGGCCGACGGGATAGTGCTTGCGAGCCCCAACTATATCTCCAGTGTCAGCGCCCAGATGAAAGCTCTTTTTGACCGCAGCTTCAGCATGTTCCACTGCCAGGCGCTGCACGGAAAATACGGCGCCGGCGTGCTGGCCTCAGGCGGCCCGACGTACCAGATGGCCGAGGAGTATTTGCTGCATGTCATTGGCTCGAGCGGTTGCTGGAAAGTGGGCAGTATGGGTACCGGGGGCGGAGTGATTGACGATCCCGACCAGGCCCCGGACGTGCTCAAAGAGGCGCACGATCTTGGCGGCAGGCTCGCAGATGCCATTAAAAACAAACAGCGTTTTCCCGAGCAGGAAGAAGAGCGTGAGCAGCACTTTGAGATTATGCGCTGGCTGGTTACAGAGCATAAAGACAAGTGGCCCTATGAACATGAATACTGGCAGACACACTGGACCAAGAGCTGAGCAGGGAAAATCGTATCTCCGCATGCAGCTGCTGGTCGGGTGGTACAAAGAGCATTGTGAATGCATCACACCACGCTTTTTGTGATGACTTTATGGCTTTTTCTTTTTTCGGTTGTTTTGCGGGTGAACTCGTGTGAAAGAACGCTGATGTTGCCGTCGATTTCAAGCATGGCAAGATCGACCTCCTCGAGTGATGCCACGCCGTGCTCCCGTATGGCCTCCATGACTTCATCCATGGTGAGCTTTGCAGCGGCTATATTTTTCATGATGGGCCTGCCCCGGTAGATGAGCAGGAGCGGCTCTCCCTGGATCAGCTTGCCGACCCCCGGAAAACGGTACAGAATAAATTTGAACGCATAATTTACCGCAAAAAGAGCGCCTGCCGCCACGAGGCCGCCGCTGAGCGAGGAGTCCGGCCCGACCATGGCGTTTTGAACGGAATTGCTGATGAGCAGGATAAAAACCAGGTCGACGACTGACAGCTGGGCAAGCTCTTTTTTGCCGAACAGTCGTATGGCGACCACTATAAACAGATAGACCGTCACTGAGCTTATTATAATGCGCAGATAGCCGTTAGCGATTATATCCATGGCTCAGCCTCTCTCAAAAAAAATAGCCCGTAAAATTACCCGTACCCTCTTGTTTGCGGGGCGTTGCATTAACTTTCGGCCGACCCATTCGCAATCAGTCGCTGTCGTTTTGCCACTGTACTACAAAAAGCCACCTTCATCAAGCTGCTGTGAATCAAGAAGGGGCAGCCGGGAATAAAAAAGACGAGCTGCAGCGCACTTGCAAGTATGATAATTTGCTATTAACATCTGAAGACATATCGCAGGGCACTAGGAGAAGCGCATGCAGATAAACAATGCCGTGACACGACTTTTTAATATCCGCCACCCCATCATTCAGGCAGGCATGGTCTGGGCCGCGGGCTGGAAACTCGCCGCCGCCGTATCAAACTGCGGGGGGCTCGGGCTTATCGGCGCAGGCTCCATGAAGCCGGAGCTGCTGCGCGAGCACATTCAAAAGTGCCGCGCCGCAACCGACAGACCCTTCGGCGTCAACATACCGCTTTTGCGGGGCGATGCCGAAGAACTTGTGTCTACGGCGATTGCGGAGCAGGTGAAGATACTGTTTACCTCGGCCGGCAATCCCGTGAAATATATGCAGCGTATCAAGGACGGGGGCGCAGTTGCCGTGCATGTCGTATCCTCGGTGCGGCAGGCCGAGAAGGCTGAAAGCGCGGGCTGCGACGCCGTGGTGGGAGAGGGCGTGGAGGCAGGCGGTCATAACGGGGCTGATGAGACTACCACGCTCTGTCTTATTCCGTTGATCGCCGATGCGGTAAAGCTGCCGGTTATCGCCGCAGGCGGCATTGCCGACGGCCGCCAGATTGCCGCGGCCTTCTGCCTGGGCGCGCAGGGCGTGCAGATAGGCACGCGGTTTGCCGCAACCGAAGAATCATCAGCCCATGAGCGCTATAAACGCCTGATCGCGGAAATGGGCGACGGCGGCACCGTGCTGGCGTTTCGAAAGATCGGACTTGTGCGGATGCTGAAAAACGATTTTGCCGGCCGGGCTCTCGCCGCAGAGGCCGAAGGATGGAATACAGCGCGGCTGCAGGATCTGCTGGGCCGCAAACGCGAGATGCTTGGGATATTTGAAGGCAACCTGCGCGAGGGTGAAATGGAAGCCGGGCAAAGCTCCGGCCTCGTGCGCGATGTGGCGCCGGTGCGGGAGGTGTTTGCGCGGCTCATGAAAGAATTCGACGCCTGCTGCCTTGACCTGCAGATTGCTGCCCGCACCGCCTTTATAGTTGACTCGCCTGAGCCGCAGTCATAGAATCCACCTGTGCCGCACAGCGAACCTTAACCCTATAAGGAGAGAATACGATGCCACACAGCGCCGATGCAAAGATCATGGCTGTTTTCTGCGACTTTGAAAATGTCGCGCTGGGAGTGCGCGACTCGCAGTATGACCAGTTCAGTATTACCCGGGTTCTTGAGCGGCTCCTGCTGAAAGGCAACATCGTGGTAAAAAAGGCCTACTGCGACTGGGCCCGCTACAAGGATTTCAAGGCCGCCATGCACGAAGCCTCATTCGAGCTGATCGAAATCCCGCACGTGCGGCAGTCCGGCAAAAACTCCGCCGACATTCGGATGGTTGTCGACGCCCTTGACCTGTGCTACACCAAGGAGCACGTCGATACCTTCGTGATCATCAGCGGCGACTCCGACTTCTCCCCCCTGGTCAGCAAGCTGCGCGAGAACAACAAGACTGTCATCGGCGTGGGCGTCAAAAACTCGACCTCCGACCTGCTCATCGCCAATTGCGATGAATTCATTTACTACGACGACCTGGCCCAGCGTAAAAAGCCTGCCCCGAAGGCTGCGGCGTCCATGGCCGGGCAAAAGCCTGCGCGGACTTCAAAAAGCAAGGCGGCGCCTCCCCCCCCCGTCGACAAAAAGCAGGAGGCTTTCGACCTGATCGTCGAGACCTACGATGCGCTTCTGCAAGAGCGCGGCGCCGAGGACAAAATATGGGGCTCCATGATCAAGCAGGCCCTCAAGCGGCGCAAGCCCGGCTTCAGCGAATCATATTACGGATTTAAATCCTTCGGCGATCTGCTGGAGGAAGCTGAAGCAAAAGGCATTCTCGATCTTGAGCGCGACCAGAAATCGGGCGGATTCATAATCAGGGGTTCCCGCACCCCGTGATGATTTTCCGGGGAACGTGCTCAGGCGGCACATTTAAAGGCAGGCGCCACAGAAAATGCAGCATTCTTCAACCAAGTTGTCAGACAATAAACACCTGTGCTAATATGGTATAATAAAAGCGCAATTTAATGATTCATCGGCCAGGGAAAAAAGGCTATTTCCTCATTGAAATCCGAGGCCCCATGGAGGTGCTCAATGAAGCGTAAGACATTTGATGCTGTTGCCATGATGAGAAAAATCCGCGATAAATTGGGGAAGCGCTATTATGACCATTCCGATGTTTTATTAAAAGACTTGGATGAAATTAAGCAAAAATATGGTCTGAACGCCCCCACACCCAAACCTTGTGCTCCGGAAAGAATTTCATGCTGCTGGACTACATAAACGCCGCCATGCGCCATGCAACCTATGAAATCTTGCAGGACGATGGATCTTACTATGGCGAAATAACCGTTTGCAAAGGCGTCTACGCCAACGCACCCAGCCTTGAAGAATGCCGCGATCAGCTCCATGAAGTTCTTGAGGACTGGATACTTTTCAGAACCTACAAAAATCTTACTCTTCCCATCATTGACGGCATCGAACTTATGGTCAAGCAGGTTGCCTGATGCCGCCATTCGGACCGGTTTAGTCAACAACCCCCGTATACATAGCGGGTGGCTTGAATTCCCCTGCAAGGGGAAGACGAAGTCAAGACCAGATAAAAAGTATTGCATAAGCCACATCCTTGATATAATAAACAAATTAAGGAGACCATTTTAATGGCCATTACACAGGCTGCACTTGATACAATCATCACGCTATCCAAAAGCTACGGCGCTACGCGTCTTATACTTTTCGGTAGCGCCTCGCAGCCCGATACTCCTGCACGGGACATTGATCTGGCATGTGACGGCGTTGATGGATGGAAACTGTATGAGCTGGCTTCGCGAATAGAGGAAAAACTGCATACAACGCTCGACATAGTCCCGCTGAACCCAGCCACCCGTTTTACCCGCCTCATCGAATCTCGCGGCAAGGTGTTGCTGTGACCGTTCAAGAGCTTCGCGAAGAAATCAGTATCGAGCTTGAGTACCTTGAAACTGTCGTTCATGAACTTGACGCGCTACGCGGCGACTTGGGGGATCGTCAACCGACAGTACGCGAAAAAACAGCTACAGGCGCATTCCTTGCGCAATTTTATGCCGGCATCGAGAACATACTCAAGCGCGTCAGTCACTTCCATGCACTTGAAATACCATCTGGTGAGTCATGGCATATTGAACTCTTTCAGCGATTTTGTGAGCCTTCCCGGCAGCCCCTGCCGATATTGTTTAATGCCGAGCTAGCCCAAAGCCTGAGTCCATTTCGCAAATTCCGACATGTTGTCTATCACGGATACGGCTTTCAGCTGGATTGGTCGCGTATGCGGGAAGGCGTCTTTCGTATCGATGCTGTTTTTAACAATTTTAAAAAGAGTCTTAACAAGTATCTGCTTGACCTTGATCAGACCTAAAATGATACGCGTTGCGCGGTCAATCGCTTCTACCTCATAAAGCCAGCCCCTTCACTCCCCGCCAGGCCCATTCCACAATTGTTATGCCCATATAGCAGGCAAGTATCCAGTAGGCATTGCCAATGAGCAGACTTCCAAAAAATATCTTCCAATCGCGTACAGCCATGCCGTTAAATTTGCCGTGGCGCAGATAGGCCGTAGTGATAAATGGATCGTACCAGACCGTGAGGAACAGAAACACCACGGGCTCGCTTTTTTTCAAAAACCAAGAGGCGAAACGCCCGGCGCTTTTCTCTCCTTCATAATTCTGCAATTCTTTGATGGCTTCGATGCCCAGCCAGTCACGCTTTGACCAATCGTACAACCGAATGGCGAGCAAACAGGAAAAAACCGAGATAAACAGCATGGTCACTCCGCCCCATAAAAGACCAAATGTGTAGATAATATACGGACAGAGCATATATTCCAGAGACCAACTCACCAGCTGTTTTGTTGAAATCCCCACGACAAGCTCAGCAGCACGAATTCGATAAGGCAAAAATTTTGCGATAAAGTTACTTGTTTCCATTTTTAATCAATCATATTTCATAAGAGTATCATTTTAAAAACTCCCATACACCATCGCCATTAAAACCCTTGCTCTGCCCAAATAGTCGTTTGCCTCTGAAAACGGATTTTGCATATAAGCGACATTAAAGCCGCCGTGCTTAAAATAGAGACCAGCACCACAGGTCGGTCCGCTTGCGGCCCAGCCGCTGTAAAGATAAAAAATATCTTTCACTATCCCCTGCTCAATACCCGCAAAGACCTGTCCCTTGTGCATTGTAGGGAGGTTTAAAAATTGATAATCACAGGCAAGAAACGTCAGCGGTAAAACCTGAAAACTTGCCCCAATCTTAAACTGGTCGGTTGTTGAAGAGTCATATGCGGAATTCTCTGAAAGGTAATTCGTTTCGCGTGATCTGTCCCAATACCGGCCATAGAACCCGCCAATATTGATTCTTTCGCTGGGCTTGTATAAAAACCCGGCCATCGCGCCGTTGCCGGTTGATTTCGAACGGATGATTCTTGTGTGATCGTAGGAAAAATTTATTTGCGAGTTTGAAATGGATGTTTCACACCCCACATACAGCTCATCTCCTTTGAGCAATAAATCATCGATTATTTTATTGGCCCAAGTGAGATCGATGGATCTTGACGGCGCAAACTTACTTTCCGTGCCCATCTTTGTCATTTCCGTATCGGAGCCGAAATATGAGGCTGTGGTCTGAAAAACGCCGATGGCCGTATTAATCGCCCCGGTTACGGAATAAAGTGATATTTGCGGGCCTTTGCTGAAATCAACAATGCCATAGGTGCCCGATCCGCCATATCGCCAGTCGATACCGGGCTTTGAAAAAGCGGCCATTGCCGGATTATTTGAAGACCAACTCCAGGCAGATGCGTCGGCATTGCCCATTGCGGCAATATCAGCACCAGCGGGGATATTTAAAGTGACAATTCCCATCGCAGTTCCAAAATCTGCGCCTTCAGCTTTTGCCGATAAGCAATAAATTAAACTCCACAGTAAGAGAATGCGGCTTATTTTATTAATCTGTTATTCCTCTCGACTTGTGGCAAATATTCTATCCGATTGAATCATATCGCTTTGCGTATCCGTGCAATCCAGAGTATTCTTTATTTCCTCTTTGTATCCCCACCAAAATTTAAAATCCTGAAATTCTTTTGGGCGCAAATGCACTATTAACGGCCTTAATCCAAATTCTTTCTCAAGAAAATTAAATGCAGGGAAGACAACGCTTTCAAAAAATTCTTTTTCAACCCGGTTTGTAACAAAATCTTCAAATAAAACGCCATGGCATAGAAACAATCCTAAAAAATACTTGTAGTATTCACTGGCACGAGAACCCTTGTTTTTCAGCCATATTGAGGCATCAAAAAGGTCGATTTCGGAGAAATAGCTTCCCAAAATCTTGTGATGAAACGTTACAAAACCCTCCCCCCAATGTGTTTTTAAATCGCGCAATTTTTTGTTTTCTGATTTTTCAATGTTTATAATTCGTCTGTAAGTAATTATCGGGTTATTGTTTTTGTCTTTCCTATGGGAAAAAGTCATTTTGGCCAGACGCATCTTATCTTCGTTTCTTGAACAGAAATAATCATCCAAATATTCCCAGCCGAGTTTCTCCAAAGCAATTTTTCCAGCAAGTTCGGAAAAATAGAAAAATTCATGGTCAGGACTTGCTATGTGCCTGAATAAAACAGCTCTGGGCCTTTTATGGAAAGGCCTTGGTGTTTCTTGCAGAAATTTTTCCACCTCTTTTTTAATAGTGTGATCATGCCACCTTCTTTGTATTTCCGGCATGGCTATTTCAAGAGAAGTATAAATTCCGTTTGCAGTCATATGTCCCGTCTGTCTTCGCAGATCATGAAATTCTGGTACTTAGACCTTTCCCACTCTTTTATAGTGTGTTGCTTCAATGTAATCATAAGGCTCATCATTTGTGTATTTCCATCTTTCAATATGCCTGACCGTGAGAGGCATTTCCCTAAACAATCTTTGCATGACACGGCTCAGTCCATTAACCGTTCTGCAATGCCAGGAAAATTTATTGATACCGAATTGGTCTCTGGCTTCATCAATCATTTTCCCGCCCATTTTTAAAAGCCCCCTCCCATTGCGATATTCAGGGAGGATTTCAACAAAATTTATGTAATATCGTTCCGCGTCTTCCGTCAGCAGTGGATCATCAGCCTTAAGTTCTTCATATGCATCGTTGTGAGGAGTCCCCATGAGATAGCCGACGACCCGACCATCATGCCTAAGAATCACATTAATGTTTTTCCCATTCTCAAGTTTCCCCCTAATGTAGGGCACATCCCCCGCATCCATCCCATCAGCATACGCGGCTTTAATGACTTCCATAATCTCCGTGAAGTTTTTTCCATCACAGGTTTTTAAAACTTCCACTGTCTGCATTATTCAGCTTTCAATAAGAATCTTTAAGCACAGGCGCGTTGTGCAGGTCATGTACCAAAACTGCAAATTTTTTCATTTTGCAAAAAAGCTTCTACCGTTTTTTCCAAGTGACCGGGATACCAGCACCAATAAGGATCGCTTTCACTTTCCATTGGCAGGAGCCTGACAATAAGGGGTTTCAGACCAAAATGCTTCGTGACTTTAGAAATAGCTGGCAGGACGATATCGTTGACAAACACGCCCTCAGCGCCTTCATAAAAAAAATTTTCGAATAAAACTCCATGACAGATAAATAGAGCCATTACGCGATGATAGTAGCTGAAAGGTTTACCGCCATGAATTTTGCACCAGGCTGACAGGTCATATTTTTGAAAAAACTTGATTTCAACGTTGAGCAAATGCTGGTGAAAACTGACAAAACCATCACCCCACGTTGTTGTAATGGTGCCGAAACTTTTACCGCTGCATTGGTTGAAATCTATGACTTTTACGATTGATGTTTTATTGCCGTTTCTTTTTCCTCTGCCATGATAAAAAGTCATCTTACCCAAGGCGACCTTATCGGGGTTCATGACGCAAAATTTATCTTCCATAAATTCTAAAAACAAAGGTTCAAGGCCGAGGAAAGCAGCCCTTTCAAAAAAACGAACGCACTCAAAGTTCGGGGTCGGTAACGATCTAAACCAGATGGCTTTGGGAGATGACGAAAGCATTGATGGCACTTCTCCCACATACTCCTGCACGCACCGCTGCAATTCCGTATCATTGGAGCGTCTCAAAATTTCTTTACGCGCTTCTTCAAGAGTGAAATACACCGCTCATCTCCGGGAAGTTAATTAAATTGAAGGAAATAATAAGAAGGTCTTTTTGGGCTTTATTGAGACATAAAACCACTCTTCCCCCGCAGCTGGTTCGTTTCCAAACTATTTATACGTACAGAAAACCAAAAAACGCATTATTTGTCAATATGTTTACGAATTAAAACAAACAAATAGTCGGTTATATCGGATTGAAAAATATGTTTATACTTACAAATAACTCGGGGAGATTTCATGGAAGATATTTTAAAGAAGCTCGGTGCAAGAATCCGTGAAGAACGCAAAAAAGCCAGTCTTACGCAAGAAAAGCTGGCCGAATTGACGGAGTTAAGCATCGATTTTATAGGTTACATCGAGCGAGGTAAGCAAGCCCCATATCTTAAAACTTTGGGACGGATTGCCAATGCGCTGGGGGTGGAAGTTTATGAGCTTTTTATTTTCCAGGACAAAGGAAAACGAACCGAGAAGGAAAAAGCTAAAAACGACTTGCTTTCAGTATTGAGAAATAAGGAGCCTGATGACATTCGGCTTATGACTGCCATTATTGAGCAGGTATTTCAATGGCAAGAGAATAAAGCTGGGAAAAATTAACAAGCTGGGTTGAAGAACAAAAACTTACGCTTGATATGCTTATAAAACTTGGCAATGCCTTAAAAGCGGACATGTGGGAGATGTTTGATTTCGGGCATGCAGTGAGCACAAAGGAGTTGAAAGAATCCATCCAGAAGTTTTCTCAAAAAGCCGACGAAGAAACCCTCCGGACAATCGTTAAAATCATAAAAATTTTTGAGAGATAAACCCGATGGAATGCTTTGAGGGGGGGGGGCGTTCCTGTAAATGTTTCATGGGTTTGAAAATTGGCGGTTTTTGGTTTGGGCGGTTACTGCAAAAACGCTAGTTTTTTATCGGTGCGCAATGCGCACCCTACAATCTGTTTTTTGTGGTTTTAAAAT
>Ga0118677_10005903_pt1 | contig 21145 bp, 21 predicted proteins | sample AliMusrvi5mmetaG_FD_86154 | JGI IMG/M metagenome (GOLD analysis project Ga0118677, IMG submission 86154)
TATTGGGCTTGCGGGAACCGTTTATTCAGCGTGGCGTGCCATGGCGGCACGAATTTCTTCCATGACACGGGGGTCATGGCTGGCCATTTCCCACATGCGAACTTCTGCCTGCGCAGTACGCATCACGGCAATATGACCGACAAAACCTCCGGCCAGGAACGCCGCCACCTGGCGCAAGGGGGGAGCCAACAACGCCAGGGCGGCAAAAGCGATGGTCCAGAGCGCCACCCAACCAGCCAGCAAATGACCATCGGTCCAGGTGTCGATGACCTGGTCGGCAACCACCAGTAGGGCCGCCATGGCGGCAGCCAGCAGCATGCCGGCCAGCGTGCGGGAGCCATCCAGGGCGGACCCCATATTGCCAATCATCAGTTGGCTGGAATTGCTGGATTCACGGGGTGCGGAGGCAAGATGCGGCTCGGCAAAACGGGCCATGGCAAACTCACGGGAGAGGTTGACTGAATGCGTGTTATTGGTAGACATGGGAGAGATCATAGGGTTTTCACTAGTATTGGTCTACTTTCGGTTGGTGATCTAACCTATTCATATAATCAATGAATGATCACCGCCACGCCCGGTGCCGCCTTTAACTTGCGCACCTTCGACCTGAATCTCCTCAAGGTGTTTGACGAGGTGATGGCGGAGCGCAGCCTGACCAAGGCGGCCAAGCGCCTGGCTTTGACACAACCGGCCGTCAGCAATGCCCTGCGCCGCCTGCGTGAAGCGCTGGACGACGAGTTATTGGTGCGCAAGGGACGCTCGTTGCAGCCCAGCGCACGGGCACTGGAGCTTTGGCCTAGCGTCCGTGAAGCCCTGCAAGGCCTGCAATCTGCGCTGGCACCCCGTGTTTTCGATCCGGCCACCGCCGCACAATCGTCATCATCTACGGACCGAAGGATTTTGATGGCATGGATCGGGATGATCGAGTCCGCGCCTGTTATCAGCACTGTGCCCTGAAATGGGTGATGCGCGAAAGAATGACAAACCAAACGCTTCGCCAGCGTTTTCATCTGCCGGAGTCCAGATCGGCCATTGTTTCGCAGGTCATCACCGCAACCATCGAGGCCAATCTAATCAAACCTGACGAAAGAGCGGGCACGTCAAAGAGACTTGCTCGCTACTTGCCGATTTGGGCGTAGCGTTATTAAAGCGCAAGCCCTCGGCAACCCTATGTGAATATCGTAACCCGTTATGGCTTAACGACTTGTTTATTTAAGGGTTTGCCTTGCAATCCCCTCGTTTGGACAAATCGTCTACGAACTGCCGTGCCGCGATGAACTGGAATGTGGGATTGGTTACACTTCCTAAACTAGCCGAGGCGGGGCTCGAACCCGCACGTCCCGTAAGGGACACAGGATTTTAAATCTGTTCTATCCACTACAATCCACTACGTGAGGCTGCGTTTTCGCCGGGATAATGCGGCTTTTTGCATTTCTTGGCTCGGCCAGAATCGGGCAAAATCGCTGGGCTATTGAGTGTTTATTGAGTGTTGGGTCTGGTCGTCGTCATTCAAGTCGGTGACGATTCTTTGCATGCTAGGCTCTTCATAAAGTGCATCACATTTGTGCATCATTCTTATTTTCGGAAGTGTCCACTCTGGATCACGCCCGTATCTGAGCATAACGACAAGAATTTTCTACGGAAGCCCTCCGGAACGTGATCGGACTCCAATCGGAACATGGCCGGAAACAGCAAGTTTTTGGCTATTACGGGCTCGCTCTGTCGCCTTTTATTTTTTCGTTCGATTGCAATCAATTGACTGTGCGATGAGTGCTGCCCGACGAAACTAAGTGGCGAAAAGCAAATGCAAATTACCTTCAACGACGGCGATTTGGAGCCACTGGTCACGAAAGTCGTGGCCAAGGTGTTGGCGGATCGCGAATCGGAGGGTGCGAAGATTGGCGGTCGCTTGGCGTTCACTGAACCAGAGGCGGCAGCTTTGATCGGCGTTAAGCCCTATGTCCTTCGAGATTGTCGCCTACGCGGTGAAATAACGGGGTCAAGGATCGGCAAACGTGTCATGTACAGTCGTGACCAGTTGTTGAAGTTGCTCGCCAAGAACCAGACGGAGGGCCGTTAGTCTGTCGAACCTGTCCGTTCGGGCCGTCGTGGTCTTACCCAAAGACCCCCACGGTTCGCACGACCAGTGTGGTTAGCGAAACCCTGGCCGGCTTGTCGCCGGCCAGGAAATCGCCAAGCTGCCTGCCGCCGGCGATGACCAAGAACAAGGTGGGCGAGGAGGAGGCAAAGATGCTAGTACTTTCACGCAAGAAGAGCGAGTCCATCATGATCAACGACGACATCACGATCACGATAGTCGAGATACGTGGCGACAAGGTCCGCTTGGGGTTTGATGCCCCAGAAGAGGTTTCCATCCACCGCCGCGAAGTTTACGCGGCAATTCATGCCGGAAACGACGCCGTACATGCTTGCCCGGAGGTGCAGTCGCTTCCCAGCACGGAGAATGAGGACAAATGAACCATGCCATCGGGCGTTACGCCCGGCACGGCCACCGAGATGGTGGCCCGATTGAAAAACCCGAGGTCAGAGATTGACGTTCAGTAAGTACATGAGGTCCGCGTTTAGCCGAGCCGTGTGGCTCGGCCGCGGACCGGAAATCACTCGAAACCACAATTCCCCGCCGACTCAGGCATAACGACCGAGGTCGGCGGGGCAAATGTGGAGATCCGACACGAACCAATGTGGACCTAAACCATGATCCGAAACCGACCCTACCGTGCGAGGCCACCGCCTCGATGAATCAGGATGCTTTACGGTGTCAAGGCACCGCGATTAACCCACAAAGTCCCCCGCCGGCCTGAAGTCTTGGCGGACAGAGCCGGCGGGGGCACATCCGAGCGACCGACAGCGTGTCGGTCGCGAACTGTAACTTTCATTATGAAAGGAAACTGATTATGGCATCCAACTTGGATCGCTGTAAAGCCCCACAGAACTTCGCCGAGCTCGCTAGCTCGAAGGCCGAGTTACGTGGGCCACGCGGAAACGAAGACGTCCGGGTTCACAAAACCTGGATTGAGTCGGGCATCTTAATGGCACGGCTAGGTGGGAAATACTACCTGGTCGACGAGGGTCTTCGCTTGACCCTCGCCGGGCACGTGTTCGTGGCCGGGCTTCATGCCGCTATCTCCAGCGAGACTGGCATCTTCATTTGGCCAGTCCGCGACGACGACAAGGCCCTCAAGGAAGCGGCGGACACTGCCGTTAAGCAGTGGACGACGGTGGTCTGGAGCAACGCCGAGAAGACTCACAAGGTCGAAAAGGCGCCAAAAGAGCACCCCGACCCCGAGTGGAGCGACGAAAAGATTAACGCCGCTCTCAACACGGCCATCGCTGGTCGCATCCTGACCGACCCCGAAGACGAGGCGGTCAAGGCGATCCTCGCGAAAAAGAGGAGGAAGGCGAAGTAGCAGGTGACTTTCATTGAGAACGGCAAAAAGCCCGCCTCGATGAAGTCCGAAGCTATGGCGTTCTTTAACCCCCGGGAGTTTAGGCTCCCGGGGGCCTTTATAACCCAGCCACACAGGCAATTGTCCCCGCCCGCACTCCGGGCCAGGGTATTCCTCTTACTACTTGGGGTCTCCTGATGATCGTTACCGACCGAGACATGCTGGTACTGCTGGCCCTCGCCCGCTACTATCTCCTCGACCGCCGACACGTGCAACAACTCGTATTTCCCCACGACAAGGATGGGCGTGTTGCGCGCCGCAGACTTGCCACCCTCACTGAAGCGGGCCTGATCCGAAGGCATTCGATGCTCGTGGCCAGCTCTTATGACGGGACTCCGGCACCGGTCTACTTGCTTACCGCGAAGGGCTGCGAATATCTCGCTGGAGCAACAGGTGATGCCAGTTTCCTGCATAAGCCGGTTCATCTGCCTCATCCGCTCCACCTCCGACATCACATGGCAGTGACCGAATTGCACATGCTCCTTAATGCTGTGATCGCTACTCAGACCGGCGTGAGCTTGGACGTCTGGCACAACGAGGCCGATGTCATTAACGCTGACGATCCCGATCCTACTAATCATTTCCGGATACGCACTAAATTCGCCGGGGAGCCCGATATCATCTGCTCGCCCGATGCTGGATTCGTGCTGAGCCATGACGGTCAACGATCTGCATTCTATTTGGAGTATGAACGGAGCGACGGGCATAGTGGCACTGGCTCGCGTCAACTCGCCGAACGCAAATGCCCTGGCTATGCGGAACTGGCACGGCAGAAGATTTACCTGAAGCATTTTCCCGCAGGGATCGACGGGTTCCACGTGCTGCTTATCGTTCCTAACGATCAGCGTCGGGATTGTATCCGCCAAGCTTTTCAGAAGAAAGATGCTGCTGCGTATCACACCGATCTTTGGCGATTCGCAGCTCTTTCAGATATCACGGCGGATAGCTTGCTGACGCGGGAAATTAGCTATCGCTGTGGCCCTGAGCTGCCGGAGCGGCTCGCGGCGGTGCCCGAGGGTGTCCGCCTGGGGGCATCCGGCCCGGAGGGGGAGGACACGCTAGAACGCTGGAAAATCGAGGCAGACGAGGACGCGGACGCCAGGTTGACCGTGACTGTGACGATCATCATGCTACAAGCACCGATTACAGCACGGCCCGATATGACGCCAGATAGGCTGCTCCACAATGAAATCTGCTGCCGCTGAAGTTCTCGCCTAGCAGAACGGCGATAGCCAGCGAATCGCCCTGTCCTCCCCGGGACGCCCACCTGTTCGAGTGGGGGCGGTCGCGGAGGCCGCTCCCATGCGGGAAATTCGATGCTTTCGGGCTGCGTTCGCCCGGATCGGGTTCGGCCGCCCACCTTGCTTCTGCCCCTGGGCTGACCGCGTGCGGATCGCCGGTGACTTGCTGCCAGGCTTGAGCATAACCATGATACCCACGACACATTGGTGATCGTGGTCGCTGGCATGACGAGTAGGTCGAGCAGCAGGAAGAACAAGCCCCGGTGATCGGCGTCAGCAGGCTAATCTTCGGTGAGCACCAGTTCTACGCCCGGAATCGCCGATAATACAGGGTACGCCGGTACTTTTTGGCAATATGCTATGCTTCATAAGCACCGATTCGATCCTGGCGATGGCATTTCTGCGTAACCAGCATCAGAATTGGTGAACAAGCAGGCGGGCAACACCATGTCGATGGCCATCAACAGAATCTCCGCGAGTGGCGTGGCTGCTATGTTGTATGGCATGCCCATCAACAAGCCCAGCCGCATAGCCAAAGTCGGCACGGGCCGCACGACTGCGGCATCCGTGATGGCGAGCCAGGTGGCGGTTCAGGCTACATCTCGCCCCCAAGCGGCCGAAACACCCAGCACTGCTGAACAGGTACACGCGACGTTCCAATATGCCTTGGCAGCGTTGAGTAGCGTGGCGGCGACGGGCAACATGACGCAGTCAAGCACGGAGCAGGCTCAATCCGGCGGGGTCCAGCAGGCCAGCAGTGCGGCTTATGCTCAGGTCGAACAGCAGGCTGGGCAGGCACTGGATCTTACGGCGTAATTCTTGGTTGGGTTGCATGCTGGCTGTCGCGATCGCTAAGCCCGTAAATATTGTTCTTAAGATGAATTTATGCGAGGCGATCCAATACCACGCTACCGCCCATCGCCCTGTGGACAATCCATCATTCTGGTTTGTCCGAGCCTTGCTTCGTTTTCGTGTCAATAGACTCGTAAATGCGATCTTCCTCTTCACTGACAGCAGGGCGACCACCAGTAACTTCCGCGTCTGCCGCCTCTGCCCTTCTCTTGTATATTACGGCCAGCGTGTTGAACCCGAGTTGTTTGGAGAGGATTGCAGCTAGTGAATTCAGGCGAACTTGGTCATATTTGTCCTGCTGGGTAGGCTTCTGCTTGATGGCAAGTCGCTCCGAGGCATCGGACCAGATCGCCAACGCCAAGTACGGTTTTGCCACGGGACCATCCAGGTATGCGGGTGTCGTCATATACGCACCGATCCAGTAGGCTCGTTCGTTGTCGTCGCCGACAAACTGAACTATGGCCTTCTCTTTATCCTTGGAAACAGAGTCCACGCACTGGTGGAATACCCTGGCGACCTTATCGTTGTCCTGTGCCCAAAACCCATTTTGCTGAGCAAGATGGTCCAGTAAAGGCTGAAATGGGTCGGCGGAGTGTGCCTTGCCCGCATCCTTGGTCGGCTTCACGTCCCAGAGCTTGATCGTTTTATCCGAACTCCCAGAAGCCAGCGTCTTGCCATCCGGGCTAAACGCGACCGACTTGACCGAAGCGGTGTGGCCGCTCAGCGTGGCGATGTCCTTGCCAGTTGCCACATCCCATACCTTGATGGTCTCGTCGCTGCTTCCCGAGGCCAGTGTCTTGCCGTCTGGGCTGAATGCCACGGACCAAACCATCCGTTTATGGCCACTGAGCGTGGTCGTGTTCTTGCCGGTGGGCATGTCCCACAGCCTGACTTTCTTGTCATAACCACCTCCCGATACAAGGGTCTTGCCGTCCGGGCTGAATGCCACAGACCAGACCTCCTCATGCCCCTCCTCGTTCAGGGTGGCGGCATTCTTACCAGTGGCAACATCCCATAGCTTGATCTCGCCGACACACCTGTCCGCCGAGGCCAGCGTCTTGCCGTCCGGGCAAAAAGCTACGGAAACTACCCAACCCGGATGTTTAAGGGTGAAAGTACTCTTGCCGGTGGCCACGTCCCAGAGTTTGATCGTCCCGTCCTGGCCGCCCGATGCCAAAGTCTCGCCGCCTGGGCTATACACGATAGAAAGAACGTCGCCGTCGTGCCCCTTGAGACGGCCTTTTCTCTTCTCGGTGGCCACGTCCCATAGCGTTATCGTTTCCGAACTCCCCGAGGCCAAGGTCTTACCATCTGGGCTGAACGCAATGCTTATGATCTCCACCGCATCATCATCCCCGTTGGGTTTGAGCGTGGCAATGTTTTTGCCGGTTCCTACGTTCCAGAGTTTGATCGCCTGGTCCTGCCCCGTCGAGGCTAAGGTCTTTCTGTCGGGACTGAATACAACTGATTCAACCGACTTGGTATGCCCCTTGAGAGTTGTTCGCAGCGTGGGTTCCTGGGCCGCCACAGGAGAAATCACTGCCAGCCCCAGACAAACCAACCAAAGCACTCGTCTCATGGCATCGCTCCCATTGCGTGGAAAAGGCTTCTCACCAATCGTTGAGCCTACCACTTGCCGATAGGAATTGCAAATTGGAGGACAACGACCTGTGCTACGACCGCCGAAACCCGATCGCCGCCGGCATCTTGTAGTAATTGAAGTCCTCGGCATGCGGCAGCGTGCGACTCTCCAGTTCCCGCATCTTTTCGTCGTCAAACACGGCGAACTGGCGTGCAATCCGGGCATTTTCATCGACTTCGGCCGGCGTCTTGCAGCCGATGATCAGGGTGCTGAGAGCGGGCAGGGAAAGCACGTAGCCCATCGCCTCGGCCATCTTCACCGTCTTCAGTAACACACCCTGGGCGGTGCTCTTCATGCCGATGATGCCCATGTTACGGCGGGCGGCTTCGGGGAGCACGGTATCGCGGAATGGCAGCCGGTGGACATCGGCAGCATTGAGCGGTATCAGCACCGTATCGAAGTCGAATTCCTGCATTGCGGTAAGCAAGATTGCCGGATCATGGTGACCGGTGAGTCCCAGATAACGCACGCGTCCCTCGGTTCTGGCTTGCAGGAGGGCTTTCATGGCTCCGCCTTTGCCGAAGATCCTGGAAAGATCATCCTCGCTGCGAAGGTCGTGGAGTTGCCAGAGGTCGAGATAATCAGTCCGTAGCCGCCGCAAGCTATCGTCCAAGAGCCGCAGAGACCCATCGTAAGTGCGATCGTGGGTCTTGGAAGCCAGGAATATTGTGGAGCGGTGTTCGCCCAACGCTAGGCCGTAGTAGTCCATGCTGCTGGCATAGGCCGGAGCGGTTTCAAAGTAATTGACGCCCTGCTGAAGGGCACGCTGGATGACAGCGACAGCCTCAGCTACACGGCCATGCGTTCGCAGGACGCCTTCGCCTCCCAATCCGAAGATCGTGACGGGTTGACCGGTGCGACCGAGAGGGCGGCGTGGAATAGGGGCGTATGGGTCGACTGAAGCCATGCTTTGATTCCTCAATGCGGTTTACAGTATATCCAGGAGTAGGAAGTATTGCATGATCGGATCGGGCGTCAACTGGGTGGCGGGTAAAGTGCAGGGCATCCCTGTAATTACGACCTTTGCAGGTCTGGCTGTATTTTGTTTTTAAGATGAAAGTTGTCGAGCGACCAAGGACCGTGACTCACGTAACCGCGATACCAGATTATTTCTCCAAGCGGCTATTGCAGTTGCGGCACCGATCTGCTAGGTTCAACGTATCGCGTTACTGCGATACAAACATATCAACATTCTACTTGCATAACATTCTTACTTTTTACTTTTAACTTCTAATTGACCTTTCGGCGTCCTTCCGCCACTCTGGTCGTATTTCTTAACTGTTCCTGATTTTCGTTTTATTTGGCACCGCGTGGTGCTCAGCGTTAATCGGGTGTCTTCAGTTCCGCCGCGTTTTATTGCGGCCCAAGGAGTCCAAACCATGTCTGCTGCTTTAGCTCTCAAAGATGTTTCGCGAATACTAGGCGTGCAGGGATACCAGATCCAACACGCGTTTATGACTGGTGCCGTGCCTGAACCCGAACAACGGATCTCGGGCCGTCGCATATTTGAAGACGCCGACGTTCAACGGTTGGCTGTCCATTTCAAGGTAAAGATTGCGGCGGCAGAGGCTGCTGCGGAGCCCGTAGAGGCATAGATCTGATTTCTTTGGCTGGCGGGGCGTACTCGTCGGCAATCGCAACACAAGTCATAAGAGAACGTGAAAACAATGAAAAATTCATCCCAAGTTAACGCATTCAACAACACGACCGGCCAGCAGGGCAATCCCTACGCTGGACTACAAGCCACCGCCGAAACTTCGACCACACAGAAACCTTTATATACGTCACTCGATTGGATCGACAATCGGCCCGGTAAGGAATGGCGTGATGCCAGCGAACGGCTGACACTATGGACGAACGACCGGCTGGTCAATCGTACCGATGTCTATCGAGGATACAAGTTGCCACACAACCGCTTTCTTGGTGAGCTCATTACCTACACCAAACCCTTTTTAGAGGAGGCCCGAGAGTTTGGAAGTCTGACCAGAATCATTGTCGATGGGCATTATCGAGGCGATGATCCTGGCGGTCTGGTCGGATTGCACGCGATCTCGATCGACAATACTTCCCGCTGGTTCGTGATCAATGTTGACCAGCAGAATGCCAACGGGGCTATTCTTGCTGATGCCAATGCCAACGCCGCTTTTGGCTGGCATGAAGAATTACAACAACTGGAGTTCCGCCCGCTGTTGCTCGATGCGAATGGTGTTGGCGGTTATCACGTGCTGGTTTGCCTTTCGGATGAGGTTCCATCGCAAACCGTTCATGCGTTTGTTTCGGAGGTCGTGAATAACTTCGCTGAATACAGCCTCACGCAGGCTCCCGAGGTATATCCGAGCGAGCCTGACGTTAATCCGCATCGTCCGTATGGTAGCTGGTGGCGTCTTCCTGGGAAGCATCATACGCGTGAATTCTGGACTAAGGTTTGGGACGGATCACGATGGCTGGAAAATCAGGAGGCTATAGAGGCAATTCTGAGCGTCACCGGTGACTCGCCGGACCTGATTCCTGGGGCTGACGATAGCTTGGGGCAGCATGGCTGTGATCTGCCTCAGTTCGCCCGATTCCTGCTTGGGGAGCGTATTGAGCCAGAGATTGTCGCCGAGGTTTGCCTGCTCTGGGATGATGTTCATAACCAGCAGCCTAGCGACGAAGAGCAGATTCGCCAGACCGTCCGGGATCTCGTGCAGCGAGGATAAAGAAGCAGAAGCCGTAGCAGCAGCTACGGAATAAATGGCCGCTAGAAATTGTTATTAAGAACAAAATCATGGGGCGTAGCCGGGAAGGGCCTATAAAACAGCGTAGGCCGGTTACCGTGAGGTAGCCGGCCTATAGCTGATCTGATTTCTTCAGCCGTCGAGCGTAAATCAACGGCAAGCAGCACACAACAAGTCACCCACAGAAAGTGACCACTATGAGTATTGTATCGAATCGAATTGAAAATAGCAATCCTGGCAACGCCAACAACGCCAACCAGACAGCAAATCTACCAGCGGGCATCCGCCCAGTTTCCTCTAATGACGGCACACCGCACGACGATGGGCATCACGGTGTCGCGGATGCCGTAGCGTTACCAGAGATACCGGACACCGGCGAAATCCAGCCCATCATCACATCCTTGCAACGTAGCCCGCTAGCAGAAAACCATCTTGCCGATCTGCATAACAGCGGCCTCAGCGATACAACGATACGGGCCGCAGGGCTTTGCTCCGCACCCGCTGCCGCGACACGATTACTGGGTTTCCATGATTCGCCCGCATTGGTAATCCCGTATACTGGCCACCCGGGCTATGTTCGCATCAAACCCGACGAGCCGCGAACAGATGCTAACGGACGACAGATCAAGTACGAGTCCCTGCGAGGTAGCGTCAATCACCTTTATATACCCAGTAGGACGCGAACAAGGCTATACGGAATAGGCGAACGGGTTCAGTCTGTCATTATCACGGAGGGCGAGAAGAAGGCTCTCAAGGCCGACCAGGAGGGCTTTGCTGTGATATCGGTGCCTGGGGTCTGGGGTTGGCGATCGATCGATGCTTTGCGGGAGATTGCGGCGATTAACTGGGAAGACCGACAGGGTGTAATCGCTTTTGATTCGGACGTTACCCGCAAACAGGACGTTAAGAATGCCATTGCTGCCTTGGTCGAGCATCTTAAAAAGCTGAAGGCCGAGGTACGCATTGTGCTATTGCCGGACATCGAAGGGCACGAAAAGACTGGCCTGGATGATTACTTGGTCGTCAATGGCCAGGAAGGCTTGCAGGCGTTGCTGGCTAACGCTGGAGATTGGTTCTCGACCCTTTTGGCCTTGCTGGACTGCGGACTTGAACCTGAGCCTCTGGAGGCCGCTGTGAGGCCCCTTTACGAGCTGATCGGTGAGGCGGGAGCGGTAAGCCAGGAAGAACTTATCAAGCGGCTTCGCAATCGCTTGAAGGAACTAGGGTATACAGCACCGCCGGTTGCCGAACTGAAACGTCATTGTCGCAATACTCAGCGAGACCGACGCAAGCAGTCTGCAAACGGGCAAGCGGAAACCGAACCGGTGATTCGCTTTGTAGCGGAAGGGCCTGACGGACGGTTTGCCGGTCGATGTGAGAAATACGGGCTTTATGACATGCGAACAAAAGAGCCAACCCAACTGACGAACTTCATTATGCGGATTGCAGAAGACGTGCATTTGGTTGACGATTTACGACCGCGGCGGCGTTTTCGGGGCACGATCACTTTGCTGGGATCCGAGAGTCCCTTTGCAATTGACGCAGAGGATTTCGCCAGCGGCAACAAACTTACCGAGACCGTCTTCAAAGCTGCTGGCGGTAAGGCGGAGATCCATTGCAAGCCTGAAGCGTTGCGTACGGCCATTTCCGCAGTGAGCCACATTGAAACGCGGCAGGCTTCCACGAACTTCGGATGGAACACGGATAAGACCGCTTACCTGGTGCCCAGCGGACAGATTACAGCCAACGGCTTCCAAGTGGCCGACGCCAGTGCCACCCAGGTTGATCTAGCGGACCAGGAGTTCGCCAAGCGGCTGAATCTTCAACCGATCATGGCGGAGCTACTAGCGGTCACGAAACGGCATGTCGTTGACGATCTGTTACGGCTCTGCCCTGATCTTAAGGTTGGCTATTCGCTACTGGCGGGTGCGGCGTTGTCGGTTCTCTATCGCTTCACCGATGGCATGAATAGGCCGCTGCTGTGGATCGCAGGGCTGTCCGGGAACGGCAAATCCCACATGGCCAAGCTGTTTCAGAACTTCTTTGGCGACTTTCCGATCGCGGGTGAAAAAGCGGTAATCAGTTGGGCCAGCACGTCGAAACGCATCCAGCACGAGGGATATTATTTTCGCGATGCCCTCTATCTGGTGGACGATTACAAGCCCGAATACTGTCAGCCACGAGAAGCCACCTGGCTTTTACAGGCATACGCAGACTCTTCGGCACGCAGCCGCTTACAACGTGATGCCACAGCCGCCGAGACTCGCGAGATCCGTGGTCTGCTGGTTTGCACGGGGGAAGACGTGCCTGATCACAGTGCGAGTGCTACCGCCCGCCTGATTAAGATTCCCTATCCCAAGGGTGACAAAGACCTGAAACGGGGCCAGCGGTGCCACCAGCAGCGACTGAACTACGCAGGGGTCATGACTGACTTCATTCGTCATGTCCTTGTCAATAACCGCGGGCCGGCCTTCGTGGCACGCGTTGCAGAGTTGCAAACCCGCTTCTATGACGAGGACACCGGGCAAGATAACGATGTCCGTATCGCGGGCAACTTCGCAATGCTCGCCGCGGCCTTTGAGGAGATCGCCGATTATCTGCACGATGCTTGGGCCGGGGCGGATGCTGCGAAGCTCGCCTTCGTGAATGAGCACGTCCCAGAACTACGGCGGGCCACCTTGGCCGATGTTAGCGACCAGAAAGCCTCGCAGTTATTCCTGAGCACACTCGCGGGACTGGTGCATCAAGGGGCAGTGAGGGTCCAAGGCTTGATTGCTGGAAATCAAGTGCAAACAGCAGCCGTGGTTGGTCGGACTGTGGAACCCAAGGTGATCAGTCAGGAACGGCCAAGGACATCAGGGACGCCAGTAGTTGGTCGCCAAGGAGCCAGCCCTAGCCGGGAGCCTACAGCGGTTGAGATCTGGACGAGTGCGGCTCTGGGGGCGGTGCAGCAGGCATTACGGCAGCAAGGTAAGCCACCGCTCGCAATCACCGAGAAAGCGATGCTCCAACAACTGCGTGAGGATGGTGTGCTGCTGGACAACAACAATCAGAAGCTGGCAGCCGAAGGCACCGAGGCTGTAACGCGGCAGGTTAAGGTTGGCGAAATGAACCGACGCGGATTCCGTATTCTGAGAGATACCTTGATGAAGGATTGGCTGTAACGGCGGACGGGCTGCCCGGTGGTGGTGGGGCGGAGCGGTCGGGTGAGCGGTCGGGCGAGCGGTCGGCCACGGGACGGAGGTAGCGGCAAAATGCCTGCCGCTACCTCTCCCGCTACCTCGTTTGAGCCTGGTTTTTACGGTGTTTTTAGAGCATATAAGGTAAAAGGTAGCGGGTAGCGTTATAAACTACAGAAACATATAGAGAAATAAACAGCATATTTCCCCCCTCTCCACACATATTAAATTTTTATCCGTATATAAAGGGGGTTAGATTCTAAAATGCCGCTACCCCGCTACCTGCCGTCGTAAGTGCCTTGTTTATAAGGGTTTACGTAGATTGTAATGGATTTAGCACCCGCTACCTCCCGCTACTCCCGCTACCTTTTTAGCCCAATTTTGCTACCGCCGACCCGTTTCAGGCCCTACCTGACCACCTTTCTTCTTATTGCCATCATAATGTGCTATCACAATTTGCCTCCCTCAGCCTGCGTCGCGGTCGATTACACCCTCGCCAGCCAGCTACCCGCTACCTTTTCGCTCGGCCGCCAAGTTGCCCTGGCCGGCGTTACCGTAGCTCTTCCTGGCCAGCCGCCACGCCACCACACTGATGTTTTGGGCATCCTAAAAACCCTTGGCAACCGGCCTCGCATCTACTATGACGCCCGCCTGGCCTTGGCCATTGAACTACAGCATAACCTGCCCTCCGCCCCTTTTGATGATGTGCGAGCCATGCTGACCCTACTTCAGCAGCCAGTGCCGTCTACGCTCACCCAGGCAGGTGCCCCCTCTGCGGCCTCCCTAACGCGTGTCGCCGAGATGCTCCGCCTGTTCCCACAACTCCTCCAGCGTATTGACAACGAAGGTCTCGGCCCAGTATACCGCGACATCGAATTACCCGTCGCCATTCCCACCGCCGTCATGCTCGCCACTGGGCTTCGCGTAAACCGGCAAGTTCTCCGCGACATTCACAGCAACCAGTATTCAAGGATGGAGGTGGCGCGTCGCGTGCTCCGTAGCGAAGCTGGCAGCTACTTCAACCCCGATGATGCCGCTGCCGTTCGTCGATTGCTTTACCAAGACTTGGGCTTGCCGTGCCCATTGGAAACCCGCCACGGTAACCAGGCGGTATCCAAGGCTGCCCTTGCCCAGCTTCTGCCGCTGAACCCTTTAGTTGGCGAGCTCCAAACCTACCGCGATGCCAAATCTGCCTACGATTCTGCGAAGGCTGTCCTCGATGCGGTTGATGGGAACTCGATTGTACGCGGCAACCTTGACCCGTTAGGCACATTGACCGGACGCTATTCATGCAGCGATCCGCCTCTACAGGCCCTCGACAAGCGAGTCCGCAGGGCTATTGAAGCCTCGCCGGGTTGCGTGTTGCTGGAAGCCGACTTCTCGCAGATGGAACTCAGAGTGCTTGCCCACTTTTCCCAGGACAGTGGTTTGCTGCAAGCGTTTGCCCACGACGAAGACCTGCATAGCCGTACCGCTGCCAGGGTTCTGGGGATTCCTGAAACCAACATTACCGATCAGCAACGCCAGCTTGGAAAAACCTTGAACTTTGGCATTGTTTATGGGCAGACTGCCTATGGGATTGCCGAGGAGCTAGCCGTGCCCCTAAAACACGCCCAGAGCCTCTTGGATGCCCATTCTGAGGCTTATCCTGGCATTGCAGCCTGGATTACCGAAGTTCATCAACAGGCCCTCAATAACGGCGAAATACGCACGCTCTACGGTCGCCGCCGTTACCTGCTGAACATCTTCTCTGCGTCGCCCGCCGACGTGGCTGAAGCTCGCCGTCATGCCGTAAACAGCATAATTCAGGGCACGGCCGCAGACATGCTGAAGCTCACGCTAATCCGGCTGCATGAAGTCCTGCCCGATGAAGTGAGGATGCTTCTGCCCGTGCATGACAGCGTGCTTTGCGAGGTTCCGCAGGAGTTGGTCGAGGAAACCCGGAAGATTGTCGTAGACGCCATGGAGAGTGTGCCAGAGGGCTTTACGGTGCCGCTGAAGGTCGAGGTAAAGACAGGCAGGACGTGGTCGGACTGTAAGATGTAGAATCGCACCTGCCGTCGAAGATCGTCAGTTATTGTTCTTGTGAACAAGATGGACGGCGGTTGAAGTTCGCAGCATGAATAGTGCGTAATGCTTTCGCAAATACGTGGGGATCACGCGTAGCTTTGAATGTTGGCGTGGGGCAGCAGTGATCGCTTATCGGAGACGGCTGCTGGGAATGGCAGCGGTACGGTCTATGTGGAACGTACCGTTGGCGAGATTCTGGGTGCAGGGCTGGGGCGTGGAATACGGGGTCCGCTGGGCCCGCAAAACACGACTGCCAGCGATATCGTCGCTGCCAACGGCGTCCGAATCATCCAGCGGAAGGACAAATCGCAACGGTTGTTTGTCTCAGACGAGGTCGTTCGGCGGCAGCTACTTCGAGACACGAGGTGGCAAAACAGCCGGATTGACCAGATCCTGTCTCGGTTGGCAGGGGCAGAACGGGAGCAACAGCGGCTCACGGGACCGGTGCGGTGCCGGGGTCTGTCTTGTTTATGGCCTGGCTGTCTCGAAGAATTCGGTGACCGAGACAGCGAATGAGACAACGAATACCCTTGAAAATACGGTGTTTATGACGGTTTTCAGCCTCTTGTCTCATTGTCTCATTAAATAAATAGATACATATACAGGGATAGAGAGAACCATTATTCATCATATAAATTGGTGCGTACACCTATAGGTCTCTCTCTCTTCAAGACGAGACAAGAAAATGAGACAGAAAAGTGATAGCACCGACTTGCTATCACTTTATTGGACTGGGCACGGGCCGTTCGCCCGTCCCCGTCCCTGGCCGCCACAAGCCGGCATTGCAGGTGCCCGTCTAAGGTGGACCACAACTTTGTTGTTGAGAACAAAATTGATGGCGTGCCAAGACGCCCGCGATAGAAATATCTCAGCCTCTTGCATCGTCATCAGGGTTTTGGTAGTATTGCTGCTATGACAACTGGGACTCGATCCCGGTGAATTCTCTACTACTGGGCGTCGTACCGACTGCCCGTTCTTACGCTGGTGGTGACCGCATCGCCGAAGCCGCATTTCTGCGGCCTGCCCTTTGATCTGATTTTTCGATGATCGGCCTGTCGTGCCGATCACCACCCGTAGACTTGGAGTTCTTAGTATGTCAAGCAGCACAACCCGTATCCCTTCGAGCGTTCTCAATCCGACCGAACCCGCCGTTACGAATTGGCAATTCGAGGACGAAACGCCCGACATCGTAAAAGCCTATTTCAATGCCCTCGGCATCACCCGCTGGCTCCCCGAAGAGGAATTTACACAAAATCTCTCGCAGCGTTTCGGTTTCGAGGCAACCGAGTACCTGGAGGACGCGAATATCAAAACCTACAGAGGCAAACAGGCCGTATCCGTTAAGGCCAGTAACCTTGAACTGGCACTCGCGGTCCGATCGCAATACGACGGCACCCGCTATGAAGAGTTCATCTCTTGGTTTGCGGCGGCAGACTTACCGCAGCCGAAAAGGATTCTGGACATTGGATGCAACATCGGCGTCACGACATGCTTCCTCGCAATACGCCATCCAGAGGCAACGATTATCGGCATTGATTGCAGCCAGGCGGCGATTGAATGTGCCAAGAAGCTTGCAACGAAGCTGCACCTAACGAACGTCGAGTTTATTGAGGCCGATGTACTCGCTCTACCTGACGAACTGAAAGGCCAAAAGTTCGACCTCGTCTGCTCGTCTGACATCGCAGATGGGCTAATGGGTATGCGGTCTTTCGACAACTCTGTCGAGAAGCTTCTTAGCGGTGCCGATCAGGATGGACTAGAATATGCCCGTATACTTGCCGATTTCTTAGCGGATGAGCAGAGCAGAGCTGTCTCTTTCGATGGCTTCTTCATGCCACATAACTTGGCTAGGTGGCTATGGGCTCTTCGCGATGTTGGGATTCATGTCCCAGCGGAGAGTATCGAAATGCTCTATTTCTTCAACACCGAATACCACTGGCACGACAGGCTTCCCGTATTTATCGGCTCTAAGCAGGCTGCCACACTCCCGACCGCGGAAGAGATTCGCAGCTTATGGACGGGTGGGCTTGATGAAATCCCCGAGCAGGATGTCTACGAGGACATCGAGGCAGAGTCCGTGCTCGCGGCAAGCGATTCCAAAGAATTACGCCATAGCTTTTTACGAGAATTCCCTGACTGGGACGAAGTTCCGGACGTTACGACTGAGCTATGGGAAACCGGATCCCACGTTCTGATCTACAAGTATAGCTACGACCGCTGTAAACTCGTGCGACTGCCCGCAGAAGACCCAGGACACTTAGTCGAACTCTTGAGAGAAACTCTGGACGATGACCGGGAAGAATCGTAGCTCAAGATACCGACGCTGTTGTCGCGTTATAGATTTACAATAGGGTCACATGGCCCGGTGGTTACGCCACCGGGCCATTTTCTTTGACCTCGCTCCTGCGTTAGAAAATCGAGATTCAGGTAGGTTTCTCCATCGACCTCGAAAACAGGCCATTTAAGGCTCTGGCCGTCGAAGTGGCTCATTTGACCAGGTTTGCCCCAAACATCGCTCCAGAGGGCCTTCTGCTTCGTCTGGGTGGCTATCTATACCACTTGTGGGGAGCCAGGGTTCAGGTCGAACTATTAGGCTGGGAAAGCCAAGGATCGAGAATGGCTGGAATTTTACAGATCATTGTTTGGAATAGATAAAAAATTCCCAGACTTACTTACTTACGATAGTAAGTAAGGAAGGAGTATACAGCTTCAAACATTTGCCTGCCCGAACCGCAGGTATCATCGAGATTGATGTCACGGCCGAACAGACTTGGCTTGGTGCGGCGAGTTTCAGCCTAATCCGTGATCCACTGCCACGTTTGCTTCCTGCACCGCCCGCCGGTGTATTCAGGTAATCGCCACTTTTGCTGGGCTCTTCATTCACCCTCGTCTTCAGCTCGCCGTCGCTCCCCCGTTTTGACCGCCACGTCCAACACGGTATTTAGGGCCAATCAGCGTGGCCACCGGAATCGACGGGTTTCCGTTGCCAGTTGAAGAAGGCTGCGAAGCCCCGTGTTTATCGAGGGAGTATTTCGAGTCTATAGTTGGCCAGCCTGATTGCTCAAGATTTCTGATAGGCCATTCAGTATGAGTAAATCGATGGGCTGCGAAGCCCCGTGTTTTCGAGGCAGTATTTTGATCGTATAGATAGTCAGCCTGATTGCCCTCGATTTCTGCCAGGCGATTCAGTATGGGTGTTTGCTAGGCTCTTTGCTAGCACACTTTCGTTGCCCACTTTCACGCGGCCTTTTGGCATTCGGTTTTGGGCTGCCAAGATCGACAGGCTGCGAAGCCTCGCATCTGCGAGGCAGTATTTCGATCACATAGATGGCCAGCCCGATTGCCCATTATTTCTGCTAGCCCATTCAGCATGAGTGTTTGCTAGCACGCTTTCGCTGCTTCTTTTCACGCGGCCTTTTGGCATAAGGTTTATGGGCCAATAACAGCGGGCTGCGAAGCCTCGCATTTTCGAGGCAGTATTTCGATCCTATAGATGGCCTGCCTGATCACCCAAGATTTCTGCTAGGCCATTCAGCATGAGTGTTCGCTAGGCTCTTTGATAGCATGCATTCGTTGCCCTTTTTACGCGACCTATTGGCATAAGCTTTTGGAGCACATCGTCAGAGGCCCTCGGAAGTCGGCCTCGAACGTACCAAAAACATTGCGGGTCATCGGCATGGCCGTTTACCACTGCCTTCGACTACCGCTTTTTGTTGTCGATTCTAGCCCCGTTCCTAGCACCGTACATCCGAACCCGGTTTACAATAGGCTCTTTGCGGCCTGCGATTGTAGCCCCGTTCCCGGCCCACCCGCTGACGAGGGTGTGGCAAGGCTGGGGCCGTGGCGGAGGTTGCCTCAGCGAGATGTAGTCTGGGCTAGAGATGCTTGCACACCGTGTTGAGAAGCCCTACGCCGTACGCTGCGAGGCATGCCGCCAGTGCGGGAGCAAGCTGCGATCTGGGCAACGCGGCAAACAGATTTTGTTATTAAGAACAAAGTTCATGCGGCACCTTGAAGTTGGGCTCGTGCGTGTCGGTTATGTCTTTGGCTATCGCTTCGGGCGAGGTCACAACGAAAGACCAGCCTCGTGCCTCATCTGGAACTAAAGGTCATTTCCAAGATCAGCGTTAAGAGCAGTAGACCGCAGGAAGCGTAGGCTGTCCGACGATCGACCTTGCCTGCGGCCGTTCCAAGCCCAAAATGTGAGCCGAGCCCGTTCCAAAGATACAAGCCAAAGGGAAACGTGACGATGCCAAATAGCCAGAGGGTCCACGTCGGGCTTCCATGCCGTAGCATATCACCCGCATCGCCAATCTTGCCGAACGATCCAACGCCGATATAGGCCCCGTTGGCAATCAAGTAGAAGCCCGCAAAGAACTGAAGCAAGAAGGTCCACTTGAATCTGCCCAATTTCGCGGCCAGGAGTAAGCCAAGCAGCAGCACGACACCAACACAAGGCCCGCCCCAAGTGACAAAAAGTGGGCTGGGATTGGGCGACACGTCTGTTCGGGAAATCGTCAGTGGATGCAGGACGACTCGATTGACCGTTCCACCCGAGGTAATGGCACAACTGACATGCCCGAATTCGTGGACTGCCATCATCGCCAGCCAGCAGAGTGGCAGGAATGTGCCGATCAGGAGAGCTTGGTGAAGGCGTTTCATTGGTTCAATTCATCGACCACTTCGGCACGAAGACGGCGACCAAACGGTGATTACTCCGATTAGGACAACGGTCACGACAATCATCTTCCCCGTTGGCTTGACCGCCGTCAACTGGCTATGCCGCTGCTGGGGCATTCTACTGGCGAAGCGACGTGCGGTCTTGGCTGAGGGCTGCTGGAGACGCAGGAACGCCTTGTGGTGCGGCCCATCGCGACGTAGTAGAATAAGCCGTAGCTCGACGCTGGTCGCTCCGGTTGGGGCGGCGTCGGGTGGACTTACCGTTGGCCGAGCGAGGGGCATACAAGGCAGCAGGATGAAGACGTGGTTCGAGAACCATTGTGGCTGGTACGATCGCCAGCCGGTTTGGATTAGGATAGTCGCTTTTCCCATCGTGTTTCTCGTTGCTCTCATCTACAACGTAGTCGTCTTGCCCTATATACTGGTGGTCCTGTTTGTCGCAATCATCCAAGCGACCGCGGCAAGCCGAAGATTTTGGCAGCGACTCGGAAAGCGAGGGCAAGTGGTGCGATGGCCCGAACTCCGGCAGGAAGTTACCCGGAAGAATGGCACCCTTTTGGTCGAGATCGGGCCGAAGGGGCCTGGCTACTCATGGTGGCTCAGTCAATCGCGTAACGAAGTCGATCCAGAGCATCGAGTCCAGTCCTTGTACGACTTTGAGAAGCGAGGATGGGATATCTTCGATGCTGCCGACTATGACCGTGTGGAGCAGTGGGCAGTTGAGCAACTTGGTGCATACGAGTCATCAGCGAAGGCAGTTGCGGTCTCTGGGTCGCAACTGTCCAAGCTGCCCGTGGAGGTCAAGCGAGAGGTAGTCCTGGTGATTCTGTGCTGCAACGGCACCCTGAGCAGTCGATTGCGTTCCGAGAGAACGTGTTGAATGTTTACCAAGTGCCAACACCGCCCGCCCGCTGAGCCGCTACGCGGCCGCCTTGCCGGTGGTTCCGGCCTCCAAACTCTGATAGAATGAAACGAAGTTTGCGCCTGGCTGGCGTTGGGGAAAACGGCGTCGGCCGGCCCGCCGTTGGTCGAGCTTAGATATTCTATGGTTGCTAATCCGAGTACCGCAAAATCACGAAAGCGATGGATTGCATTGGCAATCGTAGCCGTAATAACTGTTCTCGGCATCGGAGCGATCCAGGCATACCGCAAGTGTGTCAATGGCCCCTCGGCGGAGGAGGCATTTCGACGTTACGTCAAAACCCCAATCCCCAATTCCGTGACGGACCTCAAAATCCATTACCGTCCGCACATGAGAGGTTATTGGCTCTACCTCGTTTTCCGGGTCGATCCTGGT
>Ga0118677_10005904_pt1 | contig 21143 bp, 17 predicted proteins | sample AliMusrvi5mmetaG_FD_86154 | JGI IMG/M metagenome (GOLD analysis project Ga0118677, IMG submission 86154)
CGCGCTGGGATCGGACCCCACGGCGACGATGGAAGCCGCGCAAAAGCTCTCCGAGCAGGGCCACATCACCTACCACCGCACCGACAACCCGAATGTCTCAGAAGATTCATTGGCGGACATTTACGCCGTGGCGGTGGGCATGGGCCTGGACATGGCGGAGCGGCCACGCACGTTCAAAGCCCCCGAAGGGGCGCAAGAAGGCCATCCCGCCATCACCCCAACGCATTGGGATGTCGAGGAAGCGGGAGAGACCGCCGAGCAACGCGCCCTCTATGCCATGATCCGGCTGCGGGCCATCGCCAGCCAGCTTGCCGATGCCCGCTATGCGGTACGCACCGTGCGGCTTGAATCGGTGGAGCCTGTCCTCGGCAAACCCGTTGCATTTGAGGCAAGGGGCAGAAGCTTGGTCTACAGCGGTTGGCTCAAGCTGCTTGAGGGCGACCAGACCGAAGAAAACCACGGGCTACCCGACGAGCCGCCCAACGCGGTCCCCCTGCTCGAACCGGGTCAGCGTTTGCTGGCTACCCGTGGCAGGTTGCTGGAAAAACGGACACAGCCGCCAAGCCGCTACACCCAGGCCAGTTTGATCAAAAAGCTGGAAGCCGAAGGCATTGGCCGACCGGCCACCTATGCGGCCATCATGGACACCCTCATCAGCCGTGAATACATCAAAACCGAAAAGCGGAATTTGGTGCCGACCGAGACCGGGTATTTGGTCGTGGACTCGCTGGCGACCCGCTTCCAGTTCATCGAACTGGGCTACACCCGCGACATCGAGCGCGACCTGGACCGGATCGCGCAAGGCGAGGCGGGATACAAAACCATCATCCAAGGGGTGCATGAAAACCTGCAACGCGAGATCGGCGCATTGCACATTTCATGTGTTCCCAAGAATCCCTGTCCTCAATGTGGCAAGCCGTTGCAGCGGAAAAAGGGTAAAAACGGGTATTTCTGGGGCTGCACCGGATACCCCGATTGCACAGCCACCCTGCCGGATGAAAACGGCGAACCGGGGCAAGCCAAAACACTAACAGAAGTATCTGAATACTTGTGCAAGCAATGCGGCAAACCGCTTATGCACAAATTCAAAGCGGGGAAGGGCGGTTATGATTTTTGGGGTTGTGCGGACTACAAAAACGGATGCACTGAAACCTATCCAAACAAGCACGGAAAACCGCACTACAACCACTAAAACTAGACAGTTAATGATGACAACATTTCAACCAACGAGGATTAATCGAGTGTCAAAAAAACAGAAGAACATACTAGCCAAACTACTTTTACTGCTAGTCATCATTGCGGCGGCTGCACTGCCAGAAACCGCGCTGGCCGCGCCGTGGGATTCCACCGCCACCCAAATTTTGGGCATTTTCACCGGGGGCTTGACTAGGACGCTTGCCATCATCGCGGTGATTGCCGCCGGCATTGCCGCAGTTGCAGGTAAGCTGTCTTGGGACTGGACGATCAAGATCGTGGTCGGCATCGTACTGATCTTCGGCTCTGCCTCCATCGTCGATTACGTCATCGCTGGCGTAGGTTAAGCCATGTGGCAACCCGAGAACGATGCCGTGGTGATAGTCGATCCGTTGTTTGTCGGCCTGACCCGTCCGGCTACGATCTTTGGCATCCCTTACGAGACGTTTGTCGTCGAATTCGTGCTGGTGTCGGTGATCTTTCTTGCCGTTGGCGACCCGTTTTTCATGCTGCTCATCTTGCCGCTGCATGGGGTGCTGTATCTCATTAGCGGGCAAAACCACGCTGCGTTTGGGTCTCTGATGGTTTGGACTCGGACGAAAGGCCAATGCAAGAACACCCGGTTTTGGGACGGCGCGGCGAGCTTTTCGCCGCTGGACTCGAAAAAATGGGTCAAGTGAGATTTTCGCGTAAGCAATTTTCGCTTCCGCGAAAATTTATTCTTAAAAACCGGCCCGTATGAATCGCTTTTAGGATAAGAGGATAGAAAAAACACGCTATGAGCGCACAACCCAAATTTGCCGCCGCGTTGAGCAACGAAGTCGATGCGTCGGCGTTCATCCCCTATTCCAGCCATGTGACGCAAAACATCGTCAAGCTGGACAGCGGGGATTACATTCAAATTATCCGGCTGCAAGGCGCGGCCCATGAAAGCGCGGACATCCAGGACATCAACCTGTGGCATGGGCAGCTTAACAACTTCATGCGCAACATCGCCTCGCCGCATGTGGCGGTGTGGTCGCATGTCGTGCGCCGGGAATACGGGGAATACCCGGATGGCGAGTTTATGCCGGGGTTCTGCCGTGATTTCAACGACAAGTACCGTCACAGCATTTCGCATAAGCGGATGCTGGTCAACGAGTTGTACCTGACGATTGTCTACCGGCCCCAGCCGGTGAAGTTCAACAAGGTCTTTGACTGGTTCGGCAAAGGCAATGACAAGGAACTTCGTGAAAAACAGTTGGAGGAAATCCAAACCCTCAACGACCTTGGCGGCGCGGCCTTGGCTTCGCTGGACCGTTACGGGCCGGAACTGCTCGGCTGCTATCAGCATAACGGGGTGATGTTTTCAGAGTTGTTGGAGTTCCTGGCGTTTTTGGTGGATGGCGAATGGCGGCGGTTTCCGCTGCCCCGCGCCGAGATCAAAGACATTTTGTGTACTTCACGCCCATTTTTTGGAAAAGGCGGTTTGATGGCGCTGGCTGGGCCGACTAGAACACAGTACGCCGCGATACTGGCGATACAGGATTATCCGGCGAATACGTTTCCCGGCATTTTGAACGGCTTGCTGTCGCTGCCGTTTGAACTGGTGCTGACTCAATCCTTCACCTTCCTGTCCAAGGCCAACGCTTTGGCGCGGATGTCGCGGCAACAGGCCCGCATGGTCAACGCCGGGGATGTCGCGGAATCGCAGATTGCCGACATTTCGGCGGCATTGGATGATTTGATGTCCAACCGTTTCGTGATGGGGGCGCACAGCCTCTCGCTGTTGCTGTTGGCTGACGACCAGAAACGATTGAACGAGAACATCAACGCCGCCGGTTCCGCGCTGTCCCACGTCGGCATCAAATACGCGCGGGAGGATGCCGGTATTGCTGGTTCTTTCTACGCGCAACTGCCCGGTAACTTCCGTTATAGGGTAAGGATCGGAGACATTACCAGCCGCAACTTTGCCGGGTTCTCTAGCTTCCACAATTATCCCATCGGGCAGATACGCGGCAACCAATGGGGCGATGCGGTCATCCTGTTTGCCACCACGTCGGGTAGCCCTTATTACTTCAACTTCCATCGCAGCGAAGGGCGGCAAAGCAAGTTGGACCCGAACCATCGGGATTTGGCGAACACGCTGGTCATCGGGCAGGCTGGCGCGGGTAAGACCGTGCTGGAAATGGCGTTGCTGGCGATGGCGCAGAAGTTCAACCAGCCGGGTACGCCGGCCTCCTATGTGCTGTTTGACAAAGACCTCGGCGCGTCCATCGGCGTGAGGGCCATGGGCGGGAAGTATTACCTCGTCAAGAACGGAGTCCCCTCTGGGTTTGCGCCGTTCCAACTCGATGCCACACCGGCCAACTTGCTGTTTCTGGAAGCCTTGATTAAAAAATTGGTGCATCGTGACAACCTGCCATTGACCCCCGCACAGGAGCGGGAGATCAGTCAGGCGGTGGCCGGGGTGATGGGAGTGCCAAAGAACAAGAGAAGACTTGGCTCGGTGTTGGAGTTTCTGGATTACACCGACCCAAACGGCTTGCATCCGCGCTTGGCGCGGTGGTGCCGTGGCGGCGGGCCTTTGGGCTGGCTGTTCGACAACCAAGAAGACACGCTATCGCTGGAAGGCAGTTCGGTCTTCGGGTTTGACGTGACCGATTTCATCGACAACGACGAAACCCGCACCCCGACGATCATGTACCTGTTCCACCGGATTGAAAAGCTCATCGACGGGCGGCGGTTGATCATTTTCTTGGACGAATTCTGGAAGTTGCTGCTGGACGAGTATTTCGAGGACTTCGCGCAGAACAAGCTCAAGACCATCAGGAAGCAAAACGGCCTGTTGGTGATGTTCACGCAATCGCCCCGCGATGCGCTGGGTTCCAAGATCAGCCACTCGTTGATCGAGCAAACCGCGACCAAGATATTCCTGCCCAATCCCGGCGCGGATTACGAGGATTACGTCAACGGCTTCAAGCTCACGGCGAGGGAGTTTGAAATCGTCAAGTCGCTGGAAGAAAAGTCACGCCGCTTTCTCATCAAGCAAGGCCATAACTCGGTCGTGGCCGAATTGAACTTGCGGGGCTTCGATGACGAACTGGCCGTGCTGTCCGGCAACACCGCCACATCTCTTCTTGTGGAGAAGCTCGTTGCCGAGAGGGGCGACGATCCCAGCCAATGGCTACCCGAATTTCAACGCTTACGCAAAGGATGACACCATGAACAAGCGCATACGATCACTCGTCAGAAACCTCCTGATTCTTTCAGGCTTGGCAGAGGGCAACGCCCAGGCCGGTCTGCCGGTCTTTGACGGAAGCAATTTGGCCCAGGCCGTTTTACAGGTGCAGGCATGGGTGAAGCAAGGGGAGCAGATGGCACAGCAAGCGACTTCATGGAGCCAGCAATACACCCAAATGGCCCAGCAGATACAGCAGTTGCAACAGACCTACCAGCAATTGCAGCAAACCTACCAAAGCATTTCTGGCATCCGGGGCATGGCTGACATTGCCAACAACCCGGCCTTGCGGCGGTATCTGCCCAACGACTACCAGCAAGTCCTGCAATTGGGGACCGGCATGGCGAACGGGCAATACAGCGGCCTGTCCGGGTCGGTCACTGCGATGAAGCAAGCCTCGACGATTTTGAATATCCAAGACACCGGACTGGACCCCAACAGCCCTGCGGGACTAGCCTATCAGAACTCGCAGAATCAAGCCGCCCTTAACCGGGTTCTGGCCGAGGCAAGCTTCAAGCAATCCGGCGACCGGATTACCGGGTTGCAACAGATGCTCGACACGGTGAACCAGGCACCGGACGACAAGGACATCCAGGACTTGCAAGGCCGGATACAGGCAGAGCAAATCATGTTGCAAAACGAGCTAATCAGGCTGGCCTCACTATCCCAATTGCAGCAGTCGCAAAAGGATATAGCGGTGCAGCAGGCTTCAGAAATAAGGATGCTGTCAACCAAAGGAGCCATGCCGGATGGATGGTAAATACTGCGGACAAACTTTAACTTAAACTCGGAAATTGAAAAATCATGAAACACTTTAACCTTGCTATTTTTGCAGTCGTTTTCCTTTTGACGGCGTGTTCTCAAGACGATGTGCCAAGCGTGGAAGACCCCCACAATATAATGATGGATGGGAAGAAAATCACCCAACAAGAGTTTTTGGAAAAGTATTGTGTCGCAAAGCCAGCAAACGAAACGTGCGCCAAGGTTAGTCATGCAATGTCTTTGGATTCAACAAAGGGCCAAATGCCGAAAGGATGGTAATGCATGGCTAGCAATTTTCATTTTTATGAAAACGCATTCACCAGAGTCGATAATGGACTATCGACCTATGTGAATGACGTTGCCAGCAATATCATTGATGCCATTACGCCGGTTACAACCTCACTGTTGGCGATTTACGTCATGCTGTGGGGCTGGGCCATGATGAGAGGGATGATTACGGAACCTGTCACCGATGGCATCAACAGGATAGTGAGGTTATCGCTGATAGTCGGAATGGCTTTGAACATTGGCAGGTACAACGGATACATTTCAGATTTCTTGTGGAACACACCGGATGCGATGGCTGGTTATATCGCATCCGGTTATTCCAACGGCAACACCAATGTCCAATATTTGGACAGCCTAATGTCGCAAATGTACGACTTGGGCGATATGTTCTGGACCAAGGCCAACTCGACATCCGGCACTCTTGGCATACCGGACATAGGGCTGTTAATCGTTTCCATCCTGATCATGGGTTCCGGGGTTGCCGCAACAGGGTATTCGGCTTTCTTGTTGATTTTGTCAAAAATGGCGCTTGCCATCATTCTTGGCGTTGGCCCGATATTTGTGTTGCTCATTATGTTTGAGCCAACCAAAAAATTCTTCGATGCATGGATTGGGCAGGCATTGAACTATGTTTTTCTGGTGATGCTGACTGCGGCAGCGGTCAAGCTGATTCTGACCATACTTCAAGCCTATCTGACCGATGTCACACAAAGCGGGGTTCTTGCAGACCCTTCAATCAACCAAGCACTACCCGCGATTGTTTTCTCCTTGATTGCAGTATTGGTGATGCTTCAATTGCCGTCTATTTCCTCCGCTCTCGGCGGGGGAACAGCCATCGGCACCTTGGGTTCTGTCGCTTGGGGCTACGCAAAAGCGAAAGGCGGACTCAGTGCCATGAGGCCGACCCATCTACGGCGTAGCTACAATCACGCGAGGGCCGATTTCAGGCTAGCGGCGGGGGCCGTCAAGGCGACGGCGGGAATGCCCGCCTCTGTCTTCCGCAAGATAACCGGCAGCGGGGCGAACCGGATTAGCAAGGGATAGCCCCACAACAAACGTTGGCGTTATTTTCGCGGAAGCGAAAATGTGCGCCTTTTTTTGTCTTTAAAAATGTTAATGCACTCTACAACCATGCGAGAAATTGTTTTTATTTTTACCATCCTGCTTTTTCTGGCAGGCTGTTCCACACCCCCCAAGCCACGCGAATGCGTCGGCGAATTCAGGCCGGTCAATGGTCCGGCCAAGGCCGAAACACCGGGGGCGAAATAATGGATACCGTGCAAGGGCAAGAATTCCAACAGTATTTGGAAGAAGCGCGTTCTTGGGAAACCGACAAGGCCAGGTCGCTTGAACACTCGAAACGGACGGCTTGGATTATCGCCTCGGCCTCCGGCGCGTTGGCCTTCGTTTCCGTGTTGGCGGTGGCGGCGTTGACCCCGCTCAAATCGGTCGAGCCGTATGTCATCCGGGTTGACAATTCCACCGGGGTGGTCGATGTCGTCAACTCGGTCAAGGACGGCGAGACCAACTACGAGGAGTCGATCAACAAATATTTCACCCAGTGGTATGTGCGTTACCGGGAAGGCTACAGCAAAGACCTAGCGGAAGAGTATTACTACAACGTCGGCCTGATGTCGGTCGGTTCCGAGCAGCAACGCTATTTGGAGTTTTTCAACCCGAAAAACCAGCAATCGCCGCTGAATGTCTATGGCGACTACGCCAAGGTCAAAATTCGCATCAAGAGCACCTCGTTCATCAAGCCGGATGTTGCCCTGGTGCGCTACATCAAGGAAGTCGAGCGCGGCAGCGACAAGCCGCAAGCCACGCATTGGGCGGCGACCGTCACCTTCAAGTATTCCAAGGCACCGATGAACGAGAAGGACCGTGGCATCAATCCGCTGGGCTACCAAGTCATCGAATACCGCAACGACCCCGATGCATTGATCCAAGACGCGACGGCCCCCAAAGTGGTGCAGGCGGTTCCTGCCATTGGACCAGCCGTGGCGGTGTTTCCCGGACAAGCTTTGACAATACCGGCACACCCACAACAAAACGCACAGTCACAATAGAGAAGGGCAGGGGACATGAACAAAACATTACTGTACGCCGCGTTGCTATTGCTGTCGCCATCGGTCGCACTGTTGCCTTCGATCGTGATGGCGGAAATCACCCCGTACCGGGGCGATGACGATCCGCGTGTCCGAGTCGTTGACTACAACCCCGCCAATGTCGTCAAGCTGTCCACGTTCTATGGCGTGTCCACGCATGTTCAGTTTGGCGAAGGCGAGACCATCCATGATGTCGCCGTGGGCGACGACCAGGCTTGGACCATCGTGCCTAGGGGCAGGCATCTGTTCATCAAGCCGAAGGCGCAAAAGGCCGATACCAACCTGACCGTGATTACCGACAAGCGGGCCTACGAGTTCATGATTTATGTGGAACCACGGCCCATCGAGGATGCCACGGCATGGAAAAACCCGAAACTGATTTACGCCCTGAATTTCAGGTATCCAGAGGAAGAGGCCGGGAAGCTGGACGGCACACGACAGAAACAAGCCATCAAAGAAAAGCTGGCGAATGGCAAGACGGCTGATTCTGCCGTCAATCCTCTGGATGAAAACAAGCCCAACGACAATCTGGATTATTGGGTGGCCGGTTCGTCTGAGATCAGCCCGACCTCGGCCAAAGACGATGGGCGGTTTACTTATCTGACCTTCACCAACAACCGCGACATGCCGGCCATTTACACCGTCGATGCGGAGGGCAACGAGGCGTTGGTGAACACCAATGTCGAGGGCAACACCATCATCATTCATCGGGTGGTGCCCAAACTCACATTGCGCAAAGGCATTGCCGTTGCCTGTTTGCTGAACAAGAGTTTCAACTTCGCCGGGGGCAGGGACAACACCACAGGCACGGTCTCGGCTGAGGTCAAACGGGTGGTCAAGGAGGGGCAAGAACAATGAGCCAGAACCCGACACAAGGCAACACCCCGGCTGGCCTAGGCCATGCCAGCAACCCAACCGGCAACGGCACGATAGGCAACAACTCAACCGCAACCGGCGATGGGCAGGGCGGGCGCGAAAGCGAACCCCTGCACGAAAACCACGGACTGCCCTCGGTCAACCGCCGCCGCGCCAGCAACAAGCTGGTCAGTGCGCTGGGCATTGTCTTCATCCTCGGCGTTGGCGTGGCGTTGATCGTCGCGGTCAATGCGGACGGCAAGGGCAAGTCCGCGCCGAAGAAACCGCTGACCGACAAAGTTGAAAGCACCTTGCCAAAACTGGTGATGCCAACGCCCCCGGTTCCTGTACCCGTGGCGGTGCAACAGCCATCGGCTTCCCCTCCAATTCAACCGGCTGGAGCGAAAGCAGGGCCGCAACCAGTGACGGCCTCGGCGATTAAACCGCCTCCTGCCCCTGCCGCGCCAGCGGCTAATGTAAAGCCGCCGCTGAGTTGGCAAGACCGGAAGATGCTGGGCGAGATTATCATTGATAACCAAGGCGGCGGCGGAAAAGCGACGCCCGTCCGGGCCGAAGCGGTGGGTAAGGAACTGAATGACCATCATAGTGGGGGAAAAAACGAACTGGCGGCGAAGCTCGAACCCACCGTGACCAAGGCCGCTTATGCCTCGGTGCTGCCCAACCGGAATTTCATCATCGCCAAAGGGACAACCTTGGACTGTGCGCTGGAAACGGCGATTAACACCACCGTACCGGGCATCACCCGTTGCCGCTTGACCAGCGATGTCTATTCCGATGACGGCAAAGTGGTGCTGTTGGATCGCGGCTCGCAACTGGTCGGCGAGTACCAAGGCGGCATCAAACAAGGCCAAGCCCGTGTTTTTGTGTTGTGGACCCGCGCCAAAACACCGAATGGAGTCGTCGTTTCGCTGAACTCGCCGGGGGTTGATGCTCTGGGGCGCGGTGGATTGGAGGGCTTTGTGGATACCCATTTTGCCGAGCGTTTCGGCGCGGCCATCATGATTACGCTGTTGCAGGATGCGGTGGCCGTGTTGATCGCCAAAGAGCAAAGCCAAGGTAACGGCGGCGGCGGGACGACTATTCTGTATGGGCAGAATTCGTTGACGGGCAGTCAAAAGTTCATCGAGAAAACGCTGGATGCTCAATTGAACATACCGCCCACGCTGTACAAGAACCAGGGCGACCATATCCAAGTCATGGTGGCGCGTGACCTCGACTTTTCCAGCGTGTATGCCTTGCAGGTGGCGGAATGAGCCTAGGCATGACAGGCAAAAAAACGGGCCAATGTCGATGAACAAGCACGGCCCAAGCCCGATCCGCAAAGAGGACGGGCAATCTTATGACATGCTCTCGGAATACCTGTTGCCGTTGCGCGAGTACCTTGACGATGAATCGCTGACCGAAATCTGCGTCAACCGTCCGCGTGAGGTCTGGACCGAGGGCAGGGCAGGGTGGACGCGCCATGCCGTCGATGATCTGTCGCATGAGCGTTGCCGACAACTGGCCACCTTGATTGCGGCGTTCAACCACAAGGCGATCAGTGCCGAGAAGCCGGTACTCTCTGCGGCCCTGCCCAACCGGGAACGGGTGCAGGTCTTGATCCCCCCGGCCTGCGAGCAAAACACCGTGTCGATCACAATCCGCAAGCCCAGCCTGATTGACAAGACGCTTGAGCAATTGAACGCAGAAGGGGCGTTTGACGAGTCCGAAGAATTCCGCGAGGGCTTGCAGCCGTTTGAGCATCAACTCTTGTCGCTCAAGCAGCAAAAGCGGTACATGGAATTCCTCGACATGGCGGTTAAAACCCATCGCAACATCCTCATTGTCGGCAAGACCGGCTCAGGCAAGACCACCGTCACCAAAAGCCTGACGCGGAGCATCCCCGCCACGGAACGGCTGATTACCATTGAAGACGTGCATGAGATTTTCCTCAACCAACATCCGAACAAGGTGCATTTGTTTTATGCGCGGGAAGACGAGGGCGGTTCCAAGGTTTCGCCTAAGCAAGCCTTGGCTTCCTGTCTGCGCATGAAGCCCGACCGGATACTGCTGGCCGAGTTGCGCGGCGACGAGGCTTGGGAGTTCATCAAGTCCATCAACACCGGCCACCCCGGTTCCATCTCCACCATGCATGCCAATGGCGCGTATGAGGCGTTTGAGCAACTGACGGCATTGATTAAGGATTCCAAGACCGGCGCACATCTGGACATGGCCTACATCAAACAGCGTTTGTTCACCACCATCGACATTGTGCTGTATTACTCAAAACGCAAATTGCGCGAAGTCTATTATGACCCTGAACATAAGCGAAAACTCCTGGGCTAAATCGGGGCTTGCCTTCGTCCTGTTGATTGCCTTGGCTGGGCTGTGGGCTTATCTGTCTGGGGCGATATTCCTGATGGCCTTCAACAAGGATTACAACAACGCCACACTGCTGACGTTCTACCAGTATTGGTATCACTTCAGGGCTAACCCTGCCGTGCAAAGCTGGCTGTACCTCTCGGGTGGAATCGCGCTGGCCTGTGTGCTGTCGCCGTTGCTGGTGTTTCTGATTCCGAGCAAGAAAAGCTTGTTTGGCGATGCGCGGTTTGCCAAAACACGGGAAATCAGAAAATCCGGCTTGTTTGGCGAGAAAGGCTTGATCGTTGGCAAATACGCGGGAAAGTACCTGACCTTTGACGGTCAACAGCATGTCATCATGTCGGCACCGACGCGCAGCGGCAAAGGCGTAGGCGTGGTCATCCCCAATCTGCTCAACTGGCCCGATAGCGTCGTGGTGCTGGACATCAAACAGGAGAATTGGAACCTCACCAGCGGCTACCGACAGAAATACGGGCAGGAATGCTTTCTGTTCAACCCCGCCGCCACGGATTACCGTACCCACCGCTACAACCCGCTGTCGTACATCAATACGGATCAAAACTTTCGGATTGATGACGTGCAGAAGATTGCCAACATGCTGTTCCCCGACCAGCCGGGGACTGATGTGATTTGGACGGCGACCCCCCGGAGCTTTTTCCTCGGCGTGGTTCTGTATTTGTTGGAAACCCCCGGCAAGCCGGTCACGCTAGGCCAAGTGTTGCGCGAGAGTCTGGCGAACGGGGATGGCTCGGCCTACTTCACTAACATCATCAATGACCGGGCGCAAACCGCCAACCCGCTCAGTGCTGTCTGTGTTCGGGCGTTGAACAGCTATATCTCGATCTCGTCGGAAAAAACCCGTGCCGGTGTCATCACGTCGTTTCGGTCGCGGCTTGAGCTTTGGATAAACCCGCTGGTCGATGCGGCGACCAGTGCCAATGATTTTGACTTGCGGGACATCCGCAAGAAACGCATGTCCATCTATCTCGGTGTCACGCCCGACAATTTGGAACGGCTGGCCCCATTGATGAATTTGCTGTTCCAGCAGTTGATCGACGTGAACACCCGTGAGCTTCCCAACCAGAACGCGGCACTCAAATACCCGTGCCTGTTGTTGATGGACGAGTTCACCGCCATTGGCAAGATCGGCATCCTGTCGAAAGGCATTTCTTACATTGCCGGTTATGGCTTGCGGATGATGCCCATCATCCAAAGCCCGTCGCAGTTGTTCGAGGTCTACGGCAGGGAAGCCGCGCAGACCTTCACCACCAACCATGCCTTGCAAATCGTCTTCCCGCCGAAAGCCTCCGAGACGCATACCGCAAAAGACATTTCCGAATGGCTGGGCTACCAGACCGTCAAAGGCGTTTCCGAATCGAAAGGCAAAGAATTATTTTCCAAGCGGCACAAGTCGGAAAACATTTCCGACCAGCGCCGTGCGCTGTTGTTGCCGCAGGAAATCACCGGGCTGGGCCAACACCGGGAACTCGTCATTCTGGAAAATCTGCCGCCCATCCTCGCCAACAAGATCGTCTACTACAAAAGCCATGATTTCATGGACCGGCTGAAAGAGGTATCCGAATCGCTCAACGCACTCGGGAAAAAATTGCCGACTCAGCAAGAACTCGACGAGGCAATTTTTACAGGCGAACTGGCTTCCTCCGTGCCGAGGATCGACCCGAAAGAACATCAACGGCGCATGGAAGCGGGACAGCCGCCAATCACCATCGCGATTCCCTCACCAACCGTGACTGAGGTCATCAAGCTTACACGGGATGCCAGGGCAGACGATGTGCCAATATTGCAAACCCGCGCCTTGCAAGCCTTTGACATCAACTTCACCCCAATTCCGATACCCAAACCGGGCGATTTGGACCAAGCCGGGTTGAACACTTATGCCAAGGGGCTTGCAACACAGGCAGGCGTCACCGTTTAGAGGCCGTTTAAATGAACCCACCATCATCATCAATAACAGCAGCAGAGAGATAATCAATGGAAGCGGAAATTCAACACCTAGGCACACCCGCACAACTGCCGCGCACGGATGTATCCGCCTTGGGTCCGGTCGGTGAACAGATTGACGCGGCTAGGGACTTGGCCGACAAATTGGGGATGACGGCCGACATCGAGAAAATGCTGTTTTCCGGCATGACCGCCAGACGGATTGCCGACGCATTGAAGGACCGGCTGGAACTCGCCAAGCCATCAGTCGAAGCAGAACCCAAACACCCCCGGCGCGACCACCTTTATTTTGTGCGCCAGGTCAGGATGAGCTTGGGGGTTCCCCCGGTGGACGACCAAGCCGGGTTTAAGGCGTGGCAGGCACAAGCGGCGGAGCGGATCAACGCAGCGGGACCGATCAAAGCGAACACCGAAACCGCGAACCCAGAAGCTGCCGAAGCCGCCAAAGCCACCCCGGAAATCATTGTCGTCGATCAGTCCACCCAGGATCGGCTGGCCGAACGGCGCAACCGCGACACCGCCCAGGCAAAGGAAACGCTCGGCCTGAATGCCATCGAACCGGCGATTGCAAAAAAGCGGCAAACGCTGTCTGGTGACGAGGAAGCCAAGCGGGCGGCATGGCTGGGCAAGGCCGACGCAGACAAGACCCGCCCCCGGCCACAAGCGGCCACCGACACAAAAGCATCGGACAACACCGTCGAATCGGACGAAATATTCACCGCCAGCCAAGCCTACATCAAGCCACTGGTCCCGCAAGACATCGAAAAGCGATACCTGCGGGTCGGCGGCACGTTCTACCATCCGAAGAACACTGATTTAGTCGCATTTGAAGACAAGGGCAACAAGCTGGAAACCCGCTCCAATAGTGAGCAAATCGCCGAATCCATGGTGCGGATCGCCGAGGCCCGTGGCTGGGATGAAATCAAAGTGTCCGGCTCCGAGACCTTCCGCCGTGAAGTCTGGCTGGAAGCCGCCTCGCGGGGAATGCAGGTCAAAGGCTACACGCCATCGGAACAGGACAAGGCGCAACTCGCCAAGCGGGCCAGCGAACGGCCCGCCAATGACATTGAGCAGGGCAAAAATTTTCGCTTAAGCGAAAATAAAACCGACAACGAAGCCACCGTGCCAAGGCGGAATAAGGCAGATTCGGCAAAAGGCCGGGAGAGCGCGAAAGGGCAGGGGGCGGCGAATGAACAACCCCCTTCAAGCCAGACTGCTCAACCCCCAAAATTGGATGAACAAAAACCGGGTGCGCCAAGACCCAATACACCAAAACTGGAAGCCCAAAAACCAGAGGTTGCAAGGGCTGAGGCTTTCAGGAAGCAGACCCCGGAGGAAGCGGTAAAAGCCCATCCCGAATTGGCGGGTGCTTACGCCACCGTCGCGGCCTTGGACAAAAAGGCCGAAGTGGATGGCTTGGACCAGAAGCAACGTGCCATTGTGTCTGCGCTGGTGCGCGAGTTCGTCGCCAGCAATATCGAGCGCGGCAAAATACCCAATACCAAACTGCTGGATGAACAGGAAGTGGTAAGGGCTAGAAGCGACGAGCAGGACTATTCCCGGTGAACAGGAAGCCGCCTGTGATGTTGGCCGATGGCACCGCCGAAGCCTTGAAGTGGCTTGCGCTAGTTTTGATGGTGCTGGACCACGCCAACCAATACCTGTGCAATGGTGCCTTGCCTTGGGTTTTCCCCATCGCCAGACTGTCATTTCCGCTGTTCGGCTTCGTGCTGGCCTACAATCTGGCAAGGCCGGGAACCTTTTCAAACGGCGCGGCGGTCAGGGTCATGAAGCGGCTTGCACTGTTCGCGCTGATTGCGGAAATCCCTCATATCATACTGGATGGTCGGCTTTTCCCCTTGAATATCTTGGCAACGCTGCTGGTGGCAACCGGTGCGATTTATCTGTTTGAGCAAGGCGGGTTAAAACGCTGGCATGGAATCCTTGCATTCATGGCGGGTGGCTGCATCGTGGAAGGCAACTGGTTTGCGGTTGCCGTCTGCATGACCGCTTACCGCTACTGTCAATCGCCTATGGTGTTGCGGTTGTCACAGTTCATGGCCTCCCTTGCCGTGTTGGGCCTGTTCATCAACGCCAACCAGTGGGCGCTTGCCGTGTTGCCTGTCATCTTGATTGTCCCGTATGTCAGTGTCAGCCTAAAACGCAACCGGCATTTGTTCTATTGGTTCTACCCGGCACATTTAGCGGTTATCCTATTGGCTAGGGCTGCGATTAATATTTATTGACGCGGCCCGGAGGAGTCAGTCGCTTTGGTCCTAATGATCGACTGCTTGTCCGAATTTGATGCTATGGCGACATGTGGATCGCACCGCAAACACATACTAAAGATCGAAAAGATGGAAAACGGCAACCCTCCTTTGCAACAAGGCACGAAAACCTACACGGTATTCATTTCCAGCACTTTTTTAGACAACCAAGAGCGGCGCAAGTGGGTGGATGATGCCGTACAACGTGCCACCCATATGAAGCCTGTCGGCATGGAGCGTTTCACGGCCAGCACCCGTCCCACCGTCGAGGAATGCGAGCGGTTTGCCCGTGACTGCGATATTTATCTGGGCATCATCGCCCACCGCTATGGCTGGATTCCCGAAGGAAAAACCCTCTCCATCACCGAACTGGAATATGACGCGGCCAAGGCGGCAAACAAGCCTTGTTTGATCTTCGAGATTGACCAATCCATTCGCCCAGATATTGAATCTGAATTCGACCCTCAACCCGGTCGCTGGGATAAGCAAAAACTGCTTGATGCATTTAAGGCCAAGTACCACAAAGACCAGATGTTCACGCCGTTCACCAATGAAAACTTAGCCGTCAAGGTGCTACATGCTTTGACACGCTGGCGTGAAGAACAGGAAGGCAAAACCGCCGAACCCTGTATCCAAGCAGATTCAAATGTGGCAGTGGACGAACTGGCCCGCTACTACGAGGCCGTCGAATCCCTACACGCCAGCTTGCCATTGGCCGGTTTCAAAACCAAGCTGCGTGTGCCTATCGATTTGGAAGACCTTTATGTGCCGCTGCAAGCCGTGGTTGATCTCCGCGCCTTTGGCGATAGCCATTTTGCCGATTCCCAAGATGCCTTGGAACGACTCAATACCCACGGCTCCCAAAACATCCCCTTGATAGACGCTTTCCGGGAAGCCGGAATTCGTAAGCGCCGGGGAGTCGTTATGCTGGGCGATCCCGGTTCTGGCAAGACCACCCACCTCAAACGCCTGCTGCTGGCCTGTTTGCGGGAAGGCCCTGCCGGGATGGGATTGCCGTCCAATACCGTGCCGGTCTTCCTGCCCCTGCGCGAGTTGGACGATTTGACCCACGGGATCGACACGTTCATCGAAAAGACCCTCGCCAGTCCGCATCTTAAGATGGCGCTAGGCTTCGGCGGCAGGCTGTTGGAGCGTGGTCATTTGTTGCTGCTATTCGATGGACTGGATGAAGTCAGCGATCCGAAACAGCGGGCCAAGGTCGCCCGCTGGATCGAGCAAGCCGTGCAACTGCGCCCCACCTGCACCGCCGTGGTCACTTGCCGCTTCGCCGGTTATGACGAGGAGGCCCGCTTGGGTCCGCAATTTTTGGAACTGCACCTGCGGCCCTTGAGCCAAGCCCTATCGGAGGCGTTTATTCGCCATTGGTACCAGGCCGTTGAAACCGGTTTGGCTTCCGATCCAGCCCAAGGGGAAATTATCGCCGCCCAACGCGCCGGGGAATTGATCGAACGGCTGCAAGGGCCGGATTTCCGCTCGGCTCGTATGGTGGAGATGACCCGCAATCCCTTGCTGCTGGCCAATCTCTGCCTAGTGAACCGTGACCGTGGCGCCCTGCCGCGCGGGCGGCATCAACTGTACGACGAGTGTATTGATGTATTGCTGGAACGCTGGCGGGAAGGCAAGTCGCTGGCGGTGAGCGTCTCCGCCGAGACCGGCAGACGGGTGCTGCAACCCACTGCCCTGTGGCTGCACCAACAAGAAGGCCGGACCCGTGGCACAGCGGAGGAATTAGACCCGGTGTTGGAACCCGCCCTCAAAGCCAAGCAGTGGCCGGGTGGCGATGTCCGCGATTTTCTTCGCACCGTCCGCGACGAAAGCGGCTTGCTGACGGGTTGGAGCCACGACCAATTCGGCTTCATGCACCTAGGCTTCCAAGAATACCTCGCTGCCAGCGAGCTACGGCGGCTGGCTTTTGAGGGCGACAAGCAGGCCGTGCTAGGCCAGCTTGCCAAACATTATGGTGAAAGCTGGTGGCAGGAGGTCATCCTGCTGTTGCTTGCACAAGGCAACCCTTCGTTGTTCAACCCTTTCATGCAAGCGGCCCTGAGCCAGCCCGGATTTGATGAGGCAAGTGATTTGCTGGGGCTGATCTTGGAAGAAGCCGCCGAGGTTACCCCTGAACCCTTCCTTGAATTGGTGCGGCAAGCTCCGGGTGAAGATTCTGAGTTTTGGGATCGTCAATGGTCGGCCTTGCAAGTCCTGTTTCGTTTGTTGGCGGAAGATGATCTTAAGGCACTGGCTGCTTCCCTCCGGGTTCATCCATCACTAAAAATCAGTGCTTGGCTGGGGCAGCAGGCACAAGCCAAGCTGCAAAACATCCGCGTGACGGACCCAGGCGGTGTCGAACTGGTGTTGATCCCCGGTGGGCGTTTTCGCATGGGTTCGCCTAAGGGGGATGGCAATGATTCCGAACGGCCCGCCCACGAAGTTGACGTTTGCCCCTTCTATCTAGGCCGTTACCCGGTCACCAATGAAGAATATGGTCGATTTCTACAGGCTAACCCCAAGGCCAAAGAACCCGAATACTGGGGTAATCGCCAGTTCAACCAGGCACGGCAGCCGGTGGTGGGGGTTGCTTGGGACGATGCTTGCCGTTTTGCCGAATGGGCTGGTGGACGATTGCCAACTGAAGCAGAGTGGGAATATGCTTGTCGGGCCGGTACAGCCACTTCCTACTGGTGGGGCGTTGAGATCGGCACCAACCGGGCCAATGGCGATGGCAGTGGAAGCCAATGGAGCAATAAGCAGACTTCGCCGGTCGGCTCTTTTGAACCCAATCCATTCGGGCTGTATGATACTAGCGGCAATGTGTGGGAGTGGACGCAGGATCGCTGGCACGAGGATTACCGCGGCGCTCCCGCAGACGGCTCGGCTTGGGAGTCAGGTGATGAGGCCCGGCGGGTGATTCGCGGGGGTTCTTGGGACTACTTACCCGTTGCCCTCCGCTCGGCCGACCGCCACAGGTACAACACAGACTACCGGTACGACGATATCGGTTTTCGTCTTGCCCAGGACTTATAGCCCTTTGCTCTTTGTGCTTTTACCCTTTGTTGTCGGCGCACCGCGCCGACGCGATTTTTTTTAGGCCCCTAACCAAAGCACACATCCAAATGGAATTGGTACGATATGGATATTTTATCTTTCTAAATCCTTAGATTTAGGGGTTGTCTCAATCTGATCCGCCGCTTGCTCTGCCTTCAATGTCGCTTGGGCATTCTCGCGTTGAATGGAAAAACGCTCGATCAGCAGCAATTCTCAGCTTGGGTCAAAGCCCCGTCATTTCGGCAGGGATGCCGAAATCCAGCGTCCAGGGATGGCAAACTTTGGCGTACTACATTGCCCAAATGAAGCACTTGTACAACCGTCAAGTTACCGTCCATGGCCTGGATACCGGCATCCCTGCCGGTATGACGGTGTTTTTGGCTCGGCAGGACTTGTGTATAACGATGAGAGCGGAGCTTGGGAGCGAGGAAAAAAATCAATGCCGAAGCGTGAAGATGTTAAACAGAGGACTAGGTGATGCCGACAATTTCAGTTTTCTATGGCTTGGGGCCTTTTCGCATTGAGCCATTGCACTGAAAGGTGGGTCTTATGAAGTTACGGCAAGTTGAAGTATTGGATAACTATGTGTTGCGGGTGTATCTGGACGATGATTCAATCATTGATTTCAATGTCAAGGCAGAATTGGACAGAATCCCCTGTTATAAACCCCTGTATGATCTTGAAGTATTCAAAGCCGTGCAATTCAAAAACCGTCGAATTTATTGGAATGACCGCTTTGATTTTCATCTTGACCAGATCATCGAGCGTGGTCATCCCGTACAATGATGCCAAACTCAAACGAAGGTAACTATGAATGCCGTGATATTTGAAACTGTTGTGACCGATGAACACCAGCTCAATTGCAATTTGCCGGCCTCGCTACCTACGGGTTGCCGGTTGCGTGTGGTCATTGAACCCATCATGGATGAGGCCCCGGCGGAACACGAGCCAACTCGGACATTGACCGGCGATGCCGTTGTTGACCGCTACCAGCCGCGTACCGAACTAGGCCACAAGTTGATTGAATTGCGCAGGGCGTATGTCGAGAGCGGGGGTAAATTGATGACTTGGGACGAAATCAACGCCGAGGTGCGTGAGCATCGAGGAGGTGTTGCCGATGACTAAGCGCACCTATATCGATGCCAATCTGCTCATTGCGGCCTGGAAAGGCGACGAGGAGGCCGGCCTTGCTGCGCTGACAGTGCTCGATGATCTGGATCGAACGTTGTTGGTCAGTGATGCCTTATGGCTGGAGGTGATGCCCAAGGCCATTTACGAGAAGCGGCAAGGCGAACAGGTCTTCTATCAGAGCATTTTCGAGCGGGCGGAACACTGCCCTTGGCGGCTCGATGTGCTGCAACAGGCCCACGGTCTGGCACAACGCTACGGCATCGCCGCCATGGATTCGATTCATCTGGCCACCGCGCTGGCGGCAGGTGCCGATGAGTTCATCAGCGGAGAAAAGCCCACCAAGCCGATGTTCCGGGTGCGCGACATTCCCATGATTTCCTTGCGGGGCAAGGCGCTGTGACCACTTTCCTGCGCCTATTAGCCGAAACGGACAAGGCCACCGCACTGCAAGCCGCCTGTACGCAGTTGCGCCGGGGCGAAACCGACCCACGCCATTTCGAGGTCGCGCCGGATTCCTTCAATGCCGTGCCGGGGAAGCCGTTTGCTTATTGGGTGTCCGATTCAGTTCGGAAGCTTTTCAATGCTCTGTCTGAACTTGAATCAGATGGTGTTGTTGCAAGAAGGGGAGTTAACTCAAATGACGATAATCGGTTTATTCGTCTATTTTGGGAAGTTGAATTTGGCTCTCAAATATGGGAGGCTCATGTCAAAGGCGGAGAAAAATCTACATATTATTTAGATCCTTCTCTGGTAATTAACTGGGGCACAAACGGACATGAGCTAGAGGCAGAGTAAGCGTTCATCCCCCTGGGAGCGCGGGCGTCTCGCCCGCTGAAATGGCGGATAATATTGCCGCGCTCCTAGGAAAAGGCGGGGGGGAGTGAACGCTTACGAGGCAGAGAGAGTTACTACTAAGGTAATATCCAATAAAGAACATCCCATCCAAAGGCCAAGCTGGTGCTTGGCGCTCCCAGAAGGAACGCCAAGCTCCAGCTTGGCAAGGTGATTTGCGAAGAAGGTGTTTGTGATTCTCGTGGACAATTCATTTCGGTTTTGGTGGATTCATTATTGGAAATCACCTAATGTGTACAAACACGCAATAGTACCTAGCAAAAAATTATATTTTAGACCTGGTTTAACATGGTCACTCAGAACAAGCAGTCGCCTAACTGTTAGAGTTATGCCTTCAAGATGTATTTTTGGTAGTAAAGGACCAGCTATTCTTGTACCAAACAATGACGCAGATAATCTGCTTGTTTTGCTCGCGATTACCAATTCCTTCGCATTTCTCTCATTGGTCGAAGTTCAGCTAGCCGCTGCGGATGCTGCTGCACGGGTAAGCGTTCACCCCCCTGGGAGCGTGGGCGTCTCGCCCGCTGAAATGGCGGCCAAGATGGCCGCACTCCCAAGAAAAAGTGGGGGGGAGTGAACGCTTACCTGCACGGGCATATGAAGTAGGGTTGATCCAGCAAACTCCGATACCTCAACTATCAACTGAATACTGTCAACTATCCACTCTTGCTCGGCGTGCTTGGTCGCTAAAACGCAGCCTTGATACCATCAACGAAACTTCTCATGCTTTCGTACTGCCACTATCTCTTCTACAAGCTGATATTACTCGCCCCCACCCTAACCTTCCCCCGTTGAGGGAGGGAACTTTTGAGACTAATTCAACAACATTGGTATTCGACCCGCCCGCCATCGAAGCCGAACTGACCCGCATCCAAGCCAAAATTGATGATATTGCTTTTGACCTGTATGGCTTCTCCGAGGCGGACCGGGAAATGGCGATGAGTGGACAGTCATCAATAACAGACAAAAACGAGTCCTTGGAATCGGACGAAGACGACGAAGAGGATGCCACTGGCAATTCTCCACTCACCACTAAGGTGATTTCCAATAATGAAACCA